>CDZT01046173.1_pt1 | contig 80579 bp, 75 predicted proteins | sample 557531 | NCBI WGS metagenome assembly CDZT01 (sample SAMEA3182066, study PRJEB8094) | gut metagenome | biome: human; feature: gut; material: Stool; isolation source: human stools | place: Canada | collected 2013-03-05
GTTTTGCAACGCATTTGTGGGGCAAATTGGCCGCCAAGACGTGCGTGGGGAATTGTGCGGTGATGCCTCAAGTCCTTCCGGCCCTATTCATAGCCCAAAAGGCCCCGGACGGAGACCTCGCCGGAGGAAAGCGCCTCTTGCTCCCCGTTGTCCCAGCGGACCAGCAGCGCAAAATCCTCGTTCACTGCTTCGGCGGTCCCCGTGCGGACCTGGCCGGGACGCAGTACCCGGACCGCTCGCCCCGCCGTCACGCACAGCGCGCGGTAGCGCGCCAGGTAGTCCGCCTTTTGCGCCGGAAAGGCCCGGTACAGGTCATCCAGGGCGGAGAGCACCTCTGCCGCCAGTTGGGAGCGGCGGGGGGCCTGCCCCAGGGCCTGGGCCAGGGAGATGGCGACCGGGGCCACCTCCGGGCCGAAGTCGGCCGCGTCCTGGCTCACGTTGATCCCCACGCCCACGATCACATGCCGCAGGGCGGCGGTCTCTGCCTCCAGCTCCAGTTCCGTGAGGATGCCGCAGAGCTTTCTGCCCTCCAGCACGATGTCGTTGGGCCACTTGATCCCGGCGCGGACGCCGCAGCAGCGTTCCAGCGCCCGGCAGACCGCCACCGCCGTCCAGGCCGTGAGCATCCCCGCGTCGGCCAGCACGCATTGGGGCCGCAGCAGCACGGAGAGGTAGAGCCCCTTTCCGGCGGGAGAGACGAACGAGCGGCCCAGCCGCCCCCGGCCCCCGGTCTGTTCCTGGGCCAGCACCGCCAGGCCGTCGGGGGCGGTGTCGGCGCGGCGCTTGAGCTCATTGTTGGTGGAATCTACCGTGTCCAGACAGAGCAGCGCCGCCCCCACGGTCCGGCCGGCCAGCGCCCCGGCCAGTTCCCCGGGCGAGAGCAGGTCCGGAGAGTCCTCCAGCCGGTAGCCGCGGTGGGGCGCGGAGGAAATGACGTAGCCCTCCTGCCGCAGCGCCTCCACGGCCTTCCACACCGCCGCCCGGCTTACCCCCAGCGTTCGGCTCATTCCCTCGCCGGAGCAGGGAGCATCCCCCGCCTTCAGCAGCGCCAGCACCTGATCCCGCAGCACAGCGCCGCCTCCTTTCGTTTTTTTGTATCGTATCAGAGAAACCGGGTCCTGTCAACTTATCGGAAGTGACAGTTTACAATTGACGAAATGTAAACTAAAATATAAAAAAGGTTTACAATGGAGGGATAAAAATGAGGAACCATACCCGTATGCTGATCCTGTGCGCCCTGTTTGCCGCGCTGACCGCCGTAGGCGCCTTCCTGCGCCTTCCGGCAGGGGCCATGTCCATCACCCTGCAGTTTTTCTTTACCGCCATGGCGGCCCTGCTGTTGGGGCCCAGGTGGGGCGCCCTGTCCCAGATCGTTTACGTGGCGCTGGGATTGGCGGGCCTGCCGGTGTTTACCCAGGGCGGCGGTCCGGGATATGTGTTTCAGCCCAGCTTCGGCTTTCTGCTGGGGCTTATTCCGGCGGCCTGGGTCATGGGAAAGCTGGCGGGAGACGGAACGCGGCCCTGGCGGACGGCGCTGGCCTGCGCGGCGGGGGACGGCGTGCTTTACCTGGTGGGCATCCCCTACATGTACCTTATTTTCAACGGCTACCTGGGCCGGGGCATGTCCCTGTCCGCCGTGCTTTGGGCGGGCATGCTGGTTTACCTGCCCGGCGACGCGGTGAAGATCGCGGCCGCCGCGCTGCTGGCAAAGCCGCTGCTCCGCGCCCTGCCCCGGCAGCAGGCGTAATATCCTGCCCCCCTGTCCCATATACATCAATGAGATCATAACGGGAAAGGCGGGGTCATCCGAATGCCGTATGAGGAGAACAGGACCCGGGCCGAGGCGGCCCATCACATCGTTTTGGAAGAGCGGGAGCAGCTTTCCGTCTCCGGCGTGGAGGAAGTGGAGAGCTTCGACGAGAATACCATCGTCATGTACACCAGCCGGGGCACCCTGATCGTCCGGGGCCAGGGGCTGCACATCGAAAAGCTGAGCCTGGACGGGGGAGACCTGAAGGTGGAGGGGGACATCGATTCCCTGACGTACGAGGATTCCGGCCGGGAAAAGGCCGGGGGCCTGCTGGCCCGCCTGTTCCGCTGAGATGGAGATCTCGGTCTCCGCCCAGGCTGCCCTGCTGGCCGGAGCGCTGCTGCTGGGAGCGGCGGTGGGGCTGCTGTACGACTTTTTCCGCATCCTCCGCGTCCGCATCCCCCTGAAGCTGCTGGGCGCCCTGCTGGATTTGGTGTTCTGGCTGGCGGTCACCGCGGCCCTGTTCGTCTATGCCGTCGCCGCCGGAGACGGGGCGGTGCGCATCTACCTGGTCTTGGGCGTGTTGGGGGGCGCTACGGTCTACTTCTTGCTGCTCAGCCGCTGGGCCCTCAAGCTGGGCTACCTGCTGGCGGATTTTCTGGGGGTGTTGTGGCGCCTGGCCATACTACCGGTTGTGGCCGCAGGACGTCTATGCAAAAAAATCGGAAAAAGAGCAAAAAAAACCTTCCATTATCGGCGCAAGTGGTATAAAATAAAGCTGATATCTAGGGAAATGGAAGAAGCGCACCGGCAAAATGCCGACGCGGCGGCAGGAGGGAAGGGCCATGAAAACCAAAAAAGCGTCCATCCTGACCAAGCTGGTGGTCCTGGCCCTGCTTATCGGCGTGGCAAGCGCCCTGTTGAACCTGCGGGGGCAGATTCAGCAGGCTCAGTCCGACCTGACGCAGGCCCAGGCAGAGGTAGCCGCCCAGAAGCAGGTCAACGCCGACTTGGCAGACGCCGTGGAAAACAGCGGCGACCCCCAGCGGCAGGCTGATATCGCCCGCAGCAAGCTGGGGCTGGTGGAGCCGGGCGAGTATGTCTTCTATTTCACCAATTAGTGCGTTTACCCCGCGCAGATTGATAAGGAGGATATGTCTGTCAGATGGAGTTCGGTGTTGGTTCGGTTGTAGAGGGGAAGGTCACAGGCATCACAAAGTTCGGCGCTTTCGTCGCCCTGCCGGAGGGCAGGTCGGGTTTGGTGCATATCTCTGAGATCGCCTACTCCTACGTAAATGATGTAAAGGATCATCTTAAGGAAGGGGAGCAGGTCAAAGTCAAGGTCATCGGCATCGACGAAAACGGCCGCATCAACCTCTCCATCAAAAAGGCAATGGATCCCCCGCCCCGTCCGGCGGGTCAGGGCCGCCCCATGGGCCGCCCGGCGGGCCAGAGCGGCGGCGGCTTCCGCGGCAAGAGCGCTCCGGCGGAGCCGGCCACCTTTGAGGACCGGCTCAAGCAGTTCATGGCCTCTTCAGACAGCAAGCTGTCCGAGCTGCGCCAGGCGGAGCGGCGCAATTCCCGCAGGGGCGGGCGCAAGTAAACGCCCTTTCCCGGCGGCACAGACCGAAAACGAGAAACGGGACCAACCTTCGGGTTGGTCCCGTTTTTGAGGGCAAGCGGAGCCGGCCGGGAAAGGGTCAATACCCGTTGACCAGCGCGTCCAGCACCTGGGCGGCTACGGAGCCCGCCGTATCCGCGCCGGAGCCGCCGTTTTCCACCAGCACCACAAAGGCGTAGGGCGTATCCGTCCCCCGCAGGAATCCGGCGAACCAGGCGTGGGGGCTGCCGCCACCCACTTCCGCCGTACCGCTCTTGGCGCACACGTCCATATTGGGGAAGCGGCCGGCCCCATAGGTCTCGGTCACGTTGCGGTGCATCATCTCGGCCAGGGTGGCCGCTGTGGCTGGGGCGACCAGGGTGCCGGTGCTCTTTCTGCGGTAGAAGCCGGAGGGCAGTCCCAGGGCGTTTTCCGTCTTGAGGACGAGCTGGGGCGCCGCCGCGCTTCCCCCGTTTGCGATGGCTCCCATGTAGACCATCAGCGCGCAGGGGTTGACCAGGTCGTCCCCCTGCCCCACGCCGGCCCAGCCCAGCGCCCCCTGCGAAAGGCCGCTGAAGGCAAAGCTCCCGGCGGCGGTATTCAGGCCGCTGACGGAATAGCGCGCCGTCAGGCCCGCCTGCCGGGTGTAAGCCTCCAGCACCGCGTCCCCCAGCTCGGCGGCCAGAAGGGCGAACACTCCGTTGCAGGAGCTGGAGAGCGCTGCGTAGATATCCAGCTCCCCGTGCGCGTGAGGACAGGTGACGGCCTCACCCGCCACGTCGGTGGAGCCGGTACAGGTCCAGGTGCGCGTGAAGAGATCGGGAATGTTCTCAATGGCCGCGGCCAGAGTAATGGTCTTATACACCGAGCCGGGCACAAACGTACCGGACAGGAAGCGGTTGAGATAGACTCCGTCGTAGGCGGGATCGTCCTCCACATGCTCCGGGGGATCCAGGGGATCGAAGGAGGGGGCGGAGACCATGCACAGGACTTCCCCCGTCTGATAGTTGTACACGCCCACGGCCCCCTTGCGCCCGCCCAGCGCCTGATAGGCGATGTAGTTGAGCCGGGCGTCCAGGGTCAGGTACAGGTCGTTGCCCCGGCCCAGGGGGGAGTAGGCTCCGGTGAGCAGGTTGTAGCCCGAAAGCCGGTCGGCAAAGGCGGTCAGGGCGCCGGTGCCGATGTTGCCGCCCCGGTCCCCCACTGCATGGAGGGTGGCTTTCCGTACCGTGGCGTTTTCGTAGTAGGCGCGCCGCCCGGCGCCGTCCACCCAGGAGAGCACGTCGCCGTCCCGGTCCAGCACCCGGCCCACGGCCAGCTCCCCGCTGGAGTTGAACAGATGCCGGTTGGCGGCGTAGGAGGCCCAGCGCCCGCCGTTCAGCGCCCAGCGCCCCACATACAGCGCCAGCCCCGCGATCAGGGCGGCGGCCAGGAGCAGGCACAACAGGGCCCGGCGTTCAATCTTCTTCATCATCCGCCTCCTGTTCCCAGCCCTCCGTGTCCCGGGGGGCCAGCGCCGCACCCCGGCGGTCCTCCCGCCGGGAAGGCAGGCGGATGGCAAAGCTGGCGTTCTGGCGGGTGTCGGTGGCTTTCAGAAAGGCCAGCAGGCCCCAGGAAGCCAGCATGGACGATCCGCCGTTGGACACGAAGGGAAACGTGACCCCGGTGAGGGGCAGCAGGTCCACCGCACCGAACACGTTCAGGCAGGTTTGAAAGACCATCATGGAGGTGGCGGCGCAGGCGGCGATGGTGTAAAAGCTGCTCCGACCCGCCCGGCAGGCGCGCACGGCGAAGACCGCCAGTGTGAACACGGAGAGCACCGCCAGCGCCGCGATGATCAGGCCCCACTCCTCACAGAGCATACCGAAGACCAGATCGGTATCCGCGGCGGCCACCCGGTGGAGCCAGCCCTCCCCGGGCCCCACCCCCACCAGACCGCCGGAGGCGGCGGCCGACATGGCGCGGGTCTGCTGGTAGCCCCCGGCGGAGGCGTTCTCCCAGGCGTGGCCCCAGGTGGCAAAGCGCCGGAGGATATAGGGCTTGAGGGAGAGCATGGTGAGCACGGCGAACACGCCGCCGCCCGTGATCAGGGACAGGGTGGCGAAATCACCGGAGCGGAGATAGGCGATGACCAGGAAGGTTACGAAAAAGATGGCGGCGGTGCCGAAATCGCTCATCAGGGCCAGACAGCCCAGGCACACGCCGGTCAGGACGATGAACAGGCCCAGGTTCCGCTTGCGGAAGAGCCGCTCCAGCGTGGCCGAGCCGGCAAAGATGTAGCAGATCTTGGCCAGCTCCGAGGGCTGGAGGGAGAGCGCGCCCAGCCGGATCCAGTTGGCCGCGCCGTACTGAGGGGCGGATCCCAGCACCAGGGTGACGGATACCAGGCCGATCGCGGCGGCGGCCATGAGCCAGCGGATGTGCTTGGCCCGCTCCAGATCCCGCAGAAAAACGCCCAGTATCAGGAAGAGGACCAGGCCCAGCAGCAGGGCGAGAAATTGCTTGAACAGCGCCGACGGCGCGGAGGAGGCGGTGATGGCCAGGGACAGGGTGGACAGGAAGAACGCGATGGTCTCCATCTCGAACCCCACCCGCCGCAGCAGGCGCATGGTGAGAAAGTAGAGCCACATCACCAGCGAGAGGCAGAGAAAGGCGCCGGGAAGGTTGAGCGTGGCCTGCGCCCCGGCGGAGAGGATCAGCTGCAGCGCGCACAGCACCTGAAACACCGTCAGCAGCACCAGCCCCAGCCAGGGAGAGGCGGGCTTGGCAGCACGGCGGCGGTGGCGGCGCTGGGCCTTTTCCTCCGGAGACACGGGCAGCAGCACGGTCTCCACCCCGCCCAGGCCCAGAACGTCTCCGTAGGCCACCGGGGCGCTGCCCTCCACCGCCGCGCCGTTGACGGTGACGCCGCCGGTGGAGCCCAGGTCGTGGACCGTCCAGGTGTCGTCCTCGCGGCGGATCAGGGCGGCGTGCTGGCGGGAGACCACCGGATAATTCAGCACCACGTCGCAGGCGCCGCCCCGGCCCAGGATGTTTTCCCAGTGGGTCAGGGGCTCCCCCGACCCGTTGGGCAGGGTCAGGTAGGCCCACACCTCCGGCAGATGGGGCACCGTCAGCAGGGAACGGATGGAGCGGATAAGGATCAGCAGAGCCAGTACCGGGAACACAAAGCGTACGATGGACGTAAACCAGCCGCACAGCTGCGGGTTGGCCGCCAGCCAACCGGTCAGCGCGTCCATCCACTGCTGGGGCAGGGCAAACAGCGCTTCCATCCGGACCCCCTCCTTTCCCTGAGCGGTGCAAAGCGGCCGTTTACCGCATAAAACGCCGCGGGCTTCCCAAAACCGGTTTGCTTCTCTGAAAGTTGTTTGATTATAACACAGATACGGTGGATAAAAAAGCGGAAGCCGTCCGGCTTCCGCTTTTTTTACGAAATCTTCATTTTTTCGCCAGGAAGTCCCGCACCGTATCCACCAAAAGGGGCAGGGACGGATTGGCGCTGCCCCGCCGCCAGCTCAGGCTGTGGCTGGACAGCGGCACGCCCACCAGGGGGACAAAGGTCACCCGGCCGCGGGTCAGATACTCGAAGTCGTTGGTCAGGGTACTGATCCCCAGGCCGCAGGCCACCAGCATCAGCAGGGTGGGCACATGGCCCACCTCCGCCACGATCTCCGGCACGAAGCCGGCTTCCGCCGTGATCCGCCAGAGAAAGTCGTGTCCGGGCTGGGAGGCGGAGCGGGCCATGGCGATAAACTTTTCCCCCTTCAGATCCTCCATCCGCAGGCTGCGCTCCAGGGCCAGGGGCGAGTGGGGCGGGACCACCACGCACTGGTGGTCCCGGCGCAGCACCAGGCTCTCCACCTCCGGCGGCATCGCCTCGGAGCCGAAGTTGAAAATGGCGTCCAGCTCCCCGTCCAAAAAGCGCCGGATCAGCTGGGAGTGGCTGTATTCCCGCAGGAGCAGGCGTACCTCGGGATAGCGCCGCTCCATGGCCTGATAGATGTCCACCGCCTCGGGATGAAACGCATCCCGCAGGATGCCCAGGGTGAGCGTGCCCGCGTACCCCTTCTGGGCCAGCTGGGCGGCGCTGACGCTGCGGCGGTAGCCGTCCAGAATGGCGGGGCACTCCCGCAGGAACGCCTCCCCCGCCGGGGTGAGGGACACCCCCCGGGAATTGCGGTGAAAGAGCTGGACCTCCAGCTCCTTTTCCAGGGCCGCGATCAGCCGGCTCAGGGCAGGCTGCGCCATGAACAGGTCGTTCGCCGCCTGCGTAAAATTGAGCCGCTGTGCCAGGACCAGAAAGCTCTCGATCTGTTCCAAGTTCATCCGTACACACCTCGTCTCCTGCGTTGTTTGCTTCAGTATAGCAGATTTTTCGGGGGGTGTCATGGCTTTCTATGTAAAATCGGAATGGCAGCTATGCTTTTTTCGTTATAGAATCGGCGCATTGCTGAAATCCCGGGGCCCCATTTTGCCCTTTTACACAAAAAAGCCGTCCGGGTGGCGCAAAACGAGGGGGAAGAGGGGGCCCGCACAGCCGGTCAAGCGTTTTCCGTATGGGAGCCATACGGAATCGGTATTTTACGTCTGCCGCCGCCTGCGATAAAATACAGGCGTTTACGGGCGGTGTGGGAAGAAGCCGCCCGGAGGTCTACGAATAAAAGGAGGAATCTGGTTTGAACGCACAAAATAAAACCACCAAGGTCACTGCCAACTTTGGCGCCAAGGGCTGGCTGCTGATGCTCTTTTCCTTCGCGTGCATCTTCATCGACAGCTCTCTGATCAACGATTCCCTGAACGTTACCCGCGAGGTGTTCGCCGGCACCACCGGCATGAACTACGGGGTGTTGTCCATGTTCTCCACCGTGGGCGGCTGGATCGCCGTGGCGGGCGGCGTGCTCTGGGGCTATATCGGCGCCAAGAAGTCCGCCCGTTTTGCCTGGACCTGCTCGCTGGCCATCACCGCCATCGCCTGCTTCGCCTGGGGCTACGCCGCCAACTACGTGGTGTACTTCGTCTGCGTGTCCGTGGCCATGGTGGGCGGCATGGGCTTTGCCTACATTGCCAACGGAAACGTCATCGGCAACTGGTTCCCCAAGAAAAAGGGCCTGGTCATGGGCTGGATCACCATCGGCTTCCCCCTGTCCGCCGCTACCACCACGGCCCTGGCCTCCATCCTGGTCGGCATGGGCGGCACCCGCGCCGTCTATACCTTCTACGGCGTCGCCTGCACGGTGCTGGCCGTGCTGTGCGCCGTCTTTGTGCGGGACTATCCCGAGCAGGCCGGCGCCTTCCCCGACAACGACCGCTCCTTCGACAAGGCGCAGGCGGAGCAGGAGCTCAAGGCCGGCCTGGAGTACATGAAGACCTCTCCCTGGACCCCTGGGAAAATGCTCTCCTACAAGCGCACCTGGATGGCCGGCTTCTCCCTGGGCGTCATGGAGCTGCTGTCCCTGGGCATCATGACCAACTTCTTCGCCCGCCTGTCCAGCATTGGCTACCAGCCCGGTGAGATCATCGGCATGCTGGCCATCGCCGGGATCGCCGCCTGCTTCGGCAGCCCCCTGTGCGGCGTGCTGGATGCCAAGGTGGGTCCCAAGAGGGCCATCATCATCACCTTCGGCATCGGTGTGGTCTCCCTGATCCTCAACCTGACCGGCATCCGCGCCTGCATCTACCTGTCGCTCCCCTTCCTGGCCCTGATGCTGGGCGGCGCGTCCAACTATCTGGTGTCCTTCACCAGCACCGTCTGGGGCCGCTATGACTTCCCGCTGGCCTACAAGGTGCTCAAGCCCATCGTGGCCGCCATCGGCGCCATCGGCGTTTCCCTGGTCGCCATCATCGGCGAGGCTTCCTCCTACGCCACCGCTTACGCGGTGCTGGCCGTTCTGGCCGTCGTGGCCGCCGTCGTCATGGCCGTCACCAAGGACGACTTCGTGGGCCGCAACTAAACGGGCTGTTTCCGCCGAAACCCTCTGAGGGGCGCTGCCATTCGGGCAGCGCCCCTTTCGTTTGCTTGACAGGGGGAATGCGGCGGTTATAATGAGAGGAGAAGCAGATACGGAACGGAGATGCATGGATATGAAAATGATCGACGCCAGAGGAAAAAACTGTCCCATCCCGGTAGTCCTGGCCCAGAAGGCCATCGCTGCCGGCGAGACGGCCTTTACCGTCCGGGTGGACAACGCCGCCGCCGTGGAAAACCTGAAGCGTCTGGCGGAAAGCAGGGGCTATCAGGCACATCCCGTAGGGGACGGGGAAGGGTTTGCCGTGACGTTTGCCGCCTCCGGCACGCCGACGGCGCAGGCGGCAAGCCCTTCCCAACACGCCGCCGCCGGGGATTGGACGGTCTTCGCAGGCCGGGACTGCATCGGCGACGGGGACCGGGAACTGGGGAGCAGCCTGATGCGCATGTTCTTTTATACCCTCACCCAGGGAGACGAGCTGCCCGGAACGATCCTTTTTATGAATGCGGGGGTAAAGCTGCCCACCCTGGACGCCCAGGTGGCGGAGCACCTGAACGCTCTGCAGGAGCGGGGGGTAAAGGTGCTGGTATGCGGCACGTGCCTGAACTTCTACGGCCTGGCCGATCAGTTGAAGGCGGGCACGGTGAGCAATATGTATGATATCGTGTCCTGCATGGCCCGCTCCGCCAAGGTGGTCACCCTCTGATGGACTACGTTATGGCCGCATTTTCCTCCACCTATGCCGCCCTGCTGGCCCAGCGTGCGGGAGCGGAGGTCGCCGCGGTCCAGGTCATGCCCGTGCTGCGGGAGGTGTCCCAGGGCTGCGGCATCGCCCTGCGCCTCCCGCCTGAGGCACTGGAGCGGGTGCGCGGCGCGCTGGCCGCCTGCGGGCTGAAGCCGGAGGAGTACGCCTTTTACGCGGTTTCGGGGCAGGGGGATGCGCGGTCGGTTCGGCTCCTGCCCGGCGGTTAGTCCCGTCGTGCCGGGGAGACTGGGAGCGCGGCCGCGGGCTTCAGGATGCGGACTGGCCTGCGCCTGCCCGGAACAGCACCAGAGCGGCGGCGCAGCAGGCTGCGCCCAGCAGCAGCGCCCGTTCCACGCCCTGGTCGGCCAGCGCCCCGAAGGCGGGGTAGAGACACATGCTCCCCACGTCCATGAGCATGGCGTTGCAGGAGAGCTGGGCGGCCCGCCCCGTCGGGTGGGCGCGCTCGTTCTGGATCGACAGGGACAGGGGCGTCAGCAGGGACTGTACGGCCCGCAGGGCCGTGACCCCCAGCACGGCGGCGGCGGGGGCGGGAGACAGGACCGGCAGCAGGCAGGCCGCCGTTCCCGCGGTCAGGAGGGCCGCCGCCGCCCTCCGCTGCCCCAGACGGCGGGACATCCGATGGGAGAGGCCCCCCAGCAGGCCCGCCGCCGTCATGGCGGCGTGGAGGGCGCCGAACCACTGCTGGGGGATGCCCGCGCGTGTATAGAGGAGCGGGCTGAGAAAGACGGTGACGCTCTGGCCGGTCTCTTCCGCCAGGCAGAAGGCCAGCAGCACCGGGGCGAGGGCCAGGGTGCGCCGGGCCGCCTGGGCAAAGGACAGGGGCTCCGCCGTCCGGGTCTGGGCGGCCCGCTCCCCCTCCGGCTCGGCCAGGCCCAGGGTGAGCAGGGCGGCGGCCGTGTAGGAGCCGACCGTGAGCAGGGCGGCCAGGCGGTAAGTTCCGCCCCAAAGGGGCCAGGACAGAGAGGCCGCCAGCACCCCCAGCGTCTGCACTGCCTGGCTCAGGGCGTAGGCCCTGCGGTGCCCGTCGTCCCGGCAGCAGGCGAACAGGAAGGCGCTGTCGCATCCGGACAGGCCGGACAGGCTGACTGCCAGCAGCGCCCGCTCCGCCAGAAAGGCCGCGAAGGTCTCCGCGCGCCAGAAGACTACCTTGGATGCGGCGAAGACGAACGCGCACAGTACGATGGTGCGCCGGTGCCCCAGCCGGTCGGCCAGCCACCCCCAGGGCAGTTCCAGAAGGAGCATCAACGCCAGGGAGAAGCTTTCGATCCCTCCGATCTGTACCAGATCCAGACCGCTCTCCTGCCGGTAAAGGGTGGCCACAGGACTGTAAAAGACCATGCCCTGCAAAAAAAGAACAGCAAAAAGGAGCGCAATATTGCGCTGATTCCGAATCATAATCGTTCCTCCTGAATTGAAACAAGCTTCGCGTCCGCTCCATGGGCGGGGCGGAGCGTCGGATTCAGAAGAACCTCAGTTCGGACAGCGCATATCGTGCTCCTTTTGTGTAAGATGAGGACATTATACCACGCCGGAGGCGGATTTGCAACGCTCCCCCGTCAGCAGGCGGCCGGTCAGGGGGGGCAGGGGAACCGTATCCGTAAAGCGCTCCCCGCTCATCCGGTCCCGGAAGGCGCCGTCCAGGGGCAGCTGCTCCGGAGCGTCCCCGGCGTTGACGGCAGCGATCACCGTCTCCCCTTCCCAGGTCCGGGAGAAGGCCAGCACCCGCCCCTCGGCCCGCAGCCAGCGCAGGTCCCCCCGGCGCAGGGGGAGAAGGGACTTTCGGGCCTGCCCCAGCGCGGCGTACCAGGCGGTCAGGGCCTTGTCCTCCGCGCCCCAGGGGAAGGTGCGGCGGTTGAAGGGGTCTTCGAAGCCCTCCATCCCGGCCTCGTCCCCGTAATAGATCGTGGGGGCGCCGGGAAACGCGAACAGCACCAGGGCCCCCAGACGCAGCCGGGCCAGGGCCAGGGCGCGCTGGCCGGCGTCCATGCGGAAGTCGGCCCGCCAGGCCTTGGTGTTCTCCCGGCAGTCGGAGCCCACGCCCAGCAGGGTGAGGATGCGGGGGGTGTCGTGGGTGCCCAGAAAGTTCATCGCGGAGGCAAAGGCGAAGGGGGGATAGTTCTCCCGCAGGGTCTCCATGGCATCCCGGAAGCAGGCCGCGTCCGCGCCCAGCAGGAAGGAGATCAGGCCGTTGCGGAAGGGGTAGTTCATCAGCCCGTCGCAGTGTCCGCCCAAGATATGTCTGCGGCGGACCCCATAGGCGATCTTGGTGGAGCCGTCCTCCCACACCTCCCCAATGACCACGGCGTTGGGGTCGGCCGCCCGGACGGCCTGATGGAGCTCGCGGATGAAGTCGTCGGGCAGCTCGTCGGCCACGTCCAGCCGCCAGCCGTCCGCCCCGGCCTGCAGCCAGCGGCGCACAATGCTGTGTTCCCCCCGGATGATATAGTCCCGGTAGGAGTCCTCCCCTTCGTTGACGGCGGGCAGGGTATAGATGCCCCACCAGGAGTCGAACCGGTCGGGCCAGTGCTGGAAGTGGAACCAGGGGTAATAGGGACTCTGCCGGGACTGGGCCGCCCCCGGCTGGGGGTAGAAGCCGTCGCCGTTGAAATAGCGGCTGACAAAGCCGGTGTGGTTGAACACACCGTCCAGAATGACCCGCATCCCCCTGGCGTGGGCAGCCCGGCACAGAGCGGAAAAATCCGCGTCACAGCCCAGCATGGGGTCTACGTGCTCATAATCGGCGGTGCCGTAGCGGTGGTTTTCCGCCGCCTCGAAAATGGGGTTGAAATACAGGGTCTCCACGCCCAGGGACTGGAGGTAGGGCAGCTGCTCCAGCACGCCCTTCAGGTCTCCGCCGAAGAAGTCCCGGTTGCGCACCTCGCCCCGGGCGTCGGGGCGGTATTCCGGCTCCTCCTGCCAGGCGGCATGGACGCTCCGGCCGCCCACCATGCCGCCGGGGTCGGGGATGCGGCTGCGGCGGAAGCGGTCGGGAAAGATCTGATAACAGGTCCCCTCTCCAAACCAGGCGGGCACCTGCTCGCAGCCGTCATACACCGTCAGCTGGTATTCCCCCAGCGTCCGGGTCCGGCCGTCCAGCCCCTCCAGGCGGAAGGAGTAGAAGATCAGACCCACATAATCCCCCGTGGGCAGGGAGCCCGCGAACACGTCCCGTTCGCCGTCCCGGCCGCTCCAGGGCAGAAAGATGCGCACCAGCTCATTGGCCCGGCTTTCAAACCGGGCGGTGAGCACCGCCCGGGAAAAAGCCTGAGCGCGCTCCGGCCGGAGCGCGAAATGCACCACGGTTCCGGCGCTGACCGCCCCGTAGGGAGATTTATACCGCTCGTCCCGGGGATCGAAGAGAAGGGTATCCGTCATCCAATCATTCCTTGTCAGCGCAGGAGCGTGTTCTCCGGGTCCACGGACTCCAGAGTGTCCTCGGCGCTGAAGTAGTAATCCAAGATCTCGGCGGCGGCCTGGGCCAGATTGCTGCCGGACGCGCCGCCCTCCACCACGATGGTCATGGCGATCTGAGGGTCGTCATAGGGGGCGAAGCAGACAAACACGGCGTCTGCCTCTACATTGGAGGCCACCTGGGCGGAGCCGGTCTTGGCGCCCACCTCCACCGGAAGGCCCGCAAAATAGCGGCTCACGCTGCTCTTGGCGTCGTTTGCCACCTTCCACATCCCCAGCTTCACCGCTTCCACGTTGTCCGCGTCCAGCTCCAGGGTGTCCAGCAGCTGGGGCTCATACTCCAGCACGGTCTGGCTGTAATCGCTGGACTTGACGGCGCGCAGCAGATGGGTGGCGTAGTGGTTGCCGCCGTTGACCAGGGTGGCGATATAGTTGGTCAGCTGGAGCGGGGTGCAGGCGGTGTTGTCCTGGCCGATGGCAACGTTGAGCAGGTTGCCGCCGTACCAGGTCATATTCAGAGCCTCGCTGGTCGCGGGGCCGGCCACCCGGCCCTTGCTTTCGGACAGCTCAAAGCCCGTCTTCTCCCCCAGCCCGAACATCTTGGCGTACAGGTCGATGCGTTCGATGCCCAGCCGGTGGCCGATGGTGTAGAAATAGATGTTGCAGGAGTCCCGCAGAGCGTCGGCCAGGTTCTCCTGTCCGTGGGTGCCGCCATACTGGCGGTAGATCCAGCATTGAGGGTGAAAGTCGCCGTAGGGGTATTTCTCCTCCTCCGGCAGGGTAAAGCGGCCGGTGTCCCGGATCGTTTCGGAGGGGGTGGTCACCCCTTCCTCCAAAGCGGCAATGCCCACCAGAGGCTTGAAGGTGGAGCCGGGGGAGTACAGGCCCATGGAGGCCCGGTTGTAAAAAGGCTCCAGCGGGTCGCTGCTGACCTGGGCGTAAAGGGCCTGGTCGGAATATACGGTAGCCAGGTCGTAGGTGGGGTAGGAGGCCATGGTGAGCACGCCGCCGTCGGACACGTCCTGAATGACGACGGCGCCGCCGCCGGTATCTGCGGATTCCAGGCTGCTGATGGTATCCGCCAGGACCTGCTCCGCCTTGGCCTGGAGCTTCACATCCAGGGTGAGCAGCACGTTGTCGCCCGGCTCCGGCTCATGGGTCTCCCCGGTCAGCGGATCAGTGTACCAGCTTTCGCTGACCACCTTGCCGCTGGTGGAGAGCTCCTGCTCCCGCACGCCGGCCTCCCCGCGCAGGTAGGGCTCGAAGGCGCTCTCCGCCCCGTCGATCCCTACCGTGTCGTTCATGTTGTAGCCCAGTTCTTTATAGTAGGCCCAGGTGTCGGCGTAGATGGGGCCCACCCGGCCCAGCAGGTGGGCGGCGTGGGAGGTGGCATATTCCCGGACGGTGGCGGCCTCGATCTGCACGCCGGTCAGGCCGTGCTCTTTAACGGTGGAGATGAAGTCGATATCCACGTCCTGGGCAAAAATGTAATCGCTGTAATCAATGTTTTTTTGCCGGAGGTTGATTTCGTAGAGCACGCCGATGAGGGCGCGGGCTTCCCCGTCGGAGAGGCTCTCGTCCACTTCAAAGTAGCCCCGCAGGGCCTGCATCAGCGCCGCCGCCGAGGGGTCGGTCTCCCCTGCGGGAAGAAAGCCGCGGCTTTGCAGCGGCAGGGCGTCCACCAGCTTGCCCAAGCTGGTGCGCACCACCGTCTCCGCTGCGCTGCTGTCGGCGGCGCGATAGGACAGCGCGGTGTCGCTGGTGTAGGAAAAGGGGCCGCTTTCGGAGATGGGGAGCGTATCGCTCCACTCCACCTTCTGTTCCCGGCAGATCTCCAGCAGGGCGAGCAGGTTGGCGTTGCGCTGCGCCTCCTCGCCCATCCGGGAGAGATCCAGCGTCACCTGGTAGACGGCACGGTTGGTCACCAGGACCCGGCCGTAGCGGTCCCGCATCTCCCCCCGGGCGGCCTCCACCGTCTCCCGGTTGGCGATCTTGCGGGTGGACAGGCCCCGGTAGTAGTCCAGATTGGTCACCTGCAGGTTCCACAGCACCGCCGCGAAGGCCGCCACCAGCAACGCCAGAAGCGCCGCGGTGAACAGCGCCCGTCTTTGAAATTGTTTTCCTTCCAAGTGCGCTCACCTCCAGGCAGCAAAGTCCCCCCGCTACAGCACGGTGCGTTTGGGGACCCGGTGGAATACCCACAGGTACAGGGCGTAGACCGGGAAAACGAACACCATGGACCAAAGCGCTTCCGGTACGGCCACCCGCAGCAGCGCGCCCAGCGAGGCGCTTCCCCGCAGCAGATGGACCGCTACCCGGACGGCGTCGATGCACAGCAGCGCCCCCAAGGAGCACAGCAGGCAGCCTACCAGATTCTGCCGCAGGGCGTACTGGGCCAGGGCGCCCGCCGCCATGCCCAGTAGGCAGAGCCCCAGGGTCATGGCGCCGTTGGTGCCGTGATAGGCCGCGTCGCACAGGATCCCCACGAACAGCCCGTAGCCGGCGCCTCCGGTGGCGCCCTCCAGCACGGCAGCGGCCACGGCGGCCAGGGGCATCAGCATGGGCGTCACCCCCAGCACCGGCAGGCGGTTGAGCACGTAGACCTCCAGAAACCAAATAGGCAGGATGGCCAGGGCATACACGCCCCATTTTATCATAAAATCGCTGCGGGTCATAAACGCCCTCCTTCCCGCTGCCTTCCCGATTAGCTTGTCGAAAAACCCTCCCGCAGGAAAGCCTCGCAGAGTTCCGTCGCCATCTCCGCGCTAAGACCCGCCCCGATGGGGCGGTTGCGCTCCGAAACGCGCCTGCGGGCGCAGGCAGGCGGCGGAATAAAATCAAAATCCGTCATTTCCGGGGACATGCGCCTCGGAAATGACACTTCACACGCAAGGCGGGCCGACTTTTCCGCAAGAAATCGAGGTCCGCCTTGCGTGTGATCCTCCTCGAAAAAGGTGCGAAGCACCTTTTTCGACCGCTTGCGACGTCACTCCACGATGGTAAATTCTTTGATCACGAAGACCTGCTTGAGCCCGTCCAGATCGGTCTCCGGTACGATGACGGCATAGCGCGTCATGCCGCTGGCCTCGGTATGGACCTCCTCCACATGGCCCACCGCCAGCCCGGCGGGGTATACGCCCCCCCGCCCGGAGGTGGTCACCAGATCCCCGGCGATGAGCTCCGCATTCTCCGGCAGGTAGCTCAGCTTGAGCTTGCCCTCCCCCATCAGGGCAAAGTCGCCCTCCAGGATGGCCGCCCCGCCGGTGCGGGCCAGCTGTCCGCCCAGCTCCAGGCCGGAATCCGCCACGGTGGCCACACGGGCCCAGTTCTCCCCCACCTCAAGGACGATGCCGACCAGGTTCCAATATTCGTCCACGACACAGTCGTCGGCTTCCAGGCCCGAGGAGCTGCCCTTGCTGATGGTGAGCGTGGACTCCCAGTTGGAGGTGGAACGGGCGGTGACGGTGGCCGATTCCAGATCGAACTCCCGCTGGCTGGGCCGCAGGTCCAGCAGGCTGCGCAGCCGCTCGTTTTCCTGGAGGGCGGCTTCCGCGGCCCGGGCCTGTTCCTCCAGCTCGGCCACGCGGAGCTTGAGCTCTGCGTTTTCACTTTTGAGCTGTTCCCGCTCAAAGGCGTCGGCGTATTGTTCCTCCGTCCAGCCGGCCAGGGCGCTGATGCCGTTGCGTACCGGGGTGGTGACGATCCCCACCAGATTGGACAGCGGGTCCGCCGTCCCTCCCAGCAGCATGGAGACCACCGCCGTCACCAGCGCCAGCAGGACGGCGGCAATGAGGATGAGGACCCCATTGTGCCGGAAAAAGTCTTTCACGTGTCGCCCTCCCTCTCAACGGTCACAGCTCGCTCCAAAGCCGGGCGCAGTCCACGCCCAGCCGGGCCAGGATGCGCCCCAGACGGCACACCGGCAGGCCCATCACGTTGTAATAATCCCCCTCGATCCCCTCCACAAACAGGGCGCCCCGCCCCTGGATTCCATAGGCGCCCGCCTTGTCCATGGGCTCGCCGGTCGCAATGTAGGCGCAGATCTCCGCGCTGGACAGGCTCCGAAAGGTCACGGCCGTGACCTCGTGCTCGGTCAGACGCTGCGCGCCGCATACCACGGTCAGGCCGGTGTAGACCTGGTGGCGCCGGCCGGAGAGGGCGGAAAGCATGGCAAATGCGTCCGGCCCGTCGGCGGGCTTGCCCAGGACCCGGCCGTCCAGGGCCACCACAGTGTCGGCGGCGATGATCAGGTCCCCGGCCGCCGCCGCGTGCTGCACGGCTGCGGCCTTTCGGGCGGAAAGCGCTTCCACCAGCGCCGGGGGCGTCAGGCCGGGGGACGCCGTCTCATCCGCGTCGGAGCAGACGATGCGGAAGTCCCGCAGGCCCATCTGCTCCAGCAGCTGGCGCCGGCGGGGGGACCGGGAGGCCAAAACGATGCCCATGCGCCTCACTTCCCCGTGGAGCCGAAGCCGCCCGCGCCCCGCTGGGTGGCGGGCAGCTCGTCAAGCTCCAGCACGCAGGCCCGGGCTACGGGCACCACCATGAGCTGGGCCACCCGGTCGCCGGGCTGGACCGTATAGGGCGTGTCAGACAGGTTGGTCAGCCCCACCCGGAGCTCTCCCCGATAATCGCTGTCGATGACCCCCACTCCGTTGGACAGGGCGATCCCGTGCTTGATGCCCAGGCCCGAGCGGGCGAAGACCAGCGCCACCCAGCCCGCGTCGGGCAGCGCGATGGCAAGCCCCGTGGGGATGTTCACCAGGGCGCGGGGGGCGATGGTCACCGGCGCGTCCAGCAGGGCGGCCAGGTCCATGGCGGCGGAACCGGGGGTCTGGCAGGCGGGCAGCGGCGCACGGGGGTCCAGCCGCTGGACAAAAAGCTTCATCTGCATATTGGCGTTCTCCTTATTCTACGTCCCGGTAATAGAGGCCTCTGGTATATTCGGCGGGGGCCCAGCGGTCGTTTTCCAAATACCGCCGGGTCACCTGCACGCACTCTTTGGGGTTTTCCGTGGTAAACAGCAGCCGCTGGGCCCACAGGCCGATGCGGCGGTAGTCGGCGGCCTTGTCCGCCAGGAAAAGCTTTTGGGAATTCAAAAGCTCATTGCGGCAGCCGGGGGCCTGGATCACCGGGAAACGGGCCCCCCTCCGGTCGGTAAGCACATTGGGGTTTTCACAGCCGCAGTGCCCGGCGCGGGTTTGAATGATGCAGTTTTCCAGGATCATCAGGGGCAGCCGCCCGTAGGTTATCATCTCTATGTCCATGCACTTGGAGATATCCCGGATCTGGGCCAGCTTCAGCTCAAAGGAGACGGCGGCGGACCGGAGCCCCAGCCGTTTGAGCTGCTTGAGCGCCTGGGAGTTGTACACCTCCAGGCCAAAATCCCCCCGGAGGGTGAAGCCCAGTTCTTTGACGCAGGAGAGCATGCCCAGGTTCCCCGCCAGGGCGTCCTCCACGCCCAGCGCGCGGGCCCTGCGCAGCTGTTCCAGCAGCTGCGGCCACTCCCGGTCCCAGGCCACCCGGGGCAGGGTGACGCCGATGCGGGTGTTTGGAGTCCCGGCGGCCTTGTCCGGATGGGCGCACAGCTCGTCCAACGGGAGGTAGACCAGCGCGGGCGAGAGGGAGAGCAGCTCCGCGGTGAGCTGTTCGGCGTACCGCAGGGAGAGCGTGAGCACGGGGGGGTCCTTCCGGTTTTCATACCGGGCCCCGGCATGATAGGTCCCGCCCCGCCGGCGTGGCGGCTGGCAGCGCTGCCCGCTCAAGGCGTCCAGAGCCTCCCGGCGCAGGGCGTTCAGGGATGCCAGGGGGAGGGACAGGCCCGGTTCGACCAGGGCGCGGACCTTCTCGCAGCGGTAGGGGGTGCCCCCGGTGCGGGAGAGCTGCTTCTCCACCGTCGGGGCGTCCAGGGCGCGGGTATGGGCGGCCTCAGGCACGCTGCCTTCGGCGGTGGCCACCCGGCCCTGGGGGTCCTCCACCCCGACCCGGGCGGGCTCGCCGGGACGGATCAGAGCGTAGAAGGTCACGGGGACCCGGGCGGCCTCTCCGCTCTGGTAGGTATTACGGGCCCGGGCAAACAGCTCGCGGGGCTCCTTGCCCGCTTCCTCCCGCACGCCAAACATCTCCGGGCCCTGCCGGTCCAGATAGTATCCCTGGGTAAAGCCCTGCCGGGAGAATGCGGCCTCCAGCTGGGCCAGCTCCTCTGCCGTGGGCTCCCGGTTCTCCCGGATGGCGGCGGCGTAGATGCCGGTGACAATGGCCACGTACTCCGGGCGCTTCATGCGCCCCTCCAGCTTGACGCAGGCCACCCCCATCTTGCGCAGTTCCTGGAGGTGCCCCGCCAAGGACAGGTCCTTCAGGGAGAGCGGATAGGCGTCGGCCCGCTCCGCCCAGCCGTACTTCAGACGGCAGGGCTGGGCGCAAAGGCCCCGATTGCCGCTGCGTCCCCCGATGACGGAGGACAGAAAGCACTGCCCCGAGTAGCACATGCACAGGGCCCCGTGGGCGAAGACCTCGATTTCGATGGGGGAGCGCTCACAGATGTAGGCGATCTGGTCCCGGGACAGCTCCCGGGCGAGCACCGCCCGCTGAAGCCCCAGATCAGCGGCCTGCTTGACGCCGTCCAGATTGTGCAGCGTCATCTGGGTGGAGGCGTGGAGGGGCAGATCGGGGGATACCTGCCGCAGCATCCGCAGCACGCCCAGATCCTGTACCAGCACCGCGTCCGCCCCGATGGCCGAGGCGTCTGCGGCGTATTTGGCGGCTTCGGGCAGCTCCCGGTCGGTGAGCAGGGTGTTCAACGTCAGATAGACCTTGGCGCCCCGCAGATGGCAATAAGAAACCGCCGCCGCAAATTCCTCCCGGGAGAAATTCTTTGCATTGCGGCGGGCGTTAAAATCCCCATATCCCAGATAGACGGCGTCCGCGCCGTTCTGCACGGCCGCGGCCACCGCCTCCATGGAACCGGCAGGAGAAAGCAGCTCTAACATAAGGACCTCCGGGGTGATCGAATTTCCGGATTTGGTAAGGCGGCGGCCGCCCCGCCGCGGAAGCGGCGGAGCCGGACGGGATTCACTCCCGTCCGGTGATAAGCTCGAATCAAAGGGGCCCCCGCGCGGCCGGTCGCGCGGGGAACAGCGCCTCCATGGAACCGGCAGGAGAAAGCAGCTCTAACATAAGGACCTCCGGGGCGATCAAATTTCCGGACCTGGTAAGGCGGCGGCCTATTTGGCCTTTTGGTTCTGAAGCTTAAAAATCTCGCGTTTGGCCTCGGAGAGCTCCAGCTTCATCTTGGTGGCCTCCTCCAGGTACTCCTTGAGCTGACGGCGCAGGTTCTCGGCGGTCTCCACTTCCTTGAAATACTCGTCGGCGATGTTTACCGCAGCCAGAACGGCGCCGTCCACCATGGAGACCTTCGCGCCGTCCAGCACCTCCTGCACCTTGGCGTCCACATGGCTGGCGACCCTCTGGACGTAACGCACATCCTCGGCGGCGACGAGGGTATACTCCTGCCCGGCAATGGTTACGGTGACGCGGTTCTTCATGGAAAGCCCTCCTGACCATACGAATCTAGTTTCATTATACTGCATACGGCGCAAAGCCGCAAGCCTGGAACATACAGGCGTCTTCCGGTGCAAGTGCTTTGGGCAAGGCGGCCGGAACGCGCCGCATCATTTGCGCGCCGGTGGAAGGGCGCATGGAAACCGGTCCTGAAGTACGAAACTGCGGACGGATGCAGCCGCCGTTCAAACAAATGCGGCAAAACCGCGGGAATCAACCGAAAAGCGGCTGCGCCCGTTCGTATTATTATAGCATAGCTGCCGTAAATTAAAAATAAAATCTTCATGAACTTTGCGGGTTTTGGTGGAAACGCTCGAAAATGTCAAAGGGCCCGGGCACGAGTTTTGCTCGCGCCCCGGCCCCGCCGGAAAGACCTTATTCGATTGCGATGCGGTTGGGCTGCTGCGCGGTCTTGACGTCCCGCTTGGGGATGTGCAGCGTCAGAACGCCGGACTCGTACTTGGCGCGGATTTCCTCCGGCTTCACATCGCCCACATAAAAACTGCGGGTGCAGACTCCGGCGTACCGTTCCTGACGGATGTATTTGCCGTCCTTGTCCGTTTTGTCCTTATCCAGGCCCTTGGCGGCGCGGATGGTCAGATAGCCGTTCTCCAGGCCCACGTTCACCTCGTCCTTCTGAAAGCCGGGCAGATCTACGGCCAGCTCGTATTCCTCCGGTCGCTCTTTCACGTCGGTCTTCATCAGGTGCTTGGCATGCTTGCCGTACAGCGCATCGCGCCCGCCCCAGAAGGCCCGGTCGAAACCGGAATCAAAGAAGTCGTCAAACAGGTTCTCACCAAAAATGCTGGGCAACATAAGTCATTCCTCCATTCGTCGTCTTACCTTATGCCCTGCGGAGGGGCCGCTCCGGTCCCTCTTTCTTGGTACGCCCTTATCATAGACCGGCGGATTAGCACTGTCAATATGAGAGTGCTAACGTTTACAAAAAAACAATATATTATGCAAAGAAAAGTCACAAATTCCGGGGAACTGCTCCGCTGGGGCCTGGAAGCGGGCTTGGCGCGCGGGCGCATCCGGCACGATGCGCCTATCTTCTGCATAAGATAGCGGTACAGAATGGAGGTTATTCCGCGTGGAGAACAACTGTATCCGCATCGGCATGAAGGCGCCCGATTTTTCCGCAGCCACCACCTTCGGGCCCATCAAGCTGTCCGACTATCAGGGCAAATGGGTCGTTCTTTTTTCTCACCCCGGCGACTTTACGCCGGTCTGCACCACCGAGTTTCTTGCCTTTTCCAAGGCGCAGCCCCAATTTGAAGCCCGCGGCGCCCAGCTGCTGGGACTGAGCATCGACAGTAACCCGTCCCATCTGGCGTGGGTCTACGCCATCTACGTGGCGACCGGCGTACAGGTACCATTTCCAATCATTGCGGACCGCACCGGCGAGATCGCGCGGCTCTACGGGATGATGGCGCCCGATGTGAGCCGTCAGGAGACCGTGCGCAATGTGTTTTTCATCGACCCGGAGCAGACCATCCGGGCCATTTTGGTCTACCCGCTGACCAACGGCCGCAGCATACCGGAGATCCTGCGGCTGCTCACCGCGCTTCAGACCACGGACCGGGAGCATGTGGTCACCCCCGCCAACTGGCAGCCGGGACAGCCGGCCCTGGTGCCGCCGCCCCGGACCTATGACGAACTGCTCTCCCGGCAGAACAACCCGCAGGCCCAGCATCTGGAGTGTGAGGACTGGTTCCTGTGCAGCCGGCAGATCCCGGGCGAGGCAAAGCAGTAGCGGAGGGCGGCAGAACGGAATGCCCGCAGATGTTTTTTGTGTACAACAACGGAAGGTTGTGATATGATAGAAACACAATACCTGCGGAGGGAGGGACGCCCGTGGCACAGGAGCTGCTGCTGCCTGGAGAGATCGTATCGATGACCGGTCCGGCGGCGGACCGGCTGCTGCGCGCCGGGAACGGAGACGCGGCGCTGCTCTACCTGTGGCTGCTGCGTCACGGGCGTTCCGCCGCACCAGACGCGGCCCGGAGGGCCCTGCGCTGGGACGGGGTGCGGCTGGACGCCGCCCTGGAGGCGCTGGCGCAGCTGGGCCTGGCGGAACAAAGCGCCCAGCCGGCTCCTCCTCCGGCGCCGCCGGAGCCGGAGGGGCCGCCGGAATACTCCGCCGCCGACATTACGCGGGAACTGGAGGACGGACGCTCCGGCTTTCCGGGCCTGGTCGCCGAGGTCCAGCGGCGGCTGGGGAAGATCCTCTCCACGGCCGGGCTCAAGAGCCTGTTTACCCTGTACGACTACCTGGGCCTGCCCCCGGAGGTCATCTGCCTGCTGGTGAGCTGGTGCGTGGAGGAATTCCAGCGCAAGTACGGGCCCGGGCGGGTGCCCAGCATGTCGCAGGTCCAGAAGGAAGGCTTCCTTTGGAAGCGGCAGGGGGCGGATACGCTGGAGGCCGCCGAGCAGCACCTGAAGCGCCTGGCGACCCTGCGTACCCGGGAAGGGGAGATCCTGCGCCTGCTGGATCAGAAGCCCCGTCCCCTGGTGGAGAAGGAACGGAAAAAGATCGCAGCCTGGACGGATATGGGCTTTGGGGACGAGGCCCTCCGCCTTGCTTACGAAAAGACGGTATACAAAAAGCAGGGCATGGACTGGGATTACATGAACGGGATCTTGTGCCTCTGGCACAAAAAGAACCTGCATACCCTGGCGGAGATCGAGGCGGGAGACCGGCCGCGGCCGGTCCGGGCGGGGGCGGCGGAACCCGGGCGCTCCGCCGCCCCAGGCGAGGCGGACGCGCGGGTACGGGAGGACCTGGAGCGGATGCGGGCCTTTATGAAAAAACAGCGTGAGGAGGGGGGATAAGCCATGGCCTACGAGGCGAGCGTTCTGCGCCGGGCCGCCCGGCGTCTGGAGGAAGCCCGGGAGGACCGGGCGCGGGAGCTGGAGCGCCGGCGGGCGGAGATCTACCGGCGCCTGCCCCGGGTGGCGGAGATCGACAGGCAGCTGCGGGGGACCATTTTGCAGATCATTTCAGCCTCCCTGCGGGAGGGCCGGGACCCGGCCCCCGCCATCGGCGTGATCCGGGACCGGAACCTGGACCTGCAGGCCGAACGCACCGCCCTGCTGACCGGTGCGGGCTATCCGGCCGACGCCCTGGACGAGCGTCCCGCCTGCCCCAAATGTAAGGATACGGGGTGGATCGGCGTGGAGATGTGCACCTGTTTGAAAACGCTCTGCGCCCAGGAGCAGATCCGGGAGCTGTCCAAGCTGCTGGAACTGGGAGAGCAGTCCTTTGACGCGTTTTCCCTGGACTACTATAATGCCCAGGCCTGGCCGGGGGAGGCCGTCTCCCCCCGGGAGAACATGGAGTTTATCTATGAGGTGTGCCTGAATTACGCCCAGAAGTTTGGAAAATTCTACTTCAAAAACCTCTTCCTGACCGGCGCCCCGGGGCTCGGGAAGACCTTTTTGTCCGCCTGTATCGCCCGCACCGTGTCGGAAAACGGCTTTTCCGTGGTCTATGATACGGCGGTGAATATTTTTGCCCGCTTTGAGGAGCAGAAATTTGCTCGGGACAAGCTGGACGCGGAGGAGGCCCGGGACGAGACCCGGCGGTATCTGGGCTGCGATCTGCTGATCCTGGACGACCTGGGCAGCGAGCTGACTACCCCCTTTGTCCAGTCCGCCCTGTATACCCTGGTCAACGCCCGCCTGATGGCGGACAAGCGGACGGTGATCTCCTCCAACCTGTCCATGGACGAGGTACGCCGCCGCTACACCGGCCAGATCGCCTCCCGGCTGGAGGGGGAATACCGGGTGCTCCCCTTCTACGGCGAGGATATCCGGCTTTTGCGCAAGCAGCGGCTGTAACGCCGTAAAAGGCCCCGGGGAACGCAGGTCCGTTCCCCGGGGCCGCTCTGTTTGCCGATCCGGTCGCATGGGGAGCGGCGGAGCGGGGGATGGGTGGCCCCCCTTGGCCGCTTGCGGTGCGCCCGGTCGGGACTTGTTCTCCTCCCGCATCTGACGGAACAATTTGAGATCGATCAGATGGCTGCGGTATTGCTTCGTCCTGCGGGCGGCATCCGACTCGCCTATCCCTGCCATTAACCCCGGCTCAATGGGCGGCATCTCGCAATTAGAGGATACGTACGGCTTCTCCGGATCGCCCCGGAGATACAGGGCCGGCGCTTCCCGGTACCGGTCACGCAGGTAGTTGGAGCAGGGTCTGCTCTCCGGCGTATCCGCTGCCAGGTAATAGCGCCGGCGCGTCAATGCGCTGAGCGTTTGGTTTCGCTCTTTATAAATAGCTTGCCTCTCGTTTCAGCGCCTCCTGCGTGGCCTGGTCCACCTGTTCAAAGGGGATGGATTCGATGCAAAATCGGCCCCCGATCTCACATAAAACTTGCTCTTTGCTCTTTTTGCCTGCAACCATGCGCTTCGCTTCACCCGCTTTTTGCCGTCTCCGTTGATTCATACCGCTCGTGTGTCGCATTGTACTCCGAATGCGTCTTCGCGGCTGCCGGCAGTGATTGGCCTGTGCCGGCAGGGCCCCACTCCGGAGGATGCTCCCCGGCGCGTCCGGAAAAGCTGGGGATATCGGATTGCTTGGTGAAGGAGATCAAATCGGCGTCTGCAAATAAATAGGTGGCGTCCCTTGTCCGCAGAACACAGCGGTATGCCCCCGTGCTTGCAGTTAAGGAAATCTGGTTTTCTCCCCCTTCGGCATATGTCCCGATTTCAAACACGCCTTGCGCTTGCGCGTACCTGCAGTAATTCCCGTTGCGGTCAAAAACCAGATACGCGCCGGCGCCTGGCGTGGTTTCCGCAGTACGGTAGGTCCCGCCGAGCGGCGGGAGGGGGGCTTTTTTCGCCGCATACTGCACTAGGTTGAACGCCAGAGAGCACGCCAGCGCAGTCACAAGGATCGGAATTCTAACGGAGGACTTGACGTTATGCATGTATACGGGCTCCTTTCGGCTGTATATCTGGGGCGTGGACTTCGGGTCACACGGATACGATAACGCAATCGTGGCCAAACTTCAAGGCGCAATTTTTCCTGTTTCGATTGAAGCCGAACATGGCCTGAAGCAAGATTTCTCTGGAGATTGCCTGTGCCTGTCTCTGTTTTTCCATTCAGCCGCCGTTTGAACGCACCGACCTGCCGGCCGGGAGCCGAATTCCCTCCCGCTCCGATCACGCACCGGCGTCCGGTTTCCGTACAGATTTTTTGAAAAAATTCATGGGGAGGATTTTTGCAATATACAACAACCAGAGGTTTTGATATAATAAAACCCAGGAAGGGGAAGCCCCGGAAAGGAGGTCCCACCCGTGAACCTGATCCAGATCAAGTATTTTTTAGAGGTGGCCGAGTGTCTGAACTTCACGGCGGCGGCGGCACGGCTGTTTGTGTCCCAGCAGTGCGTCAGCAAGCAGGTGGCCAAGCTGGAACGGGAGATCGGCGTGCGCCTGTTCGAGCGCAGCACCGCCAAGGTGGCCCTCACCGACGCGGGCAAACTGCTCCAGGGGGAATGGAGCGCCATGCTGGAGCGCTGCGATCAGGCGGTGGTCCGTGCCCGGGCGGTGCAGGACGCGGGGCGGCCCTCCATCCGCATCGGCCTTTTGGAGCTGTGCGGCGTGGTGGACTTTGTGCTGCCCCGGCTGAGCGCCTATAATGAGGCCCATCCCGGCGGGGAGCTGGAGTATGAGATCGGCGGCTTCCTGCAGGTGCAGGAGTGGCTTTTCATGGGTCAGGTGGACGCCATCGTCACCTTCAATTATGAGGTGGCACGCCTGCCCGACCGCTACCAGTTCCGCAATCTGCGGGATATGGACGTCTTTATCATCCTCTCCAGGCGCCACCCCCTGGCCCGGCGGGAGCAGGTCACCCTGTCCGACCTGAAGGGCCAGGTGATCTATGCCTTTGCGCCCAACTATTCCACCTACGCCAGCGACACGGTGCTGACCCACTGCCGCAAGCTGGGGTTTGAGCCGGAGTTCAAGTATTTCAACAGCATCAACGCCATGGAACTGGCGCTCCAGGCGGGCAAGGGAGTCAGCGTGGCATTCCGGGAGTTTTACCGCAACCAGGGCGGCGAGCTCCTGTTTTACCCCACCCCCGTGCTGGAGGGCTGGCAGCAGCCCTCAATCTCCGTGTGCTGGAGCAAGGAGAACACCCCGCGGCTGGAGGAGTTCATCCAATGCCTGGAGACCTGAAAAGCGCGCGCTGCAGCGAACAAAACCGGGCGGCATACGGCCGCCCGGTTTTTTGCAGCAGGCCTGTTTTTGACTGTTTACTGCAGCAGCGCCCGGTAGGCGTCGGCACTCCCGACCCGGCCGACTGCCGAGAGGGAGGCGTTCTGAAACTGGAACAGCTCCTGGGCCAGCCGGCGTACGTCCTCCCGGGTGACCGCGTCGTAGCGGGCGATGACCTCGTCTTCGTCCAGTACCCGGCCCACCAGCAGCGCCCCCCGGCCCAAACTGCTCATGCGGGACTGGGTGGACTCCAGCCCCATGAGCACATTGGCCTTGGACTGCTCCCGGGCGCGGGAGAGCTCATCCTCCGTGACCCCATGCTCGGCAAAGTCCCGAATGACGGAGAAGACCGTCTCCAGCGCCGCTCCCTCCGTCTCCCGGCCCAAGGCGGTATAGACCCCGAAATAGCCGGTATCGTCATGGCAGGTGCCATAGGAGTAGATGGAGTAGCACAGTCCGCGCTGTTCCCGGACCTGCTGGAACAGACGGGAGGACATGCCGCCCCCCAGGATGGAGGAGAGCAGCTGGAGGGTAAAGCGCCGCTCGTCGGCAAAGGGCAGGCCGGGGAAGGCCAGGGTCAGGTGGTTTTGCTCGATGGCCTTGCGTTTGACCGTGACGGCAGGGGTGTAGCGCCCCGGCGGGGAGGGGGGAAGGGGCCTGGCCTCCATGGCGGAAAAGCGGGCGCGCAGGGAGTCCACGTCGGCCTGGGCAAAGCTGCCCGCCAACGCCACCACGATCCGCTCCGGGCCATAGTGGGCGGCCTTGTAGTCCCGCAGCCAGGCTCCGCTCATTTTCTCCAGGGTGGCCTTGCGGCCCAGGATGGGACGGGCCAGAGGGGTGCCCTGAAAGACCGCCGCCGCCAGCCGCTCGGCGCACAGATCCTCGGGGTTGTCCTCGTACATGCCGATCTCCTCCAGGATGACGCCCCGCTCGGTGGCAACGTCGGCCTCGTCGAACCGGGAGGAGAAGAACATATCGCACAGGATATCGGCGGCCTGGGCGAGGTGGGTATCCAGCACCCGGGCGTAAAAGCAGGTGCACTCTTTGGTGGTAAAGGCGTTGATCTGTCCGCCCACCGCGTCCATTTCCCCGGCCAGCTTCTCGGCGGTGCGGTGCTGGGTGCCCTTGAACAGCATATGCTCAATAAAATGGGCGGCGCCGTTGGCGCCGCTTCGCTCGTGACGGGAGCCGGTGCCCACCCAGATGCCCAGAGCGGCCGAGCGCACATAGGGCACCCGCTCGGTCAGGATGCGCACCCCGTTGGGAAGGGGGATCGTTTCGTACATGAAAAGACCTCTTGTAATTGAATTTAGGACCCGCGCAGGGCGATCAGCAGTAAAACCACCGCCGTGCAGAGCAGGACAAGGGCCAGATAACCCAGGACTTTTGTTTTTGTCATCACGCCTCGCTCCTTCTGGTTCAAATGGGGTCGTGCTGCGGTTCCGGCGCGGCCGTCCCGCAGGGGGCGGACCGGACGTGCCGGGCAAGGGGCACGCGGCGGCGTCCGCGGTTGAAGCCTGCAGGGCGGGAGCAGACCGTGCCGCTCAAGCGGTATCATAACCGTATCGCAGCTATTATACCATATCCGCAGGCGCTTGTCAGCCGGGAAATTCCGCATGACGCCCCGAGTCCGCCCAGCGGGCACAGCGGCGGAGCGGTCCGCGCCGCACCAAACGGATCGCCAGCCCAGGCCGTACGCCGTCCCAGCGCAAGGCGCGCATGGCTCTTTGGCTTTACAGGAGAGGCGAAACTTGCTATACTGATCCTCAGCGAAATCGTCGTTTCTGCGCGAACGAACGGAAGGATAAGGTCGGATCGCAAATGCGGGAGAATCTGTTTTTGGTGGCCTCTCAGGTGGGGACGCTGTTTTTGATGATGGCGGTGGGGTTTGTGCTGGCCAGGCTGGGCAAGCTGACCCGGGACAATCTGCCGCGGATGACCTTTTTGCTGCTCTATGTCGTTATCCCCTGTCTCATCGTGAACACGCTGCAGACGGAATGCAGCCCGGAAGTGCTGCGCTCCATGGGGGCGGCGGCGCTGGTGACGGCGGGGCTGTACGCCGTCTACTGCCTGCTGATCCTGCCCTTTTTCCGCCGTCAGCCGCCGGACACCCGCGCGCCCCTTCAGTTCGGCGTGGTCTACGGAAACGTGGGGTTTATGGGCATACCGCTGATCCGGGCCGTGCTGGGTACGCCCGGGATGCTCTACGTGACGGTGATTTTTATCGTCTTTAATGCCTACAACTGGAGCCATGGCATCCTGCTGATGGGGGGAAGGCGCCGCTTCTCCCTGAAGCGCGCCGTCCTCAACCCCGGAATCCTGGCTACCGCCGTGGGCCTGCCCCTGTTCCTGCTGGGGATACGCCTCCCGCCCGTCGTGGGCAGCGCGGTGAGTTTCCTCGGAGACATGAACACCCCTCTGGCCATGATCGTCATCGGGGCGCAGATGGCCTTTGCCGATCTGGGGGCCACCTTCCGGGACCGGCGGCTTTATCTGGCCGCCTTCCTCAAGCTCGCCGCCATGCCGGCCCTGACCCTGCTGGTGCTGTACCCCCTGGGGCTGGACCCGGTGCTCTATTCCGCTCTAATCATTCTGGCCGCCACGCCCACCGGCGGTACCGCCTCCATGTTTGCCCAGCAGTTTGAACGGGATGCGGTCGCCGGAGCCCAGGTCGTCACCCTCACCACCCTGTTCTCCATCCTCACCTTGCCCGCCTTCGTCCTGCTGGCGAAACTGGCGGGCGGGGCCTGAGCGCAGATCGCAGCACCGCCCCCTCCGGATCAGGCCGGAGGGGGCGGTGTTTTATCCGTTCAGAATCAATTCCACCGGGCAGTGGTCGCTGCCGTACACGTCCGCGTGGATCACGCTGTCCCCGACCCGGGGGGTCAGGGCGTTGGAGACGATGAAATAGTCGATGCGCCACCCTGCGTTGTTCTCCCGGGCGTGATACAGATAGCTCCACCAGGTGTAGGCCCCGGTGCGCTCCGGGTAGAGCTGCCGGAAGGTGTCGGTAAAGCCGCCCGCCAGCAGGCGGGACATCTTGGCGCGCTCCTCGTCGCTGAAGCCCGCGTTGCCGCGGTTGGACTTTGGATTCTTCAGGTCGATCTCCTGATGCGCCACGTTCAGGTCCCCGCACAGCACCACCGGTTTTTGGGCCTCCAGGGCTTTCAGATAGACGAAAAAGGCGTCCTCCCAGGCCATGCGGTAATCCAGCCGGGCCAAGCCCCGCTGGGCGTTGGGGGTGTAGCAGTTCACTAGGTAAAAATCAGAAAATTCCGCCGTAATGACCCGCCCTTCGGTATCGTGCTGCGCGGCGCCGATCCCATAGGAGACGCTCTGCGGCGCCGTCCGGGTAAACAGGGCGGTGCCGGAATAGCCCTTCTTTTCGGCGCTGTTCCAGTACTGATGATAGCCGGGCAGCTCCAGTTCGATTTGGTGGGGCTGGAGCTTCGTCTCCTGAAGACAGAAAACGTCGGCGTCCGCGGCGCGGAAAAAGTCCAGAAAGCCCTTGCCCAGGCAGGCGCGCAGGCCGTTGACGTTCCAGGAGATCAGATGCATGCGTCCGCCTCCGTCCCCCATCGCATGGGTTTGCCCGCGCCGTCCAGCAAAGGCGTGAGCCCGCCGGCGTAGCCGCTGATCGTCTGCAGATAGAGCGCCCCCGTCTGGGTATCCAGCAGGATGCGGACGGTCTCCGTCACGCCCTGCGTATATACGACCTGAAACCGATCGTTCTTTCCCATACGCGTCTCCTCTCAATCGGTCATACACTGCCGCCGAACCAGCCCCGGCGGTCGAAGTGGACCACCTCCAGCTTGATGCCGTCCGGGTCCTTAAAGAAAAAAGCGTAGTAATCCGGGGTATACTCTGCCCAGAGCTTGGGCGGGGAGACGATGGTCACGCCGGGAAGGTCCTTTACCTGGGCGTAGACCCGGTCCACCTCCTCCCGGCTGTCCGCGCCAAAGGCCAGGTGGTGCACCGCGCCGGGACGGCGGCGGCAGACGGTCTCCTCCGCAAAGTCGGGCCGCGGGCAGATCAGGGACAGGGAAAATTCCGCTCCGCTGTAATCGACGGCCCGGTACTCATAGGCGGGCTCGTCCCCCTTGGCCTTCATGGTCAGCTCGAAGCCAAGAAGGGGCAGCAGGGCGTCGTAAAAGACCTCCTCCCGGTCCAGGTCCTTCACGGTGATGTCCAGATGGTCGATGCGTGGGCGCATGGCGCAATCCTCCTTATGGTCGCAAGGCGGTTGGGAGCGGGCACGGCGGGAAGCGGCGGACGGCTCAGTACCGCCGCACCACAGCCACGACCTTGCCCAGGATCTCACAGCCGTCGCCGTCGATGGGCTCATAATCCGGGTTCTCCGGCATGAGCCAGGTGTGCCCGTCCTTGCGGCGCAGGGTCTTCACCGTGGCTTCGTCTTCCAAGAGGGCCACCACGATCTCGCCGCTGCGGGCCTCCTGCTGCTGGTGGACCACCACCAGGTCGCCCGGCAGGATGCCCGCGTACTTCATGGATTCCCCCCGCACCTGAAGGGCGAAGTGCTCCCCGGCGAGGCCGCCGGTATCGAACGTCAGATAATCCTCGATGCACTCCTGCGCCAGAATGGGCGCTCCGGCGGCCACACTGCCCACCACGGGCACCTGGTCCGCCCGCTCCTCCGGCTCCGGAAGCCGGGCCTGCGGGACGTGCTGCGCGCCGCAGGCCGTAATGGAGCGGGTCTTCCCCTCGGCCTTGGTGATCAGGCCCGCCGCCTCCAGCCCCTTCAGATGAAAGTGAACGGTGGAGGGGGATTTGAGCCCCACGTGCTCCCCGATTTCCCGCACGGAAGGGGGATAGCCGTGCCGGGCGGCGAAGTCGATGATATAGTCGTAGATCTGCTGCTGCTTGGGGGATAGCTTTTTCATGGCAGACCCTCCTTTTTTCGCGTGATCCACGCTTACTATAACATAGTTTTCGCAAAACTGCAAACATTTGTTCTAAGCAATTTGCAAAATGGCCCTTGATTTTGGGGCGGGAAGCGTCTAAACTAGATAAGCTCTTAACGATTAAGCGGTTAACGAAAGGAAGTGCTTGGGATGAACCCACGGCCTGATCTGCCGGGCATTCTGGTGCACGCCATCCACCGGCTCCATCGCAATGCGGTACAGACAAAGCTGAGCGCCATGGGCCTGGAAGGCGTCGGATCGCCCATGATCCTGATGCTGCTCAAGCGCCGGGGCGCGGAAGGGGGAGGGGCCTATCAGCGGGAGCTGGCCGACGCCCTGCGCATCTCTCCCGCGGCCATCGCCATGTCTCTGCAGTCCCTGGAGCGCGCGGGCTATGTGGCGCGACGGGGGGACCCGGGCGACCAGCGCCGCAAGCGCGTGGTCATCACGCCCCGGGGGGCGGCGGCGGTGGAAACCTGCCGGGACGCCCTGGCGGCGGCGGACGCGCAGATGCTCGCCGGTTTTACCGCTCAGGAGCGGGAGACCCTCACCGCCCTGCATCTGCGGATACTGGACAATCTGACCCCCGGGGACAGCCCCGCGGGGGACCCTTTTGAAAGGTTGGGATGCAATTGCTCAAGACCTTAGCTTCTTACCTGCGGGAGTACAAAAAGTACGCCCTGCTGGCTCCGCTGATGGTGGTGCTGGAGGTGCTCTGCGAACTGGCGCTGCCCCTGGTCATGGCCAAGATTGTGGATGTGGGCATCGCCGGCGCGCAGGTGCCCTATATCCTGCGCATGGGCGCGGCCATGCTGGCGCTCTCCCTGGCCGCCATGGCCTTCGGGGTGCTCTCGGCCCGGTTTTCCGCCGTGTGCAGCCAGGGCTTCGGCGCAAACCTCCGCCAGGGGCTGTTCGACCAGGTACAGGAATTTTCCTTTGCGGACATCGACCGGTTTTCTTCCGCCTCGCTCATTACCCGCATGACCAACGACGTCAACGCCATCACCATGATGCTGGCCATCGGCCTGCGGATGCTCACCCGGGCGCCGGTGACCCTCGTTGCCGCCCTCATCGTCACCGCGTCCATCAGCCCCAGGCTCTCCCTGGTGCTGCTGGCCGTCATCCCGGTCATGGCGGCGGCCATCGTGCTGCTGATGAAGATCTGCAGCCGCCTGTTTGAGGTGATGCAGAAGAAAATCGACAACCTGAACAACACCGTGCAGGAAAATCTGGTGGCCATCCGGGTGGTGAAGGCCTTTGTCCGGGAGGGGTATGAAAAGACCAAGTTCATGCGCTCCAACGATGAGCTGACCGCCGCCTCCCTGAACGTGGGCATGCGGATCATCGCCATGCTGCCCATCATGATGATCTCCCTCAACGTGGCCACCGTACTGGTGCTGTGGATCGGCGGACGGATGGTCATGAACGACACGCTGCTGGTGGGACAGCTTTCCTCGTTTATCAGCTACATCGCGCAGATCCTCATGAGCGTGATGATGGTGGCCATGGCGCTGCTCCAGCTTTCCCGGGCCCAGGCCTGCGCCCGCCGCATCTGTGAGGTGCTTTGGGCCACGCCGGACATCCGGGACCGTGAACTGAGCCGGGAGCTCCCCGCGCCCCGGGGCAGGGTGGAGTTCCGGGACGTCTGCTTCAAATATGTCGCCACCGGCACCGGGGACGACGTGCTCCGGGATGTGAGCTTTACAGTGGAACCCGGCCAGTTTGTGGCGATCGTGGGCGGTACCGGCGTGGGCAAATCCTCCCTGGTCAACCTGATCCCCCGTTTCTACGACGTGACCGGCGGCGCGGTGCTGCTGGACGGAGTGGATGTGCGGGATTATCCGCTGGAGGAGCTGCGCGCGCGCATCGGCATGGTGCTGCAGAGCAACGTGCTTTTTTCGGGTACGGTTCGGGACAATCTGCTCTGGGGCAAGCCGGACGCCACGGAGGACGAGCTGATCCAGGCCGCCCGGGACGCCCAGGCCTATGACTTCATCATGGGCCTGCCCGACGGGTTCGACACCTGGCTGGAGCAGGGGGGCACCAACGTCTCCGGCGGACAGAAACAGCGCCTGTGCATCGCGCGGGCCATGCTGCGCCGCCCGGCGGTGCTGATTCTGGACGACTCCACTTCTGCCGTGGACTCGACTACCGAGGCCAAAATACGGGAATCCTTCCATCAGAACCTGAAGGATACCACCGTTCTCATCATTGCCCAGCGCATCAGCTCCGTGCAGTACGCGGACCAGATCATCATCCTGGAGGACGACCACATCGCCGGCATAGGCACCCATGCGCAGCTGCTGGCGGGCAATGAGATCTATCAGGAGATCTACCAGTCTCAGCAGGAGGGGGTGGGGGAAGCATGACACAGCGTCAAACACAGCAGCGGCCCATGCATGGGCCCGGCGGCGGCCCCCGGGGCGGATATCAGAAGCCCAAGGATATGAAGAAGACCATCCGCCGCCTGCTCACCTATCTGACCCGTCACAAGCTGGCCCTGGCGGGGGTGTTCCTCTGCCTCCTCGTCTCGGTGGGCAGCAATTTGGGCGGCTCCTATCTGCTGCGGCCCATCATCAACAACTTCATCTACTCCGGCGGCCGGGACTTCGCGGGGCTGGCCCTCTCCCTGCTCCAGCTGCTTGGCATCTACGCGGTGGGGGCCGCGGCCTCCTACGCCCAGTCGGCGGCCATGGTGCGGCTGGCCCAGCGCGGCGTGAACAAGCTGCGCCGGGATCTGTTCGACAAGCTGCAGGCGCTGCCGCTCTCCTACTTTGACCGGCACCCCCACGGGGAGCTGATGAGCCGCTTTACCAACGACGCGGACAACGTGCAGACCGCCCTGGAACAGAGCCTGGTCTCCCTGATCTCCAGCGCCCTGATGTTCGTGGGCCTGGTGGTCATCATGCTGGCGACCAATCCCCTTTTGTTCCTCATCACGGTGGTTGTTCTGGCGCTTACCCTGTTCCTCTTCTCCAGGCTGGGGGGCAAGAGCCGGAACTATTACCGGCAGCAGCAGGCCACCCTGGGCGACATGAACGGCAATATCCAGGAGATGATCGAGGGACTGCGCGTGGTCAAGGCGTTCACCCACGAGCGGGCGGCCAAGGAGGAATTCCAGCGCCGCAACACCGCCTACCGGGACGCGGCCACCCGCGCCAACTTTTATTCTAATGCCATCATGCCCGTCTCCAACAACCTGATGAACATCAGCTACGCCCTGACGGCGGCCTTCGGCGGGCTGATGTCCATTCTGACGGGCTTCGATCTGGGCGGCCTGGTGATCTACCTGAACTACTCCAAGCAGATCGGCCAGCCGCTGAACCAGATCTCCATGCAGCTGACCAACGTGCTCTCCGCCCTGGCGGGCGCCGAGCGGATGTTCGAGGTCATGGATACCGCGCCCGAGGCGGACGAGGGCAGGATCACCCTGGTGCCTGCCGTTTTGGACCCGGCGGGCCGCCTGGCCGAGCGCACCGACGCGGGCCGTGGGGGCATGTGGGCCTGGAAGACCCCCAAGAACGCGGGCCTGGCGCTGGTCCCGGCCGCCGAAGGCCCCGGCGGGACGCTGACGGAACTGGACGCGCCCGCGCCGGGCTGCCGCTGGGCCTGGCGGTATCCCGGCCCCGACGGCGCGCCGTCCCTCCACCAGATCCGGGGCGCGGTGCGCAGCGTGGACACCGAGGACTGCTGGCTCACCGAGCTGCGGGGGGCCGTGCGCTTTACCGATGTGGACTTTTCCTATGTGCCCGGCAAGCCGATCCTGAAACAGGTGAACGTCTACGCCAATCCGGGCCAGAAGATCGCCTTCGTGGGTTCCACCGGCGCGGGCAAGACCACCATCACCAACCTGATCAACCGTTTTTACGAGATCGACTCCGGCCTGATCACCTATGACGGCATCGACGTGAGGGCCATTCGGAAGGAGGACCTGCGCCGCTCCCTGGGGGCGGTGCTCCAGGATACCCACCTCTTCACCGGCACCATCCTGGACAACATCCGCTACGGACGGCTGGATGCCACCGACGAGGAGTGTGTCGCCGCGGCGAAGAGCGCCAACGCCCATTCCTTTATCCGCCGCCTGCCCCAGGGCTACGACACCCCCGTCTCCGGCGACGGCGGGAACCTGTCCCAGGGCCAGCGGCAGCTGCTGGCCATCGCCCGGGCCGCTGTGGCCGACCCGCCGGTGATGATCCTGGACGAGGCCACCTCCTCCATTGACACCCGCACCGAGCGGCACATCGAACGGGGGATGGACGCTCTGATGGAGCACCGCACCGTCTTTGTCATCGCCCACCGCCTGTCCACGGTGCGCAACGCCAACTGCATCGTGGTCATCGAGCGCGGCGCAATCGAAGAAAAGGGCGACCACGCGCAGCTTTTGGAGCACCGCGGCCGCTACTATCAGCTCTACACCGGTCAGTTCACACTTTCCTGAAAGTATCTACTTGCGCACGATTCCGACGCGTGCTATCATGTTCACCATCATATGTTGAACCGTCCGGTTTAAATGGAATGACCGGCGGACGGCGCGGATCCAAAGGAGGATATGCATCATGGGGAAATTTGACGGCAAGGTTGCCGTGATCACCGGCGGCGGTAAGGGCGGCGGGATCGGGTACGGTCTGTCCACCGCGTTTGCCAAGGAGGGGTGCGATCTTGTCATTACCGGACGCAACACCAGGAAGCTGGACGACGCCAGGGAGGAGTTGGAGCGGCTCTACGGCGTCAAGGTCCTGGCCTGCCAGGCCGACGGCGGCGTGGAGGAGCAGGTGGCGGGCGTGGTCAAGCAGGCGGCGGATACCTTCGGCCGCATCGACTTTTTGATCAACAACGCCCAGAACTCCGCCTCCGGCGTTCCTCTGGCCGAGCACACCAAGGAGGACTTTGACAAGGCCGTCTACTCCGGGCTGTACGCGGTGTTTTTCTATATGAAGCACGCTTACCCCTATCTCAAGCAGGCCCGGGGTTCCGTGGTCAATTTCGCCTCCGGCGCGGGCCTGTTCGGGAAGCCCGGCCAGAGCTCCTATGCCGCCGCCAAGGAGGGGATCCGCGGCATGACCCGGGTCGCCGCCACCGAGTGGGGCCCCGACGGCATCAACTGCAACTGCATCTGCCCCCTGGTCATGACCGACGCGCTGAAAAAGTGGAAAGAGGAGTACCCCGCGGTCTATGAGCAGACCATCAAGGGGATCCCCGCCGGCCGCTTCGGCGACCCGGAGAAGGATATCGGCCGAACCGCCGTGTTCCTGTGCTCGGAGGACGCAAAGTATATCTCCGGCGAGACGATTACCATGCAGGGCGGCTCCGGCCTGCGGCCCTAAGGCATCACCGCACAATTCCCCGCGCGCGTCTTGGCGGCCGATTTGCCCCGCAAATGCGTTGCAAGACCTTGCAGTATACAAAGTGTTCCTGCGGTTTTGCGCCTTTTTGCGGCACAAATTTTCGGGCCGATCCGCACGCGTTGGATGATGCGGTAATGCCCCAAGGAAAAATTTGCAGCTTTCCTGTTTACCTTTTGCCCCAAAACCGGTATACTGTAGGCGAACGATCAAACAGGAAAGGAAGGTCATTGTTTATGATGAATCTGGAAGCGCTGAAGCTCCTCAGAGAGCGCCGCAGCTGCCGCAGCTACAAGAACGAACAGATCGCCGACGCCGAACTGGAAGCCGTGCTGGAGGCCGGTACCTACGCACCCACCGGACGGGGCGCACAGTCCCCTGTGATCGTGGCGGTGCAGGACCGGGAGACCATCGGCCGGCTGCGCAGAATGAACGCGGCCATCATGGGCAACCCGGACGCCGACCCCTTCTACGGCGCCCCCACCGTGTTGGTGGTGCTGGCCGACAAGAGCCTCCCCACCCATGTGTATGACGGCGCCTGCGTCATGTGCAACCTGCTCAATGCCGCCCATGCCGCGGGCCTGGACGCCTGCTGGATCCACCGGGCCCGGGAGGAATTCGACTCCGAAGAGGGCAAGGCTCTGCTGAAGCAGTGGGGGATCGAGGGCGACTATGAGGGCATCGGCCACTGCATCCTGGGCTACCGCTCCGGCGAACTCCAGAGCGCCGCCGAACGCAAGGCGGACTATGTGATCCGTGTAAAATGATCCGGAAAAAACGCCCCGCGCGCCGCTTTTGCGGCGCGCGGGGCGTTTTCGGACGGGCGGGTTATTCTGTGGGCGCCGGGGCGTCTCCGGGATCCGGCGCGGGCGCTTCCGGGGCGGCGGGAGGCTGGGGCGCCTTCTCCTTCCCCAGGAAGGAGGGCAGCTCCATGCCCGCCATCTGGAACATCTCGTTCATCGGCGGGATGGACTTCATCAGCCCTGAGACAAAACCCGCTGTGGCGGTTTTGCCGTCCCTGCCCTCGCCGGAATCCCAGACGGTGACCTTGTCGATCTTCACGTTCTTCACCGCGTCCACCTGGATGCGCAGGAGCTCCTCCATCTTGTCGGCCAGCATCAGGCGCACGGCGTTCTCCGCGTCGCCTCCGGCGGCGGAGACGACCTCCCGCAGGCCCTCGGCCTGCTTGACCAGGACGGCCTGGGCGCCTTCGGCCTCGGCCTGCATCTTGGCCAGGATGGCGTCCGCCTCGCCCTTTGCACGCCGGCGGATCTGCTCGGCTTCGGCCTCGGCCTCCAGCTCCTTGCGGCGCTTGTCGATCTCGGTCTTGACGATGATGTCGGCCTCTTGGGTGGCCTTCTCGCGGGCGGCACGGGCGGCCTCGGCCTTCTGCTCGGCGGCGTAGGCCTCTTCCAGCGCCTGGGCGGCGGCGATCTTCTCGGCGGCGGTGGCGATGCGGGTGGCCTCGGCCTCCTTCTCCCGGCGCTGGGCGTTGGACATGGCTACCTCCACCTTGGAGGTGTTCTCGCCCTGGATGGCGGTGGCGTCGGCCTGGGCGACCTGGATGCGCTGGTCGCGGCGGGCCTGGGCCTCGCCGATGGAACCGTCGCGGTCCTTCTCGGCCACGTTCTTCTTGGCGTCGTTGATGGCCTTGGCGGCGGCCTCCTTGCCCAGGGCGTCAATGTAGCCGGACTCGTCGGAGATGTCGGTGACGTTGACGTTGATCAGGCGCAGGCCGATCTTCTTCAGCTCGCCCTCCACGTTGCGGGAGACGGCCTCCAGGAACTTATCCCGGTCGGTGTTGATCTCCTCGATGTCCATGGTGGCGATGACCAGGCGCAGCTGGCCGAAGATGATGTCCTTGGCCAGCTCCTGGATCTCCTGCAGGCGCAGGCCCAGCAGACGCTCGGCGGCGTTCTGCATGACTCCGGGCTCCGTGGAGATGCCCACGGTGAAGCGGCTGGGGACGTTGATGCGGATGTTCTGGCGGGAAAGCGCGTTTTCCAGGTCCACGGAGATGGACAGGGGCGTCAGGTCCAGAAACTCATAGGCCTGGATCACCGGCCAGATAAAGGCCGCGCCGCCGTGGATGCACTTGGCGGACTTGGTGGAGCCGTCCTTGTTGCTGCCCACCTTGCCGTAGATGACCATGACCTTGTCGGAGGGGCATTTCTTGTAGCGTTTGAGCAGAAAGAGCAGCAGGGAAAAGACGATGACGACGATGACGCAGGTGAGGATGATTCCAAAGATTCCGTCAGGCATGTTTGACCTCCTTAATAATGGTTGTCTTGCGTGGATGCTTCCGTTTCGCTGCGCTCGACCAAAAGAGCGCCTCCCTCCAGCAGACCCGTGACGCGGACCGGACTGCCGGTGGGGATGGGGGTGTCGCTGTCGGTGAAGGCTTCCAGTTCCCGCAGCTGCTCCTGCACGGTGATGTTCACCTTGCCGGGCGCAGCGCGGCAGGCGGGGATGGTCAGGTAGACCGTGCCGGGCAGCCCCACGGCCAGGCGCACGTCCAGGGTGCCGTCATACTGCAAACGCATGGCTTCCCGCAGGATCAGGGCGATGCCCACCATGCCCGCGATGCCGATGGGCACCGCCAGGAACAGGGCCAGCAGGGGGGGCAATCCGATCTGGTTCAACCAGAGCCCGCCCCAGCCGAAGAGCGCCAGGAAGGCCACCACGCCCCGCACGGTGAGGATGTGCAGGCCTTGAAGGCCGTGCCCCGCTCCGTCTTCGTCCAGGTCGGCGTCCGGGGACAGGTGCGCGTCGGGATCTCCGCAGCCGTCCGGGTCCGCTTCAAACGCGGCGTCCATGTCCACGTCGGCGTCCGTGTCCGCGTCCAGCCCGCCGTCTCCGGCGGCGCCGTCGCTGTCGAACACGCCGCCTACAAAGAGCAGCACCGTCTGGATGATGAGGATCAGGGTGGCGGGTACGGCAAGGTAGAGCAGGATATGCTCCAGCGGCGTCAGGGATTGCCACCAGGCTGCCATAAAGCTTCCTCCTTTCGTGTTCTGGGGTTCGATCTATGTTCACAGCGGCCGGTCCTTCCCGCGGCAGGCCGCTGTACCTGTCCGCGCTAAGCCAGTTCAGCCAGAAGCGCCTCGGCCTCCCGCTTGAGCCGGGCGGCCAGGTAGGCCGTCAGGATCACGTGGAGGCAGCGCACCACCCGGTCCCGGGCGCCCGGAACGGGTTCGCTGAAATCGGATACCGCCGTCTGGCACCAGCGGGCGGCCTCGTCCGGCCCCGTGGGAGGATGCTCCTCCGTCAGGGCCGCCAGGCGCACGATATATCGGTAAAGCTGGCTGTCGTCGATCAGATCGTCCGACTCGTCGTCCAGATCGCCGTTGACGTAGGACAGCAGGGCGCAGATCTTCTCCAGCTGCATGGAATCCTTCAGCATGTTGATGATGACGATGCGGGAAAACTGGCGGCGGGTATACCGCTTGCGCTCCGGCGGGGCGACAAAGCCCCGGCGGACCCAGTTCTGGATCACGTAAGGCTCCAGTCCCGTCAGGCTGGATACCTGGGAGAGCACCAGCCCCCCGGCCAAAAAGAGGGAGGCGAGCTGCGTCTCGGCTTCCTCCGGTCGGATCCGTTCCACCGCGATGGTGGTTCCCGGCAGCGTCTTTTGCATCGCGTTCACCCCTTCTTCCTCTTGGTGACTTGATTGTACGATATAATCGCATGATTGTCAATGGGGTTCTGAAGATTTTTTTTAAAAAAAGCATGCAACGCTCTGGAAGGCGGCGGCTGCCGCCGGGGGAAATGGAATTCCGGTGAATTGGTGCTTTACAAGCTGGGAAGAATATGATAAACTACTATAGCCTGTAAACAAGCAGGCGTTACCCCGGACCTCGTCTCCTGGCTTTCACCGGCCGGTCACGCAGTCCGCGGGCAGATCTTATTTTATGAAAGGTGGAAACACGCAATGATCCGTAAGGACGAAAAGACGGCCGTCATCGAGGCCAACCGCACCCATCCGACCGACACCGGCTCTCCGGAGGTCCAGATCGCCATTCTGACCGCCCGCATCCAGGAGCTGACGGAGCATCTGAAGATCCATAAGCACGACAACCACAGCCGCCGGGGCCTGCTGAAAATGGTCGGCAAGCGCCGCAAGATGCTGGATTATCTGGCCAAGAAGGACGTGGAGCGTTACCGCGCCATCATTGCAAAGCTGGGCATCCGTAAGTAAGAAATGAAATAGGGGCGGCGCGAACGCGCCGCCCCTTCTTCCCATGTACCGTTTACAGAGGACGCGCACCAGAGCCCACACGCTTTTTTAGCAGTTGAAGCTGTGCCCAAAGAGGTTGGACATGCCTTCAAGTGCTAAAAAGAGCCGGGCGGCTCTGATGTGCGGACATACGATTCGATAAGGAGGACGCACATGTCAACCATCATCAAACACAAGGAATTCACCAATCACAAGATCTTCAAGAGCGAGGTGGCGGGCCGCCCCCTGACCATCGACGTGGGCAAGGTGGCCGAGCTGGCCAGCGCTTCCGCCATGGTCACCTATGGCGAGACCACCGTGCTGGTGGCCGTGACCTGCTCCGCCCGTCCCCGGGACGGCATCGACTTCTTCCCGCTGAGCGTGGATTTTGAGGAGAAGCTGTACGCCGTGGGCCGTATCCCCGGCTCCTTCCTGCGCCGTGAGGGGCAGCCCTCTCTGCCCGCCGTTCTGGCCAGCCGCGTCATCGACCGGTCCATCCGGCCCCTGTTCCCCTATGACTTCCGCAACGACGTGGTGGTCACCGCCACCGTCATGAGCCTGGACCGGGACTGCTCCCCCGAGGTGACCGCCATGATCGGCGTGTCCGCCTGCCTGGCCTACTCCAACATCCCCTGGGCCGGCCCCATCGGCTGCCTGGAGGTGGGCTATGTGGACGGCCAGATCGTCATGAACCCCACCCAGGAGCAGAAGCACAAGTCCCAGCTGGACCTGACTGTGGCCGCCACCGAACAGAAGGTCATTATGATCGAAGCCGGCGCCAAGGAGCTGCCCGACGAGATCATGTACGACGCCATCGTCAAGGCCCATGAGGACATTAAGCAGCAGGTGGGCTTTATCAATGACCTCGTGGCCCAGATCGGCAAGGAGAAGATGACCTACGACCATGCCGACTTCGATCAGGAGCTGTTCGACAAGATCGTGGAGGCCACGATGGACGAGGCCCGCGCCGCCATGGACACCGACGACAAGAACGTGCGCGAGGAGCGCTGGAACAAGCTGATCGACCACTGGCACGCGCTCTTCCTGGAGGAGTATCCCGAGATGGACAAGTATCTCGAGGAGATCACCTACAAATTCCAGAAGAAGATCGTCAAGGCCTGGCTGCTGGAGGGCCACCGTGTGGATGGCCGCGCCAAGAACGAGATCCGCCCCCTCTCCGCCCAGGTGGGCGTGCTGCCCCGCGTCCACGGCTCCGGCCTGTTCACCCGCGGGCAGACCCAGGTCCTCTCCGTGTGTACGCTGAACACCCTCTCTGCCGCCCAGAAGCTGGATACCATCTGGGAAGAGGAAGAGAAGCGCTATCTGCATCACTATAACTTCCCCTCCTACTCCGTGGGCGAGGCCCGCGCCGCCCGCAGCGTCAACCGCCGCGAAAAGGGCCACGGCGCCCTGGCGGAGCGCGCGCTGGAGCCGGTCATCCCCAGCCAGGAGGACTTCCCCTACGCCATCCGCGTGGTCTCCGAGGTCCTCAGCTCCAACGGCTCCACCTCCCAGGGCTCCATCTGCGGCTCCACTCTGGCGCTGATGGACGCCGGTGTGCCCATCTCCGCCCCGGTGGCGGGCATCTCCTGCGGCCTCATTCAGGACGATGACGGCAGCTTTACGACCTTTATCGACATCCAGGGCGTGGAGGATTTCCACGGCGAGATGGACTTCAAGGTGGCCGGCACCAAGGCCGGCATCACCGCCATTCAGATGGATATCAAAAACGACGGCCTGTCCCACGCGATCATCAAGGAAGCCTTGGACATCACCAAGGACGCCCGCTATGCCATTCTGGACGAGATCATGCTCCCCTGCATCGCAAAGCCCCGGGACGATGTGGCTGAGACCGCGCCCAAGATGGTCAAGATGAAGATCGACGTGGACAAGATCCGCGAGGTCATCGGCTCCGGCGGCAAGGTCATCCAGAAGATCTGCGCCGACACCGGCGCCAAGATCGACATCGAGGACGACGGCACGATCTATATCGCCGGTGTGGACAAGGCCTCCTGCGACGCCGCCAAGAAGACCATCGAGACCATCGTCTTCGTGCCCGAGGTGGGGCAGCTGTACTACGGCAAGGTGGTGCGCATCCTCCAGTTCGGCGCGTTTGTGGAGCTGGCCCCCGGCAAGGACGGTATGGTCCACATCTCCAAGCTGGCCGATCACCGGGTGGAAAAGGTGGAGGACGTGGTCAACATCGGCGATATGATCTGGGTCAAGGTCACCGAGATCGACGAAAAGGGCCGCGTGAACCTCTCCTACAAGGACGCGCTGAAAGAGATCAAGGCCAAAAAAGCCGCCGGTGAGCCGGTCAAGTAAATCGACTCCCGAACGATCGGCCCGCTGCATTGCAGCGGGCCGATCCTGCTTGTGCAAAGGCCTCCCGGCGTCCCGCGCCATTCGTCTTCTGCGCATCGAAAAAGAGGGCTGCGGTCCGTAAGCGCGTGCGCGCGGCGGACCGCAGCCCTCTCAAAAAGCGGCATCACCGTTTTCGGGAACCTCCCGTTGCGCGCCGGGGGGCGAAGGGCTTACCGCAGGCGTCCCAGAAGCCCGTCCTCCCGAACGCCTGTAATCTCCACATCGCATATTACATTGTGTAATCCGCTGCCGGGGGCAAGGACCTCGGTGTAGTTGGGGGCGTGTCCGCGCCACAGGCCGTCCTTTTCTTCCTCGAAGAGCACGGACAGGGTCCGCCCGACCCAGCGCTCCAGCCAGGCGCGGCGCATCTCCCCGGCCAGCTGGGCCGCTTGGCGGGCCCGCGCCTGCTTGACGGCATTGGGACACTGCCCCGGCATGGAGGCCGCCGGGGTGCCCGAGCGCCGGGAATAGGGGAAAATATGCATGGCGGAAAAGGCGCACCTGGAGAGAAAGGCCAGGGTCTGCGCAAACTCCTCCTCCGTCTCGCCGGGAAACCCCACGATCAGGTCGGTGGTGATACCGGGCCGGTCAAAGAAGTCCCACAGTAATTTTACGCTTTCATAATACCGCGCGCAATCGTATTTCCGGCCCATCCGCCGCAGGGTGGCGTCGCATCCGGATTGGAGGGAAAGGTGGAAGTGGGGGCACAGGTTGGGCAGAGCGGCCGCCCTGCGGCAGAATTCCTCGGTGACGGTACGGGGCTCCAGGCTGCCCAGCCGCACCCGGCATTCCGGGGCGGCGGCGCAGAGGGCCTCCACCAGATCGATGAGCGCGCTGCCGTCCCGGAAGTCCGCGCCCCAGGAGGAGATCTCGATCCCGGTGAGCACCAGCTCCCGGTAACCCTCACCGGCAAGGCGTTTCGCTTCACAGACCGCGTCCGCCAGCGGCAGGGAACGGATGGGCCCGCGGGCGTAGGGGATGATGCAGTAGGTGCAGAAATTGACGCAGCCATCCTCCACCTTGAGCATGGCCCGGGTCCGTCCCTCCAGTCCACCGGCGCTCAGGCGCTCATAGGTCCGCCGGCGCAGGGCGTCGTCCACCCGGACCAGCGGCTGTGCCTGCCGCGCCCGGGCCAGGTCCTCCAGCGCGTCCAGAAAGGCCATGCGCTCGCCGGTGCCCATGACCAGGTCCACCTCCAGCGCACGGACGGCCTCCGGCGCGGTCTGAGCGTAGCAGCCGCACACCGCCACCACCGCGCGGGGCGCGCGCTTGCGGGCCTGGCGGATGGTCTGGCGGGATTTTTGATCGCTCACCGCCGTAACGGTGCAGGTGTTGATGATATAGGCGTCGGCCTCCCCCGTGAAGGGGACCAGCGTGTGGCCCCGGCGCTCCAGTTCGGTCTCCAGCGCCTGGGTCTCGTACTGGTTGACCTTGCAGCCCAGGGTATAGATAGCAACTCGCATGTTTTTTCCTCCCCGCCGGGGCCTGGATTGTGGAAATCACAGATTTTCGCGTTTCCGGCGGCTTTTCCGTTGTAATTTGCCCCCGCGGACGGCTATAATGGGGGCGTATCCATTATAAAGGAGCGCCGGCTCCTTGTACAGAATGATTTCAGGAGGGATCGACCATGTCCGGTTTTTTTGTTGCCCTGTCCTCCATTGACGATGTAAAACGCTTTGTAGACGCCGCCAGCCGCTGCCCCTGCGAGGTGGATGTGCTCTCCGGCCGGTATGTCATCAACGCCAAGTCCATCATGGGCCTGTTTTCGCTGGACCTGTCCCAGCCGGTACAGGTGGAAGTCCACGGTACCGACGCACAGCGCGGCGCCTTCCAGGCCGACGTGGCTGCGTTCCGGGTGGATGCGGGGCAGTAAGGAGCGCCCTGGCGGCGGGAGCGGCGCGGGGCTCCCCTTCCGTTTCGTTCCGCTTACGGTTTACAAGCCCGGCGCTTCTATGGTAGAATAGCGGGGAAACGGCTGTTTCGCCGGGGCCTGGGCGCATCTCGCCCCCCCGCCCGGCGGCGCCTTGCGCAAAAGGGCCGCGCCTGTGGCCGTATCATTTGATTTCCGGGGGGCGTTTTATGACGGAACACTACCATTTTTTTGCCTATCTCTCCCGCATGCGGTATATCAATCGCTGGGGGCTGATGCGCAACACGTTTCAGGAGAATATCCAGGAGCACTCCCACGTGGTGGCGGTGCTGGCGCATGCCCTGGCGGTCATCCGCCGGGAGGTGTTCGGCGGGGAGATCGATCCCGGCCTGGCGGCGGCCGCCGCCCTGTTCCACGACGCGCCCGAGATCCTCACCGGCGACCTGCCGACTCCGGTGAAGTATTATAACCCGGAGATCCGGGACGCCTATAAGGCGGTGGAGGAATTTTCCGCACGAAAGCTGCTCTCCCTGCTGCCGGAGGAGCTGCGGGGCGCCTACGAGCCGCTGCTGCTGGAGGCGTGCGGCACGCAGGTACAGGCCGTGGTGAAGGCGGCGGACAAGCTCTCCGCCTACCTCAAGTGCCTGGAGGAACTCAAGGCGGGCAACCTGGAGTTCAAGCTTGCCGCGGAGCAGACCCGGCAGGCGCTGGAGGACTCCCCCCTGCCGGAAGTGAACTACTTCCTGGAGCACTTCCTGCCGGGATTCAGTCTGACCCTTGACGAGCTGCAATAAAGAGCGATAGCAACGAAAGGAGAGAACCGACCATGAGAGCGATCGTAACGGTACTGGGCAAGGACCGGGTGGGCATCATGTCCCTGGTGTGTTCCCTGCTGGCCGAACGCAACGTGAATATTCTGGATATCAGCCAGACCATCCTGCAAGACTATTTCACCATGGTGATGCTGGTGGACGCATCCGAGAGCGCCTTGCCCTTTGCCGAGCTGGCCGCCCTGCTGGCTGCCGAGGGGGAGAAGCGGGACCTGGACATCCGCGCCCAGCGCGAGGACATCTTCAACGCCATGCACCGGATCTGAAAAGAAGCGCGCAGGCCGCGAGCAGGGGAGATAAGGGAATGCGCAGACGCGAAAATAGGCCGGGCGAAGCCCGGGCCGGAGCGGATTTCGCGCGGAGCATGCACTTATCTCCCCGGCAGCGAGCCAGGCGCAGCGTGACAAAAAGAAGCGCGCAGCCGCCTGATCGGAAGCACGCGCGGCATCAGGAAGCGGAATCTGCCGGGAGGACTTATTTTGATCAATACAAATGAGATTTTAGAGACCATCCATATGATCGACCAGCAGCATCTGGATATCCGTACCATTACGATGGGCATTTCCCTGCTGGACTGCGCCGATCCCGACCCCAAGTCCGCCTGCAGGAAGATCTACGAGAAGATCACCCGGCAGGCGGACCGGCTGGTGGCGACCGGCGAGGCCATCGAGCGGGAGTTCGGCATCCCCATCGTCAACAAGCGCATTTCGGTCACACCCATGGCGCTGGTCGCCGGCGCCTCCCAGTGTGAGAGCTATGTGCCCTTTGCCGTTGCCATGGACGATGCGGCCAAGGCGACCGGCATCAATTTTATCGGCGGCTTTTCCGCTCTGGTACAGAAGGGGGCCACGCCCGCCGACCGGAAGCTGGTGGCCTCCATCCCCGAAGCGCTGGCCATCACCGATTACGTCTGTTCCTCCGTGAACGTAGGCTCCACCCGTGCGGGCATCAACATGGACGCGGTGGCCGCCATGGGCCGCACCATCAAGCAGGCGGCCGAACGCACCGCCGATCGGGGCGGTTTCGGCTGCGCCAAGCTGGTGGTGTTCTGCAACGCGGTGGAGGACAACCCCTTCATGGCGGGCGCGTTCCACGGCGTGGGCGAGCCGGAGTGCGTCATCAACGTGGGCGTGTCCGGTCCCGGCGTGGTGTACCACGCGCTCCAGTCCGTGAAGGGCGCGTCCTTTGACGTGGTGGCCGAGACCATCAAGAAGACCGCCTTCCGGGTGACCCGTATGGGGCAGCTGGTGGCCCAGGAGGCCAGCCGCCGTCTGGGCGTGCCCTTCGGCATCGTGGATCTGTCGCTGGCGCCCACGCCGGCCATCGGGGATTCCGTGGCCCGCATTCTGGAGGAGATGGGCCTTGCCGTGTGCGGCACCCACGGCACCACCGCCGCGCTGGCGCTGCTCAACGACGCGGTGAAAAAGGGCGGCGTCATGGCGTCTTCCCATGTGGGCGGCCTGTCCGGCGCGTTTATCCCCGTCAGCGAGGATGAGGGCATGATCGCCGCCGCAGCTTCCGGCGCGCTGCATTTGGACAAGCTGGAGGCCATGACCTGCGTCTGCTCCGTGGGGTTGGACATGATCGCGGTCCCCGGCGATACCTCCGCCGCCACCATCTCCGCCATCATCGCGGACGAGGCCGCCATTGGCATGGTCAACTCCAAGACCACCGCCGTGCGCATCATTCCCGCCCCCGGCAAGGTGGTGGGGGATACCGTGGAGTTCGGCGGGCTGCTGGGCTCCGCCCCGGTCATGCCGGTGCACCCCTTTGGCAGCGACGCCTTCGTGGCCCGCGGCGGCCGTATCCCGGCGCCGATGCAGAGCTTGAAGAACTGACCGCCGCCGGGGCCCCCGCCGCAGGCGGGCCCGCGCTTTGCGCAAGGGCGATCGACTTGGCCCGAGTCTGTAAAACCGGCTGGGAATGGCCGCGGCCCGGCCCGCAGGCAGGGACTGAAACAGGAACGCCCAAAGGGCCGCCGGTTCGGCGGCCCTTTGGCATGTTTGACGCCGGCGGCAGGCAGGCCCGGGACGAAGGCCCCGGCCCCGTTTTGAAAGGAGCTTCGGCTATGCCCACATTTCGAACCGCGTGTCCCTATGACTGCCCCGACGGCTGTTCCCTGCTGGCGGAGGTGGAGGACGGGCGCGTCCAAGCCCTCTCCGGCGACCCGGCAAATCCCTATACCAACGCCCGGATCTGCGCCAAAATGGCGCGCCTGCCCCAGGCCATCCACAGCCCGGAGCGCATCCTCACGCCCCTGCGCCGTACCGGGGCCAAGGGGGAGGGCCGCTTCGCTCCGGTCTGCTGGGACGAGGCCGTGGCGGAGATCACCGAACGCTGGCGGGAGATCATCGGGCGCTACGGGGCCGAAGCGATCCTGCCCTACTCCTACGCCGGGACCATGGGGGCGGTGCAGCGCAGCGGCGGGGAGGGATTCTTCCATGCCCTGGGGGCCTCCCGGCTGGAGCGCACGCTGTGCAGCTCCGGAAAGTCCGCAGGGTGGAGCGCCGTTATGGGGGATTCCTGCGATCTGGCCCCATGGGATCTGGTCCACAGCGACCTGATCCTGCTGTGGAGCGCCAACCTGCCTGCCACCCGGATGCATCTGATCCCCTATGTGCGTCAGGCCAAGGCCAAGGGCGCGCGGGTCGTTCTGCTGGATGTGTACGAGACCCCCTCCGCCGCCCTGGCGGACGAGCGGCTGCTGCTGCGCCCGGGCAGCGACGGCGCGCTGGCGCTCTCGCTGCTCCAGGTGCTGGCGCAGGAGGGACGGACCGACGAGGCCTACCTGGCCGGGCATACCACCGGCTGGCCAGAGTTGCGCGCCACACTGGAGCGCTGGACGCCGGAGAAGACGCAGCCCCTCACCGGCCTTGCCCCGGAGACGGTGCGGGCGCTGGCGCGGGCCTATGGCCGGGCGGAGGCGCCCGCCATTGTGCTGGGCAGCGGCTTCTCCCGCGCGGGCAACGGCGGGGAGGCCACCCGGGCCATCGCCGCCCTGCCTGCGGCAGTGGGGGCCTGGTCCAAACGGGGCGGCGGCACCTACGGAGTGTGCTCCGCTCCCAGCCTGGTGGATAAGACCCTGGTCAAGCGGCCCGACCTGGCTCCCGGGACGCTGCGGAGCATCAATATCAACCTGCTGGGCCCCGCTTTGGCGGGAGAGGGACTGGACAAGCCGGTGATGAGCCTGTACGTCTACCATGCAAACCCGGCGGCCGTCACCTCCGACCAGAACGCCGTGCTGCGGGGGCTGGCCCGGGAGGATCTGTTCACCGTGGTCCACGAGCGGTGTCTCACCGAGACCGCCCGCTACGCCGATCTGATCCTGCCAGCCCCCTATATGGTGGAGACCGAGGACCTCTACACCCCCTACGGGTACCGGGGCATCCAGTACGTCAAGCCCGTCGCCGCTCCGCCGGGGCAGGTCAAGAGCAACTGGGAGGTCTTCTGCCGGCTGGCCCGGGCCATGGGGCTGGAGGAAGAACTGTTTTCCCGCTCCGCAGGCGCGCTGTGCCGGGCGCTGGTGGAGGGGAGCGGGGCGCTTACCCCGGAGGAGAAGGCGAAGGTGCTGGCGGGGGAGCCAGTGATCTGCGCCGCCCCCTTTCCCCTGCCGGTGGAGACAAAGGACCGGAAGATCCACCTGGCCGACCCGGCCCCCATCACCTGGTATCCGCCTCACGGCGGGCCGGAGCCTCTGCGCCTGGTGTGCGCTCCGGCGGTGCACACCCTCAACTCGTCCTTTCATGAGTGCCGCACCCTGCGGGAGCGGCAAGGTCCCGCGCGGCTGCGGATGAACGCCGCCGACGCCGCCCGGCGGGGACTGGCCCACGGCGACCGGGCGGTCTGCCGCAACGAACTGGGCCGGATGGCCTGCATCGTGGCGCTGGACCGGCCCGTAGTCCCGGGTGCGGTGGTGGCGGAGGGCGTCTACCCCGGGGAGAATACCGTCAACGCCCTGACCCACGCCCGCCTGTCCGACCTGGGAAGGGCTACCACCCTCAACGACAATACCGTGGAGGTCTCGCCCGTGCCGCCGGAGGAGCAAGAATCCCTTTTTCCTCTGGAAAATACGCCTGCGGCGGTGTATGATAAGGGCGTACGCCAGACAGGCGATCCTTTCTTGAAGGAGTGATCCCTATGACGATCCAGATCAATACCTCCAACGCAAGCCCCTTCCTGCCCCAGGACTGGCTGGACAGCCGCCTGGACGCCCTGGCGAAGGCGCGGACCATGCTGGAACAGGGCAACGGTCCCGGCGGGTCTTTTACCGGCTGGGTCCACCTGCCCCGGGATTATGACAGGACGGAATTTGACCGCATCCAGGCTGCCGCGGCCAAGATCCGCGCCGATTCCCAGGCGCTGGTGGTCATCGGTATCGGCGGCTCCTATCTGGGCGCACGCGCTGTGGTGGAGCTGCTCCACTCCCCCAATTACAACCTCATCCGCTCCACCGGCGGCCCCGACCTCTACTTTGCCGGCAACGGGCTGTCCACCGACGGCCTGCTGGAGATCATCGACCTGGTCAAGGACCGGGATTTTTCGCTCAACGTCATCTCCAAATCGGGCACGACCACGGAACCCGCCGTAGCGTTTCGTATTTTAAAAGCCCTTCTGGAGCAAAAATACGGCAAGGAAGAGGCGCGGCGCCGTATCTATGCCACCACCGACGCCCGCAGGGGGGCCCTCAAGGGCCTGGCGGACACGGAGGGCTACGAGGAATTCGTGGTGCCCGACGCGGTGGGCGGCCGCTATTCCGTCCTCACCGCCGTGGGACTGCTGCCCATCGCCTGCGCGGGCATTGACCTTGCCGCGCTGATGGACGGCGCCTGCAGCGCGATGGAGGCCCTCGCCGTCCCAGGCGCGGACAACCCCGCCTGGCAGTACGCCGCGGCCCGCCACGCCCTGTACCAGGCGGGCAAGCGGGTGGAGGTGCTGGCGGGGTATGAGCCCTCGTTCCGCTTTTTTGCCGAGTGGTGGAAGCAGCTCTACGGCGAGAGCGAGGGCAAGGAGCACAAGGGCCTCTTCCCGGCCAGCGTGGAATTTACCGCCGATCTGCACTCCATGGGACAATACATCCAGCAGGGCGAGCGGCTCCTGTTTGAGACGGTGGTGCGTTTTGCACGCAGCCGCGGGCGTATCGCCATTCCCCACGACCCGGAGAATGTGGACGGGCTCAATTTCCTCTCCGGCAAGGACCTGGAGTTTGTCAGCCGGCAGGCCATGCGGGGCGTGACCCTGGCCCACGTGGACGGCGGCGTGCCCAACCTGGCGCTGACCGTGCCCGGCCGGGACGCCCGCAGCGTGGGCGCGCTGATCTATTTCTTCGAGTATGCATGCGGCCTGTCCGGCTACCTGCTGGGCGTCAACCCCTTCGACCAGCCAGGCGTGGAGGCCTACAAGAACAATATGTACGCCCTGCTGGGCAAGCCGGGATACGAAGCGCGCCGCGCCGAGCTGGAGGCCCGCCTGTAGGCCTCCACACCAAGGGGGCGCCCTGGGGGCAAACCCTTGCCGGCGGGCGGATTCACTCCGCCCGCCGGATCAAAGCGCCGGGGTCCCCAAGGAACCCGGATTCGGTGGCCCCCCTGCAAAGAAAGGCGGTACGCCCTGCCGGACAAGCCGGGCACACGGCGGGGCCGAATGGTCCGATTTGGTTCATGAATTTTTAGTGAACTTCTGCAAAGCGGTTGCAATCCCCCGGTAAAAATGGTAACATGGAGCCACAAGGCCGGAGAGGAGCTCCGGCGGACTATGAAGGAGTGATAACTATGGTGAGAGTGATCATGGGCATCAAGGGCACCGGCAAGACCAAGCAGATGATCGAGCTCATTAATTCCGCTGTCCACAGCGAAAACGGCAATGTGGTCTGCATCGAACGCGGGCCCAAGCTGACTTATGATATCCATTACAAGATCCGCCTGGTGGAAGCCAGCCATTATGATATGAGCAACTTCGATTTCCTGAAGGGCTTCATCAGCGGCCTGTACGCCGGCAACTACGACATCACCCATGTCTTTATCGACAGCCTGACCAAGATCGTTTCCTCCGACGCATCCGACCATGCGGTAGAGGAGTTCCTGGATTGGCTGAACAGCTTCTCCGAAAAGAACAACATCAAGTTCACCGTCACCATCAGCGCAGACGCCTCTCTGGCCACCGAGGGCGTGAAAAAGTATTTCTGATCAGCCGGACCGAAACGGGCCCCGCCAGTTGGCGGGGCCCATTCCTGTTTGGCTTTTCTTTATATTCTAATATAATGAGATACCTAGATTTTTGCATTCTTCGGGTGCCCGTACTACTTCAAAACCTGCTTTTATGAGAGCATCCCGTAGCATTAGGACCTCCTCGTCTGAAAAAGCTGTGCGGGGCAACCTGGCGTAATAGTTGGGGAAAATTCCGAGCAGCCAGGCAGTAATCTTATAGCGGTAGGGGAAGCGTCCGTAAGTCTTGATCGTGGTGCCAAATACCCCGCGGACAGCGTCGGTGGCAGGCTCAAGGCGCTTTTGAATGGCAAATGCCTCGTTAAGATCGCCCCGCTTTACTGCATTGACGATAGCAACATCATATTCCACACGCCAGCAGCCCCCGCCGTTAAACGTACCTTCCGCACCGTTGACAAGGCTCTCGGCCAAATCATGGTCACCTGCGCGCAAGGTGCACACGTGTCGGCCTGTTTGTGCCTCCACCTCACGCATATTGGCCACCAGTTCTTTTATTAAGCCGTTGTTTTGACGGCTTTCATATTTCCAGGCGCAAATATTGGGACAGGCAAGCGCAATCTCTTTCAGTACAGCGGGAGGGGTACCTACCATTAGTGACATAATGGGAAGATCGAAGGCCTTATCGAACGTTTTATAGAGGTTGATAAAATCCTCCATATTATTTTGATCCGGCACAGGGTGAAGATACAGCACATCCGCGCCCGCTTCAATGACCTTTTCTGCTTCTTTGACCATGTCCCAAGTCCACTGCTGATTTCTGGGTTCAATTTTTCCGGTCACCGGAATGCGCCCTTTGGATTCCTCCTTGGCAATTTCAATCAAACGGCAGGTTTCTTCTAAGGAAAGGCCCTCTACCTCATTCGGATCAAGGCCTGCGATACCGGAGTCAATCATATGTCGAATCATACTGCGATATGTGTCTTCATCGATTTCACGGCAGGTATTGTCTGTCCAGGGTACGATGGTAGCGGGATAAACGCCAGACCAATCCAGCCCCATCGGACCTTTTCCACTGGGTTTGTTCCATTTGTTCCGGTTATTCATGATAAACACTCCTTCTTTTTGATAGATGCCGCTTGTTCCGTTAGATCAGACCAGGGAACAGCGTCATAACAATGGCCGCCACAAAGGCGCTGACAAGGGTTGCTACAACAGAGTTCAAAAACATTAACGGATAGGATTCCTTGACGGTACATCCGGGAAGTGCAATCGCCGTCAGGACACCTGCGTTGGTTGGCAGGGAGTCAAAGGTAGTTCCTGCCATGGTCACGAGCCGATGAAACGCCTGTGCGGGAACGCCCGCCGCCAGGAAAGAGGGGGCCAGCATGTTGACCGCCGCGGAGACGCCGCCCACCGGATTGCCCATGATCCCAACCACAATGGAGGCAGCAACCACTACGAAAATCAACAGCATCCCGCTATCGACAGAGGTTAATGCCTGTACGATTGCACCAAAAGCGTCCGTGGCGCTTACAACGGCGCCGAACCCCACAAGAGAACCGGTAATCAGGGCGATCCGTGCTGTCTGAGGGACGGCACCGTTGAATGCTGCAATGACCGCACGGCCATAACGGTTTTCCTTGTTTTGGGCCTTGAGTGCGGGGGCAAACAGGATCAGAGCGAGTACCAATCCAATGAGCATAGCGAGAATGATATTTAGCTTAAATACATTGAACACCACAAAAATTGCAATTAATGGGATAAGGGCCACAAAGAAATTGGGAACCCGTTTTGTCTCATCGGCAACGGGGTCCGTATCAATCCCGCAGAATTGCTCGCCCCGTACCTTTGCACGCTTCAAAACCCAAACGGTGAACAGAATGGCGAAGATGCCGCCGACGGCACTGCCAATTAATCCGGGGACGAGGGCTGCTGTGGGCGTTGTCCCCAGCGCCAGGGGGATTACGTTGATAATCTGAGGACTGCCCGGGAGTGACGACATCATGCTTCCGATATAAATACAGCCTGGGATATAGCGGCGGGGCAGATTGACCTCTTTAAAAAAACCGATTACCAACGGGACCCGTGCGATGATAGAGGCCATAGCGTCAATTCCACCCAGATAGAAAACGGTCGTGATTGCAAAGGATGACAACACCGCAACCCAAATTCCGCGCGTACCGTGTACGCCGCCCTTGGCGAACGTTCTGATGATGGTTTTGGCGATGACCTGGGATGCGCCGGATTCACTGTAAAGTGCCGCAAACATACACCCAACCAGGAAAATGGGGGTATACGTCTTGATAAATCCGGCGGCTCCAGACATAAAGGTTTCTGTATAGGTCTCCAGAGAGAGGGCGCGATTGCAGATCGCTACCACCATGGCAGCAATTACGGACAGCCATACGACATCCAGTTTTTGAAATGTAAAATACATTAGGATCGCAATCCCCAACAGGATTCCCACGATGCCGAGAATGTTCATAACTCCTCCTTGCATGTTTTCGTATAGACCAGTTCCTTTGTTTGCACGCTTGGAAATATTGATCATAAGCACTGCAGTTGCTTGGGACTCATTTTAGCATTTATAAACAAATAAGTGAAAGTCGAATCACGACTTTCACTTATTCCGAAGTGGTGTGGCCATTTGTTATAATAATTTTATATAATTATTTTTATCAATGCGCGCAGGAGGAGAACCGATATGCAGTTTTATAGCATCCACTGTTTTATCGTCCTGGCGGAGGAACTGAGCTTTACCAAGGCAGCTGAAATTATGAACATGACGCAATCCGCATTCAGCAAGACCATATCTGCGCTGGAAGACGAAATCGGTTGCAGGCTGTTCTATCGTGACCGAAGGCATGTAAGGCTCACGGATGCGGGGGCCGCTTTCCTGACCCACGCCGAGAATATAATGCAAGAGTTCAATAACGGTGTTACATATGCCCGTCACGCAGAGCAGGGAATGCAGGGGCTGGTCCGCATCGCGTTTTTGAGCTGCTCTATGCAGACCATCCTGCCGACATTAATTTCGGCGTTCCGCGAGCGCTATCCGGACATTGAAATTGAGCTGTATGACGGAACACAGCACCAAGTCATCGAATATTTGAACTCTGATCGTGTGGATATTGCCATGTTTGCCGATTTGGGCTTGAATAGTCTGGAAAACTGCAGCTTTAAAACCCTGTACCGGGATGAATACTGCATTGTGGTCAATCAGGATCATCCGCTGGCTGATCGGGAATTCGTGGACTTTTCCATGTTTCAGTCTGATACATTCCTGTCCATTGGACGCAACAGTATTTATAGCCACCTTACGATCTCCGATATTAATGTAATCGTCAAGGCCTGCGCCGCCTATGGTTTTATTCCTAAAATTGTGCATGGCGTCAATTCCCTGACCAATCTTCCGCTTATGGTGGAATGTGGAATGGGGATCGCTGTACTGTCCGAACATATGAAGCTTTACGCATCAGATCATGTACGGTTTTTACGGCTTTCGGATCATAAATTGTTTTTTTCGGGAATTGCCGCTTGGCGCAAGGGTAATCTCAACCCCTGCCTGCAAAAATTTATTGACTTAATCTATGAGATGTATCCAAACCAAGCCTTGTTCGAACCGTGATAAGGTAAAATAAGTTGCGCAAATATAAAAGAGGATAAAAAGAGACATGGTTTGCAGAACTCTGGTAGAATGAAGTTGCGACACACCATTCTGAAAGGAGTCTGTAAACCATGTCCGAGAAAATTGTACAACTGAACGAGGAAGTAATCAAGGGTCAGATCAAGGAATTAGTGCGCGGCAGCGTGGAAGAAACCCTGAACGAGCTGCTGGAGGCGGAGGCGGAGAAGCTGACCCAGGCGGCCCGGTACGAGCGCAATGAGGCCCGCCATGGCTACCGCAGCGGCCACTATGACCGGAACCATACCACCACCTCCGGAGACGTCACGCTCCATGTACCTCGCCTTAAGGGTGTCTCTTTCGAAACAGCCATCATTGAGCGGTATCGCCGGCGAGAGAGCAGCGTGGAGGAAGCGCTCATCGAGATGTACCTTGCCGGTGTTTCCGTGCGCCGTGTGGAGGATATTACCGAGGCCCTTTGGGGCAGCAAGGTATCTCCCTCCACCATCAGCGAACTGAACAAGAAAGCGTATGTCCATATTGAGGATTGGCGCAACCGGCCTCTGCAAGGTAGGCGCTATCCGTACGTCTATGTGGACGGGATCTATCTGCGCCGAAACTGGGGCGGAGAGTTTGAAAATGTGGCCATTCTGGTGGCGATTGCAGTAAACGAGGACGGATACCGTGAGGTCTTAGGTGCTGCCGAGGGTATGAAAGAGGACAAGGCCAGTTGGGTCAGCTTTTTCCAGTGGCTCCGTAGCCGTGGCCTGGACGGGGTAAAACGCATCGTTGGGGACAAGTGCCTTGGTATGCTGGAGGCTGTGGGAGAAGTGTTTCCTGAGGCCAAATACCAGCGGTGTACCGTCCATTTTTACCGCAATGTGTTCTCTGTCACGCCTCGCTCCAAGGTAAAGCTGGTGGCCAAGATGCTCAAGGCCATCCACGCCCAGGAGAGCAAGAAAGCTGCCCGGGAAAAGGCTAAGGCTGTGGTGGAGGAACTGTGTTCCATGAAACTGAAGGAGGCTGCCAGGAAGGTAGAGGATGGCATTGAGGAGACTCTTACCTACTGCGATTTTCCCAGCGAACACTGGACTCGCATCCGCACCAACAATGTCATTGAGAGGCTGAACCGGGAGATCCGCCGCCGCACCCGTGTGGTGGGTAGTTTCCCGCACGGTAACTCTGCTCTGATGCTGGTCTGTGCCCGGTTGCGCCATGTGGCCGGCACCCAGTGGGGCAACAAAAAGTACATGAATATGAAGCACCTGGAGGCTGCCGTTGAGGACGCCTCCATTGCTGGCTGACTTCATTCATTCCAGAGCCTGCAAACCAATTTGCGCAAAATCCTTGACACTACCCGAACCGTAGGGCCAGGTGCATGGATTGCGTAAAGCGGCAACCAAAGGCGGATACGGGATTTTCGTGAAAAAATGGGAGGCCGCACTTGCAAGTGCGGCCTCCCATTCATAACAAACAAACTGTTTTCCTTAAGCAGCATACAGGGGATTCCAGTCCCAAAACTTCAGCATTTGGGCTCTTGCGCAGCTTCAGCTCCAATCCCGCCGCCTGGGCGGCGGCGAGGCGCTGTGCCGCCAGGGCGGCACGGTCCCGGACGCAGGAAACGTCGGCACACTCCGCATCCAGGGCGGCCAATGTCTGCCGCAGCTCCGGAGGCGGAAGCAGATAGACCGCCGTGGTGAACAGCTGCTTGCGCCGCCCGTCATTATAGTGGGCCAGCAGGGTTTCCGACAGGGAAGATTTTTCGTCCAGCTCCGCCCGAAAGGCCGCCGCGCCCATAGACGCAAAGCGTTCCAGGTCCCGCACCATATTCCGGTGAGGGAGGAACGAGTCATACTCCATGGCCTGTGCGAAGCGGGGACAGGGGTATTGGGCGCACTGGCTGCAAAATTCCGCCGCCCCGCGCTCCCGGCTGCACCGGATGAAGGCGCAGCTCTGGTGCCCCTCTCCTCCGCCGCAGCCGGGACAGTGCCCGCCCCGGTGCATGGGACACAAGCCGCAGCAAAGGCCGCACAGGGAAAAGGCGGGGTCCGCTCTCCGGTAGCCCTTCATACGGTCTGCGCACCCGCGGGGATGGGACCAAAGTGTCCGAAAGGCAGCAGGATGAGCAGGGCGCGGCCCAGCACATACCGCTCGTCCACCACGCCCAGGGCCACATAACGGCTGTCTGAGGAGTGGTTGCGGTTGTCGCCCATGACGAAAATGGATCCCTCCGGCACGGTGAGCGAGGTGAGGTTTTCATAATAGGGCTCGATCATGGCCTCGTTGATATAAGGCTCATCCAGAACCTCGCCGTCCACAGCGACGGTACCTGCGCCGTAATCGATCTCCACCGTCTGTCCGCCCACAGCGATGACCCGCTTGACGATGGGATCGGTCACCGTGTCGAACGCCTTGGTGAGCACCACCACGTCCCCCTGCCGGGGCTCGTAACCGATGCTTTGCAGCAGCAGCATGTCCTTGTGGTGCAGGGTGGGGTACATGGAATTTCCGTCCACGCCGATGATGCGCCCCACCAGGGTGAACACCAGGATCAGCGCCACCAGGGCCATGACCAGGGCCTGGAGCCAGAAATACAGGTCCAGCTTGAGGGAGTCGCCGCTGGAAAGCTTCTCTTCCGGCTGCTGGGGGGTGTCTTTTTTTGCCAAGGGTATCAGCTCCATCGCGTTTAAATCAGTTGAAGGGTATTATATCCCATGCCGTTCAGGAATGCAAGCGGATGCAGGCGGCGTCCGCCCGTCCGGCCAGATACGCCCGCTCCCGCCCGTGGCAGGTGAACAGGAGGATCTGGCGCTCCCGCCCCAGCTGGGTCAGGTAATCCAGCGCCAGCCCCATGCGGGAATCGTCGAAATTGGCCAGCGCGTCGTCCAGCACCAGGGGGACGGGGTCGTCGTCCGGCAGCACCTGCCGGCACACCGCAAGGCGCACCGCCAGGTAGAGCTGATCCGCCGTGCCCTGGGACAGGGTCAGCGCCCGGCGGGGCGTCAGGCCGCCGGCCTGCGCCGCCAGCGCCTCAAACTGACGGGTGAGGGAGACCTGGCCGTATTTGCCGCCGGTAAGACGGGAGAGGATCTCCCCCGCCGCCCGGTTCAGCTCCGGTGAGAAGCGGGCCTGAAGCTCGCCGTTGGCCTGGGCCAGGCCGTCCAGAGCCAGGGTAAGCGCTTCCTGCTCCCCGCGGCGGCGCTCCAGCTCCTCCAGGATCTCCTCCCGGCGCAGGCGGAAGCGGTCCGGATCCCCCAGGGTGTTCAGCTCCCCCTGGGCCAGGGCCTGGGCGTTGCGCAGACGGGCGGCCTCTCCCTCTGCGGCCGCCCGGCGGGCGGCCGTCTCCGCCGGGTCAAAGCGGGGCTCCACCCCTTCCGGCGCTTCCGCCTCGCCCGGCTGGGGGCGGGGAAGACTGTCGGCCAGCTGCGCCGCCCCCTCCAGCTGGACCCGCGCGTGGGAGAGGCGCTCCTCCAGGCTCAGCGCCCGGGAGATGGCCGCCGAAATCCCGAAGAGATCGCGAACGCCGGGGGCAAAGGTGTGGACCAGCGACAGCAGGGCGGCTTTCAGCGTTTCCTGCTGGCCGGTCAGTTCCGCCAGGGCGGACTCCACCGCCTCCCGCTGCTGCTGCGTCTGTGCCGCCACTACGCAGGACTCCCGGTAGGCGTTGGCCCGGCTCAGGATGTCCTCGGGGGTCTGCGCGCCATAGCGGTCCAGCCGTTCCATCCGGCGCCCGGCGGCGCGCCGCGCCCCCAGGCGGGCGGTGACCAGCAGGGCGATGCCGGACGCGGCCAGGGCGGCAGCCGCCCCGGCCGAGACCAGAATCGACGCTACGCTTCCGCCCAGCGGGGCGGGCAGAACACCGCACACCGCGCTCAGAAGGCCCGCCAGACCCACGGCCAGAAGGGCTGCGCCTGCGGCATATCGCCCGCCGTACCGGGGCGTGTGTCCCGCCGCCTGGGCGTCGGCGTTGGCCTGCCGCCACGCCTCGTCGGGGGTCTGTCCGGGAAAGAGGGGGTCACGGGCGGCGGCGAGCGCCTGCTCCGCCCTCTGCCGGGCCTCCTCCGCCTGGCGCTGGGCCAGCTTTTGGTTGGCGGAGACGGTATTGAGATAGTTCAGATCCTCCTGTGCCTTGCGCAGCGTTTCCACGTCCGGGGGCGTGCCATGACGGCTGCGCTGGGCCTCCAGATCGTCCACCAGGGCCTGCGCTTGGGCGCGGGCGGCGCAGGCCGCCTCGTACCGCTGGCGGCGTTGGGCCTGCTGCCGGCCCCGGTGGACGGCCAGTTCCCGATCCAGCCGGGCGATCTCCGCCTCCAGCCGTTCCAGCTCCCGCCGGGCCTCCTCGGCCAGACGGTGGGCTTTGGCCTGCCGGGCCAGCGTGTCGTCCAGCACGGCCAGTTCCTCTTCCAGCCTGGGGATCAGACCGGTCCTGTTGTGCTGGCGGCGGTTGCGCCAGTCCTTGAGCCTCCGCTCCACTTGGGAATAGGACACGTCCTCCTCCCCGCTGGAGGCCAGGGCGGCGATGCGCCCCTCCAGGGCGGGCGCGCCGTCGATGGCGGTATTGCCCTGGCCCACAAAGGCGGAGCGCTCAAAGACCTCCCGGGGCGCGCCCACCAGGGTCTCCCCGCAGTTCTCTCCCGTCAGGCCGGGCACCGGCTCCTCCGTGCCGGTCCATACGGCTTCCAATTTGCCGAAGGGGGCCCCCGCCCGGCTGCCCCGGCGCAGCGTGATGTCCCTGCCCTGCCAGGTCAGCTCCATCGTACCCTCCATGGGCGCGCCCGACCAGGGCTGGTACCGGTTTTTCTCCGCGATATAGCCCTGTTTGTCCCGCTGCTTGGTATTGATACCGTAGAGCATGGCCCGCAGAAAGGCCGACCAGGTGGATTTTCCGCCCTCGTTGGGCGCTTCGATCACGTTCAGCCCCGCCTGCAGGACCAATTCCTCCTGCTGCAGCCGGCCGAAGCAGGCACGCATGGTATGGATGATCATGGCACATCCTCCCCGTTCTCCAACGCCGCCAGACCGAAGCGGGCGGCCTGCTCCAGCCGGGCCCGGGCGCGGGCGTCCGTCTCCTCCGCCAGACGCCGGCGCATCTGACGCAGGAAAAGGCCGGTCAGGCTGTCCTCGTCCGAGCGCGCCCACAGGTCCCGCCGGGGGCGGGTCTCGTCCCGCAGGGACAGGGAGTAGAAGCGGGGCGCCGCCAGGGCCTCCAGGGCGGCCAGATCCGGGGCCGTCTCCCGCTCCCCGGTGAGGATCAGGCGGTAGCAGTCGCGCTGCGTTCCCTCCGGCAGAGCGGACAGCAGCGCCGCCTCGGGGGACGGCGCTGCGCTCACGTCCACCGTCAGGATGCCGTAGCGCCGCAGCGCCAGGGGTACGAATTCCGCGCAGACCTCCCCGCCGTCCACGCGCACCAGGAGCGCGCCCTTGTCTCCCAGCTCGTCAAAGCCGCGGCCCTCCGGGCAGCCGGGATAGGCCCACCAGGTGCCGCCCGCCCGCTGCAGGCCCGAGCAGGCATGGACATGCCCCAGGGCCAGGTAGGTCAGCCCGCTGGAGGCGATATCCTCGGTACGGATCGGGCCGTAACGGCCCCGGCCGTCTACGTCCCCGTGCAGGACCATCAGGTGGGTCCGCCCGTCCCGGGGAGCGGAAAAGCCCATCAGGGGGGAACGGTCGGCCAGGGGCGTGGTGAAGGCGGCGCCGTGGACCACGCAGCCCAGTGCAGGCAGTTCCACGGATTCCACCTGCACGGTGGAAAAAATATGTACGTTTTCCGGCCAGCGCGTCCCGGCGTAGATGGAGCGGGGCGAGTAAAAGTCATGGTTGCCGGGGGCGATGAAGACCTGCGCCTCCATCCGCCCCAGGGCGGAGGAGAGGGCCTGAACGGTCTCGTGGTAAGTTTCGCCGGAGTCCAGCAGGTCGCCGGAGAGCAGCACCAGGTCCGCCTGCTGCGTCCGGGCCAGAGCGGCAAGACGCTCCAGAAGCTCCCGCTGTTCGGCACGGCGCCGGCGTGCCTGCTCCGGCGCCAAAGACGCGAAGGGCGCGTCCAGATGCAGGTCCGCGGCGTGGAGAATGGTCAGCATATCGATTCCTTTCCAGAGTTGGTTTCGTCGATCCGCGCCCTGTGGGAACAGGGCGGACCGGTTTGTCCGGCGGAGGCGCCGGTTCAGCCGTGCAGGTCCAGGCGCTCCGCGCCGATACAGGTCCGGGTGTCGGTGTCGATGGAAAAAACCGCGCTTTCCAGCTTGCAGGGGCCGTCGGCGGGCTCGAAGCGCCGGGGCAGCCCCCCCAGGAAGCGGTTGATCGCCTGCTCGGGCCGGATGCCCAGCACGCTGTGGGACGGACCCGTCATGCCCAGATCGGTCACAAAGCCAAGCCCCTTGGGCAGCACCTGGGCGTCGGCGGTGGGCACGTGGGTGTGGGTGCCCCAGAGCGCCTGGGCGCGCCCGTCCAGATACCAGGCCATAGCCCCCTTTTCGCTGGTGGCTTCGGCGTGAAAGTCTACCAGCACCACGTCGGCGCCCATGCCCTTCAGGGCCCGGTCGGCCGTGGTGAAGGGATTTTCAAAATTACTGTCCATCTCGCACCGGCCGATCAGGTTGAGCACCCCGATGCGCAGCCCCTGCGGGCCGTCGTACACGCCCCAGCCGCGGCCGGGGACCCGGCTGGTATAGTTGGCCGGACGCAGGGTATAGCGGTCGTCCTCCAGAAAGTCCGCGATCTGGATGCGGTTCCAGGTGTGGTTGCCCAGAGTGACCACGTCCGCCCCCGCGTCAAAGATGGCCCGGGCCTGCCGGGGCAGGATGCCCACGCCGGAGGCGTTTTCGCCGTTGACGACCGTAAAGTGGATGTTTTTCAGCTTTTTCAGCGCCCGCAGGTGTTGGCCCAGATAGTCCAGACCGCCGTCGCCCACTACGTCGCCCACAGCCAGTACGTTCAGGATCATGGCGCGCCTCCTTTGCCTGCCTCAGCGGAACAGGGGCCAGCCGCCCGTACCCTGCCCGGAAAACCGTATGGCCGGTGTTCCCTGAGGAGATTCACAGGCTATTATTATATGTGATTTTTTGAAAAAGGGCAATATATCTTCCAATTCCCAAGATGGAATGCGTTGGGGCGCAACCAGGCTGCGTTTGCAGAGCGGGCGGCGCGCCCGTTCGCTGCGGGAAGGCCGCGGAAGCGGGCCTGAAATACGGGGGGAGGGCGAAGGCCCTCCCCCCGTATTTTTACACTGCTTTTGGGGCAGCTTTTACTTCATGCCGTTCTCGTAGGCCTCGATCATCTTCTTGACCATCTGGCCGCCGACAGAACCGGCCTCGCGGCTGGTCAGGTCGCCGTTATAGCCCTGCTTCAGGTTGACGCCCACTTCCTGAGCGGCCTCCATCTTGAACTTGTTCAGAGCCTCGCGGGCGCTGGGGACGACAGGCTGATTAGAATTGTTGGAACTAGACATGATGTTGCATCTCCTTGTCTGTTTGTTTTGTTGGATTGGGAATCCGAACATATCTTTGCCCCGGGCAGATTTTATATGTGCTCCAATTTTTGCGCGTTCAGGACATTTCGCCCTCTTTTAAAATCAGAAACGGGCCGGATCGGGTCCTGTACGTATTTCGGCGGCGGCGTTCCGGCCGCCGCTGCCTTGCCGGAGCGCAAAAACTGCGCGGCCGGATCTGTTTTCGGATGGGAAGGGTTCAAACAAGGCCGGGCCGCGGGTGCGCGCACCGGGAAAAGAAGGTCCGGCGCCCGGGCAGGCGGCAGGAATCGACAGATCCCTTTCCTTTGAGTTACCTCTTGAACCGATCCCGCTTCTTTGCTATACTGTTTGGGACAGGGCCCCCATGGAGGCCTGCGGCCGGGTTCGGCCGTCTATTTTCTGGGAGGGAACGGCAAATGACGAGCAATGGGACGTGCTGCTGCGGCTGCGGCAGCAAAGAGGCCGCCTTTTCCGCGTTGGCTCCCGTACTGGAACAGTACGGGAAGACGCCGGGCAGCTTGATCACCATCCTGCAGCATGCGCAGGATCTTTACGGCTATCTTTCCACCGACGCCATCCACTACATTGCGGAATACACCGGCATCAAGCCCGCCAAGATCTATGGCGTGGCTACCTTCTACACCCAGTTCCGCCTGAGTCCCATCGGCAAGCATCTCATTATGCTGTGCAAGGGGACCGCCTGCCACGTCAACGGCGCGGACAGCATCGAGGAGGCGGTCACCGAGGAACTGGGCATCACCGACGGGCAGACCACCGAGGACGGCCTGTTTACGCTCAACAATGTGGCGTGCCTGGGCTGCTGCAGCCTGGCGCCGGTGATGATGATCCGCACGGCGGATGGGGATGAGACCTACGGAAACCTGACCAAGGCGAAGGTCAGGGCCATCCTGCAGGACATCCGTGCAAAGGAGGCGGCGTCGAAATGAAAGTAGTCGTTGGACAGGGCAGCTGCGGCGTAGCGACCGGCGCCCGCAAGACCTCCGATGAGCTGGAGCGGCTCATCGCGGAAAAGGGCCTGACGAATGTGGCCGTGGATCTGACCGGCTGCGTGGGCACCTGCTACCTGGAACCCATCGTGGACGTGTACGGGGACGACGGCGCCCTTCAGGCCCGTTATGTGAAGGTCCAGCCCGATAAGGCCGCCGCCATCGTGGAAGAGCACCTGATGGGCGGCAGGATCGTGGAGGATCTGGCCATCTCCCGGCAGGACGAGGCCTTCCTTTCCCAGCAAAAGCGCATCGTGCTGCGCAACTGCGGCGTTATCAATCCCGAGCACATCGAAGAGTACATAGCCGCCGGCGGCTACGAGGCCGCAAAGAAGGCGGTCACCTCCATGACGCCCCAGCAGGTCATTGAAGAGGTGCGCATCTCCGGGCTGCGGGGCCGCGGCGGCGCGGGCTTCCCCACCTGGTTCAAATGGAACGCCGCACGGCAGAATCAGGCCGACCAGAAGTATATGGTCTGCAACGCCGACGAGGGCGACCCCGGCGCGTTTATGGACCGCTCCGTGCTGGAGGGCGACCCCCACTCCGTGCTGGAGGGCATGCTCATCGGCGGCTACGCCATCGGGGCCAGCCAGGGCGTGATCTACGTCCGGGCCGAGTACCCGTTGGCCATCAAGCGCCTGGAGATCGCCATGGCGCAGGCCCGGGAGCGGGGCTTTTTGGGGCAGAACCTCTTCGGCACCGGCTTCAGCTTTGACATCCGCATCAAGGCGGGCGCAGGCGCGTTCGTCTGCGGCGAGGAGACCGCGCTCATCGCTTCTCTGGAGGGCGAGCGGGGCATGCCCCGGCTCAAGCCCCCCTTCCCCGCCCAGCGGGGCTACTGGCAGAAGCCCACCAACATCAACAACGTGGAGACCTTCGCCAACGTGCCCTGGGTCCTGCTCCACGGCGGCGCGGCCCTGGCGGCCATCGGCACGGAAAAAAGCGCCGGCACCAAGGTCTTTGCCCTGGCGGGCAAGATCAAGAAGGGCGGCCTGGTGGAGGTGCCCATGGGCCTGCCCATCCGCGACATCATTTTCGGCATCGGCGGCGGCATCAAAAACGACAAAGCCTTTAAGGCCGTGCAGATGGGCGGCCCCTCCGGCGGCTGTATTCCCGCGGAGCTGGCCGGCACCACCGTGGACTACGAGTCCATCCCCAAGACCGGCGCCATCGTAGGCTCCGGCGGCATGATCGTCATGGACGAGGATACCTGCATGGTGGATATGGCCCGCTTCTTCCTGGACTTTACCCGCAAGGAGTCCTGCGGCAAGTGCAACTACTGCCGCGTGGGCACCAAGCGGATGCTGGAGATCCTGGAGCGCATCACCCGGGGCGAGGGCAGGGACGGCGACATCGAACTGCTGGAGGAGCTGGCCGAAAAGATCAAGGACGGCTCCATGTGCGGCCTGGGCCAGACGGCGCCCAACCCGGTGCTCACCACCATCCGCTACTTCCGCAACGAGTATGAGGACCACATCTACAAAAAGAAGTGTACGGCCCACTCCTGCAAGGCCTTGATCCACTATGAGATCACCGACGCGTGCAAGGGGTGTACGCTGTGTGCCCGCAACTGCCCGGTCGGCGCCATCACCGGCAGCGTGAAGCAGCGCCACGTCATTGACCAGGATACGTGCATCAAGTGCGGCAAGTGCATGGATTCCTGCAAATTCGGCGCGATCGTCAAGGACTGAGGGGAGGGGAAGCGACATGAAACAGTACAGACTGAATATCGACGGCAAAGAGGTGCTGGGCGTCCCCGGTCAGACCATCCTGGAGGTGGCCCGGGAGAACGATATCTCCATCCCCACCCTCTGCTATGACGAGCGTACCACCATTTACGGGGCCTGCGGCCTCTGCGTGGTGGAGGTGGAGGGCAATCCCAAGCTGGTGAAGGCCTGCGCCACCGAGATCGCACCCAATATGGTGGTGCGCACCAAAACCAAGCGGGTCCTGGAGTCCCGCAAGACCAACCTGGAGCTGCTGCTCTCCAACCACGTGGGCGACTGCCGCCCCCCCTGCGTGCTCAACTGCCCGGCGGGCACCGACTGCCAGGGCTATGTGGGCCTGATCGCCAACGGCCGCTTTGAGGAGGCCATCGCGCTGATCCGGGAGCGCATCCCGCTGCCCGGCTCCATCGGCCGGGTGTGCCCCCATCCCTGCGAGGACAACTGCCGCCGGGCCCTGGTGGACCAGCCGGTGGCCATTGCCTGGCTCAAGCGCTTTGCCGCCGACTGGGATCAGTCCGGGGAGGATCCCTTCCTGCCCGAGATCGCCCCGGAGACCGGAAGATCCGTGGCCATCATCGGCGGCGGCCCTTACGGCCTGTCGGCCGCCTATTTCCTGCGCCAGATGGGGCATGCCGTGACGATTTTCGAGGCCATGCCCAAGCTGGGCGGCATGCTGCGCTACGGCATCCCAGAATACCGCCTGCCCAAGTCGGTGGTGGACGAAGAGGTCGCCACCATCGCGCGCATGGGCGTCACGCTGCGCCCCAATACCCGGGTGGGAAAGGATATTTCCTTTGAGACGCTGCGGGAGACCTATGACGCCGTTCTGGTGGGCGTGGGCGCCTGGGTGTCCACCGGCACCGGCTGCCCCGGCGAGGAGCTCCCCGGCGTCGTCGGCGGCATCGATTTCCTCCGCCACGTGGTCCGCAACGAGCCCATCGCCCTGGGGAAGCGGGTGGCCATCGTGGGCGGCGGCAACACCGCCATGGACGCCTGCCGCACCGCCGTACGCCTGGGGGCGGAGGCGGTCTACAACGTCTACCGCCGCACCAAGGACGAGATGCCCGCCGACCGTCTGGAGATCGAGGAGGCCGAGGAGGAGGGCGTCATCTTCAAGAACCTGACCAATCCGCTGGAGATCAAGGCCGGCCCCGACGGGCGGGTGAGCGAGATCGTCCTCCAGGTGATGCAGCTGGGCGAGCCCGACGCCTCCGGCCGCCGTGCCCCCAAGCCCGTGGAGGGCAAAACCGAGACCCTGCCGGTGGACACGGTCATCCTGGCGATCGGCCAGAAGGTGGACGCCGCCGGCCTGCCCGGCCTGGAGCTGACCCGCAAGGGCGGCGTGGTATACGACAAGAAGACCTTCCGCACCAGCCTGCCCGGCGTGTTCTGCGGCGGCGACTGCGGCAACGATAAGATCTCCATCGCCGTGGAGTCCATTGCCGACGCGAAAAAGAGCAGCGCCGTCATCGACGCCTACCTGCGGGGCGAGGCGGCGGCCTACGAGCGTCCCTATACCGTGGAGCGCCACGATATCACCGAAAAGACCTTCGAAGACCGGGAACGCCAGTGCCGGCCCAAGATGGAGCAGCTCTCCCCCGAAGCGCGCCGGGATAATTTCTCCGAGGTCGTGGCGGGGTACGGGCCCGAGCAGGCCATGGAGGAAGCCAAGCGCTGTCTGGAGTGCGGCTGCCACGACTACTTCGAGTGCAAGCTCATCCACTACGCAAACGAGTATCGGGGCGCGCCCGAGCGGCTCTCCGGCGACGTGAACCGGGTGGAGTATGAGGACGAGCACCCCTTCCTTCTGCGCGACCCCAACAAGTGCATCCTGTGCGGACTGTGCGTGCGGGTGTGCGACGAGGTCATGGGCGTGGGCGCGCTGGGGCTGGTGCACCGCGGCTTCGACACGGTGGTCAAGCCCGCGCTGGAGCAGCCCCTGAGCACCACCGGATGCATCTCCTGCGGCCAGTGCGTCAGCGTCTGCCCCACCGGGGCGCTGGGAGAGCGGCTCTCGCTCCAGAAGAGCGTGCCCCTGGAGACCGAGTGCACCGACACCACCTGTTCCTTCTGCTCTCTGGGCTGCTCCATGCACCTGGAGACCGGCGGCGGCATGCTCATCAAGGCCGTGCCCGACCGGGAGGGTCCCGTCAACAAGGGCCTGCTGTGTGCCCGGGGCCGCTTTGGCTTTGACTGCGCCGAGCTGGAAGAGCGGCTGAACGCCCCGCTGGTGAAACACGGGAATGTGCTGGAGCAGACCGATTACCACGAGGCTGCCGTCCGCACCGCCAAGGGCCTTCAGGCCGTGGCCGCCCGGCATGGCAAGGACGCTGTGGCCGTCTCCATCTCCGCCCGGATGACCAACGAGGAGGCCTTCGCCATGAAGCAGCTGGCCGACGCCATAGGCGCGCGGACGCTGTGCTTCGACCACCGGGAGAACGGCCTCAAGCGGGTGCTGGGCTTTGACGCCTCCCCCAACACCATCGACGAGCTGCTTTCCACCGATGTGATCCTGGCCGTGGGCTTTACCGCCGCCAAGTCGGTGATGCGGGTGAAGCTGATGCAGGCCGCTAAGAACGGCGCCAAGATCGTCCTCATCAACCCCGAGGGCGCGGAGCAGGAGCTGGCCTTCCTCCATAAGGCCGTGTACGTGAAAAACGACCTGTCCTTCCTGAAGGAGCTGGCCCGCGCGCTGCTGGACCTGGGCAAGACCAGCTCCGCCCAAGGCTTCGACGCCTTTGCCGAGAGCCTCTCCGGCGTGACGCCCGGCGAGCAGGCCAGGGAGGTAGCCGCGCTGTACGCCGGGGCCAAGAAGGCGATGATCCTCTGCCAGCAGAACCCGCTGACGGCGGACGCCGCCGCCCTGCTGGCCGAGATCGCAGCCCTGTCCGGCCACCTGAACGCTCCCCGGGACGGGATCCTCCAGCTCCGGAGCAAGAACAACAGCCAGGGTCTCATCGACCTGGGCATTACCGCCGGAGGGGAGGCGATGGAGGGCGTCAAGGCCCTGCTGACCTTCGGCGAGGATCCCCAGGCCGCGTCTGTGAAGGATCTGGAGTTCCTGGCTGTGTGCGACGTGCACCTGACCGACACCGCACGCCGGGCCGACGTGGTCTTCCCCGGCACCGGCTTTGCCTGCGCCGAGGGCACCTTTACCAGCACCGAGCGCCGCCTTCAGCCCGTTCATGCGGCCATCGACTCCGACGTGCCTCTGCTCAACTGGCAGGTGGCGGGCGCCATCGCCCAGGTGTACGAGGTCGCGCTGCCCTACGGGGATGAGGCGGACCTCTCCGCCGCCCTGGACGCGGCCCTGCCCGTCTACCGGAACGCCCGGCTGGGCGAGGTGACCGGAGGCGTGCTCACCTGCGCCGCCCCGGTCTTTGCCCCCGTCCCGGCCGGCGCCGCCCTGGTCGCGCCCACCCCCTGTGCGGACGACCTGATGAACCTGATGGATTCCCGCATGCCCTGAGGGCGCTGAATGGGCCAACCGGCTCATTCGCATTTCATTCGCTGACCGGCCGCCCGTATGGGCGGCCGGTTTTTCTGTTTTTTGATCAAATTTTGTACTTTTCAGTTTATAGAGGTTGCGCCTGGTCCGATCCCTGTGTTATGATAAAAAACGACAAAACGACAGGTCCCGCCGGAAACCGGTGCAAGGCCCCGCCGGGCGGGCGCTTCGGCATGGTTTCGGCAGGCCTGGGGCCCTTGTTATCATAATCAAGTCAGGTGAGTCTGCGATGCAGGAAAAAAAACGCCGCTTTTCGTTTCCGTCCATCGGTCTTCGCAACATCAAGACCGCTCTTTCCGCCTCCCTGTGCGCCCTGCTCTATTTCTTGATCGACCGCAACCCCACCTTTGCGTGTATCGGCGCGGTCTTCGGCATGGGGGCCAATATGGAGCATTCCAAGCTCCACGGCGGCAACCGCCTGTTCGGCACGGTCATCGGCGGCTTTCTGGGGATGGGGCTTTTTCGCTTTTACCTGATCTTCTATCCGGACGGGGAAAGCCGCCTGCTGCTGGTGCCGCTTCTGTTTGTAGGCGTGGTGGTGCTCATCGTTTTGGCCCAGATTTTTTGGGTGGGCGCGGTACAGCCGGGCAGCGTGGTGCTGTGTATCGTATTGTTCAATACCCCAGTGGACGACTACGTGAGCTACGCGCTCAACCGCATGTTTGACACCGGGGTGGGCGTTGTCATGTCGCTGCTCATCAACTGGCTGCTCCCCCGGGAGCGGCTGGTGGACTGGCTGGGCAGGCTGGGCATCAAATGCCACGACACGCCCCACCTGGACGGGGTATAGCAGCCGCATAGCGCATCCGCAAGGAGGCCCTGCACAGGACCTCCTTTTTTGCGGCCCAAGGAGACGCGTATGGCATCCTGCCCGGTCCAGAGGGCGGCGGGGAATCCGAGACAAGCCGTCAGGGAAATGTTGTATTTTTTGCCGTGGGCGGATATAATGGAACTACGCAATCGGAAAAGGAGACAGGATCATGTCGAATATATGGCACGATATCAGCCCCGCCCGCATCCAGCCGGAGGATTTTGTGGCGGTCATCGAGATCCCCAAGGGCAGCAAGAAGAAGTATGAGCTGGATAAGGAGACCGGCCTCATCATTTTGGACCGGGTGCTCCATACGTCCACCCACTACCCGGCCAATTACGGCTTTATCCCCCGTACCTACGGCGACGACGGGGACCCGCTGGACGTGCTGGTGCTCTGCTCGGAGGAGATGGACCCGCTCACCCTGGTGCGCTGCTACCCCATCGGGTATATTTCCATGCTGGACGGGGGCAAGAACGACGAGAAGATCATCGCCATCCCCTTTGCCGACCCCACCTATAATACCTTCCGCGACCTGATGGATCTGCCCGGTCATATTTTTGACGAGATGGCCCACTTCTTTACGGTCTACAAAGCGCTGGAGGGCAAGCAGGCCGTGGCCGGAGACGTGAACGACCGTCAGGCTGCCATCCGGGTCATCCAGGGGGCGATGGATCACTATGCCGAATGCTTTTTGGGCGGGGTGGCTCCAAGGGGAGACTGCAGCCGCTCGGATCGGTAAGCAAGGGGTAAAATTTAAGGAATAATTAATGCTTTCTCGGTTCCAAAGGCGGTATGCCTATGGTAATATGAAGAAAACGCAGGCACAAACCTTGAATACAGGAAGCCGACCGGAAAGGAACGATCGACCATGGAACAACGATACGACTGCCTGGTGGTGGGGGCGGGCCTGGCGGGCGCCGTGGCCGCCCGGGAACTGGCGGAACGGGGCGGCAGGCGGGTGCTGGTGCTGGAGCGCCGGAGCCATGTGGGCGGCAATGCCTACGACCGCTTCGATGAGGCGGGCGTGCTGATTCACCAGTACGGTCCCCACATCTTCCACACCAATGACAAGCGCGTGTTCGACTACCTCTCCCGTTTTACCGCCTGGCGCAATTACCAGCATAAAGTGGTGGCCAATATCCCCAAGGGGGAGGGCCGCACGCTGCTGCCGGTCCCCTTTAACCTGGTGTCGCTGGAGGTGGCCTTCGGCCGCAGGCGGGCGCGGGCGCTGGAGGAAAAGCTCATCGCCGCCTACGGCGCGGAGAACAAGGTGACCATCCTGGAGCTGCGGCAGAGCCCGGATCCGGAGCTCTCCGCCCTGGCCGATTATGTCTATGACCACGTCTTTGTCCGCTATACCATGAAGCAGTGGGGCCAGACGCCGGAGGAAATCGACCCCAACACCACCGCGCGGGTGCCGGTGTTCCTCTCGCGCGACTGCCGGTATTTTCAGGACGAATACCAGGGCCTGCCCCTGGGGGGCTACACGCCCATGTTTGAAAAGCTGCTGGACCACCCGGACGTGACCGTGGCGCTGGACACCGACGCCGGCCGGCGGCTGACGCTGGGAGAAGACGGGATCACGCGGCTGGACGGCGCTGCCTTTGCAGGAACGGTGATCTACACCGGCGCGGCGGACGAGCTGTTTGGCTGCCGGTTCGGGCGCCTGCCGTACCGGACGCTGGAGTTCCAATGCGAGACCCATCCGGTGGATGCGTATCAGACCCATGGCACGGTGAACTATACCATGGATGAGGCGTTTACCCGCATCACCGAATTCAAACACCTGACCGGCCAGGTGCTGCCCAAGACCACGACCATTATGAAGGAATACGCCCGCGCGTATACCGGCAGACCGGGGGAGATCCCCTACTATGCCATCATCAACGACGCGAACAACGCCCTTTACGCCAGATACCGCTCCGCAGCGGAACGCTACCCCAACCTGCGCCTGCTGGGCCGCCTGGCGGAATACAAATATTACAACATGGACGCCATTGCCAAGCGGGCCCTGGCGCTGTGTGACGATTTGCTGAAGTGAGGAATCCCCATGTCAAAGATCATCACCTTTGCGGTGCCCTGTTACAACTCCGCCGCCTACATGGATCATTGTGTGCAGACCCTGCTCTCCGGCGGGGCGGATGTGGAGATTATTTTGGTGGACGACGGTTCCACCAAGGACGAGACCCCGGCGATCTGTGACCGGTACGCAGCGGAGTATCCGGATCGCATCCGGGTCATCCACCAGGAGAACGGCGGCCACGGCGAGGGCGTCAACCAGGGGCTGCGCCACGCCCGCGGGCTTTATTACAAGGTCGTGGACTCCGACGACTGGCTGGACGAGACCGCCCTAAGCAAGGCGCTGGATCAGCTGCGGGAATTTGCACAAATGGAGCGGCCGGTGGACCTGTTCATTGCCAATTATGTGTATGAGCACGTGGAGGATCAGACCCAGAAGGTCATGCGCTATACCAATGTCTTTCCCGAGGGACGGATCTTCACCTGGAGCGAGATCGGCCGGTTCCGGCCCTCCCAATACCTGCTGATGCATTCGGTGATCTACCGCACCCAGCTGCTGCGCGACTGCGGCCTGGAGCTGCCCAAGCATACGTTTTACGTAGACAACCTCTTCGTCTATCAGCCCCTGCCCTGGGTCAAGAGCCTGTATTACCTGGATCTGGACCTGTACCGCTACTTCATCGGACGCTCCGACCAGAGCGTCAATGAAAAGGTCATGGTCACCCGGGTGGATCAGCAGGTGCGGGTCACCAAGCTGATGATCGACGCCCACAACGTGAATAAGCTCTACCAGGAGCAGCGTAAGCTGGCCCGTTATATGGTCAGCTATCTGTCCATGATGATGACCATCTCTTCCATCTTCCTCATCATCGACGGCTCTCCGGCCGCGTTGGGAAAAAAGACGGAGCTGTGGGAATACCTGCGTACGGTGGACTCCGATCTGTATCACAAGCTCAAGTACCGCTCCGTATCCATGGTGGGCAATGTGCCGGGCTACCAGGGGCGCAAGCTCTCCGTGCATCTCTACCGGCTGGCCCGGCGTATCTATAAGTTTAATTGAGGCAGCGGCGGCGCCCGGTGCGAGGGCCGTCCCCAGTCAAGACAGGAAAGAATTACCGCCGCACGATTTGACAGAAAGCCGCAAGGATAACTCAAAATTGAGTATCCAATATCTGTATATTCCGATCGATTCCCGATACACTAGAAATGGGTGATCGGATGAATGTGGACTATTTTGCCATCGGCCAGCGGATCAAACAGGTCCGAAGAGACCGGGGCATGACGCAGGAGCGCCTTGCAGAGGCATTGTCGGTATCGGTGGGATACATCAGCCAGATCGAGCGGGGCGTGACGAAGATCAGCCTGGAGACGCTGGCGGCCGTGGCGGCCTGTCTGGCCTGTGATCTGAGTGAACTGGCTACCGGCGTGGCGGTGACGCAGGAGCACTATCTGGACCGGGAACTGGCCCAGCTGACCGCCCGCATGGATGGGCGGCAGAAAAAGCTGCTGCACGAACTGGCCCGGCTGATTCTGAAATATTGAGCATAAAAACAGGGCGGCTCCCGTCGGGAGCCGCCCTGTTTTTATGCGTCGGGGACCAGGTCCAGCAGCACCAGTTCAGGCCGGTTGAAGATGCGGGGCAGCCGGGTGGTCTCCCGGGCAAGCCCCCGGCTGACGACGAGGACGGTGCCCTCCAGATCATAGCGCCCTCCGGCGTACCGGGGGAAAAGACCCTGATTGGGGGCCGCAAGGCCGTTAATGAGGCCGGGCAGCCGCCATTGCCCCCCATGGGCATGTCCGGCGAGGATCACATCGAAGCCATAGGACAAATAGGTCTCGATGCGTTCCGGCCGGTGAGAGAGCAGAAGGGAAACCACGCCCTCCGGCCGCTGGGCCGAAGCCTTCTCCAGCTGGGCCGCCCAGGCCTGCTCGCCCACATCGGGGTCGTCCACCCCGCACAGGGCGATAGCCGCCCCGTCTTTGGAAAAAAGCGTACAATCCCCTGCCAGCACCGTGACGCCCTGGGCGGAAAACCACGCCTTGAGCGCCTCCGCCCGCCCGGTGCGCCACTCGTGGTTGCCGGTGACGTAACAGCAGCTCCAGCGCTGCAGCAGAAGGGGGATCAGCTCCAGAGTGTTGGCGCCGGGTGCATCGTCGTCAAAGATATCGCCGCCCAGCAGCACCAGGTCGGGCTGGGCCGCCTCCAGGGCGGAGAGCAGCTGCGCCTGTCCCGCGCCGTAGTCGCAGCTGTGGAAATCGGTGATCAGGGCCAGACGGAGGGGCGCGGAGAGCTGCGGCGCGGGAATGGTATAGGTACGTACGGCCAGCCGGCTGTCCACGGCTGCCGCGCCCACGCAGACCAGCAGCGCCGCCGCCAGCAGACGCCGGCGGCGGCGCGGCCTCCTCACCGCCGGCCCTTGAGCAGCTGCTGCTTGATGTCCCATAGCTTTTGGGAAAGATCCACATAATAATTATGGGGGTTTTCAAAGCGCTTGACCTCGTCCCACAAAAGGTCGATCTGCGCCGCGCAGTAGGTGCGCATTTCCAGGATGGAGGGAGAGCGGTACACGCGCCTGCCGCGCTGGAAGACAGGTACCAGAAGTTCCTTGGCGGTAAAGTCGGTAAAGGTCTTTCGCTTCCAGGTGGCGTCCGGATCGAAGAGCTCCAAGGGCTGGCTTTCCTCCACGACCTCGTCGTGCAGCGTGATCAGATCCGCGAAGGCCTTGCCGGTATCGTTTTCAAACAGACGGTAAACCTTTTTGAAATGGGGATTGGTAATCTTGGCCGCATTCTCGCTGATCTTGATCTTGGGAATGATGTTGCCCGCGCCGTCCTCTACAGCGGCCAGCTTGTAGACCCCGCCGAACACCGGCTCGCTCTTGGAGGTGATGAGCCGCTCGCCCACGCCGAAGGAGTCGATCCTGGCGCCCTGGAGCAGCAGGTCGCGGATGATATACTCATCCAACGAGTTGGAAGCCACGATCTTGCATTCGGTCAGTCCCGCCGCGTCCAGCATCTTTCGGGCCTTCCGGGACAGGTAGGTCAGGTCGCCGGAGTCCAGCCGGATGGCGCAGCTGGTGATGCCCTGGGGCAGCAGCACCTCCTGAAAGGCGCGGATGGCGTTGGGAACGCCGGATTTGAGCACGTTGTAGGTGTCCACCAGCAGGGTGGCGGAGTGGGGATACAGCTGGCAGTAGGTCTTGAATGCGGTATACTCGTCCGGGAACATCTGTACCCAGGAGTGGGCCATGGTACCGCCGGCAGGCGCACCATAGATCTCGTCGGCCAGGGTGCAGGCAGTACCGGCGCACCCGGCAATGTAGGAGGCCCGCGCGCCCAGAATCGCGGCGTCGGGCCCCTGCGCCCGCCGGGAGCCGAATTCGCTGACCGGGCGCCCGCCGGCGGCGCGGACGATGCGGTTGGTCTTCGTGGCGATGAGGGACTGATGATTCAGCGTGAGCAGGAGAAAGGTCTCGATGAACTGGGCCTCGATGGCCGGCGCCCGGACGGTGAGGAAGGGCTCGCCGGGGAAAATGGGGGTGCCCTCCGGCACCGCCCAGATATCGCCAGTGAAGCGGAAGGTCTTCAAGTACTCTAAAAATTCCGCGCAAAAGCAGCCCTTGCCCCGGAGATAGGAGATGTCCTCCTCGTCAAAGCGGAGGCGCTCGATATAATCGGCCACCTGCTCCAGACCGGCCGCAATGGCAAAGCCGCCGCCGTCGGGCACGTTGCGGAAAAATACATCGAAATAACAGATCTGACCGGCGTGTCCCGTTTGAAAATAGCCGTTGCCCATGGTGAGCTCGTAGAAATCGCAGAGGAGCGTATAGTTCATGTGATCCTTCATGGCTTGTTAACCTCCTGGCCTGCCGGCTCGCCGCGGGGCCCGAGCCTGGGCCCCGCGATAAGCGGCGGAGGGCGGCGGAAGTTCATTTCCGCGCCCGCAAAATCAAATCAAACTGGGGGTGTCCGGTGAAGGGGACCTCCACCGGGGGAACAGCACGCAGAAGCCGCAGAGGAGCGGGCCGCCTCAGCGGTTGCGCGCCGTGATCTGCAGGGCTTCCATCAGGCGCAGGGCCTGCTTATGGCGGGGTCCGGTCCGGCGGTGCAGGCGGCGACCACCACGATCTCCGCCTCCGGGAGCAGCCTGCCGCGCCATAGAGCTTCCAGCCTTCCGAAGCGCTGAGGCAGTGGGGGACCGGCAGCTTCCGGCCCTCCCGGGTATCCAGATAATCCCTGCCGTGCGTGTCCAGCGTAAAGGCCACGTCCTCGCCCGGGCAGCGGCAGCGGGCGATCTTTCGGGCGATGGGCGCATCCGGCTCCGCCGCGCCGGGAAAGCCCAGCGCACCGTCCACAAAGTCCTTCTGGTACTCCACGACCAGCAGCAGCTTTTTCATAGGGCGCCGTCTTTCCCAAATGCAGCGCCGGGGCCTGCGGCGCGGGTTCAGTTCAGGGCTTTTTCAAAGCAGGGGTAAGGCAGCGGCCTGCCGTGGAGACGGATCTCGCCCACCTTGGTAAACCCCCGGCTGAGAATGAGCGCCTGCATGCGGAGGTTGAGACGGTACGTGTCGATGCGCAGGGCGGAAAGGCCCCGCTGCCGGGCCAGCTCCTCCGCAAAGGCGAAAAAGGCCCGGCCCACGCCCTGCCGCTGGAAGGCCGGATCCACGGCCATGCGGTGGATCACCACCGCCGGGGGCGCGGTGGCCCAGGGCAGCGGGGCATACTCCGGCGCTTCGGCGGTGTTGATACACGCCGCGCCCGCCAGTACGCCGCCCGACCGGGCGGCGTACAGCTCGCCCCGCGCCAGATCGTCTGCGTAAAAGTCCCGGGTGGGGTAGTCCTCCCCCCACTGGGGGTTGCCCAGCTCGTTCATATGTGCCACCGCCCGGCGCACCAGAAGCCAGACCGCGTCCAGCTCTTCGGCCCGGGCGGGCCGTATCTCGATCATAGATTTGCTCCTTTGTACCGGCTGCGGCGGGCGGTCATTCCGCCGGGGGCGTGGGCCCCAGGGCGTTGTGCAGCTCCGGCGTGATGGCGCCCCGGAACAGGCGCACCGCGTAGCGGTGCAGATCCTCCAGCTTGCCGGGCACCGAGTCGGCGCTCAGGCTGCCGTTGGCGGAGAGGTCCTCATCCAGGATAAATTTGACCTCCTTGTCGGTCTTGCCGCCCCCCAGCAGGCCGGGGCCTGCGTGGAGCTTCATGCGGTAGCCGCCGGCCAGAGCACTCTCCACGTCCACGGCACATTTGCTCACATCGGTCTCCTCCACGTCGGGCTCCCCCAGAATGCCCAGATAGGGCTCCCGGATCAGATCGTCCCAAAGCAGCTCCTCCAGCCCCAGGGCCCGGCGGGAAAATGCGTTGACATACCGCAGGCCGATGCGCTCGAAAAAGGCGGGCTGGTAGATCTGGATAAACTGGGCCAGGGGCTTGTCCAGCCGGGCGGCAAAGTCCTCCCAGCGCTGGTAGCGCAGGGTGGACAGCGCGATGAAGCTGCTGGTCAGATTCAGCTTCCATTTTCCATCGGCGGAGACGAAGTTGTAGTTGGTAATGGGCGCCTGGGGCTCCAGCGCAGGCGTGGGGCCCGGCTTTACCTTGGGGGGCAGCTGCTCCTGACGGGCCATATAGCGGGGGAAGTCGTGACGCACCGCCTCCTGAAACTCGGCGGGGTCCTTGGCACCGATGTTCAGAATCGTGGGGAAGCGCAGCTGGCAGATGACCTCCACCAGCGGGGACCGGGCATATTGACAGCGGTCGTATTCGGCGAACAGCATGTTCCATACCGCTCCTTCCTGTGTGGGTTTCTTCTTTATTGTATCCCCGAAAGCCCCGTCTGTCAAACCGGTTGCGCCGATTTGTGCGGTGTGCTATCATCCAAATAAGAACGAAAGGAGGAGAGCCTGTGCATCTCACGCTGCAGCACGGCGCATATCGGGGCTGTTGACAAAGTGCCTGTTCATTTACTCCGAGCGGAAGAAAGGCAGTAAAAAAGACGCCCACCGGCGTCATCCCATGTACTTTATCATCCTTTTTAAGTTCAAAGCGGTCGCTGAAAGGAGGCAGTGGTCCTCCGCTGCCTCTAAACCCCGCCGCAAGACGCGTGTTAAGTTATGCCCCCACTTCTGAGCGGCAAACGTGCCCTCGCACCAGATCTGCCGCTTGCGCAGCGCATCCAGATAGTCCGGCTCGTTTTGCCGGGCAAGATGCCGCCGGACCGTGGGACGGAAGCAGGTGTCCAGCAGCCTTCGCGCACCACGCTGATCATTTTCGCTCAAACATTTCTCCCGGAAAGGACAGCTCCGGCAGTCTCCGCGGTCCGCCCAATACTCCCAGTACACACCGCTGGCGCTGCGGTACAGCCCCTTCACGCGAAGTTCTTTCCCATTGGGACATTGATAAACATCGTTCTCCGCATCATAAGAAAAGGCATCCCGTTTGAATTCCACCTTGGTTCTGTCAGCAATAGGCTGCGGCCTGACATAAAAAGAGATTCCCTGCTCCTCCAGCACACGATGGGCCAGAGGAAAATCATAAGCGGCGTCCGCTGTGGCTGCCTGAATGGGGAAGACATTTCGATGGATCTGCTCCAGGTGGTCCAGGTATGGCACGGAATCATGCACATCACCCGGTGTTACTGTCACGCCCAGGATCACACCGTGGTCCGTGTCCAGGGTCTGGTGGCTCAGGTAGTACTGGCCCTCCGGTTTCCCCGGCCGTTTCATGTGGCCTGCCTCCGGATCCGTCTGGCTCACTCGCTTTTGGCTGCGGCGGCTGTCCCGCTTGATCTGCTTTGTCCGCTTCTTCCGGCGGCGTCCAGTCCTTTTCTCCAGTGCCTCCAGTCCTTCTTCCTCGTACCTATCCAGCCGTTCCCAGTATGCGCCCGGTTCCTCCAGCATTTCCACCAGATGCTCCGACGCCCGGGAAGCATTGGCCTTTACATGGGTAGAGTCGGTGGCTGCCAGCCGCCCGCTGACCAGACCTTTCTCGATGCACTGACGCACCACTTCCTCAAACAGCCGGCGAAAAACCTTGCGGAAAGAAGGCTTGCGACGGCGCAGTTGAGAGATGGTGCTGTGGTCCGGTACCCGGTCAAACAGATCCAGACCCAGATACCACCGCAGAGCCACATCTGTCTGGATACGCTGCTCAATCTGCCGTTCCGATGGAATTCCGTACAGGTATCCTACCAGCAGATACTTCACCAGCATCACTGGGGCGATGGGCGGGCGGCCATACCTGGGGCTGTACAAACAGGCTGTTTCTTCACGCACGAAGGACAAGTCCAGCGTGGCTTCCAGTTTTCGCAGAAAGTGTCCCTCAGGGACCAAATCTTCTATCGTCACCATGTGCAGCTTCAGTTGCATTCCCATCCCCCTCTCCGCTCTTTTTTCATTATATCATATTTCCAGTGATACGCGGGCTTTGTCAACAGCCCCA
>CDZT01042550.1_pt1 | contig 78770 bp, 80 predicted proteins | sample 557531 | NCBI WGS metagenome assembly CDZT01 (sample SAMEA3182066, study PRJEB8094) | gut metagenome | biome: human; feature: gut; material: Stool; isolation source: human stools | place: Canada | collected 2013-03-05
GCATTGGGAGGCACCTACCGTATCCGCATCAAAGGCGAATGGCAGAGCAATGCCGCCCTCTACATCATCCTCGTGGGCAGGCCGGGACTGGGCAAGACACCGCCGCTGGAGGCGGCATACCGCCCCATACGGAAGCACGACTACGCCCTGTTCAGGGCGTATGAGTCGGAACTGGAGGCATGGAAGGCCGCCGGGGAGAGCGGCAGGAAGCCCGTACTGCGACGCACCGTCGTTTCCGACTTCACTCCGGAATCGCTACTGCTGACACATAACAGCAATCCCCGCAGCGTGGTCATTCTGGTGGACGAGATAATGGGCATGTTCAACTCCGCCAACCGCTACACCAACGGGCAACTCATAGAGCAGCTGCTCACGGCATGGAGCGGCGGGGCACTGGATGTGACAAGGGTCAGCAACACTATACCTGTGCATATTGAACAGCCATGCATCAACATCATCGGGACCACGCAGACCAAGCGTGTGCATGAACTGCTGACGAAAGGCTTCGAGGAGAACGGACTGCTCGACCGTATCCTGTTCGTGCTTCCCAAGTCCCGTGAAGTGTCAAAATGGACCGACTGGGATGATGGCGGGGAGGACAGGGCTTCCATGGCGGCGGCACGATGGGAACAGATACTTGGCAAGGTACTCGCCTTGGACTATGACACGGGAGAGGAAGAAAGGATGCCCCATGTGCTGTCTATGGACAGGGAGGCAAGGGAATATTTCTTCTCTTGGTGGAACAGGAAAGTGGAACGCATCAACCGAATAGAGGATGATGCTGAGGTGGACAGCCGTGAGATGAAGCACCCAGCGCAGGTGGCACGGCTGGCCCTGCTCATGCAGGTGTTGCGGTATGCCGCCGGCGAGAGCCACCTGCAGTCTGTGGATACGGCATCGGTAAAGGCCGCCATCCGGCTGAACGGCTACTTCGAGGACTCGTACCGCCGCATCCGCTCATTCGTGGCGGAGGACATGTGCGAGGACCCGCCCAAGGTGCTGCTGTCGCTGCTGCCGGACACTTTCGACACGAAAACGGCCATCGCCATTGGGAAGGAACTGCAGAATGTCAGCGAACGCACGGTGATGAACTACCTCAAGGAGCTGTGCCGGAGCAGGCTGTTGCGGAAAGCCAAGGCCGGGCATTACGAGAAGATCATATATGATGAATCTGATAAATTTAATATGACAGACAATGAACCGCCAACCCGAAACTGCAACGGATGACCCCTTGTTGCAGCCTGCAGTCTTTGCAGTTTTGCAGTCTCGGAGTACCGGAAAGGTAAAATTCCTGCAAGACTGCAAGAACTGCAAACTGCAAATGGCCGTTTTCATTTGCAGGAATCCACAAAAGAGAGCATCATGACCGAATACAGATTCCATCTACAGAAATACCGTCCGGGCAGCAAGACCGCCTGTCCGGAGTGTGGCAGGAAATCCTGCTTCACCCGTTATATTGACGAGGCAGGAGAGATTTCCTTCCCTGACAGCGTAGGCATGTGCGACCATATCAAAAGCTGCGGCTACCACTATACCCCGAAGGAGTACTTCCGGGACAATCCGGCTGTCAAAGAAAAATTGAATGAACAGGAAAGGTTTGGCGGCACACCGATAGTTGCAAAAGCGTTGGCAAAACCGCTGCCCGAACGGAAGCCGCAGATTTCTTTTCTTCCCTCTGATTGGGTGGAGCAGTCCATGCGCAGGTACGACATCAACCCCTTGTACCGATACTTTACCAAAGTGATGGGCAAGGAGAATGTGGACAAGCTATTCAGCCTATACAGGGTCGGTACCTCAAAGAGGTGGGGCGGAGCCACCGTATTCTGGCAGACAGACCGGGACGGTAATGTGCGTGCGGGCAAGATAATGGGCTACGATGCCGTAACCGGACACCGTATTAAAGAGCCTTTCAATCAGGTCAGCTGGGTGCATTCGGTGAGGAAGGTACCGGATTTCAGGATGAAGCAGTGCCTGTTCGGAGAACATCTGCTGTCGGACAGTTCCGCCGTAATGTCCGCCAAACCTGTAGCCATTGTCGAAAGCGAGAAAACGGCACTGGTCGCCACCCATTTCATTCCCGATTTCATCTGGCTTGCCACCGGAGGAATACACGGGTGCTTCAACAGCGAGGCCATTCAGGTATTGAGTGGCCGGGAAGTGATTCTTTTCCCCGACCTTAAGGCGACGGAGGAATGGAGGCAACGGCTGCCGATGCTGGAATCCGTATGCAGGCGTGCCACATGCTCCGACCTGCTGGAAAAGATTGCGACCGACGGGCAGCGCAGTCAGGGACTGGACATCGCCGACTTTCTGCTGATGGAGGACACGCCGCAGATGATCCTTCAACAGATGATAGAACGCAATCCCGTATTGCGGTCCCTCATCGACGCTTTCGGGCTCGAACTGGTGGATGCAGGGAAAGGAGAATGACGGAAAGGCACCGGACAGCTTGCTGTCCCAAGGGGAAAGGGGTTGTAAAATCCCGTAGCTTATTAGGGCATTTTCACCGCCTCCGCTCCGCGTCCGGCAGTCAAAAAGCCCATAGGCCGAGGGATGTCCCTCCGACTTCAAATATATGCCTCCGGCAATAAAACGGGATTTTACAACAGAAATGACAACCATAAGACGAACTGATATGAGCAATACTCAATACGCGGTCTGCCACCTGCAGCGTGGCAGCGGTAATGACAGCGGAATGTCATGCCATATAGAAAGGAAGGATGCCAAGGGAAAGATTTATGTGCCGGGCAATGCCAATGCGGACCGGACACATCTCAACTGCGAGCTGGTCAGGTTCCCTGAAGGAGTGTCCAATCGTACCGAGGCGATACAGCACCGCATAGACACGGCCGGGCTGCGCCGCAAGGTCGGCAAAAACCAGACAAAAGCCATCCGTATCATCCTGACTGGAACGCATGAGCAGATGATGAGGATTGCCAATGACGGCAGACTGGACAACTGGATTGATGCCAATCTCAAATGGCTAAAGGGGACCTTCGGCGAAGAGAACCTTGTATCGTGCGTGCTGCACATGGACGAGAAGACTCCCCACCTGCACGCCACTGTCGTTCCCATTGTAACCGGTGAGCGTATCCGCAGGAAGCGGGAGGGCGAGAAGAAATATGAGACGAAATCCGGTCCCCGTTTGTCAGCGGATGATGTGATGCGGCGCACCAAGCTTCATGAATACCAGAACAGTTACGCAGCGGCCATGAAACCGTTCGGGTTGCAGCGTGGGATTGTCGGCTCCACCGCCAAGCATCAGGCGAACTCGGAATATTACAGGCAACAGGTAATCCAGTATGAAGAGGATATAGCCAAGTTGCAGGCCGATGTGGAGAAGGCACAGGAAGGCAGGAACACCATCCTCGCATGGTTCGGAAAGGGAGACCTTGCCAAGGCAAAGAAGGAACTCGCGGACAAGGACGGGCTGATTGCCGAACTCAATAAACAGATTAAGGCTCTTCAGGTAGAAAAGGCCCGGTTGCAGGAACAGCATAAATCAGAAATCGGGAAACTGAGAAACGGCTATCAAGCGGAGATAGACAAAGCCATCCGCAGGGCGGAAGCCGCCGAGCGGCAGTCAGAAGAGAAAGATGCCGTCATAGACAGGCAGCGGAAGCAGATAGGCCTGCTCGACCGTAAGGCAAACCCTCAGCGTTATAGCCTTTCATCCGGTGCCGAACTTGTCCGAATCAACGTGTCCAACTACCGGAATCCGTCGCTCCACATCTGGACACGGGTCGGAGAGGAACTTTTTGAGGACACCAAATTCCAGATAGACTATGATGTGGCACAAAGACATTTCAACGGGCAGATCACGGACGAGGAGTTTGTCAATGCCGTATTCGAGCCGCAGGAACAGGTAAGCGGGAAACAGGCGGAACTACTGGGTGCGGCTTTTACCCTGGCCGCCGGTGGTCCGGAAGAGGTTCATGTCGGCACTGGTGGAGGTGGTTCAACTTCGGATTTGCCGTGGAACACGAAAGAAGATACTAAACGAAAGCGTTAGCATTTTAAAGACATATAATTTCATAGTGGCCCTATCTACTTATTGTTTCTTCCCTAAAAACCTATGATTGCTTTGGACAGGTGTGGATCTCTAAATGCTTATAATCAATCGATTTTGTTTTAATTGTTTTCATCGAACTTACATAAATAATATCATTTCTCAATTTCATACACTTTCCAATTACCATCTCCGGTATAGACTGCTTTCGCATTCACATAACAATTGGAAGTAATGTTATATTTTTCCAGTATAGTTTTATGGACATAGTAATCACCAATAAATGCAAAATCTGGTTCTTCTCCATCATACCTATCTTTATATTTGAGTTCCAAATTACCGGAGAAGCGTTTTACTAAGTCACTATTACTCCCGTCAGTCAACTCTGCCCTAAGCACTTCCACTAATTTCTTTTGCTTACCCGGATTCTTCTTGTCACTGATTTCCTTGACAAAATAATGAATCTTAATGCAATCACCAACGGATGGACGCAAATCCGTCTGATCATAGTGCAGAATACCCGAAGCCTGTTTGGTATCTAATACAAAATGGAATAGTTTACGCTGATTATTGACATCATCTACTGCTGCAATCCTACACTTGAACTTCTCAATAGCTTCATCCTCAGCACACTTTTGTATGTTACATAAGAAAGTCTTGCTCTCTTCCTTGACTTTCTTTTTGTATTGGCGCAGTTTGACAAAATCTCCTTTTTCAAGTTCCTTCCGCTCATAGTGCTCATAAACGAGTGTTGAATCGGTCAAATAAATATGATAGACCTTTTTCTCTGTGTTTATATACTGAACATAGCCATATTGAATCGGCAAATTAAACCAATCTGCCGTTTCTGAGGGAATGGCAGTCAAAGGAATATATTTGATTACTGCTTCTTTCTTGGGCTGCTGCCATGGATAATCACCGGGAATGGTTCGGATTGTTTCGTCTTTATACAATTTGAATTTCCAAACTTGTCCTTTATGACTATCGCTTAGCCCTGGGAATCTCTTCTTATCGGTAGCAAATTCAATTGCTTTACCGTCGACAAAAACTATCATGGTCTTTCCGTTCCCGTTTTTCCATTTGTCCACAAGTACAACTTCCGTGAAAGAAATATCTTCGTAAGCGTATTCTTCCGCTCTTGAGATATTTTCGGCATAAAGTGCCGCATTATTGTCAGATGCAGGAGTAACCGAGGAGCATTGCTCAAGAAGAGCATCCACTTCTGAATCAATACGCCAGCCCTTTTCAGCATAGTGTTTCTTATATTGGTCAAGTTCAACTACTGCATTTGCATATTTCTTGGATTTAATTAGTTGTTGAGCCAATTCCATTCGTATCTTCCCTATGAAGTCTTCATTCTTCTCTAAGCTTAGAGCTTTGCAAAGAAAAGCAATCTTTACATCCACATCTTCCCAACAATCGGCAAATTCACTCCAGATGTAGTATTTCTCTCCCATCTTCTGGCAAAGCTTTTTATAGATATCCTTTGCTTCTGCTTGCTGACCAGCGCGCAGATGAAGTAACGCTTTCGACCTGATATTCCAATCATCATCCGGTATCTTCTCTATGGCTATTCCATAGAGGTCAATAAGCCATTGGAGGTCTCCTAGTTGTTCATCAGAAAGATTCTCAAGAGCTTCTTTTACTCTTTTCAGCGATTTGACAGCTAACGGTTTATAGGTTTCCCCATTATCTCCTTTCTCTTCTTGCCAGTCAGCTGTTCTTAGTTTCTCTGGGTTCCACCCTCTAAAAAAATCATAGAATCGCCATGCATTGTTTTCCTTCATTGTGCGCTCGGCTAACCCAAGAACTTTCGAATGAGAAGTAGAGGCCGGAGTATCATTGGATAACTCTATATATTGGTTAAACAGCTCCCATGTAGATGAAGAAACACCGTCCTCAGTACTATGATACAGTTTCCAGAAGAAATGGTTTTTTATCATTTCGATAAAATCGTCTTTCCTATAGGGGATAAGCCTAACAAATTCTTGAATCTCATCTAAAGGATAATCAACAATAGCCTTTGCAATTCTCGACATCAACGATGGAATGGTTTTGCCTTCGTTGCTACGTGAATCTTCAAAATCATCCAGTCGCAAATTGTTCGGATTCCATAACTTGAGAAACGATATGAGTTTGAAATTGCCATCTTGTTTAGAGTAATTAAGGGCGAAGTTCAATATTTGGGAATGCAGCATCGAAGGGCGCTCATTATGAAGGTAAATATAGTTCTTCAGTTGCGTCCGCACCTGTATTGAATCAAGTTGTGCAATGTGATCTCGCAAATAACGGTATATTGCCCATCCATAGCTTTCATGCGCTTCTTCAGGAAGATTTCCGTCTACTGACAATTGGGTAAGAATTCCCCATGCTTTATCATTGTTGCCTTTCTGACTCAATTCTTTAGCTTCTTGAATCTGAGCGTAGAAAGGATTCACCATTAGTCTAAGTGCTTGTATTTTTCTAACAAGCATTTCCGCAAACTCATCGAATTGGGTCTCGAAGTGCATACGCGACAGAAGAGCTGAAATTTTTCGCGCATCTACAATATTTCCTTTCTGTTGCTCCCTTTTGCAGATATCAATCAATGTCCAAGCATAGGCTTTCAGAACATCTATATCTGTTCTGTTTTTTTGAAGATAATCTTCAGCCAGTTGTCTGGCATCATCCAATAAACCATCGCGACGGAGAGCATAGATTTTAGTTGATATGCGAGGGGAGTAATCATTCTTATTATGAGAACTAAACTTTGCCATTTTTACTGTCTAAATTATAGTTTTGTTGATTTAAATACAATCATTTCCCGCACCTCACTTGCAATGGTGGTATCAGTAACGTCGAACATCTCAATTTTGTTGATAAACCCTTTGCTATGGCTTTCCAAGCTGGTTCCATACCATAGGCGGAGCATAGCGTTGCCGTTATCAGATGTAACCTTGCAGACAATCTGATAATCTTTACTGGACACTACCTCAAGCTTGAATCCCCGCTCTTTCATCTGCTCACCAAATACCTTAACGACTTCCAAAATATAATCAGGAGTATCCACAGATTTATTATATGACACAGCCTGGGAGAAGACTGTGTCGATGCACTGCTCAATACAGGTGGCATCAACTAACTCATTCGGCTCCATTCTAATTGCCGAGATACCATAAGAATCCTTAGCACCCTTGTTATGAATATCAATTACCAATTTCTTTTTTATCCCTTGTGGTACTGAAAATACGGCCTTGGTCAAATAATCATTGCACGGTTTGACCACCTCCAAGATATAACCGCTTGGTTCGATAAGCTTTGCCAATTCACAAATAGCAGCTGACGCATTGACGTTATTAAGAACCATATCGGAAAAACGGGATGGCACTTTATACCCATCATATATAAGCAATTGCTTCGGTGGGTTAACACCTGAATCTGTTTCGCTCACGGTACAATTCATAAATGGATGGACATATTGCGGTTGTGCAATATAGAATACTCCTGCCGTAACACAGAGCCCACTGTATAGCCATCTGAAATAAGACTCATTGCATATTCCGTCATTCTCCGTGCGGAATCCTTTCAAGATGACATTGTCAAATTCGGAGCCGACAGCCTTATGAACAGTTATAGCCCATGCATATTTCGCATACATTACATTGATAAGCGGATCGTTCTCACGGGAAGACCGTTGAATGTCACTCTCGTACCTATCATAATAACATTTGAGTAATGAACGGGCCACTTTCGTTGTTTTGACCGGTACCCTATCTTCTTTCTGGACAGAACGGTTTTGAATAATGTTTTCTATCGCTTCTTTCTCATCATTAGAGAGGGCTTGATAGTCCGCATCAGATAGTAACTGACTATAAAATTCAGTCTTGGCAAATGGTGACGACTTCTTTCGTTCAGTAATACGACGATTAATGAAGACATTAACTGCAATCTGTTCCTCCTTAGTCAATTCATCTGAACAATCCAAATAATTGTCAAGTACCCAAATTTCGGCATCCTGCCCACTTAGGCTCAAACATTTAACAGATATTTTTGTAAAAGACAGAAACATTGGACGAGGATAAGCCTTAATGGAGATTGTTTCACTATGCTTCTCAAGCACATCCTTTACAGTAAAATACATCCCGTTCAGCACTCTTTTGGGATTACCAAACCCGGTCTCATCAGGGATATAGATATTATTATTGGCAATAAGAAGGTCGCCTGCTGCAAGTTCCTTCCCATTATTCAAACAATGATGCTTAACCCAAAGATTGGTTTTCAGACAGTCGCTTTTCTTGAAAAACAGGACCGACTGCTTAGGTTCTTGCTGCAATGGAGCCATAAACCATTCTTTCATTTTGTCGGTAATCGCATCTTTCCTGATCTCAACGATAGACCCGTCATCAAAGACATAATTCAAGTTGTTGAACAGCTGTGCATCCATACTCTTGGCGAGACTACATTTTAGAGACTCCTTGCAGGACTCATGTGAATCGCAGGCCGGCTGATGATAGTAATGAATAACCCTATCCTCGCAGATAGTTTGAAGATTAGCCACATTGATAGCAGAATCGTCGGAAGAGCCGAAAGATAGCATATAAGGGTCACCGATGAAAACGATTTTCCGCTCAGATGCCGGATTGGCAAAGGCGATGAAGTCCTCAAGCAAACGCCCTGTTCCAAAGCGAAGCAAATCTGATTGAGAGAGGCTGCGGCTTACAAGATGCGCATCATACACCATTAACAATGCTCGCTCATCCAATCCGGCATCCGAACGGATGGGAATAACCTGCATGGCCTCATCGTCTTCTTCATCTTCGGATGTCTCGTTCCCTCCGTATATGAATGAGTAAAGGCTGGAAGCCTCTATCCCGCGCTGTCCCAACCGGCGGCTAATTCTATTTGAATGACAAAGTCCTTGAATTTCAGGAATTCTGTAATTATCTGCAATAGAAAAAATGTATTTTGCCCAATTATCCCGTTCTTCTGCATCCATCGACGTTAAGACAAGAAGGTCGTTGCCCTCTGTTTGCATAAAGGTATCGATAGTAGATTTTGCCCCTTTCCCGACAATGATGTCTTGCTTGCAAATCACCCCCGTATCAAATGAATAGTCTTGAATATATTCATCGGATGGGAAGATGCTTTTAATCGCCTTGGCTATCTCTTCATCGAAAGCATTATCATTATTCAAATCATAAAGCAAGGCCCCTATCTCCGATTCTTGTACAATCTTATAATAAGGATATTTCCCCGGAACCTTATTGCTGAGCTTAAGCGGTCCTGAAAAGATATTTGCTATGCACACCCGGGATGGATTGATTTTTTGCCCGAGAATTGGATTATGCTCAACGATTTCTCTGAATGCGTTTCTATATGAAACAAGCTGGAGAAACGGATTCAAGAAATGGGCACCTGCCTTAACCTCTATATTCTGGCAGTCCGATACTTTTTCTGCATACCAAGGATAACTCTTAAATTCATCATCGCCCCGTGGAATAATCAGTTGACCCGAATAGTCTTTGAAGTCAATAATTATCACTCCATGATTGAAAAAGAGAATCGCATCTGCACGAAAGCGCCGATATTTCTCATTAAATGGATTACCAATAAGAATGCCATCGTAATTGTGCTTTTTGAACGCGGCATCTACTATCTTGACCACGCGGCGGAATTGCTCATTCTCGTGCGTTGCTGCCTGCTGATGTAAAACCTCTAACGCCATAAGACCTTAATTATTTCTAATTATAAAATTTTGCAATTCTTCCTCAATTGGATTTAATCCATACATTATGCAAGATAGTTAATGAATATCTCAGTTTCGTTTATATCAACATTAATGTATGCCATACGTCAACGATTATTTTTCCATTCCAATGCCCTGAATCTGTCCTGCAACTCATGCAACTGCTCCATAATCTCATCAAACGAGGGCGCATTAGCATAAATAAAGCCGATTTGCATCTGCTTATAGTCGTCCCGCAAAGCCTCTTCAATGCTTTCAGGAGGAAGAAATGATATTGTATGCGGAAGATGTGTTGTGTAATCCAGTCCGCTCCATGCCGTAAACTTATTGCGATGAGCCACAATGTCTTCATATAGTTGTACATTTTGCATTGCTTCCATTGCAAACGGTTTATCCATCATCTTTACAATGTCATACATGTGTCGTGTGATACGTTCGATATGCGTACAGCCATTGGGACGGTTAAACTCTTCATGCAAAAGAAAAACCTTTTCCAAGAATGTCCGTCCTGGCACTACTGTGGGGACTGCAAATATCGGCAATGAAAAATCTTCATCCGGATAGGCATCTTCTATCATAGAACGCATTTCTATCTGTTCCGACGGTTCCATGAGAGAACGACAACTTATCTCAACTTTGACTCGCTCCGGTATATATTGCATTTTCGTTTGCAGCACTGAATTATACTCGACAAACAGGACTACAGGGTCAAGGTCGCTGACAGACGTCTCCGGAACTATGACTTTACAACACTCTGAAAGATCATACTCTTTTAATCTGTTCTCTACGTCAAGCGCAAAAGTGCCATCTATGAACTTCTTGGAGTCTTTCCGCAACTTAGTCCGTTGACTTTTAGTCTCAATATTTGTGAAACCGAGATATTGGGGATCTATTGCAAGGTCAATATCTTCCGAAAACCGTTCTATTAATCCCCAACCTTTGCTAAGGCTTGTTCCTCCCTTGAAAACAAAAGCTGCTGCATACGGCAAAGAAAATATGGCACGCAACACCATACTGACCCAGTAGTCCTTTTCTACGGCATTGTCCACAATCCCTTTCTCTTCGGCTACATTAGCCAAAATGGTAAGTTGTTCTTCTTTTGTAAGCTTAGTAAAATTCATAATGCAAGTCTTTGTTTAATCCATTGCGGGGCAATGCTGTAATCGTATTTGATTTCATCAGGACTACCATATTTTTCAATGGCTTGTTTTATGATTGCAACCTGTTCATCTGTCACGTTATCTTTCCCTAATTCTTTCATGGCAGCGACTATAAGTGGAAACAAGTCTGTCTTGTAGGCAAAATTGCGAGGTGCGCTGCGCTTGAATATGATTTTACGGTTCCCGATAGTAAGTTCCCTTGCTGTGGCATCTGTCAAATAGACTGCATTCATCGTGACCTGTGTGGAAAGTCCCAATTTGTTCAATGCTGTCAATCCACTAGGTATAATACGAGCCTTATCCTTTTCCGCTATGGCGTATGCGATATCTTCTATAGAGGGACGAAGTACACCGAACTTATTCCGTAATGGATATAAATATAGACCTTGAGAAAGACGAATGAGCACACCCTCTTTCTCTAATCGGGAAAGCGCACGAGTAACTAGCCCGTCATTATTCAGATGGGCAAAATCGCTCACCATATAAAGCCTGTTCGGTCCGTTTCGGTTTATAATGTTTCGTATTTCCTTCGTCAGTATCGTCTTCATATTCACAATGATTCTAGTTGCAAAGATACGATATTACTCTTGATGTAGCAATAAAATGTCCGAAATTCTTAAAGAAAATCGGACATTATAGAATATACTAGCAATGCGTACAACAGAATCTATTAATCAGGATTTAAAATATGGTTATTAGAAATTACAATCAATTGTTTACAACATCGTGTAAGAGCAACATATAAGTGCCTTTTGTCATTAAAACGATGCGCATTTAAAACAACAACCGTATCAAACTCAAGGCCTTTAGTAAGCAATGTTGTACCTATTACTTTGCCTTGAATTTTACGGCCTTTTCTTCTCAATATATTGCGATTGCGCTCTATTGATTCTGCTGCAGAAACACCAAGACGATCTGCATCTCGGAGGGCATTGCATATATCATGTAAAAAATCCTTTCGATACACTTTCATATCAGGAATGTTTTCAATGGCCTCAATTAGAGAGGCAATGTTAGTATATGATTTCTTTTCCTTTAAGTCTGTAATAATAGTTTCCAAAGAGCTTCGGATCAATTGGTCTGCAACTAATCTTTTGCTTTTTAATTGACCTGTATTTTTGAACCAAACATTAATTTTTGTTTTTGACCCAATTGTGCGCATCAAATTAACTATACTCTCAATTAGAGAACATCCATTTAATTTATCAAACGATATACAGCTCGAATAAAAAATGTTATCATCTATCGACTCTATCATTTTTAACTGGGGAAACTGTTGAATGAACTTTTTCCGAGGCTCTACAGATTCACTTGTCGGGTGTATCAGTAAAACACTATTATCACGCAAGGCATTATATATTTCATTTTTGTATAATGACCGTGAAATAGCATAATCATTTTCTGGAGCAATAACAACTTTGATTTCATGATAGTCATGTAAATCAAGTGTATTTGTGGATAGAAGTTTACTGCGTATCGACAAAAGATCTTGTCCTAAAGCAATTCTTCCTGCATTATTCCACCTCCACGGTATTTCCAATGATTGACAATTGTCGTTAAACAACTTAAATGATTCCTCGGAAAAATCCACAATATGCTCTCTTCCAAAGTCAAATATGCCTTGCAGGGGGTCGCCTAATATATGTGTATGAAGTATAGTAGATAAAGACATTATCATTTGGTGTTGACCCACTGTACAATCTTGGTATTCATCGACTATAAGATGATCATATTTTATAGCCAAATACTTTTTTATGGGTAGTGCTTTCAGTATTTTTGTCGCATGCTCTATGGCAAAATGAAATAAGGAGCCTGCATCAGACAATGACGGTATCTCATCTTTATTAAGATGGTAAGCCTTGACCAAATTCAGTGCAAAACCACAAATGGTTTCAAGCTGATATGTAGATGATGGAATATTCTTTAACCGGAATTTTTCTTTTAACGAAGCAATACCTGCATGTGTATGTGTCAAGACTAACACTCGCTTCTCCCCTCTATATGAAGCAATACATTCTGCAATGGTATATGTTTTACCAAAGCCTGCAGGGGCAATAACCATACTCTTATTTGCCGAAAGAAAGGTGTCTATATCCATATCTACTTATCAATCCAAGATGAAAGCATATCTATAATACTTTTAAGCCGACTACCATTTGCGAGTTTGGAATAATGAGTCAAAATACATTTTCCCATAAGCTCACCATATTCTTGTCTTTTATACCATTCCTTCTTTTTCGCTGCTTTACCAAGAGCTAATCTTAGTTCGGAACTTTCGTTTTCATACCAGTCTTTTGTTTGCTCCATTTTATTCTGCATAAAAGCATTTGTGCTATCAAAAATTATTGTCTCGGCTTCTTCAGCGGTCTTATATCCATCTTTTTCTATTTTATTAATTACAATCTGTATAAGTTCTTTGACGGCATTCCAAGGTGCATCGTTAAAAACCTGTTGTTCTATAGAATTATTTTCGTTGCAATCGATTACTTCTACTCCTGTTTGTTTGAATTGTTGTTTGCGGTCATTGACATCTTTACAATCAGAGTCGCATAACAATGCTGTTGGATACAATAGACTATTAAACCCTGTTACATACCCAATCATCCCATTTCCTGTTCCATCTGCAAATCTTATTCCTTTACAAGCCGCAGATTCTTTATCTAAATCTATTCGAAACTGATTAATTGCACGACAAAAGCCAATTTCTGTTGCGCCTTCACACACTATAATTTTTCTTGCAAAAAAAGCCTCTGGATTCTTTCTAATACAACCTTGCATTTCTTCATCAACATGTTGTAAATGTGATACTCCTTTACGTAAAATATAAAGTGCAGTACAAGGAATTTCAACGATAACATTACTAGAATGAGTTGTAATGATTATTTGCTTATCAGTATATTTCGAAAGCCTATTAACAAGGTGCTGAACTCTATCTGGTTCCAGTCCTTGCTCGATCTCGTCAATTAAGATAACACCTGAAGGATGAGTTAAAGCTAATTGAATAGCAAGGGATAAAAGCCGTTTAGACCCTTTCCCTTTTAAACGGAACGGTATTCCATCTTCGTGAATGCTGACCTTGTTCTCGCTAATTGCTATATCTTTATGGTCAAGCATAGCTTTCATTTCATTTAAAGTTATTCCTAACTCACTGGCTACACTTTTGATCTTGTTTATCACATCTTCGAATTTGTTGCCGATATTTGCATCAAATGCATTTTTGGCTTCTCGAACTACATCTAAAACACGATTTTCATCATCAGCTATATGATTACCATTCAACTGTTGATAGAGACTATAAAGAGGATTTCCTTTGTTTAAAGAAAAATGACGATCTGTATATTCTGACACGGAGAAAACATTTAGTTTTCCTCTATCAGTCGCCTTTATTATAGAGGATTCCACACCATTATAGGAAACCACTTCCCAGGAAGGTTCCAAATCTTTTCTAATAGTAAGTCGTATAGTAAGAGCCGACAAAGCATCATGCGCTTCTTCGGACTCCATATCATCAACTAACTGATAGTCTTTTGTTATTCCGCGAAGATGATCACTGTACTTTAATATCAATTCATCTGGAATATCAGAAACTACTCCCTCTATAACAATAGGTGATGTAGTATCGCACATATAAAAATCGCTATCATTCAGGCGTATACTCCAAGATGGAGCAAAGACATAGGCAATCGCATCCAAAATTGTAGATTTGCAAGAATCTCCACGTCCAATAATACAAGTGATACCGTCCCCAAATATCTGTTCGAAATTTTTTATCCCTCTAAAATGACTAATTTTTAAGAATCTCAACTTTGCCATATTACATTCGTTATATAAACTTTTTGATTCTTGTTATTCGGTTCTCAGCAAATCATTCACAGACACATTTAAGGCCTTTGCTATTTGAATTAGCATTTCTACACTGGGCTGTGTTGTGTTTGTAACCCATTTAGAAATTATGGCAGGATCCTTATCCAACTGTTCCGAGAGCCATTTATTGCTCTTGTTTTTCTCTGCGAGAACGACTTTGATGCGATTCAGTAATTTACGTTCCATATTATATCTCCATTACATGGTTACAAAGATAAGGAGATTCAGAGAATATAATTGACTTGGAGGGTTAAATATTGCAACTCGCAACAAAAAAGTGAGCAAAACATCAATTACAACTACATATTCTTTCTTTATTGGCAGTTTTGTGTCAGGTCCATTTGGTAAACCAATTACTTTTTGTGGGAACTTTACGGTATCAAACTACAAAGAATATTGAATGTATAATTTGATAATCAGAAAGATATAGAACATTATTCGGTTCAAGCATGGGGCTGCATCCGGTAGGAGGCCCTAAGCTCCTCGGTCGGATGCTCGACCAGGTATTCGCGCACGTAACCGATCTCCCGGCCCTGCGGGGTGAAGTAGTTATCGGCCAGGTATTGCAGGTAAGCCTGACGGCATTCCATTCCCCAGCCGTCCCGGCCGAAGATCAGGACTCCTTTCTGTGTTTCGATGGCGCTGAGCGCCTTAGTTTCCTGATGATCGATAAGACGCTGGTACTTCAGCATCTCGCGCGTATGAGAGTCGTCGCCGAGACGATTAATGATCCCCGTAGCGATATATTGTTCCAGATACTGCTCTTCATGGTTGTCGAACAGGTATTCCAACGCCCGCAGATTGATGATATGCGTGGCATCACACCTGGCCATACGGAGTTCGTCGGTGAAAGAGGGCAAATCATTCACCGCACGGATATCTGGCAAATACTCCGGACGAAAAACTTCATAGCGTACGACATGGTAGTCGGCCGGGAGGTAATCGCCCTTCTGTGCTGTTTCGTGTACGCGGCGCAGGTACTCGGCGAAAGTCCGCTCACGCAGCCAGCCGGCCGTAGTCGGTGCGATGTCGAGCGTAACGTGCAGGGGGCGGGCCAGGTCGTCCGGCCCGTCCTCGACCACATAGAAGCAGGTGGTAAGGTGATTATAATCCTGAGTTGGCATAGGCTATCGGGTTAAAAATGGATTTTAGGGCTGTTTTCCGGTTTGATCCCACAGGGATCGATCCGGCGATTGAGCTGCGGATGGTCGGGTTTGTGGACGGCGATGCCGTATTTCTCCCGCAGCAGGCGACCGGCCAGAGCCGAGGATTCCCTCTTGATAGATTCTCGCTGCTCATCGCCTTCTGCCGTGCCTGTAGGGATATGCTCCATTTGCTTGAAAAGATCCTTAAAGTCCTTACGATGCGCGGTCGGAACCTCTGTGTTATTGTCTACACCCTTGTCATGAATATTCAGCAGGGCGCAGATCGTCCGGTTCTTCTCCGATACATTCAGCGAGAATGTTTCGATAAAGCGCAGGAAGTCCTGCGCATTGGCTCCCATGGGCAGCGAGCGCCGCAGTCCCTGCATATACTCGTCGGCTCTTGGATCCTGATAAACGAACTTACGGATAATAGGCAGCTGATTGTGCAGGCAGAACATCCCCTTGGTCTGCCGGGCGAGTTCCAGTGTGGCGAGGTTGGCCTCGGTGCAACTGTGACGCAGATCGCTCAGGCCGCGGTTCGAGGTGTCGAAATAGCGGTCGGCGATATCCTGCAGGTAGTTCTGCAAGCACGCCTTGCCGATGCCGTCATGGCTGAAATAGAGCTTTCCCCGGTCGGTTTCTATGCCCGTGACAAGATGTACGCCGGGCCCGTGGCGATCGATCGTGCGGCCGCTTTCAAGATGCTCATCAAGACTGACTTCCATAGCCGCAAGGACGGTATCGGGGGATATTTGTAATGCCTCGAGGTTACGAATCCCGTGACAGCCCAAATAAACATAATGTGCCGTACGCAAAGGGACGTCCATGTATGGCATTAGATTACGGGCATCGATATAATTGCCAATCGCCTCCGAGTCCGTGGCGAACCTCCAGAACAGATTCTCCAGATGGGTATCCGCACCGCAGTCGTACACTTTCAGGCGGTTGTCGGGCACGTAATCTCCGCCATCGGCAACCGTGCAAAAACGGTTCAGGCTCCGCGAGAGCAGCTTATCGACCTCTTCGGAAGTCTTACCCTGAAGACAAAGGATATCGAAGCTTTCGATCTCTCCGCCGGGAGCCTCCATAACCAGCAGCGTGTCGGCAAAGGCATGATTACGTTGTTCCATACAGTTATCTCTTTATTCGGTTTTTATTCATCGGTTTCGTGGCAGCAGACTGCCGGCATACCATCCTGCGCGGATCTCCGGAATCGGGAACGATATCGTAACGATCCCGAAGCAGCCTCTCCGCTTCCTTACGTGCCTGAGTGTCAAGCTGAGAACGGTTGATGCTGCCGTACTGAGACACCCCGTGCGCTATCTGTCGGTGCAAGGCGGAGTCTATCTCGGAAAAACCGGAACGCAGCGAGGCAGGATATTCCCTCTGGTCGGCAAAGCCGGCAAAGTAACCCCCTTCTCGGATTTCCAGCAGCCGCAAGATATTGCGGTTCGGGTGAGAAAGGTGTAGATCGTATTGCTCGACAAACGTGCGGAAACTATGAGAATCGATCCCCAGCGGTTGGAGCTTCAACAGTCGGTGTCCGTGCAGGATGCCGGGATCGAGGTATGACTCTTTCCTCCGGAGGAAAGAACCGTCCAAGGCTGAGAACATCCGGTGCTGCCGGCAGGCCAATTGCCGAAGCGTGCCGTCGCTCCGAAGACCATAGCGCTTCAGGTATCCGAGCGTTTGCCCGTAGGGTTTGAAGTAATTGTCGGCAACGTATTGCAGATATTCCTTCATATACAGCTGTCCGAAGCCCGACCCGTCGAACAACAAAACGCCGCGCCGAGTGGACAAAGCCTGCATCGAAGGACGGGTGAGCGTGTTCTGTTCCTGTTTTTGACGGTCGGAGAGTCATGTGTCGATGACTTTCTGTCGCGGATGTATACCCTCAGAAGCATCGCATAACTCACGGAGCGTGGACCTGCCCGACCAACCGCTGATGCAATGAACGATCCAGTACGGCAAATCGTGCACTTTCGCCGGGCTCTGCCGCAGGAGAAAGTCCGCCAAGGTATCGCCGTCGCGGCATAACGCATGGGCCGTAGCCACCGACATCCGTACCCCGGTCATATCGTAACAGCAGATACTTCCCTTGGGAACATACCAGCCGTGACGGTTCACTTCGTAGATCCCACGAATAAAAGCCATAAAGGGCATATTGATCCGTTCGGCTGGAAGAGGACTCACTTCGGAGCGCAGCGGATAGTCCAGCTCGTCATGCAGCACGAAAAGGCTACCAGCCCTGTGTGTTTGATTATCAGATTCCATGATCGAAGTTAATGTAGCGATGGCTTATGTTGTTTTTTAGATTCAGGCATGCTGATCTCCACCCCGAAACTCTCCTTAAGCATATGAGCCGCACTGTTGCGGACCGAACGAGCAGAGCCACTCTCGGCAATGCTGAGCAAAGCGCATATATCGATGTTCCGGTCCGAGATACTCAGGTTGTAGCGATCGATAAAGTTCCCGAAATCCTTTGAATTATGCCCCAAAGGCAAGCGGTGCATCTCTTGCGCCGGAGGCTCTCCTTCGAGAGTGCATTGCCTGTAAGCGATCCGTTCGGGTATGAGGAAAAAGCCCCCCCGGTTGAACATCCGCCGCGACTCGACGCCCTGTGCGTGGAGTTGGGGAGTGCACCCCCGGATAACCCTCGTTTCCAGCGAGGTGATGTCTTTGTGGTCCGGATCGAAATAGTGATCGGCCAGGTATTGCAGGTAGCTGCGGTGGCAGCGGTTCCCGTAGCCGGTATGCTCCAGCACGATGCTGCCGCGAGGTGTGGTGTCGACGATCACACCGCGCTGATGGACGGGATTCTGCTGTAACTGCTCCCTATGGGTGTGTACGCATTGTTCGATCCGCTCGCGCAGTTCCGCCTCCGGCTGACGGGGATCGTATGCCCGGCGCAGGATATCCATCTCCGGGTGATCGGACGTATCGCTAAAACAGAGAAATACGGTCATGGCCGCAATCAGCGAATATTGCTCGGTGAGCTTTCCGCCGTTTTCCTCGACAAAACGGGCAAAAAGGTCCGCATCGGGATCACTCCAGAAGAAGCGGTGCAGCGGAGCGTCGTCATCGAAATCGTACCGGCAAAGACGGTAATCGGGCACGGCTGCCCTGATATTGTTGATATGCACGTCTTCCCGGACATAACCCTCGAACGCTTGGTCGATCTGCGGCTTGCGCCCCCAATCGATACAGGGGCGCAGACGGACGGGAGTCCCTCGCTCGTCCAGCGTGGCGAACAGGGATTTGTGGCATGGGATATCCGATTGGGTATCTTGCTGTAATGCGGTATCGTTCATGGTGGGTAAGGTTTTATAGTTTATGTCCTTTTACCTTATTGGAGTTACGGGTTTGCTTCGTTCTGATCTCTGGTGTTTCTATACCGAAACGCTCTTTCAGTTCCCGAACGGCTTTCCGGCTTGCAGCGGACGAAGCCTCCGGTGGTGAGCCCTGTTGACGACAGGCGTCGAGTTCCCGGGAGAAAAACTGCTGAGCCAGTAGGCTGGAGGCGATAAATCCCGGAGCAAAGCCCTGATCGCGTACCCTCAGCAGCGCCTGGATATAGAGGTTACGCTCCGACAAGTGAAGGCGGTAATCCGCTACCAGCCGATGCAAGTCCGCCATGTCGGTACCCAGCCGGTGAAAGCTGCTCGTGCCCTCCTTGCGGCCCGATAGGACAAGGTCGGGATGGTAGATGATCCGCTCCGGCTTGAGCCGCAAGTCCAGACGCGAATACATCCTGCTGCAGACCGAGGCTTGAGCAAGCAGCTCGGGACCGGGGTTTGTGATGAGCGTTTCGTGCACCCTTTTCAGGTCGCGGCAGGCAGGATCGAAGAAACGGTCGGCCAGATGTTGCAGGAATTTCTCGAGGAAGATCTGACCGTAACCGCTGTCGTCGAAGACCACGGCGCCGCGGGCCGTCTCTAACACCGTAACGAAGCGGTCTACATACCCGGTTTGCCGCCGGAATGCCGCCAAGCGCTCCATGTGTTGCTCCGCCTCACGCTTCAAAGGCCCGGACGTCGCCGAATCGGACAGGGCCCGGATATCGCTCGGACCTAACCCCGCACTATTGGAATAAACGTAAGACGCTATCCGCAGCGGAAGATCGCACACCAGCTTGCCGCCATGATAGCCTACGAACTCGGGCAAAGCACCCGGCTCGTCGACACGCCGACGGATATCCCTAAAAGAAGTATCGGTCGGAAAGCAGTAATGCCGCAGACTGTAGTCCGGAACGTAGATACCCTTGTCCGCCCGCCTTATCTCGTTGTCGACAAACCGGGCAAAGGCATATTCTGTCTGAACAGAATCATCGAAACCGCAGACGATATGGAGCGCCTCTCCGCTCTGGTCTACAACGGCGCAGAGGTGAGGTATAAGAGCCGATGTGTCATCTTTCACTGATATCGTTGGCATGCTCAAAAACTATAAATGAGGTGTATGATTTTTCTTTTTATGCGGAGGCTCGGGTTGGGGCACCGATACTGTGTATACCCGTTTTTTTTGTGGCGTGGGGGATAGCAAGATGGAGCGCCGGTCTTCGCTCAGCTGGGCATAAACCTCCACGGTACCGTGCTCCGGATCGGCGGGGAAGTAGAGCGAGCGGTTATCGAGCAAGGCACTTTTGGCGCTTGAGGGTAATTCGATATGGCCGATCACCATTTTTTCACGCGGATCTTCCAGCATCCTCTCCAGGGCGCGGTGTCCCCGAACATCGAATTCATCTTTGAGGAAGTAATCGGCCAGCTGCCGGGCCTGTTTTATCAGCTCTTCGAGCCGCTTCATATCGAGCTGTTCCGGGCTTTTGACCTGCGTGGTCTGCTCCAGCTGTTCGGCCAATGGGCGGAAGGCCTCGTCGAACGAGAAAGGCTGGCTATGGATATTGATGTAGCCGGTCTCCTTGATCGCCAGCAGCCGGTAGATATCCATATTCGCTTCCGAGATCGGGGTTTGGGTCCGGTGCCAGTTATGCAGGTATTTGGCCAGATGCATGAAATCGTCTGCATGCGGAGCCAGTTCCGAACTAATAATCGGCTTTAGCTCCTCGCGGAACCCTTGCGGCAACTTGTGCTCCGGAGTATAGACCTCGGAAGTGAAACGATACGGACTCCACAACGTTCCGAAAGAACGGCTCAGATCGATCAGAGGTACGAGTTCCGCCGTAATGTACGGGAATTCATACAGGTTCAAAAAAGAGAGACCCGGATGCGGATCGAAATAATGATCGACAACCTTTCGGGCATACTCCCGCAGCCCCTCCTGTCCCAGAGGGTTGTCGCTGAAGAACAGGTAGCCATGCTCGGTCTGAGCCACGATAAGTGGAGTCCGGAACTCCGGGTCACATCGGTACAGCCGTTCCCGGTATTGCTGCTCGGAAACAAATATTCTGTAAGCCTCCCATTCACGATACACATTAAGAGGGGGCGTCTCTTTTCGCTGAGCCTTAAACGTAGTTTTCCGAAGTGGAATGCTTTCTGCAGCATCATTGCAGTTAGCTATCAAATAAGGCAGGAGCTCTCGGTCGACATAAGTCGTATAAAGGGTGTCCGGAGTCGGCTTGGGCAACACACTCGGATCCGGAATGTCGAAACGTACCAAACTGGCATCCGGAATATAAGCGCACAAGGTGGCTGCCTGTATATTGTCGGGGATAAAACGGTGACGGAAATACTCCTCCGGAGCACTCCCCTGATATAACGTAATGAAGTTCTGAGACCGGGGACGGTAATGACGTAACGGATCCAGGCACAACATAATACTGCCCGGAGCATCGCTGTCGAAAAAGAAATCTATCGTTTCCTGAAGGTTCGGCATAGCATGATCGTATTACAATTAGAGTTTAGGACCTTTGTATTTTACGTGCGGACGGTTATGTTTTTCCTCTTTCGGGGCTTTACAGAACTCGGACTTGACTTTCATGATCCGTTTGTCGGGCGGCGGGAAGCGGCCGAACAGGATCGCACGCTTCTCGGGACCGATCCATGCATAGGTATGGTCGGGCCGCGTCTTTTCCTGCTCGGGCAGGTAGAGGCAATGCCCTTCGCCAAGCACCATGCGGTGGTAAGTATTCAGATCGACCCCATCCACCCGAACGTTCCAATCCGGGCTGGCCAGGATCAATGGCAGGGAACGGCGGCCCCGGATATCGTACCCCTTGGTCAACAGTTGATCCAACAGCATGGAATCCTCCCGGGCAAAGGCGATCTGACGGCGTGTTTGCCCGGATGGCGGAAGCAACGACAGCTCGGCGATGGTACGCTCATAGGTTTCCAACCCTTCGAGCATGGTGCGGATATTCTCGTTACGCTGCGACTCGTGCGTGTGCGTCGCCGCAAGAAAGTTAAGAAAAGCCGCAGGCGTAGGAGCCATATCGTTTTCGTAATCGGGCTTCATGGCATCACGAAACATCTTCGGCAAGCTGTCGGCGGGCAGGTAGTCGTAGATTTCCAACGGCCGGGCTGAAGGGTTGAACGCCTGCTTCGCTTCTTTTGGAAGGCAGTCTGTATTGTAGAGACGTACCGGCCCCAAGGCGAAGTCCGGATCGAAGTAACGGTCGGTCATCTCCTGAAGATATCTTTGCAGAAGTTTACGACCCTGCTTATCCTCGGAAAAGAAAAGCAGGCCGCGGGAGGTTTCGATGGCCGTATAAGAGTTGTCGTGCATGATTTTAACGGGGTTTTATGGAGTTGTTGCGCTTGGCAGGCTGATTCTCCCGCTGCGTGCGGCGGGAAGCATGCGCCTGCCGCATCGCCTCTTTCTCTTTTTGGGAAAGTGTGGTGCTGCGCTCGAAGAGGAATTCCATGCCCCGTTCGGCGGCGCTCATCTGAACGCCCGTGGTGACTTTCTTCCCGTTGGCGGAGGTAAAGGTGACCTTCACCTCTTTCCCCGCAGCATAATCATTGAACTCTTGCTCGGTCAGCGTGTAGTCCTTGACTCTCCGCACCAGGTTAGCCCGGTCGCATCGCAGACCGAACATCTCGTTGGTAAGCGGATCTTTCGACACATAACACGGCCGGGTTTCCATCGTGGAGTAGTCTACGATCAGCTCAGGGGTATGACCCAGGTTGCCGGTCGTGTTCAGATTTTTGATATCGTCGGCCGTGAGTTTATACCCCCGAAACTCCTCCCCTTCCCGCAGAGCCTGGCGAACGAAGTGCGCATCGAACTTGACGCTGCCGTCCTCCGCACGGTAAAGCGAGAGCTTGGCATCGCCTTTTTGACGACCGAGCTCGGATTCGAAACGAACAGGGACTAATGAAGTCGATTGCCGCCCCTGAAGCATGCGTTCCAAATTATTGCCATAGCGAAGCTGGTCGGGAGTGATCCCATAACGCTCGGCCTGCCGCCAGTCGATCTCCCGCTCGTTGAATAGGTGCTCGTTATAGATACGATGGCTGGAGAGGCTGCGCCGTGCCGACTCATCCTCCGAGTGCAAGCAATCCTCGATCTGCTGGGCTGCCACTTCCGGCTTCGTATCTTTGGGCATGTTATAAAACAGGAAGCCCGAAGGGTTGTTGAACTGGTACATGAAGTTTTTGCCGAAGTTGCTCAGGATATTGCCGTGTCGGTCGACTTTCATAAAATGGTGGCGGTTCTCCCCAGCGGCCTCCTCCAGCGTGAGGTTCCCGTCGGCATCGATGCCGGTAACGCCTTTGGCGCGCTTTTCTTTCTTGTCGTAGGCCATCAGGTAACCGGCATGATCGACGGCCTGCTCTTGCTGAGCTACATTCATCTGATCCATATACTCGATTTTTTATGGTTAAGCGGAACATTCCGGGGATAAAAATAGAGGAAGAATCTTATATTTGTCCTCAAATCCATTGAGTGTGAGATTGTTGTCTGCAATAGTCCTGTGTTGTCTGGGAATGTCCGGTTCGCTGTGAGCCCAAAATTCCTCACCGTTGCCGCGTCAGAAGCAGATCGACTCGCTGATGTACAGGGTCCGTACTCCACGGCAAATGCAGCAGGTCATCGACAGCCTGAAGATCGGCCCGGACGAAATGACGGCATATCCGTTATTGTTCCCGTTGGACAGGCGCAGCTGCTCGTATCGCATCAGTTCGGGGTTCGGAAAAAGGACTCATCCGATATACGGAGACAAGCGGATGCATGCCGGGATAGATATCGCCGCAGCGTTGGGAGCTGCGGTGTATGCCGCGGGAGATGGAGTGGTCGTCCGTGCCGGATATGACAAAGGATACGGATGGGTGGTGGAAATACGGCACCGGGGAGGATTCATAACCCGTTACGCCCACCTGAGTAAAGTATGGCTGTCGGCCGGAGACTCGGTATCCATCGGAGAACACCTGGGAAATATAGGACGTAGCGGAATGGCAACGGGATATCACCTGCATTTCGAGGTGCGAAAAGACGGCAGGCTATGAAACCCAATGGAGCTATTCAGGATAGTATTCCCTAACGACCCATATCCGTAATTTTTGGAGATCGAATCCGTCTTATTGCCACTGTATCAGTAAAATAAATCCGCAAAGATTTGACACGCGCGCAAAGATCTATTTACTTTGCAATAAACCCTTTGACAGATGAAAACCTATGATTATTCAGAGAAATACGCAACCTGTGCGGTGTGTGGGGATATTCACGGAGAGTTCGACTTTCTGGTCGGGAAGATGCTGCGCATGGAGCTTACCGATACGTTGGTTATCGTCGCCGGGGACTGTGGCATCGGTTTCGACACTCCCGAATATTACCGCCGGACCTATCAGCGTATCGCTAAGACACTCAAAAAACTGAACAGCAGCTTGCTTCTGATACGTGGCAACCACGATGACCCGGAGTTTTTCCAACGGGAGATGATCGTCTTTCCCCGGATGAGAACCCTGCCTGACTATTCGATCATCCGATTTAAAGACCGCACAATCCTATGCGTCGGTGGCGCCATATCCATCGACCGGCTGTACCGCATCGATCAAATGAGAATTCTTGCGGATTCAGGTCGTGCGCCCCGGAAACTCTATTGGGAAAACGAGACCCCGCAGTTTGACGAACGTGAGATGAATGCGATTAAGGAAGCGGGACTGCGCATCGACACGGTTGTTACCCATACCGCCCCCTCGTTCTGTTACCCCACGACCAAAAGAGGAATAGAGATGTGGATGGCCTATGATCCGAATCTGGAAAAGGATATAGATGAGGAACGTGCGACGATGGATCGACTCCATAACCGCTTACTCTCGGACGGACATCCACTCACCCAATGGTACTACGGCCACTATCACTGCACCTCCAGTGATCGGATCGATGGAGTCGGTTTCCACTTGCTGGACATCGGGCAAATCCGGGAAGTCCCGATATCCCGGTAAATCTTCCCGATAATCGATCCGAAAAAACACTACCGCCCGCGCGCTTCATGATTAAGCATGCGGGCGGTAGTATTTTATTAGCGGTGGCATCCATACGTCTGACAACCCGGACGCATGGAAACCATAAAACGATTACAGAGCAATGATACGCCGCTTTTTAATATCGTATTTGACCAAAGGGCCATTGATATTCTCCAGATACACATATTCCCGATCCACCTCGGATAAGGCTTCATTAGGCTGTTGGTAGATTAAACCGTTATTCTGACAATAACGAACGTAAGCCTTGACTGCGGTTTCGAAAATCGAATCTTCCATAATAGATCGGTCTGGTTGCTCAAATATAGTGAATTTTATTGTCGTCCCTTGACGGCTTTGATTATTTTTGTACCTACTTTGAAATTAAGTAGGAATTATTGTTTTTGAAATGAATTGGGGTCGTTGGAGCTACTTCAGTAAACTTTATGTTAAAATAACCGTTTTCATTAAACAAATTTCGCAATCGAATGAGATCGTCAATATGAGCCCATGAATGGCGGATAAATATATTATATACCTTTATTTATTGCCGATTTAGTTGTATTGAATGTGTCGATTTGCCATTTCTCAGGAGATTGTTCTAAGAATTTTTGCTCATACTTAGAGGCATTTTCTATATCGCCGTATGCTAAATAGGCATTCGATAATGTCGCATATTTCCATAATAATTCTTCCGGATCATTCTGCTCTAATGATTTTAGTATCAAATACACTATTTCTTCAAACACCTTTTTGGCCCCAATTTTATAATATATACTTTCCTCACCAGTCTCTTTATTTGCCATTTCCAACAAACACAGGGCATAATTCTCCCCTGTGTAATAATCTTTATAGAGATTCCAACCTTTACTATAAGAAGCAATAGCTCTATCTAAGTAACTTGCATCCCGTGTCTCTATCCATAAACACTTATTAATGGCTCCTAATATACCAGTTGTTTCTGTATCACAAGCGTCTTTGATAGGTTCGATAATTGTTAATGCATCTGTTAAAGCAGCCAATATTGACGGGCTCTTACTTTTATATATACAAAAAGCCTGTTGTTGAATATAATATTTTTCATTTTCAACTTTTTGACTAAGCTCCTTCCATATTTCTGCGGCCTCTAAGAATTTATTATCACTCATATATTCTTTGGCCTTAGAAGTTAAAATATAGATAGAGTTTTCCCACTCTCTATGCTCACCTATAATCTCTGCCAAATCCTCTTTCGATATGACGGGTTGAATTGCTCGAGGAATGTATATGTAAAGCGGACTATCTATTTTAGGCTTTTGAGTAATAGCCGTAATAAGTTTTGTCAACTCTTCTTTGCATCGCTTTGCTTCATCATTTGAAATTTCATTTCCCAAGTGTTCATAATTGAGAACCCTATTATGGTTAAAATCAAATGGAATATTGCCTTTTCCTTCTTTTATAATAATCGTAGAGTGCTTTTTAAGTGTGTGTCGAACTCCTAATTCATAAATAGCATTAGGATTATTGGTTGAAACATCTGCTATAACTATATCCGCTCGATATAAAAGAGCATACATACTTCTATCAATCAGACCTGTTTCTGTAATTTCGTCTGCACGAACACATTCCATATCGCATGCTGTTACGGCAGGGCGAATGATATGCTGATATGTTTGATCTAAGTCAATAGTTCTATTTGTCTCCGGATCTTTCTTTTTTCCGAACCCCATTACAACAAAGCAAATCTTCCTATCCATATTTATAACTATTTAGGATATACAATCACATCATCTGCGATAGGTTGACCTCGCTTATTAAATGCTTTTTCTATGTATGCATTGGGAGCTGTCGTAAAATCTTCCCATTTGACGAGAACGCAATATCTGTCTTCTTCAGAATACGCGCATTTACCATGGTTGTTCAAATAGTAATTCCGTCCAAACTCTTTGATTACGGTACTATCATTTATGGCTACAATATTATGCGAGCCTTGACAAACGACACATGACTCTGTTCCTTTATATATTGTACTATACATTTGAGGTAAAACTACTCCCAATATTCCATTTCTCGTATTTCCCCTGCCATTATATAGCGACGCTTGTAGTTCTCTTTTAATATATTTTTGTTCTTCCCAACCCAGATTTTCGGAACTATATTGTCCTATTAAGAAAATAGTGACTGTTGAATCAGAAAGATAGTCCTCTCTAATTTTCCTCATTATATAATCTTCATCATCTGAATCGATAGGCGTATTTAATGATTTGTCAATCATATCCACCTTATCCTTATTAGCCCAACTTTGTATCACTGCTTTATAGGTTTTGTCTTCCGCTTTGAAAGATATATAGCATTTGTGTCCCATGTTATTAATTGTTTGTCTCATAAAGATATACAATAATGCAAAACAAAACGAAATAGGACAGATTATTTTTTTGAAAAAAACAGATCGATTTTATGATATGCGAAGTTTACCAAGGTTAAGACACTATTGTTTGTCTGCTATGTTTGTCAATGACGTCTGACCATCTTAGATAGTGTGGTTTGTTTGGCTAGAACTTGTATTGCATTAACTAAATATCTGAAATTCAGGCAAAAATCATGGAAGCGTATTGATTAAAAGCGTAAATTGGAGTGACCCGGTATTGAACGTACTCTTCAATATATGGTAAACAAAGATTAATGGCAGAAAATGTTTTACCTCAATTCGTCAATATCAAATATTAAAATGATGCGGAAAGGAGATTTTTATTAGAGTGGAATAAAAGACACCAAAAGATTGGCTTGAAAAAATTCCAAACGCATTTACCATCATTAAAGTAATTATTAGCTTTTTGATTACATTTGCACGGTGTTATTTGAAAGCAACATAGCGAAATGCTGAAATTTGCACGATTTCCAAATCGTTACCGCTATTTCTCAAATATTCCGTTAAATATTTCTTTGTTCAAATGGTTGTGCCAAACCGTTGAAAATTTAAAATAAATCGGGGTCGAATATTTGACCCCGATTTATTCTTAATAATTAGTAATCAGCAGTTCGTTTACGAATTCCCGCTTGGCGGCTACCGCGCAGATACTCCGGAAGATATTCACACGCCGGATTTTGTAGTGGGCATACAGGTCGTCGAAGAAGGTGTTCTCCGGATCTTTCTGCCGTGGATCGGAATTCGAGAGCATTCACTTTACGCCCATCGAGTCGAGCTCCTCACAGAATCCGGCCAGAGCGACCTGCTCCGGATCGTCGAACCGGTCCGGCATGTAGGGCGTACAGCCACCCGATCTGCTGACCGGCTTATACGGAGGATCGAAATAGAAGAACGACCGCTCCGAAGCATACGGCAAGCTCTGCCGGTAATCCCCGTCGAGGATCTCCACGCCCTGAAGCAGCCGGCTGTCGGCCATGATCAGCTCCCAATCCAGCAGGTTCGTACGCTTTCAGTTGCCGAAACTCATGCTAAGCTCCCCCTTGCGGTTGACCGAATAGACAGCGTTATAACAGGTGCGCATCAAAAAGACGAACAGTGCGGCCCGCACCAGGTCGTCCAGTCCTCCCGCATTGTACCGGGCACGCTGCTCGAGGAAGTATTCCTTACGCGGCTCGTATCCCGCCAGATCACCATAATAGCTCTGCAGGGCCAGAAGCGCCCGGATCAGCTCCTGCGGCCGGTCGCGGATCATGCGGTAAACATTGATCAGGTGCTCGTTCGAGTCGTTAATGACACACCTCACCTGCGGGAAGTTCTGCCGGATTCAGAAGAAGAGGGCGCCGCCTCCGACAAAAGGTTCGACATAGGTTTCCATCCCGGCGAAATCCGCAGGCAGCGATTCGCTCAGGATGGGCAGCAGGCGGCGCTTGCCGCCTACCCACGGGAAGCAAGGGCCTCCCGCCGGTTTTTCCTTTTCTTTCATGATAGGTAAACAATGAATGGGTTAAAATTAATTCTGCGCCGTCTCCTCTATAAGGTGGCGCAGCGATGGATCGTTTTCGATACGGGCCATCTCGCTGGCGATAATCTGTTTCACGTCGGCTTTGATCTGGTAGTAGTTACGCTCGATCTCCTCCTTCATGTGGTCTTTGCCATCTGGTCCCGTAAAGTCCGTAATGATAGGGATGGGTTTGTACCGTTTGGTTTCGGCAGCCACCTTCGCATTGTCGACCACGATCTGGGCATGAAAGATTTTCTGGTCGATCTTCTCCCCGACGTTATCCGATACGGAGCCTACGAACGTGCCCTGACTCAAGTTGGAAATCTTCGAGGCCGGGATCAACGAGTCGAGCTGGGTGGAGATATTGGTCGAAGTATCCTCCTTGGTCATATTGATCGACTGGCGCCTCTGGAGCACCTTGCCGAACCGCTCCGAAAGGGTTTTGGCCGTCTCGCCTACGACCTGACCGGAAAAAATATTGCCAATGGTGTTCTGGATTACTTTCGCCTCCTTGTCGCCGTAATCCCGGACCAACTGTGAGAAATCCTGCGCCCCGAGACAGACGGCCACCTTGTTACTGCGGGCCGTAGCGATCAAAATATCCAGTCCCCGGAAGTAGATGGTCGGAACCTCGTCGACGATGATCGAGCTTTTGAGCCGCCCCTTTTGATTGACCAGTTTGACGATCCGGGCATTGTATAGTCCAAGGGCTGCCGAGTAGATGTTCTGCCGATCCGGATTATTCCCTACGCATAACACTTTCGGTTCTTCGGGGTTATTGATATCCAGCGAGAAGTCGTCCCCGGACATTACCCAATACAATTGCGGGGAGATCATCCTCGAAAGCGGAATCTTGGCCGAAGCGATCTGCCCTTGGAGCTGCTCCTGCGCTCCGCCCAACCATGCATCCATAAACGGAGAGAGGTAATTCTCCAGTTCGGGATATGAGGTCAGAATAGTGAAGACATCCGAGTATTTCTTATTCAGCAGCTCGATGGCGTGCGGGAAAGTGCAGTACCGGCCACTGTCGTAGATTTTCAGGAATCATATAATGGCGGCCAACAGGATGATCGGACTTTCGACGAAAAAATCGCCGGCCCGGGTGATCCATGTTTTGTTCAGATTGAGCATCGTGACATAGGCCGATTCATAGGCGTCGGCGATATCGCTCATAAATTTCGGATTGATCGGATTACATCGATGGCTGCGTCTGGGATCGTCGAAGTTCAGCACATAGAATTTAGGCGCAACGGTATAGTTTTTCCGGTGGCGCAGCAGATGGTTGTAGGCTATGACACTCAGGTCCGGAAACTTGAAGTCGTAGATATACATGGCGAAACCCTTCTCGATCTGCTGTTTGATGAAGTTGTTGATCACAGCGTAGGACTTCCCGGAACCGGGCGTGCCGAGGACCGCTGTCGCCCGGAAGGGGTTGACGACATTGATCCACCCGTCGTGCATCCGACCCTGATACCGGAACCTTGTAGGCAGGTTGACCGAATATTCATTGGTCAGCAGCCGCGTTTCCTGCATGAAAGATTCGTTCTCGTCGTTGAACACGTCCTCCATCATGTTGTTTTTCAGCAGGCGGCTGGTCCACACCCCGGCGGTCATGAGGAACACGTATCCGGCACCGAGCGTCGTGATATAGAAAATCGTTACGATTGCCGAGGCGGAGCGCAGGTATAGCAGCAGGCCGCTGCCGAAATACAGCAGCGCGCCGGCGGCCAGGTATATTCCGATTTGCCTTCAGGTAATGGATGTGTCTTTGCGTCCCCTGACGCCGAGGCACGAGAAAGCGAGGAACAGCAGTGCGAAGAGTTTCGTATTAAGCGGCGAGGAGTAGAAGCCCGTGCTTTGCTGGAAGTTCAGCAGGATCCGGTCGACGATGCCGAACGTTCAGCCCAGCGAATCGAAGAACGGGTAACAGAAATAATAGACGTGCGTCAGCAGTACGACGATGCTGAGCGCCCGCATGAAGTCGAGATTCTTTTTCAGTCCTATGGTTTCGTTGGCTGACATGGTAGGTTAAAACATAAGTCGGAAACTCTTTTTATTCGATTTTTTGTGCCCGTCGATTTCCTCTTTCAGGGTCTTGGCATGTTGAGAGGCCATAAAATCCCGGAACGGACGGTTATCTTCTCTATCTTGGCTCTCTTGCAGGGACTTGATATAGGCTTCCCTGTCCTGCCGGTGTATCTTGGTCGGGATCAGGCTGTGGCAGAACTGGATATAATTCATCAGCAGACGGGCAGTCCGGCCGTTCCCGTCAGCCCACGGATGGATGGTCACCAGATTCAGATGGGCATCGAAACTGAGGTTATAGATATCCTCCATAGATGCCGCCTGAGCCAACTTGTCATTAAGGATTTTACACATACTTTCTACCGCCTGCGGAACCTTCTGATAGTTCATATAAGATTTACCTCCATAACCGGCCGTTACACCGCACAGACGGAAATCTCCTGCTGCCGTATTGAACGTGCCGCCCATCGTGCTCATCTCGCCTCCGGTGGATTTCATAACCAGAGCATTGAACCGTCTCAGTAATTCCGGAGTTATGCAAACATTTTGCCTCTCCGCCATCTCTGTCGCAAACTCGTAGGCGCTTTTCAGGTCCAGGTTCATCTGGTTCTGCACCATCGGCTTACCGGCAGCGATACCTTCGTCGAAAAGCATCTGGGTTTCCGACTCGGTCAGCGTGGAGCCTTCGATGGCTGTCGAATGGGTAATAATCGAATAGATATAAAACTTTCGATAATCGATGGATTCCGTTAAATTGAGTTTCCGGTACTCATCGGTCAACCTACCAATAACTGGCCAGATATGCTCTGCTGTTTTCATATTGTCTACATTTTTATCGTATTCATCAAAACATTTCGACACCTTCGCACAAAGGGATTTGGAACCGTATATGGGAAGTAGCTTTTCTATTTCTCCCCTGTCCAACAGACTCAAATTGTCAAAGTAATAATTGTCGGTCAGATACAGCATATCCAAAAAAGCCCGTTCCGCAGTTGCGATATGGATGACTCCCGTCTGCCGGATTCCCTTAGTTTGGACGATGATCTCATTTTTGAGTTTCCGGTAACGGTACGAGCACCCGTCGATCTCCATGCTGCGGCTTAAGTAACTGACAGCCGTCAGCCGCGAGTCGCACTGGAATACAACGCCCGCTTTTTGCAGCACATATTCCAACGAAAGATACGAAGGAGAATACAGGATATTGCTCAGCTCCTCCGGGTTATAGCCCTCTTTAGCGTATATCCCTTTGCGGGGGTTGAGCAGACGTCCGGTACGCACGTAATAGTTCAACCGCTGTCCCAGTCTAAGGGTATCGCTTTCTCCGGTGAGCAGGGCAACGTCCCGCAGCCGGAAGACTGTATGCGGATTATTATAGAGCAGATAAATCAAATCTGCACGCTTATCTTGTATGCTATTCATCGCAATATTTCAAATATTCAGTTCACAAATATACAGCCAGATTTTGATTAAGAAGCTATATCCAACCGATAAAATTCATATTAACGGTCGTTACCGTTTCAACTATGCTTATAATTGCTGCCCTTTTTTCTTCTTTTTCTTTTTGCGCCCGTAAGGGTTCCTTGGCTCGGGATCTTCGAGGAAGGGGTGCGGGTACGATTCCAAAGTAAACAGGTCGAGCATGGCCTCCGAAAACGACATCCCATCCCCGGCAGTGTGCCGATTCTCTTGTCCCGGATAGTGCGTGTCCTCGTATTCTGAAGGGTGATACTGTCTGTTTATCGCCGTCGCAGAGCACTCTTTACCCAATGCGGAACCTTTGAATACGCACCGGCTACGGTGGTCGATATAGGTCACACCGTAAAGATACCCGGCATCGTTCTGCCACAGCACGGCGTCGATGTCCCGCATTTTGAGTGCATTCACGAAAGCCTCTTTCGTCGGAGCGGACCGCAAGGTTTCCGCAATGGCTTGTCGGAGCTCAGGCGAAGGCGGGTGTTTCTTCATCCAGCTCTTGTTCATACCGATCTTGCGTTGCAAAGCCGGCAACCCGGTACTCTTGCCGATGCTGCTGGACTTGATACCCAGACCGACCCGGTTACCCTTTTCGTCCGTAGCTGCGTAAACCAACCCGGCGTAATCCCTACCCGCCGCTTGACCGCGGATCTCTTCGAGGGTAACGCGATACAACCCCAACACGGCCTTCAACTCCTTGAGCGACTGAAAGCGGTACTGTTGCAGGACGCCTTTTACGACATTTGCAATCTGCCGCTTCAGATCGGAGGCTTTGTAGTCGACCGCCGTGAGCGGCTGACGGTAGGCATAATCCTGTTTCTCGGCCGGATGCAGGCCGTATTTGCGTTCCAAATGGCGACATATCGACCATGAACGTTTCCAGATTTGGAAGTCGTTGATCTTTCGGCCCTGCTCGTTGATGCAAGTCGTGAGGATATGAAGATGTGGCCTGCCGATATCCTCGTGTTTGTAGATGATATAAGGCTGGTTCCCGTAACCGAGTTTTTTGAGGTATTCCCGCGCGATCCGTTCCAATTGTTCATCGGAGAGCTTATCTTTCGGAGAAGGGTTCAAAGAGATATGCACGACCGGGTTTTCGACCCGGTGGTTGGCCTCCATGTACGGTTCGAACGAGCGCATGCAATGCCCGATACCGGGAGGACCGTCAGGCGGCTCCATGATACGGTTTCATGCCAGCACGTGGGCCGTATCCTGATCTATCTTCTCTTGGTTATATGCGAGGGCACCGTACATGGAGGCCCCGGTGGTGATCTTGGCGATCATACACTCTATCTATTACACATACACAGTATTCTTATCCCGGTTCTCTATTGCCTGCGCAGGTATTTTTGCTCGAACTCTTTGCTCAAATGCAGGATCTCTTTATTGGTTCTGACCAGTTCCATCGTGTACCGCTCCAGTTTGTAAAGCGCCGCAAGGGCTTTCTTTTCCGGCAGACCGGAATTGATGGCTTTGACCACTTGGTTATAATTCACGCCAACAGCCCTATATTGGCTTTGCAAATTGGTCAGTTTCACATAGTAGTCCATCGCCCCTTTGTCGATCCTGACCACCTTGAGCGGACGATCGAAAATGGCCGAGAGGATGAACTCCGATTTGGTCTTGGCGCCCGATAACTCATAGAGCCTTTCGAACTCGATGTTCTGCCGCTCGTCGAGTCGGAATCCATAATAATACGAGTGCAGGTTTTCCTGCTGCTTGGGACGGCGTCCGCCCCTTCATTTCTTTTCCGGATCTGCTGCCGGAGATAATTTCTTGGTGATCTTGGCCATATATAATCTATTAAAGTCGTTTTCTGAACCGTCGATTCGATTTGGAAGGTTTGACTTTGGCCGGAGAATTTCATTCCGTCTTTATACGCCCGTGGGGACCGGCATGCAAAGTACGCTCCAGCTCGTCAAGCTGTCTGACGTATTTTTCAGGGTTACTCTCTTTAAGTCGGCAGATATTGAGTAGCTTCCATCGCACTGCCGGATACCGGCCGTAATCTCTCCCTTCCCATTTAGGGCTTCCGGAAGAAAATGACAGCAAGAATTCTTTGTCTTCGGGCGTCAACGAAGCATTTACCGTTTTTATGAGTTCCGCCCTTACTGTTTTGTATTCTCCATACCCAAAAGGATGGTCGGTCATCCCACCGAATTGACTCTCCAAAACTGCGGATTGGTCTATCATATTTGGATTCAGCAATTCGGCTATGGGCCGTTTACTGCACAGAAGAAAAAACAGAGTTCCTTCTTTTATTTCAGGGGTATAACCAACCATGCGGAGAAGATTTCCGACATCGAACAAATCACGGGGATGCTGCCGGTCCAGTGCCGCAACGATTTTACCGCCCCACAACTGTTTATGGGGTACGACCCTGACTTCACAGAATTTATCGAAAGTTTCCTGAGCCTTATCGCACAATACCATGAATTCCGTACCACCGATAATGCCCCGGTTAATCTGGTTCACTTCGATTTTAACGGTTACCTCACGGGATGTGCAGATGAGCTTAAGTTCTTCTCCTGCACGCTCCGGATCATCGAAATGGAGCAGCGGCATACGTTCCCCCAACCGATCCTTTACCCGTTCCAATGCTGACCGAATTTCTCGCAGATCAGCATTTCGGTCACCACTGGCCTGAATATAAGTCAGATCGATATCTACAGACAGTCGGGGCATATTCAGGCAGAAAAGGTTGATGGCCGTTCCACCGTGTAGAGCGAATACATCCTCTTTAGCTATTTCCGGCAGGAGATCCAACAACAAGGATGTCTGTTTTTTATAGGAATCTTCCATTATGCCAATTCTTCAGGTAAAACCAATTTATATTTCGGAACCAACACTCCGCCTTTAACGAGACTGCGATTGCCATTGCCCAGTTCTATTCGGCTCGTGTCGATGTGCTTAAACCAACTGTGGCCGGCTCTTTGGGCAAAATACAGGAACAGCCTCTTGGTTTTGATCGATTTGCAGGACTCCAACAATTCCTGCACTGAACCAGGACGTAATGTAGCAAGACCTTCCATCAGTTCATACCCCTCGACCAGCGGAAAGCCATCAGGACACAGCGACAGACACTCCAGCATGGCCCGTGCCGGTGTCGATATTTGCATTTCGATTCCGGCATCCTGATAATCGGCAAGGCCAATCCCGTCATCCTCAAATAAAGTATTTCTGAATATGACGGGGGTTATATCCCATTGGTTAGCCGTAAACCATAGGGGCAATTTCAGCCCGCCCAAGGCGAATAATGAGGCTTCGGAGAGGGTGAGTTGCAGGTAGTGGGCTGCACCATGCAGTTGTAACGCGGAACGCCCTCCCAGATGGATTCCGATATTAGCCTGAGACTGTAAAGCGGCAAGAGCGCCGGACAGTATGAGTGGATCGCCGGATTTCAGCATAGCGCCTTTGCCTATCGAGCGCAGCCAACCGCTTCTGCGATATTGTAGCAAAAGTTCATAGGAATATCCTTGTGATACAAGCCATGAGGACAACAATACAAGTCCTTTAGGATAGTCCTGCATCAGTCGACTTATTTTAGATTGATTTATATTTTTATCCAGAACCATATTATCACTTCATTTATTTGCGTAAATATAAACAAAAATAGTGACACATATCTCTATAGCACAGCATTTATATTTTCGCGTCATTATTAAACATTACATGTATCTTTTGGCTGTCTGCAAGTGTACATTCCCATTTAATTTTTGTCTGACTGATTTTGAAAGATGCGACACCGGAGCATTTCCCCGGTGGGGTTTCGGTTTAACGTGTTAAACCGAAATGTTTTCGTTTAACGAAAACCCAACTTGCTGCCCGCAAATGCGGGCCGGAGATTTTGAAGCGGAAGAGAAACCCTGCGGCCCCGTCGGGAGCCGCAGGCGTAATAATCGGTGCAATATTAGGGATTATTCCGCGATGCGGCAATAGCCGGAAACCGGACAAACCCAGACTTCCCAAGATTTTTGCAGACAGACCACCTCCTCTGCATCTGCGGACTGCTCCACTGTCGCCAGAACAACCCGCGTTGGGGCGGCTCGCATCCGGGCATATCGGGGAAAATGCCGTCGGTACGGCCGGTGTGCTGTAGGACTGTAATCCTCCTTTGTTACAAGGCTACAATTGTAGTATCGACTACGGCTGTAACCCTGTAACTTGACAGAATGATATTTGTCCTTTATTGTAGGGCTCACAGGCTATAACCCTGTATTAATCTTGGATAATAGGCCGATATTTTGGGAAGGCTCCGGCATTCCAATATTACAATTTTGTAGAATTATCAGGATGTAATCGTGTAAAATTACACTTAAATAACTGTATATAAGTGTGTTATAATTTTGAAAACTGGAATATAAGTATTACCTTAGATATATAAACAAAAGGGAATAACAATCTATGGATGAACAAATTAGAAGTATCCTTGCGCAGGAAACGACCAAAACCCGTAAGATACAGCTGCTGCTTCTGTTAGGACTGACCCGCCGTCAAGTGGCCGATCTGGTGACCCGGGGCAACTGCGGGTGGGTTTATAACGTTTATAAAAAGATGGTCAGCAGCGGCACCTTTATCCCTTCGCAGACCACGGCTGTCCCTACTTCGGTATTGAATTATTCGTTCAACCATCGGTTCGGGGTAGAGATCGAAGCCTATAATTGTTCCCGCGAGAGGCTTGCCCGAGAACTCCGGGATGCCGGCATACAGGTGTCTGTGGAGGGCTACAACCATGACGCACGGAATCACTGGAAGCTGGTGACCGACAGCAGCCTCGAAGGTCGCGATACGTTCGAATTGGTCAGTCCGATACTGGTCGGCGAGGAAGGCTTGAAAGAACTGGAAACCGTATGCTGGGTGTTGGATGCCTGCGATGTCAAAGTGAACGAGAGCTGCGGTTTCCATGTCCATATGGACGCTTCCGATTTCAGCATCGAGACTTGGAAGAACCTGGCTTTGTCGTATAAACATATCGAGACTCTCATCGATTCGTTCATGCCTCGCTCCCGCCGGGATAACCGCTACTGCAAAAGCCTGAACGCTCTTCCCGAGGCGCGGATTATACGGGCGGCGACCATCCATGAGCTGCAGCAGGTCTTCGGCAACAACCGATACTACAAAGTAAATCTCGAGGCTTATTCCCGTCACCGGACGGTCGAGTTCCGCCAGCATTCGGGCACGATCAACTTTGCGAAGATGGAGAAATGGATCCGGTTCATCAACGGTTTGATTATCTTTGCTCGGACAGGGCAGTTGCCCAACCGGACGACATTGGACCGCCTACCGTTCCTCGATGAAAAACAAAAACTGTTCTTTAAGTTACGAACCAAAAAATTAGCAGTAGCAGTATGATAAAAAATTATGAACTGGCGGACGGCGGCAGGATTGCCGCCGCCACCCCCGAAGAATTCGTCCGGCGGCTCCGTGAGGGCAGCTGGTTCGACTCCGAAGGTACGGATGAGGAGTTTATGAAACGTTTTGCCCTGCGTTATAAGGAATTGCACGGGGTGGAGCTCCAGTGTGACACGGCCGAACATTTTATGGCCGACCTCCGAAAATTCGGATACATCAAAGAGTAGTGCGGGCATTCGATGCTTTTTCTTTTCGCTGGAATTACATGCATGGCTGACCATTGCATAGGGTTGAGCGTTTGATTTGCTGCAAAAAAACGTATATTTGTATCCTTAACTGTTTAATACAATGACTAAAGCCGAAATTGTAAATAAAATCTCCAAAGAAACCGGAGTAGAGAAAGCCGTTGTGTTTTCGGTAGTAGAAGAATTTATGGAACAGGTGCGCCACTCCCTGATCGAGGGAGAGAACGTCTATTTGAGGGGATTCGGTACGTTTTTGCTGAAACATCGTGCGGCCAAGACAGCCCGCAACATTTCCAAAAATACGACGATCGTCGTGCCCGCCCATAACATTCCTGCCTTCAAGCCGGCTAAAATTTTCCATGCAGGTATTGCCGGAAAAGAAGAATAACCGAACATTTTCAATCCCGTAAACAAAACTTACTCATAGCGTAAAATTCAAACTAATGGAAGAATTACTCAAGCAGATCAACGAACAGATTGCCGTATTTCAGAAAGAGGCGGCACAACAGGTAGAAAAGAACAACAAGGCAGCCGGAACCCGGGCCCGCAAAGCCGCTCTGGAAATCTCCAAGCTGATGAAGGATTTCAGAAAAGCATCGGTAGAGGCCAGCAAATAAAAATTTAGTAATAACACGAACGAGGGAGGGTTTTGCAAAACTCTCCCTCGTTTAGTTATTCCTGTACTCGTCTTCAATTCAGACTCTATGCTTATCCCAACCTCTTTCGCAAATCCATACGTTCATGCAGGATTCTCACGATTTCCACCCCCGCGCTTTCCACGACACGGTAAAAAATGATATGTCTGTTCGCTTTTATACCGTAAAGGCCGTCGGCAACTTCATCATACTTGCGGCCGAGTAACGAAGGACTCTCCGCAACTTCCCGGCACATACTTATGAGCATTTCATAATATTTGTCGGCCTGCTTTTCAGACCATTTGTCAAACGTATAATTCCAAATGGAAGTCAGGTCTTCGACCGCTTTTCGAGTAAAGATATTTAGCCATTCACCCGTTTCGATTTCATGGCTGCCAAGTGCCGGTCCGGATCAAAATCTTCTGCCTCGCCGCTCTCAATGCCTTCCTTGATCGCATTTTTGAGTTCTATCAGACGGCTTTCGTTCTCTTCCAACAGTCTTAATGCCGCACGCACAACCTCACTGGCATTATTGTACCGACCTTGGGCTATTTTAACCTTAATAAAATCCTCGAAATAAGTGCCCAGAGCTACTGATGTCGTTTTCATCCCTTTTCTATTTTTTACAAAGTTACCAATATTTGGTAATGTAACAAATTGCTTGCAGATTTATTGTCTTGGGGCATAATGCGGAATTTTTCTGGACGAGACAAAACGAATAACCGGACTATTCGGAACTATTAGCGACTATCCCGGACAGGGTGTTTCATGAGGCTAAAACTCTGTTTTATTTGCAGTTTGTAAGCGTAGACAAGGCAATTTGTTTACGAGTTTACCAACGCAAAAAGAAGAGTGACCATGAACGAGAAAACCCTGAAAATCGCCATTTCCTCGCAGAAGGGAGGCGTCGGCAAATCGACCTGCACGATCCTCGTGGCCGGAGTTCTGCACTACCTGAAGAACTTCAACTGCGCCATCGTCGACGGCGACGATCCCCAGCACAGCATCCATGTGCTGCGCCAGCGGGACATGGAGGCCGTAGGCCAGAGCGACTTTCTGAAAGTGGCTCTGTACCGGCAGTTCGAACGTATCCACAAGAAATCCTACCCCATTATCCGCAGCAACCCGGTAAGCGCCGTGGAAGACTTGGAAAAGTACCAACGGGAACACCCCGAGCAACACTTCGACATCGTGCTGTTCGACCTTCCGGGCACGCTGCGCAGCGAGGGGGTGATCTACACCATCTCGCAGATGGACTATGTCTTCGTACCCTTGAAGGCGGACAATATCGTCATGCAGAGCTCGCTACAGTTCGCCGAGGCGCTCGACGAGGAGCTGGTGCAGAAACACAACTGCAACCTCAAAGGGATACACCTGTTCTGGAACATGCTCGATCGGCGGGAGCGCACGGATATCTACCAACGGTGGAACGCCGTGATCCGCGAGGATAACCTTCGCCTGATGGCGACGGCCCTGCCGGCCAGTGCCCGGTTCAACAAGGAGCTGTCGGCCGAACGCAACAGCATCTTCCGCTCCACGCTCTTTCCGCCTGACACACGACAGTTGCGTGGCTCCGGAGTACAGGAACTGGCCGGGGAGATATGTTCCATCATCGACCTGAAATAACGATGGCTACCAAACGGATCGACCCGAACTCCATCGACGAGCAGGCCATTCTGGAGATCGTCGCCGGCAAGAACGAACGTGTCGGAACCCTCGTGTCCGAAACGGAATCTCCCCGCAGCGCTGTTCGTGTCACGTCAGTACCCCCGATACAATCCGTACCGCAACCGACCGTATCTGCCGAGCGCATGGCCGCATACGAGCGGGAGTTCCTGCGCGGAGTGACTCTGAGCGAGCATCGGAGCCTGCACATCGACGGGAAAATACACCGGCGCATCGCCGCCCTGACCGGCATCTCCGGAACTCAGGTAACGGTATCGGGCTTCGTCAACCGGGTGCTCGAACATCACTTCCGCGAGTACGGGGCCGAAATCATGGCTCTACTCAATCGCTATTATCAATCCTTTAAACAACCGTAAATTATGAGTACCGTGATTATTATCCTACTGTTCCTTTACTCTTCGTACCTGACGCTGGAGAAATATATCGTTACGGGTCACATCTTCCGTCCACGTACTTCCGGGGAAAACACGCCAGAAACGATCAAAGAGAGATCGGAACAGGTTGCGGCAGAAGTATCCGAAGGGCAGGCGCTTATCGGTGCCAGCCGTTTTCAGCCCGGACAATCCCAGACACCTGCAGACTATCCCGGACAGGCTCTCCGGCAGGGGGTACAACCTGCCGATCATGGTGTTACCTTTACCGGGCGGAACGATCTTCCGTCCTCTGAAACCGCCTCCATCGGCTTCCGGTCACAACCGGAAGGGCCCTCGGAGGCTCCCCGACAAAATCTTTTCCCCGAACAACCCGACAGACTGTTTCCTTCGGCAGGAGCTATGCCGTTCCGCTGGACAGGACAATCCCTGCCAGCTATGGCCGATGCATCCCTTTACGGAGATGACCTTCCGGAACGGGACGAAGTGCTCGGCTACACCGAACGGGAGAACCCGCACCAAGCCTCGGGCGTAAATTTCGACGATCTGGACGCCGTCGAGCGGAGTCTGGGCAGCGATGCCTGTACCGAGGAACAGAAAGAACAGGCGCGCGGGGCTTTCCGCCGCCTCGAAGGTACGGACATGGAACGGCTGCTGCGAGCCAGCATCCTGGGCAGCAGCGAGAAGCTGAAACGTTACATGGATCTCTACCTGGGACAAAACGAGGGGCGTCCTCTCACACGTAAAACGAAAGAGTCGATACTCGGCATCTTCGATATCGAAGAGTATGTTTAATCGTAAAAAACAAGGAGGTACTTATGAGAGAGTATATGGATTCGAGCTGAACATAAGTTCATAACGTGGTTGCAAAAAAGTTAAGGGGCCGCAGGCGGCTTCGTGCTGCCTGCGGTTATTATAATAACTTCTGAAAATGACAGATATGAAAACGAATAGTCGTTTGAAAAAGACATGCTTTCTGCTGCTATGAATAGCCCTGTGAACGACCGCTGCCTATGCGCAGGGGGATGGCACGGCGGGCCTTATCAAGGCCGAGGCGATGGTCAAGAGCTATTTCGAACCCGCCGTGAGACTGATCTACGCCATCGGCGCCGTGGTCGGACTGGTGGGGGCTATCAAGACCTACAACAAGTTCAGTTCGGGCGATCCCGACACGGGCAAGACCGCCGCGAGCTGGTTCGGCAGTTGCGTCTTTCTGATCGTGGCCGCCACGGTCCTCAAATCCTTTTTCTTGGGAGGCATCCTGTAGGCATATGGAATATAACGTCAACAAAGGGATCGGCAAGCCTGCGGAATTTTGCGGGCTCCGCGCGCAGTACCTCGTCTTTTTCGCCGGGGGGCTGATCGCCGTTTTTCTGCTGTTCATGGTCCTGTACATGATCGGCGTCCATCAGGGAGTGTGTATCGGCTTCTGCACCGTGGCGGCCGGTGCACTCGTCTGGAGCGTATTCTACCTGAACCGCCGCTACGGACAATTCGGGGTCATGAAACTGCAGGCACGGCAGTACCGGCCCCGTTACATCATCAACCGCAAACGGATCTCCCGTATCATAACACGCATCTCTTAAAGAATATGGTCAATACATTGAAAACCGCCACATTAGAGCGTAAACTTCCCATACTGGCCGTCGAGCAGGGCTGTATCCTCTCCAAAGACGCCGACATCACCGTCGGTTTCCGGGTACGCCTGCCCGAGCTGTTCACCGTCTCCTCGCAGGAGTACGAGGCGATCCATACGGCATGAACCAAGGCGGTACGCGTACTGCCGAACTACACGATCGTACACCGTCAGGACTGGTTCGAGAAGGAGTCGTACCGGGCCCGACTGGACGACCCGGAGACCAGTCCTCTGAGCCGAAGCTATGAGCTGCACTTTAACGAGCGGCCCTTTCTGAACCATACCTCCTACCTCTACATCACCAAGACCACGCGCGAGCGCAGCCGCCAGCAGAGCAATTTCTCGATCCTCTGCCGGGGCAACATCATCCCCCGCGAGGTCAAGAACCGCGATGCCGTAACGGCTTTTCTCGAGTGCGTCGACCAGTTCGTACAGATCATGAACGATTCGGGCTTCGTAACGCTCGAACGCCTCACCACGGACGATATTATCGGCACGGCGGAGAGTCCCGGCGTACTGGAGCGTTACCTCTGCCTCTCGCAAGGAGATACCGCCACGCTGCAGGACATGCAACTCAATCCCGAAGAGATGGTCGTAGGAGACAAGATACTATGCCTGCACACCCTTTCGGATGTGGACGACCTGCCCGGAAGCCTTCAGACAGACTCCCGGTATGAGCGCCTCTCCACGGACCGCTCGGACTGCCGCCTCAGCTTTGCGGCGCCCATAGGGCTGCTGCTTAGCTGTAACCACGTAGTGAACCAGTATGTGTTTATCGACGACTCTGCCGAATCGCTCAAAAGGTTCGAGAAGCTGGCCCGCAACCTCCATTCGCTCTCCCGGTACAGCCGGGCCAACGAGATCAACAAGCAGTGGATCGACGCCTATCTTAATGAGGCGCACTCGTTCGGACTGACCGCCGTACGCTGCCATGTCAACGTTATGGCCTGGAGCGAGAACCGTGAGGAACTCAAGACCATTAAGAACGACACCGGATCTGCTTTGGCGCTGATGGGCTGCAAGCCCCGGCACAACACCATCGATGTGCCGACATTGTTCTGGGCAGGGATTCCCGGCGGCGAGGGAGATTTCCCTGCCGAGGAGTCGTTCTACACCTTTATCGAACAGGCTCTCTGTTTCTTCATCGAAGAGACCAACTACCGGGATTCGCTCTCTCCTTTCGGAATCAAGATGGCCGACCGCATCAGCGGCAAACCTCTTCATCTGGATATTTCGGACCTGCCGATGAAAAAAGGCATTACGGCCAACCGAAACAAATTCGTATTGGGTGGTTCGGGCTCCGGGAAATCGTTCTTCATGAACCATATGCTGCGCCAGTATTGGGAGCAGGGAGCCCATATCCTCTTGGTCGATACGGGGAACTCCTATCAGGGACTCTGCTCGCTGATCCGTGAGGTGACAGGCAGCCAGGACGGTATCTACCAGACTTACACCGAGGAGAACCCCATATCGTTCAATCCCTTCTATACCGAGGATTACCAGTATGACATCGAGAAAAAGGAATCGATCAAAACGCTGATCATGACCCTTTGGAAACGGGATACCGAGCAGCCCACCCGTTCCGAGGAGGTGGCCCTCTCGAATGCCGTAAGCCTTTATATCGAGCGTATCCGACAGAACCGCGATATCGAGCCTTCGTTCAACACTTTTTATGAGTATGTACAAGGCGACTACCGCGAGGTGCTCCGCAAAAAGAAATACCGCGAGAAGGACTTCGATGTGGATGGATTTCTCAATGTGCTGGAGCCGTTCTACCGGGGTGGCGAGTACGACTTCCTGCTCAACTCGGATAAGAGGATCGATTTGCTCGGCAAACGCTTTATCGTCTTCGAAATCGATTCCATACGCGACCACCGGGTGCTGTTCCCGGTGGTGACGATCATTCTGATGGAGGTCTTTATCAACAAGATGCGCCGCCTGCACGGGGTTCGCAAGCTGATCGTTATCGAGGAGGCATGGAAAGCCATTGCCAAGGAGGGCATGGCAGAATATGTAAAGTATCTCTATAAAACCGTCCGTAAATATTTCGGCGAGGCTATCGTCGTGACGCAGGAGGTCGATGATATCATCTCCTCGCCGGTGGTCAAGGAGTCGATTATCAATAACGCAGACTGTAAAATTCTGCTCGATCAGCGCAAATACCTCAATAAGTTCGACGCCATCCAGCAGCTTTTAGGATTGAGCGACAAGGAGAAAGACCAAATACTCTCGATCAACTTATCGAACGACCCCTCGCGCAAATATAAGGAGGTATGGATCGGTCTGGGCGGAGTGCAGTCGGCCGTCTATGCTACCGAGGTATCGATGAGCGAATACCTCTGTTATACCACCGAAGAGTCGGAGAAGGTCGAGGTGCTCCGGAGGGCTGAAAAAGTGGGCAGCATGGCCCGGGCGATCCGGGAACTGGCCCGCGAGAAAACGGAAGGTCGATAACATTTTAACGTAAAAGTATGAACATGAAAAGATGAATAGCCATAGCAGCCTGCGGACTATTGTTCGCGGGTAAAGCGCAGGCCCAGTGGGTGGTGACCGACCCCTCGAACCTGGCCCAAAGCATCGTCAACAGCGTGAACGAGATCGTCGAGACCTCGGCCACGGCCGAACGTATGCTGGCCAACTTTCAGGAAACCGTAAAAATATACCAACAGGGTAAAGAGTATTACGACAAATTGAAGGCCGTGCATAATCTGGTGCAGGATGCCCGCAAAGTACAGCAGTCCGTTCTGCTGTTGGGTGAAATATCGGATATCTACGTGAACAACTATGGCCGGATGCTCAGCGATAAGAACTACACCACGCAGGAACTGTCGGCCATCGCTTTCGGGTACAACAAGATCATGCAACAGGGCAGCGAGGCCATCCTCGAACTGAAGAACGTCATCAATCCTACGGGGATGAGCATGACCGACAAGGAGCGTCTCGACCTGGTCGAACGGGTCTATAACGAAATGGTGCGTTATCGCAACCTGTGCGACTATTACACCCGCAAGAACATCGCCGTATCGTACTACCGGGCGCAGAAAGCCGGGCAGACCCAGCAGATCATGCGTCTGTACGGCAATAGCGAGCAACGCCATTGGTAACACCTATAAATCGCATAACTATGCTGCTTACCTTATCGATCGAAAACATGCACGGGCTGCTGCAGGACCTTTACAGCGAGATGATGAAGATGTGCCGGCCTATCTCCGACGTAGCCTTGCCGCTGGCGGCCCTCGGAGCCCTCTTTTTCATTGCTTACAGAGTCTGGCAGTCGCTGGCCCGCGGGGAGCCCATCGACGTATTCGGCCTGCTGAGGCCCTTCGTGCTGGGCATCTGCATCCTGTTCTTCGATACGATGGTGTTGGGAACCATCAACGGGATCTTCCAACCCATCGTGCAGGGAACAGGAGCCATGCTGCGCGACGAACAGTTCGACGTACGGGAATATCAGGCGCAAAAAGACAAACTGGAGAATGACGCCCGCCTGCGGAATATCCTCTCGGGAGGAGGCTACGTCAGCGACGAGCAGTTCGACAAACTGATCGGACAGTTTGGCTGAAGTCAGGAGGATTATGCAGCTTTGGAAAATATGTATAACACGGTCAATATGTTCTCGCTCGACAATCTGGTGCAAATGGCCATGCGCAAGGTCGTGGAGGTCATCTTTCAGGGAGCGTCGCTTGTAGTGGATACCATACGCACTTTCTTTCTGGTCGTTCTCTCGGTGCTGGGGCCGCTGGCATTTGCCATCAGCGTTTTCGACGGGTTCCACAATACCCTGATCCAATGGCTCGCACGCTACATCAGCGTCTACCTCTGGCTGCCTGTGGCCGACCTGTTCGGAGCCATGCTGGCGAAAATTCAGGGACTGATCATCCAAAAGGATATCGCCGACATACTGGATCCGCTGGCCATCTTCCACCCTGACGGATCGGGCGCGATCTATATCATCTTCATGATTATCGGAATCGTCGGATACTTCTGCATCCCGACCGTCTCGAACTGGATCGTGCAGGCCGGAGGCATGAGCGCTTATAACCGCAATGTGAACAATACGGTAAACAAGGCCGGCAATGTCGTAGGGGCCGCCGCCGGAGCTTCGACCGGTAACCTATCGGCCGTACTGCTGAAAAAATAGAACTGTTATATGGAATTCAAGTCATTAAGAAACATCGAGTCGTCGTTCAGGCAGATACGCCTGTTCACGGTCGCGCTGCTGGCCATCTGTGCCTGCGTGACCCTCTACGCGCTGGGCAAGTCGTATGCCTTCGCCGAACGGCAGCGCCAGAAGATCTACGTGCTCGACCAGGGCAAATCGCTCATGCTCGCGCTCTCGCAGGATGCGGCGCAAAACCGTCCCGTGGAAGCCCGCGAGCATGTGCGCCGCTTCCATGAGCTTTTCTTCTCGATGGCCCCGGACCAGGCCGCTATCGAGTCGAACATAGGCCGGGCGCTCTTCCTCTCGGACAAGAGTGCCTACGGTTATTATAAGGACTGGAACGAGAAGGGATACTACAACCGCATCATCGCGGCCAATATAACGCAGACCGTCGCAGTGGACAGCGTGCGCTGCGATTTCGAACGATACCCTTACCATATAGTCACCTACGCCCGGCAGATGATCATCCGCGAGAGTAACGTTACGGAGCGTTCGCTCATCACCGAGTGCGACCTGCAGAACACCGTCCGCTCGGACAATAATCCGCAAGGGTTTATGATCGAGCGGTTCCGCATTCTCGAAAACAAGGATTTACGAACCATAGAAAGATAGTTAGTGATGAAACCTCTGAAAATGAATTTTACGAGCCGACTGCGCGAGTGCTGCGACCGGCTCTCGCCCCGGCAGCGCAAGGCGGTCGTGCTGGGCATGATCCTGCTGATGCTGGGCGGCTGCCTGCTCTCGATGCTGCGCGGCGTGGACCGCCTGATCGAAGGGAGTCAGCCCCGGCAGCCGGTCATCACACTCGACTCGCTGGGACGCATGGCGCCCGTCGATGCGATGTCTGACCCTGTAATTCCCGAAGGCGATGAGCGAACAGATAAGTAGTGCTGCACCGCAGGAGCCGCAGAAAAAGGAACTGACCCCCGAACAGCTCCAACAGCGCCGCAAGCGCATCGCCATTCCGCTGTTCGTGCTGATCTTTCTGGGCGCCATGTACTGGATCTTCGCTCCGGGTGGGGATGCCGGACAGCCGGCCCAAGGCGGCACATCGGGGTATAATGTCGAGGTGCCTGACCCCAAAGAAGAAGATATGCCCGGCAGCAAGAAGACAGCCTACGAAAAAGCCCAACTGGAATCGGAGGGCAAAGCCCGCCTGTCGCTCTCGGACCTGGCCGGCGAGCTGATGAAGGCCAACGCCCGTAGTGACGAAAAGCCGAAACCGCAGAACACTCCCGAAGAGAACATCCGCCAGTCGGCCCAGACCTACGGACAGATCACCCAGCAGTTGAACGACTTTTACAAACCCACCAAGGAACAGGAAAGCCGCAAGCTGGAGGAGAAGGTGGACGAGCTGCTCGCAAAGCTCAAAACACAGGAACAGCTACAGGATGAGCGCAGCCGCCAGGAGCAGATGATGGAACGCTCCTACCAAATGGCCGCCAAGTACCTGAACCCCAGAACGGCAGCAGAGCAGCCCGTAACCGTCGCGCCGCAGCCTGAAAAAAAGGTAGTCGCCGTGCAGGGCGTGGACCGGGACGATCCGATATCGAGCCTGCCCCAGCAGGTGGGCGACTCCGCACTGTTGGCCGCACTCTCAGCACGCCGCAATTATGGTTTTAATACGGCCGTAGGTGAGAGTTACCGCATGGGAGCCAATACCATCCCGGCCTGCGTGAGCGAGGACCAGACCATCGTACAGGGCCAGCGCGTACGCCTACGGCTGCTGGGAGCCATGCAGGCCGGACAGGTCGTCATCCCCGCCGGAAGCCTCGTGACGGGAACGGCATCCATACAGGGCGAACGCCTGGAGATCAACATCCAGAGCCTCGAGTACAAAGGAAATATCCTGCCCGTGGAACTGTCGGTTTACGATGTGGACGGCCAACGCGGTCTGTTCGTGCCCGGTTCGGACGACCGCAATGCAGCCAAGGAAGCCATCGCGGACGTAGGGAGCAATATGGGCAGCAGCATCTCGGTCACCCATTCTGCCGGACAACAGATAGCGATGGATCTCTCGCGGGGTCTGATCCAGAGCGGCACGCAGCTACTCAGCAAGAAAGTCCGGGCCGTGCGTATCACCCTCAAAGCTGGATACAAGGTGCTGCTCGTTCCCAAAGAATCGTAACCTATAAACTGTTTTATTTATATGAGAAAAGTAAAAATAGCGGCTTCGCTGCTGGGGCTGCTGCTCTCGGGAGCGGCCTACGGACAGCAGGGCCGCGATATCGCCGCTGGGCAGGGCATCGTACCCTACCGGCTGGAGGTGACGTTCAGCAAAACCGTACACCTGATCTTCCCCTCGGCGGTCAAATACGTCGACCTGGGAAGCACGGACATTATCGCCGGCAAGTCCGACGGTGTGGAGAATGTCGTACGGGTAAAAGCTGCCGTAGAGGGATTCAGCGAGGAGACCAACTTTTCGGTGATCACCTCCGACGGGACCTTTTATTCCTTCATCGTGGTTTACGCCGATCAGCCTGCGCTGCTCAATATCAACATGGACCAGTGGAAGGCCGGGGAGCATCCTGTAGCCGGAGGAGGCGGCGTACAGGTCGCCGAACTGGGAACGGAAGACCCGGCTCTGGTCCGCAAGGTGATGTACACGATCTACCAGCGCAACCGCCGCGACGTGAAACATATCGGCAGCCGCGAGTTCGGCATGACGGCCCTCTTGCGCGGCATCTATGTACACCGCGACCTGCTCTTTCTGCACATCAGCCTGGCCAATGCTTCGAACGTACCTTTCGATGTGGATTTTATCCGCTTTCGGATCGTAGATAAGAAAGTGGCCAAACGAACGGCACAACAGGAGACGACGATCGAACCGGTACGAACCTACAGCGCCCTGACCCGCATCGAGGGACAGAGCTCGGGACGCATGGTCTACGCCTTCGGCAAGATCACCATCCCCGACGACAAGTTCCTCGAAGTGGAGATTTACGAGAAGGACGGCAGTCGCCACCAGCGGTTCCACATCGAAAATGCCGACCTGGTCGCCGCACGCCTGATCGAACGCTTAAAGAAGTAAGCTATGAGAGGAACGATTGTCATCTTATCCCTCGGCCTGTTTCTACTGGGCAGCGCTCCGGCACGGGCGCAGCGTTACCTGCCCGCTCAGACGGGTATGCAGATCACAGCCGGACAGGTCGACGGACTCTGGTTTCGAAACCCTAAAGGCGAGCGACTCTTCCACTGCGGCATCGCCTGGAGCCGATACAACGAGAACCGCACACGCTGGGTCGTGGGGGCCGACTATCTGCACAAGGAGTACCGATACCGGACGCAGCTCATCCCCCGCAGCCAGTTTACGATCGAAGGAGGCTATTATGTCCCTTTCCTCTCGAACCGGGGTAAGGATCTGTTCCTCTCGGCGGGGCTCTCCGCGCTGGCGGGTTACGAAGTCGTGAACTGGGGCGAGACCCGCCTCCGGGACGGAGCCTCGCTGCGCAGCGGGGATGGGTTTATCTATGGGCTTGTCCCTGCCCTCGAAGCGGAGCTGTTCCTCTCCGACCGGATCGTGCTGCTGTTGAACCTGCGCCAGCGGGTCCTATTCGGCTCGGATGTCGGGAACTTCAATACGCTGGCTGGGTTCGGAATAAAATTCATGATCGATTAAGATGTACTACAGACCTGTCGGCCGGGCACTTGGTGCTCCATTCCTGTGACGGAATAACCGGTACGATCCCCGCACACACTCGCATTCGTCCGCTCTTACCGTTCCCTGATCCTGTGGCACGGATGCAGGGGGAGAAGGGCTCCCAGGTAACACAGGTAACAACATTGTAACGAACACGAATGATATTACTGGAATTATTTTCGGGTATCGGAGGTTTCTCGAAAGGATTCGAGAAGGCCGGATACCCCATCGAACAGACCTATTTCTCGGAAATTGATAAACACGCAATAGCTAACTTTAAATACAATTTTCCCCATGCACGACACATCGGACCGGTCGAAAAGATCGCAACGGCGGATATCCCGCACCCCGACATACTCACTTTCGGAAGTCCTTGCCAGGATTTTAGCGACCTCGGAAAAGGAGCCGGAATGGCAGGCCGCAGAAGTTCCCTTATCAGCTACGCAATTGAAGCGGTTCGGCATTTCAGACCTGACGTTTTTGTCTGGGAAAATGTTAAGGGAGTGCTCTTCGCAAAGCATCGCGCGGATCTCTTCTCCATACTTAAAGCGTTTGCCGACATTGGGGGTTATCGACTCGAATGGCAACTGCTTAATACGAGCTGGTTTCTACCCCAGAATCGAGAACGGATATACCTTGTCGGACGTCTTGCAGAGCGATGTGCCGGAAGCGTTTTTCCTATCGGAGAAGTCGATTGAAAGAATGATCAAACACGGCTACACCCGTGTGCTTGTGTTGGGACGATAGTAAGCGGTTATGCCGCACGAGGAATCACCAACAGATATATCGTCGAATCGCCCGGAGAAAGCGATCATCGTACAGGGATGAAACCGGAATATTTCAAAAAAGTACGGATGCTCACTCCCGTAGAGTGCGAGCGGCTGCAGGGATTCCCGGACGATTTCACCCGATTGGGAAACTATGACGGTCAGATACGACCCATATCACTGGTGCAGCGTTACCGCCTGCTGGGCAATGCCGTCAGCGTACCTACGGTGGAGGCTGTAGCTATCCGTATACACAATAATACGAACTTTGATTAAACCTCATTAAAACCGATTTTTATGGAAAATAATAAGCTGAAAAACGATCCTTTTATCGCCGCATTCGTTTTTGACAATGCCAACGATCACTTATTGAAGGCAACAGGCCTAACCGATTTGGAGATGGCCGTGTCCAGACTCTTGCCGGAATGTATGCAGAACTCCGTCCGGATCGATGGCATACACGATATGCGTATTATGGTGTATGAATTCCCGAACGCAGGCTCAGTTCCCAAACCAACTGAGGGAAACCGGGACCGCTATTACCACGATCTGCTGATCCCGGCAGTGAACAAATTAGGATTGAAGCTAAATGTCGAACTCCACACCCAAGAGGTCGTGTTTGCCATGCTCCATGACTTACCAATAGAATGGAACAAACCGGGCAAAGCGATCCGACATCGAAGCGAATATGCCAAACATTGCAAGTCGTTCAAAGGCGGTTTTTTCGACCTGGTGGGAAAAGAAACGAGGGTCGTCCTACCCTCCGGGGAGGAGATCGGTTTCGGACTCAGAGCCATGACTCTTCAGGGATTCGGACCGGTATTGGTATGAAAACGAAAAGCCCCGGCTAAGGAGGAAAAATCCCCTAAACATCGCATACACTAAAAATAAACCGATGGAAACGATGACGAGAATACTGGCTATCGGATGTACGGCCGCATTAGCCGTACTGTTCTTGTATGCCTGTAACGACAAACTGGATGTGCAGCAGGAGTATGATTTCTCGCTCTCCTGCTGGCACCTTCAGAGCGCCATCCGCAAAGATGAGAGCGTGGAGATGCGCCTCACGCTGAACCGCTCGGGCAACTTCCGCGATACCCGCTATTACATCGGGTATATCCAGATGGAAGGTAAAGGCGAGGTCTACGATAAAAATGGAACACGACTGGTTAACCGTGAGCTGCACGAACTGGAAGCTATAACCGATTTGGATCAGAGCGACCCTAACGAGCAGGTATTCACGCTTTTTTACAAGAGCCTCTCATCAAAAAGCTCGCAGATACGGCTTGTCGTCGTGGATTCTTTCAATCAGGAGCGAACGCTCGATATCGCTTTCGAAAATAACTCGGAGGAAGAGGAATAAAGATGGCTGTAACGATGTGAATAAGGCCGGCAAAAAACCGGCCTTATTTTTCTGATAATTGATCGCCCTACGTTATCCGAAATACTGGGATAATGAGCATATTAAAAAACGATCGGCCGATTGGAGCATGGCAAAGAGGATGGACAGATTCTGTCTCAATAAAAATACCGCAAGACTTGCGTATCCGGTCTTTGCGGCGTCGCTACCGTTTTATACTCATCCCAACATTCCGGGCGTTGGCCTTCCAGTAGTCGTTCAAATCGTTATACTCCTTGTAAAGTTCGCTACGGTCGATCACTGTGCGTCCTTCGGCTTGACGGCATATCTCGGCCGTCGTCCTGCGTCCGGCTTCGTCATTGTCCAAGTAGGTCAGGATCGTCGCATGCGAAGCGATAGCGGACATTGCTTTGGAAAGGTTCGATACGGAGTTGAGCACGATAGCGTCGGAGCCGGGGCGACGTTCCCGGCGCATCGACATATAAGAGAGATAATCCATGAATCCTTCGAACACGGCTACCGTATCGCTGCCGCAGGAGAGTGTAGAGATGGTCTTGGGAGAAGTGCTGATCTTGAAGCGACTGTTGCGCAGCTCCCAGCCACCGCCGTCGTTGCGGAAACCGACGGCAAAGTATTCTCGCTCGCCGCGGGTACGGTAATAGACTTCCCGGCAATAGCGGGAGGCTATCTCTAAAGAGATACTCCGACTTTTCAGGTAATACAGCAGCCGGGGATCGCTCAGGGGTCGAATGCGCAGGATCTCGATGGCGGGAGGCTGAAGCGGGAATTCTTTGGGGGTATAAGACGGGATATGGATGCCGGCCGGCCCTTCGAGGTTACAGAGTGCCGTGGGGAGGTCACAGTTCTGCAGGGCCATGACCAGGTCGATGATGCTGCCCCCGCGCCCCAGCCCGTGGTCGTATCACAGATTATGGACATAGTCGACACTAAAACTCGGAGTACGTTCCTCGCGTAACGGGGAAAGGTACATCCCGCCGCGAGGGTTCTCCTTACGAGGAGTAATGCCTCGGCTGCTCAAAAATTCACGGATACTGATCCGCTTCAGGTCTTCTATCGACATAATTATTAATTGGGGGATAATGAAACTGTCAAGGATACAACAACCGCCGCAAGATACTCAAAAGATAACGTCGTGATTCCAGCGGGTGAAACCGTATCGCAGATAGTCCGGAATAGTCTCTCTCTTGAAAACGAATCTTTGCAAATGAGTATCCTAACGAATTTATCGGAGAGGCAGGTACGATAAACGGGCCGAATAATATAAGAAAGCGGAAAAACAAAGTACCAGGAGCATTGTATATTGCAATTACTTCGCTATATTTGAAATAACGATTCGCCGGAAGCGGCGGGTTAGCTTTGTCCAATCTTAAAATCTGGTACATTTTGAGAGACGAAGCACAAGCGAAGTCCCTACGAACGGCCCATGCCGGGCGGGGTATTCCGTATATTGGATTCCATGCTACGGCGTGGGCCTCTTGTGCTTGTATTCTCAACGGTTTACCAGAGCCTTAGATTGGTACGAACGCAATGCCCACGCTCGTTTTTTTATTCCGGCGGGTAGCGAAACTTTGTAAAAGCGAAAATATGCTATCTTTGCCACGTAACAATACGGCTTAAGCCTAACATATCGAAAAGGTTAAGACAACCTTTATACCAACGGTAAACTTCGGACTGTTATAGCGATATAGCAGGTTTTCTTCGGTATAAATCTTGTCTGAAACCTCTGTTATGCCCCGGTACGAGTTGCCGGGGCAGCAGGGGCGTAAGGGCAACTACCGAAGAAGGCTCCGAAGGCCGACCGTTGGGGTTGTACCTGCGCTCCTGCTTTTTTATTGTATCTCGCAGGGTGCGGGGAACAAAATTACACATTTCAACCCCTCTCGATATGTTCCGGTCCCGCCCGTTTCTCAAGATACGCTTCACGTGCTCCAGTGCCGGAAATACTCGGCGGCAGGGAGCTATGCGGAATTCTCGTCTGCCTCTAACCCTTCTCGACACTTTCCATATATTCCCCCGCACGGGGCTCGGACCTCTTTCGCCAATCATTCGATCCATAGGCAACAGCGGAGGAGAACCGTTCCCCGTGCGTTTTTTCTTGTACTCATTAACTCGGAGGAATGCACGGCTATCGTCGAAACGGACAGGGACTTCGCCGACCGTAACCCGCCGCCGCATTCCTCCCCGAAACATCCGGAACCATTCGTTATACTTATCGGGGATGGCCCTCTGCACGGAATTCGATAGCAGTTCCGGCAAGAAGTCCGCCGCCGAGGGACTCGTTAAGCTCGCAAGGCTGTGTGTCGCCCCTCGTCGCGACCGATCGGCCGTCCCCGATTTTACTTTCTACTGTAACTTTTCGGTAGAGAACCGAGTTAATAACAGAGAAGAGACAAAGGACGGATGCGGCCTGCGGCAGTATTATATCGGGAGGGGACGCTCCGCAGGCCCGCCGGTCCTTATTTCGGAGAAAACGACCGAGCGACGCCGACATAATCGTGCAGCGGAAGGAGCGTGGAGGACTGCATGCGATTATGACGACGGATAAGGTTCTCCGCGTTTCCAATCCACTCTAACGAACCACTAAAAAATGAGAAATCATGGCAAACGATGAACAAACCCGAACGGTCGCGGTCGTGACCTTCTTTTACAAAGGAGAGTATCTGAGCTCTCTGGTGTTCGACGATACGGAAACGGGCGATGCGGCCATAGCGACGCTACAGGAGATTCTCGACTTTCAGGAGGCCGGCCTATCATTCCGGTGCGAGATCAAACCGCTGTACGATGCACAGTCTATCCTGCAGGAAATGGACGCTTGGAAGGAGGGATTCGTCCGTCCGCAGGGAACGATTCTCAAACTCATGCGGATCATCGAGGCCATGAAATCGAATTGACCGCTATCCCCGTTCCGCTCATCCGAAAACCATAATACATAACGCAATGAACCTAACCGAAACGCTCCCGGCCACCGATCTCGACAAGCTGCTCGACCGGGAAAGAACCCTCGCCGGACTGTCCGCACGGATCGACCTCTCGCAGATCGTGGGCCTGTGGCGCTTGCACCATTCCTACCGGTACGATCCGGATCGGGAAACGTGGGAGGACCCGGTCTCCCTCTCTTCCCACCGGGTCCGCGTCCGCTTCCACGCGGACGGCACGGCCGAAGAATACGAGGCCGAACTTGCGGTGGGTCGCTGTTCCTACCGTCTCGACCCGCAGCGCGGGACACTGACGTGGGAGAACAGCGAGCATTACATCGTCTCACTCACATCCTCGCGCATGGAGCTCCTCGTGCAAGAGCCCGTCGCACGGGTCCGCGAGGCTACGGCGATGCTGAAGTTTGTCTACGAGCGGACAAAGGAATAATTCGCCCGCGCATTCGACGCAATACGACGGATGCTCTCGGCGCTGTGACATACGGCCAAGAATCCGGCCATCGTCGCCGATAGTACCTATACCATATTTCTGAGGAAGCCTGCGGAGACCCATATCTCGGTCTCCGCAGGACTTGCAATCCGATTTTGTTTGCCATGACCGAACATCCCGACATATCCGATACGGCCGTCCTGTCACCCGGAGACAGAATCCGCTTCGTACAGAAACATGCGGGCATGCCGTCGATCAATGCCTTGGCCCGGAGTCTCGACCTGAAGCGCAGCGAGAATCTCTATCAGATTTTGAAGGGAAACAACGGCATTAGCAAGGACTTGGCTTGCAGGATCACTAAATGCTTCCCGCGGTTCAGTATAATTTGGTTAACGACGGGTCAGGGAGAGCCATTGATCCACGTACCCCTTCCGAGCGGTTTTAAAGAGTTGCCGCTGCATACTGCATTGAATTTTGAAAACGACGGTTCCCTGTCCGAGCCGGACCAGGTGCTTTTATTCCCGGATACTTTTTGTCCGTCGGCGGAAATGATAACAATCTGTCATGGCGATGCGATGATTCCCCGCCTCATGCCCGGCGACTGGATGTTTCTGGCCCGTGCTCAGGTCGACTCCCTCGTCTTCGGACAGGTGTATATAGTGATTGCTGGGCCTATCCGGCTTTGCAGAATCGTCCGAAAGGGAGAAACGACAGCCTCCGTACGACTCGTATCGCTAAAGCCTGAAAAATATGATGAATTAATTATACTCCGGACAGATATTGACGAGGTCTTTCGGTTATGCGGAACATTTCGGCATGGGTAGAACGGAGCCCTTAGAAACTACATCTTTCTTTCCTTCTTCCTTTAAGCATTTGGTTTTTAGCTTGTTATGCAACCAAAAACTCTCTGACAGTCTCAGAAATAATGATTCAGACTCCATGTAAAGACGTTCGTTTATAGATATTTATGTAAATTAATATTCATAATTAAAAAAGCTCACCCATCATGTTGAATCCAAACTTTTTTAATTATGAGAAACTTGACTTTTTGTAACCGGGTTTTATCGTTAATCTCGGAAACAGATGTGGACCGCCTGATGCTGAACTTCAATGAGCTGATCGATGAACAGTATGCCGTCACAAAGACTCCAGCCTTGCTGAAGCGGTCGATCCGGCAGGCCCATATTCGCTTGTCGATCGCAATGGACACATACGAAGTTTCGGGTTGGTGCGCCCGAACCGTTCTGAAATTGTTGGAAGCGGAAGAAGAATTGCTGTGCGATCAATCTCAGGACAAAGAACTATGCGATTTCATCGTCGACGATCCCCAAATGCGATGGACCGCAACCATCAGTGACTATACGGAAATGGTGTATGGAATACATGCCATCTGTTGTATTTCCGGAGGCGCTTGCTCGCTGAACGATATCCATCGGGCGCTCGGAGGCATATTCCATGTGCGATTGTCATTGCCGCAGATGTATAAAATCTTTGCAGCCATCCGAGGCCGAAAGAAAGAGCAGGTAGTTTTTCTTAAACGAATGTACGAAGCATTGAAACAGAGAATCGAAGATATGGACCGGTAACGAAGCTCGTATACTTCTGACTAAAATGAAACGATAGCGGGTATAGTGTAAGTCTCACCCGCTATCGCTTCGTTGAGTATTAAAAGAAAATTTAATAACAAATTACTATTTTACCGGGTTTTGTCATGACACCTAAGGATGTATTCAGGTCTTCTTTCACATAAGTGTTATTCTCAGAAACAGGTTCAATAATACCTGTCTTTAAATTCAGTGTCGTAACTTCTTTATTCTTGACAAGAAAAACTACACTATCCCAACCTTCGAATCCAGTAGTAAATACAATTTCCGGATGATTCTGTTTTACTGAATCTATCAACACAAGCAATTCTTCATTAGTAACAACATCTAAATCAAATACTTTTTCTGTTGTCCATCCTGCTCTCATCACCCTAAAGCTATTCCCATTGAACGTAAGAATAGCTTGATTCAATACCATCGATTTAGGTTTGAGATAGCACAAATATTTGGATTTGTCGATTTTCCCATTGTCAATATCTTTAATTGTTTTTTTTGTAAAAAATACTTTACCAATCAATATGATACTGTCTTCCGGCAATGTCTGTAAGTCGGGAAGATTGACAACCTTGGGGGAAATAACCGCATTTCTAACCTGCTTAATAAAATGAGGTTTTCTTCGGTAATACGTCTGTTCCAACCGGTTAAGGAATATTTCCTCGCAATTCTGTGCTGAAACAACCGTACAGTCGATTGCCAACAAGCTGAATAAAATGATTCGGATCAAATTTTTCGCTTTCATTGGTTAGAAATTTCGTTAATATCTCAGGTGAGTTATCTTATTAAACATCGGTTTGATTGTTTGGTACTTGCCACCGGTCGGATTCCATATAGTGCTGTTCAACAATTTCAATTTTCCGAGTCCACCACCGAATATCCTCAGTTTTTGGCCGAACTGTAATCCCACAATATTTACAGCATGAGAATTAGCTAAATTAGCTCCGTACGTACCAATAATTTCCGCATTACGATTTAACATGCCCCCCAATTGCTCCCAGCCTTTAACGTCCATCCTTGATGGGATATATGCTTTGGGATTCATTCCATCAACTTTATCAGCTACTAAAGAGGGATCATATCCCTTTCGATTATTTGCCTTTTCAATAAAAAATGCCGCGTCACGATTTCCATGCCCTTTATCTGCATACTCCAAAGTATAACCATAACAAAACTCTGAATCATCGAGCTGTGCCGGGACTCCTGCTTTGATTTCAAGGTCGTTTCTCATATAAGTTACAATGGAGTTTTCGTCAATTTTCGACCCTGTCAGCGGATTAGCACCAACTTTTTTGGCTGCTTTAAAGCCTTTTATTCCTCCGCTGATAGCTCCGGAGATAAACCCACTTAACAAACCGGACGTAACACTTCCACCCATATTGCTCATGAAGTTTTGACCTCCTACAACATTACTCATGCCTGTCAACAGGAAACTGCTTGCCGCGCCGGTAGCACCACCCATAGCTCCTCCTACAAGCATTCCGGGGAAAAGGCCCAATGCTTTCGATGCATCAGCTATCCAGCCGCCGGCATAGGCCGAAGCAGCTCCGACTGCCGCACCGACACCGAAATAACCTAATGCTCCCCAGAAATTATGGATGTCGTCCAAATGGCTGATCACGTTCATCGCCCCTCCGATCACAGCTCCTAAAACAGGTATCAGCCAAAAGAGCCTTCCGTCCTTATCGATATACATCATCGGTGCGTTTCCGCAGAACAGATAGGGGTTGGCCACCTGCGCGGCCGGATCGACGTTGAACCATCTTCCCAGCATGGGATCGTAGAAGCGGGCCCCGAAATCGTACCATTCGAGCGTCGAACCGCCGAGGTTCCCGTCCTGCAACTCCTTCCCTGAGAACAGATATTTGTTCTTGTTCAGGTTGCTGTACTCGAACGCGAGGCCGAAGGGATAGAAATCGGTCGTCTGGGAGGCTTGTAGCGTCCCATCCACTGCCGAGAGCATCACGCGCGTACTGCCCAGATGGTCGGTCTTGAAATAGTTGTAGGTGTAGGAAGTTCCGGCGGAACCCTCGCTACGGGATACCGTCCCCTCGGGGGTGAGCATGTACAGCAACTTGTCGTCATGGCCGTACACCATCACCGAGCGGTAATAAGTCAAAGAACCGTTCGCATCGCAGGCCAGCTTCTCGCCCGATGCGCTATAAATATAGTTAATCTTTTGATTTCCTGCAACGATTTCTTCGGGAAGATTGAGCGTATTGTAGGCGATCGTCAGCCCGCGCCGCCCGTCGAAAGTCATGTTGCCGTCGGCATCGTACAGGTAACTGTCCGAGGCGGTTCCGTTCACGCCGACCGAGAGCAGGCGGTAGCCGTCGTACGTGTTGGTCAGCGCGTGCAGGCTTTCCCCGCTGCCGCCGGTCCGCTGAACCGAGAGGATATTGCCGTTCAGATCGTAGGTCAGTCCACTTTCCTTATAATTCGCGGACGGACTCCATACGCCGCCGGAGAGCAGTTTGTAATCCGCCGATTGGAGCTGGCCCACGCGGTCGTATGCATAGGCGTAGGCTTTGTCCGTCGACGTAGCCGAGCCCCAACGCATGGCGCTGACGTTCCCGTCCAGACGGGGCACGGCTCCCGCCACGGCGCTCTGCTCGTAGTCGAGCGCGTAGCTGAACGAAGGCGAGGTGACGGCGTTCGTGCGTCCTGTCAGGTCGTAAGCGTAGGATTCCGTTTCCAGTCCGTTGTGGATCGCTTTGGCCGCCGTGCGGCCCAGTTCGTCGTAGGTGTACGAGGCGAGGACGACTTTCCCGTTGGCCCCGTCCCCGGCGATCTGCTGGCTCACCTGCTGCAAGCGCCCGAACGCATCGAACTCGAACCATTTGTCGTATTCGTAGACCGTATTGTCCACGGTCTGCTTCACTTTCGTCCGCGTCACGTTGCCCGTGAAGTCGTGGGTGTTGGAGGTGATCTCCGTACCAGAGGGATAGAGATCGGCCACCGACTGGATCGCCTGATAGTCGCTGTCGAAATAGGCCGCCGTGGTCAGCCATCGGTCGGTCTCGATGCCCAGCACCTTGCTCTTGCTTCCGGTGCTTTGGCCCTGCACCCGGTAGTTCGGCGTGCCACCCAGCGCATCGGCCGTCGAGAAGCCGTGCGGATCGTTCTCCGTCAGCCAATCGTAATCGTCGTAATAGGTGACGCTCAGGTAAGCGCTCTCTGCCGTCGCCGAAGGATAGCTCTGGTTCGTATATCCGTGCACGGCCGATCCCCTTTCTTCGTAGAGCACGGTTGCCGCGTCCAGCGCCGCCTTATGCGATTCGAAAGTGCCGCCCGTGACGACACCCGAAAGCACGGGACGATCCATCCGGTCGTACTTGGTGAACGACCACTCGTTAGCCGTCCGTTGCTTGCCGCTTTGGGTCATGGACAAACGTCCCCGCAAATCGTACAGCGAGTATACGCAGTCCGTACCGGGGTTCCACTGGCGCACGGCCTGTCCCTTGTCGTCGTATTCAGTGTAGTAGCTGAGCTTATGCAACTGCGAAGGCGTGTAGATCGTTCCGTCGGTCAGCGCCTCGTGCTGGGCCGGAGGCAGGACGTAGCGTTGCTGCCCCAGATCGTCATAGACGTAGTAGGTCATGCGACGGTCGCTCTCCGATACCCGCACCTCTTTGGCGATCACCTGTCCCTGCGCGTTCGTGTACTCGTAGCTTTCCTGACGCTGGGCCTGTTCGGCCTCCGTGGCGTTGTCTTTGGTGCCAGCACCCGTTTGACGGTCAGTCGCTCGGCGGCGTAATAGCCGTCGAACTTCAGGGACGAATCGCCCTCCATACGGTAGCGGCGGATCGCATCGGCCTGCGTATTGAGCCGGTAGCCGAAATGCGTATAGTATCCCGAAAAGCTCCGGTATTCTCCCGGCGAGGTCTGGTTCAGGACAAACCCCAACGGGGAATCGTCATACGTCTTGTACGAACGGGCGTAATCTCCCTGCCCGGTTCCGAATTTCGCCGAATAGAAAGCCGTTTGTTCGCTAAGCGGATCGGAGACTTTGGCTCCGGATGCCGCAGTGGTAACGAAAGGTAGATAGCTGACCGAATCGGCGCGTCCCATGCAGTCGTACTCGACGAACGAGACGATATCCCCTCCTGCGGGAGAAGTTCCTACCTGTACGGTCTGCTCCTGCCGGTAGAGTCCGTCGTAATAGGTGACGGTCGAGTTGTAGGCCGTGCCCGTTTCATCGGTATAGATACGCTCGGTCGTACTTTGCTGCTGCGCTGTGGGAAGCGCCGAAGCCTGCGTGAACGAGATGGCGTGGGTCAGCATTTTCGAGTGATCCGTCGGGTCGGGATACTCCAGCACGACGGTTCCGTTGATGGTCTGGCCGGTCGTATTGGATTTGAAAGCGATGATGCCCTTCTGTCCGTTTTGGGTCGCTGGACGGAAATTCGCCTTGTCCACTTGAGAATCCACTGGCTCGCCCAGACGCGGTGTCGGCATCGTCTGAATCGAATCGGTCGGGCCGAAGGCGAAGTCGTACTCATAGCTTCCGCCGCCGGCATCGACCGTAAAGCGCTCGGTCGGGATCTCGATCCAGTAACCGGCATAGGTCGGTTGACTGACGCTAAAAGAGACCGTCACCGGGCTTCCGCCGAGCGGATCGGTAAAGGAGGCCGTGGCCTCTGCGTATCGGTCCGGTCCCCGATAGTTCGGCGTGGCGGTTACGCTCAGTGCCGAGTTGGCGAATGAGGCCGAGCACCCTTCCGGCAGCCCGCTCGTGCCGAGATAATCGAGGGTAACGCTCCCTTCCCGATTTTGGTATGAAAGCGTAACCGACTGTGAGCCTCCTTCAGGATCGATCGTTACATATTGCGGCGAAGCCGACAGGCTGAAGTCCAGCGGCGGTTGTTCGACGGTCAAGGTCGCGGAGACAGGCTTCGAGGCATCGCTCTGGTTCGTAAAATGGACCGTGACGGTTGCTGAGCGGGACTGTGTGCCGTCATTCGAACCCGACACCTGAAGATTCAGTTTCGTTCCCTGCTGTGAAATCGTGCACCATGCGGGCAGGTTATCCGCATGATCGTAACTCAGGGCGAAAGCGTCGGTGCGGTACGTGTAGGCCAAATCGATTTCCGCACCGCCCCCGCCGGCAGGAACGCTCGCCTGCGACGTGGAGAAAGAAACGGCGTAATTGTCCGGCTGTTGGGTGTAGGCTAACGTCGCCGAGACGGGATTGTTTCCGTCCAACGGATTCTCGTAATAGACCGTGATGCTCCCGCTGCCGAGCGAGGTAAGGCCGTTGGCCCCGTAGGAAAGAGTCAGTTGACCGTCCGCTCCGGAAGTGATCGACCATCCTTCGGGAAGCCCGATTGCGGATTTATAGGTCAGAGCGACCGGACCTGTACGGTCCTCGTAGACGACACTCAATGCTTGCGTTCCACCCGCAGAGGCAAGATCGACATTGCTTTGCTCGAAGCGGATGCGATACTCGGCCGGTTGTTGGGTGAAGGCAATGACATCGGATAGTGTTTTAGCACTACCAGCAGGATCTTTGAAATTAAAAGTAATATTTCCCGAAAGCGGCGAACTCGTCTGATTCTTTTTAAATTCGACAGCCAGCTGGCTGCCATTGATTACCCGACAGGATTGTATCTGTCCTTGATCCCCGTTGTAACCGGTGCATTCGAAACTCACGAGCGAATCGACCGAATAAGCGATAGACAGTGTTTTGGTTTCACCGGCTCCGCTCACTTCCACACTCTTGGGAGTGAGGGTTACCCATGAACTCATCGGCTCCTGCGATACAGAGAAAGATGCCGTTACCGGCTGAGCGCTGTTGAGCGGGTTGGCATAGCTTACGGTAAGATCGGCATAGCGTATTACGCCGGTGATATTTCTCTGTGCGGAGAGAGTCAGGCGTCCTCCGCTGCCGGCTGTAAATACACACCAGTCGGGAATACCTGAACATCCCTGATATGCCAGGTCCATACTTCCGGTTCGCTCCGCATATACGATGGATACCGTCGTGCTTCCTCCCTCGGGGGTGATAGAGTACGAGGACGATGATGCGCGGATGGCATAGCTTTGCGGTTGTTGGGAGAGGCTGAACGAAGCCGTTACCGGCTGGGCGCTGTTGAGCGGATTGACATAGGATACCGTTATCGTGGCACTGCGGACCGTATTACCGCTGTTGGCCGCGCATGAAGCGGAAAGCGTTCCGCCGCTGCCGGGGGTAAGTGTACACCAATCCGGCACTCCCGAACTGCTCTGGAAAGTCAGTTCGACAGTTCCGGGGCGTTGCGTGTAAGCCAGCGTGACGGTTTTGGTTTCGCCCGCTGCCGCAACGCTCAAACTATTGTTCGGAATGGTGATGTTGTAACTGAGCGGTTGCTGAGAATAGGTAAATGTGGCCGATACCGGCTGGCTGCTGCTGAGCGGATTCGCATAATAGATCGTTACGGTTCCGTTAAGCGCTGTATTGGCCGTATTACCCGGAAAAGTCACGGAAAAAGTGCCGTTGCCGTTTGCCGTTACGGTAGCCCCGGCGGGCAGTCCCGTACAGCTTTGATACGTGAGGCTGACCGTTCCCGTGCGGTCGACATACGCCAGCGACAGGGTTTTGGTCTCGCCCGCTGCCGCAACGCTCAAACTATTGTTCGGAATGGTGATGTTGTAACTGAGCGGTTGCTGAGAATAGGTAAATGTGGCCGATACCGGCTGGCTGCTGCTGAGCGGATTCGCATAATAGATCGTTACGGTTCCGTTAAGCGCTGTATTGGCCGTATTACCCGGAAAAGTCACGGAAAAAGTGCCGTTGCCGTTTGCCGTTACGGTAGCCCCGGCGGGCAGTCCCGTACAGCTTTGATACGTGAGGCTGACCGTTCCCGTGCGGTCGACATACGCCAGCGACAGGGTTTTGGTCTCGCCCGCTGCCGCAACGCTCAAACTATTGTTCGGAATGGTGATGTTGTAAGGTAGCGGCTGCTGGGAATAGGTAAATGTGGCCGATACCGGTTGGCTGCTGTTGAGCGGGTTCGTGTAATAAATCGTCGCTGTCCCACTACGGGTCGCATTGGTCGTATTCGAGGGAAAGGCAACGGAGAAAGTTCCGTTACTGCCCGCCGTTACGGTTGCCCCGGAGGGCAGTCCCGAACAGCTTTGATAGGTAAGGCCGACCGTGCCGGTACGGTCCACATAGGCGAGCGACAGGTTTTTTGTCTCACCCGCTGCCGCAACGCTCAAACTATTGTTCGGAATGGTGATGTTGTAACTGAGCGGCTGCTGAGAATAGGTAAATGTGGCCGATACCGGCTGGCTGCTGTTGAGCGGGTTCGTGTAATAGATCGTTGCGGTTCCGCTAAGCGCTGTATTGGCCGTATTACCCGGAAAAGTCACGGAAAAAGTGCCGTTGCCGTTTGCCGTAACGGTAGCCCCGGCGGGCAATCCCGAACAGCTTTGATACGTGAGACTGACCGTCCCCGTGCGGTCCACGTAAGCGAGCGACAGGGTTTTGGTTTCGCCCGCTGCCGCAACACTCAAACTATTGTTCGGAATGGTGATATTGTAACTGAGAGGTTGCTGCGAATAGGTAAATGTGGCCGATACCGGCTGGCTGCTGTTGATCGGATTGTTGTAGGAAATCGTCGCCGTACCGCTACGGGTCGTGTTGGTCGTATTCGAAGGAAAAGCCACGGAGAAGGTTCCGTTGCTATTTGCCGTGACAGTTGCTCCGGCAGGCAGTCCCGTACAGCTTTGATACGTGAGGCTGACCGTTCCCGTGCGGTCGACATACACCAGCGACAAGGTTTTGGTCTCACCTGCTGCCGCAACGCTCAAACTATTGTTCGGAATGGTGATGTTGTAACTGAGCGGCTGCTGAGAATAGGTGAATGTGGCCGATACCGGCTGACTGCTGTTGAGCGGGTTCGTGTAATAAATCGTCGCTGTTCCGCTGCGGGTGGCTGAAGTCGTATTCGAGGGGAAGGCAACGGAGAAAGTCCCGTTGCTGCCCGCTGTTACGGTTGCCCCGGCGGGCAGTCCCGAACAGCTTTGATAGGTAAGACTGACCGTGCCGGTACGATCGACATAGGCGAGCGACAGGTTTTTTGTCTCACCCGCTGCCGCAATGCTCAGGCTATTATTCGGAATGGTGATATTGTAGCTGAGCGGCTGTTGGGAGAGCGAGAACGATGCCGTGACGGGTTGCGAAGCGTTGAGCGGATTGTTATAGGAAACGGTAACGGTCGCACTTCGGGCCGCGTTGGTCGTGTTAGCTGTGCAGGAGAGGGCTAAAGCTCCGTTCGCTCCGGCCGTCAGCGTACACCATGAGGGCAACCCCGAGCTGGATCGATAACTCAACGTAACCGGATTATCCCGCTCCACATAGGATGCCGTGAGGGTTTTATTCCCTCCGGCAGAAGGTATACTCACGCTATTTTCGGACAGGGTCACGGCATAGCTGGCCGGAGTCTGGGAAAAAGCGATCGCATCGGATATGGTCAGCGCAGAGTTGACCGGATCCCGGAAAGTAAATGTAATATTTCCGGAAATTGTCGAATTGGTTTGGTTTTTCTTGAAATTGACATACAGTTGATTGTTGGCGATACGGTAAGATTGCACCTGCCCCTGATCACCGCTGTAACCCAGACACTCGTAGGTAACGGTAGAATCCACCGCATACTGGAGATTAAAGGATTTTTCCTCTCCCGTCCCCTTGACAGTCACGCTTTCCGGCGTAATGGCTACCCATGAGGGAACGGTCGACTGGTACATTTTGAAACTTGCCGTAACAGGATGGGCTGCGTCCCGGGGATTTTGGTACCGGACCGTTACGGTCGCGTTACGGTCCGTGCCCGTCGCATTTCTGTCGCACCGAAGCGTCAGCTCCCCGTTCGTGCCGGCCGAAAGCGTACATCCGGCAGGCAATCCCGTCGCTCCCAGATAGGTCAGATTGACCGCCTCCTGCATGTACACATAGGAGACCTTCAGTTTCTGGGTGCCTCCATACGGATCGACCGAGATACTGGCCGGCGCTATCGAGATCGTATAATCGGGCGTCGCGGCCGGCTGAGTAAAAGAAAGAGTACCGAAAATTTCATTGGACATATTCTGGGGATCCCGGTAATAAACCGTTACGGTACCCGATACCGGAGTATAACCCGAGTTCGCCTTAAATACGATCGTAAATTGTTTATGACTATTGCCGGTTACAGAGCTGACTTGGGAAGATGTGGTGGCATAGCGGATAAAATCCATATTCATCAACGAATCGGGAGAAATGGTGTAATCTACCGAGCAGGTATAGGTTCCCCCTTCGAGCGGAACGGAAATCGAGCTCGGACTGACTGAAACGTACTGCTGACCGTACAAGAACAGGCCGCAAAAAAGAAATAACAGGGATAAACTATATTTTTTCATAACCGTTGCTGCTTACTTTGGGTTATTGGTACTGATAACTTTTGAGCAATCGCCGCTCGTTGTCTCGGATGGCCGAGAGGCGGCCGAGGGCATCGTATTCGTAATACGTGGTATAGCCGTTAGGATCGGTCTGAGAGGTCATGCCGACACCCGGCAGATGGGTATAAGTCGTCATTTCCGAGCCGGTGGGCTGGATACGCAATTCATCGATGATTTTACCTGCGGCACTGAGCTCGTAGCTCGTGCTGGCCTCGGTCACCTCCAGCATCTGTTGGACCCGTTGCCATGATGCGCCGTTATCGGAACTCTCCCAGTAGGACAGAAGATAGCTTCCCGGTATGAAATTCCGCAAGTTTATCGAATACGTTCCACTGAGCACACGGCTGCCGGTTTTGGCTGTCGCCGTTTCTATTCCCTCGTCGCCCTCTTCGAAGCTGGTATGAAAGACCTCCTTGTCGCGAATATCGTTGCTATGCAGCGTGAAAAGCTCGTAACGGCCGGTCAAATGCCAAACGATCTGCGGCATTTGGACATTCAGCGTCATGGTATAGTTGCCGGAGGTAATGGGAACGTCGAAACGCAGGCTGAAATCGCTTGCGCTACCCGAAGACGATAGCAACTGCGGAGAGTAGGTAGCTGTTTGGTCGGTCGTCGCGTTGTGTACGACCAGACTCATCGTACAATCGCTTTCGACCGTGATGAGCGAATCGGCGCTCATATCGATCTCCAGCCGGAGGGTTTGATCCATATTGGAAACAAAAGTGCGTTGGATACCGGATGCGCTTCCGGTAAAGGAGTATGATTGCGAAGTGATGTAATCCTCCGGACCGCCGCCTCGCGCATTTTTCACCCGTGCGATTGGCAGAGAATGGTCGTAGCCGTAAATGACGGCCTGATAACTTCCGTACGGCGCATGGGTACAGGTCGGATTGCCCCAATTATCGTACTTGTCGAAGATCATCGTCTCCTCGTAGCGGGAGTCGTAAGTGAAATGGCCGGAGGCGTCGATCGAAGACTTGGTGAAATCGCTCGGCGAAATCGGCTTGAAAAGTTTTAAAGCGAGCTTTCGATCGACCAATACCGTGCTGTCAGGCAGATCGCTCATGCGGAAAAGCGTCAATTCGGCTCCCGTGATCTTGCCGTTTTTGTAGGAAATCGTCTCGATGGGCACGGCCCGCATGTTGCGCCGCTGCATGATCGTAAGCGCGCTCTGCATCGGCGTGGCGAATCCGGACTGGGCGCCGTAATCGAACGGATAGGACATTTCGGAGGTGAACAGGTTATCCTCGGCGTCCCGTTGCTCGGACGTTTTGGAAGTCATATAGGTCGTGTCGTAGGCAACAGCTGTCAAGGCCGGAAGAGTATACGGACCTTTCGAGACGATCGTACTGTCCAGATAGACCGGTTGCGACATCCATTCGTATACGCCCAATACGTGGTGCGTCTCGGGACGGACCATCGAACCGTAATTACTGGTCAGGCCCACATAGCCCAACACTTTCGATTTGGCCGGAGCCGTCAGCTTGTAACGATTGGACTGCGAATAGACCAGTACATCGTCGGACGTATAGTGTTGCTGTTCGAGCAGCAATCCCCGTCTCCACATGCGTGAAGATTTCGGGAAAAGCACTCCGTCACCGAAGTCGAACGTTTTCGGAGCTCCCGGACCGTAAGAATTCGGAAAATACAGAACTGCGGAAGAATCCCGTTGGCCATTCGAAAAAGACGTATACCGGTTGATCGTATAGGAACCGTTGGGTTTGATTTCCTTGACCTCGGAATATACGACCGGAACACCGTTGAAATCAAAAATCAAATTTTGGCTGTTTTCATATACTGCATAGCCGATAGGCCGGCCTACGGTTTGTTCCTTGAAGTCTGTAGAGGTGTATAGAATCGTTCCTTTGAATATTTCGCCTGAAGACTCTCCGGTCGATTTCACGTATCGATATTCGGTCACATTTTCTTTCCCGTTCAATGCTTCGATGATCCGCTTGATGCGGACCCCTCCGCCGATTATTGTTTTTTCTCCGAAATAGCCATCAGCGGCTACATTGGCTTCGTACTCGAATTTTTTACGTCCGCCCCCTTTGTAAACGATGTCGGTCAGCATATCGGCCGCCGTTTGCGGAAACTTCGGCGAACGGTCGGCGCCCTCGACGACGTGCCCATGTATTTCGTAAGTCGGAATATATCCGCCCTGGCTGCTGCCTGTGCCGTTGAAGTAGCCCCAATGGTCGTAATCGAGAGAATAACGGGAAGGCAGGTGATAAGCCGTATTGTATTCGAAATGGCAGACATGCTCGGTCGTCTCTCCATTCTTTTCGTCGATCGAGGAGAGTTTGGTGGAACCGTTGTCGAATGTTCCGTAGGAAAGCACGGTGGATTTAAGATACCGATTCTCTGCATACAGTTTTACTTCCGTAAGACGAGGAGGTTTGTTGTCGGTATTTTCTTCCGCAACGAACTCCAGTTTCCCTCCGTTCCATTCGATCCGCTGCAAGTAGCGCGGATAGTTCGTGACTCTGCGGCTATTGGTTTTTTCTTCTACGGTTTCGATACTCCATCCGGTTCCGACATCCCAACTGGCCGAATTTATGATCGTATGAGAGGTATTGACGTCGACGATCGGAGCGTTTGAAGTGTAATAATAGCGGATCGTATCGTTCTGACTGGTCACGATCCGCGAGAGATTCCATGAAGTAATCCAATCTTTAACATCTTCCTTATTATCCAGATCCTCAGAGACGGTCGTTTCGACCTCATTGAAATAGTAACGATTGCCGCTCTCATCAGTGACCGTAAATGTAGAGCTGTAAGGAGTCCTGTTCCATTTCACTTGAATTCCCTGATAAGGTATCAGGTGTACGTCCCCGTTATAATCGGCGACGAACTGTCCGCTTTTGCCCGAAATCTCGAAAAAGAACAGATCGGGTTCGCTATCGAACTCGGCATCATTCCGCTCATCGATTTTATCCGTATTCCATGAACTCAAGTTATTGGCTTGCTCTCCGTCCGGCGTTCCTGAAACTCTGCTGTATCCTTCCTCGTCGGCCTGAGCTCCCCGCACCATGCGGCTGATGCGACCGCCGGTCGAGAGCCTCCATCCGAGGCCCACCCACGTTTCCATATCTTTCACCTTGATTCCCGAAGCCTGATAACCCAGCGACACGGGAACCTGTACGCCTCCGGCAGAAATCGTGTAAAAAGGAATGTTGATCGAGGCCGTTCCGGTATAATGGCTTACCGGGATATTGATACTTCGCATCATGGCCGCAGCCTCCGGCGAAGGAGGAGTAATCGATTGCTGCTCTTGTCCGTAACTATACGGAACGATTCCCGCAAATAACAGGAATAGAGCGAGCAGTTTAGGTCTAAGTAGGTTCATATGCGATTATTTTGAAGTTTAGAAATTACTCTTTGTCGGGATGAAAAAGGCGGGCGAAATCAGGATAACATACTGTGTAGCAAAGCATGCTCTCTCCCGTATGTAAAGTTCCGGGGTCCGGATGGGAAAAATATAGGAGTAGTATGGTACTCCTATATTTTTTTGACCAACTTCAATTTTAATCTACAGATTTGTAGTTTATTATAAATCACAAATAATGATGATTACGGCAAAATCACGGATCGCAAGACAGGATATCCTGTCCCGTAAAAAAATACGGAATCGACAGCTTGTCAAATATTAAGCTACTGATTATCAATAATAGAAAAGAATATAATACATAAAAAACATAGGACTCCTATACTACTCCTATATTTTCCCCGATCCCGTTTCCGACCTTCGTACAGCAATCGCCCGACAACTTTTTCTGCTGATTCAAACTTAGGATTATGACACGAACGATCTCTTCCCGACGTTTTCCCGCTTTTTCGCTGCCGGAGTTGCTGGTGGTGCTGGTCATCATCGGGATTCTGGTGCTGATCGCGCTGCCGAACCTGATGCCGCTCATCTCGCGGGCCAAGAGCACCGAAGCCCAGCAGCAGCTCGTCTTTTTGCATACGCTCGAGAAGAACAACTTCTACACCTACTCGAAGTATTCCGCCTCGCTCGAGGAGCTCGGCTTCGAGCAGCAGCCTCTGGTTACGGACGGAGGCCATGCCAATTACCGCATCGAGATCGTCGAGGCTTCGGAGCGGGGATTCCGCGCGACGGCGACGGCCGTGGTGGATTTCGACGGCGACGGCGAGTACAACGTCTGGGAGATCGATCAGGACAAAAACCTGAAAGAGACCGTCAAGGACTGATAACAACCTTTTCTGATCGGCGGACCGGAACAGGCGGGACTCAGGTCCCGCTTTCCGGCACGCTTCCATCTCGAATCCGTTTGATACCCTCTTCATTTATGCCTTGGCAATCGTTCGCATACCTGCTTCCGGTCGTTCCGGCTACCGTACTGGCCGTCTCCGATCTTCGTCGCCGGGCTGTTCCGGTAAGCTGGCTCACCGCATTCGGCTTGTGCGTACTGTTGCCGTCCGTGTTTTTGTCATCCGTAGGAACGATACTGTACAATATGTTGACGAACATGCTGCTGCTGATCTGGGTCTTCGGCGGAGCGTGTATCTATCTGAAACTGCGCTACCGGCGACCGTCAAGCCTCCTTCGGCAGTATGTCGGTTCCGGCGATCTGATTTTCGCCTTGCTGCTGACACCGCTCGCTCCGTTGCCGCAATATCTGTTGCTGCTGCTGGGGGGATGCTTGGCCGGACTGTTCTACTGGCTCGTCGTGCGTGTCGTCGTACAGAAAGAGACGACGATTCCGCTGGTCACGTTTCTGAGCCTGCCGCTGACCGCTTATTTGTCGTACCGCTTTTACCTTTCACTGCCATGACCCTTCCCAAGCGCATACCGACCGAGATCGTGCAGTTGTTTTCCTCCGCCGAGGCATGGAGTTACCGGCTCATACCTTACGCCCGTAAGGATGGAACCGTGCTGTGTGCCGGAGAGCAGGGGCACGACTACGCTTCCGCGTCTCAGGAGATCGAGGTGCTGTCCGGATTCCGGGTGCAGATCGAATCGGTCGGGCCGGACGAGCTCTCCCTGCTGCTGAACCGCTACTACCGCCGGGAAGGGACTCGCCCGATATCGGGGCGGACGGCCGACTTGAGCCGCATCGGCAGCGGACAGGGCTTTCTTACGGACCTGATCGGCGAAGCATTCGACGAATATGCGAGCGACATCCATTTCGAGCCCTACGAGGAGCGCTGCCGCATCCGCCTGCGCATCGACGGCAAGCTCATCGAGAAGTACGTGCTCGACCGGAGCGGCTATGCTTCGATCGTCAACCAGATCAAGATCATGGCGAATTTGGATATTTCGGAGCGCCGCCTGCCGCAGGACGGGCGCATCCTCTACCACCGGGGCGATCGCAAGTTCGACCTGCGCGTCTCGTCGCTTCCGACGATTTACGGAGAGAAAGTCGTGCTGCGCCTACTGACGCGCCATGCCGAGTTGCTGGAGCTCTCGAACCTCGGTTTCTCGGAGCGGCAGCTCGCCGACTACGAGTCGGCCATCGCGCGCCCGCACGGCATGGCGCTGATCACCGGACCTACCGGCTCGGGCAAGAGCACGACGCTCTATGCGACGCTCCGGCGGCTGAACCGCGAGTCGGGCAACATCCTTACGATCGAGGACCCGGTCGAATACACGCTCGAGGGAGTGAACCAGGTACAGCTCAAAGAGGAGATCGGCCTGACCTTCGGCGCTGCGCTGCGCACCTTTCTGCGTCAGGACCCGGACATCATCATGCTCGGCGAGATCCGCGACGCCGATACGGCGGCGATGGCGATCCGCAGCTCGCTGACGGGCCATCTCGTGTTCTCGACGATCCATACGAACAGCGCATGGGGCAGCGTCTCGCGGCTGCGGGACATGGGCGTGCATCCGTACCTGCTCTCTGGCACGCTGATTCTGTGCGCCGCACAGCGGCTCGTCCGCCTGCTGTGTCCCGACTGTAAAAAGGAGGCGGAACTGACCGAGTCGGAGCGGGAACAGGTGTACGGACCTCGGCCGGTTCCTTCCGATAGAAAGGAGGCGGAGGACGGCGCGGGAGAACGGATATCGGAAGCAGCAATCCCGGTCGACAATGTGGACGCGAACCGGACGGAGCCTTTCCCGCCGGCCGACCCGCGCAACAGCACAGGTATCTCCGCTTCGGAGAAAACCGGGCCGCAGCCGGCCGGGAAGACGGAAGAAGCCGCAGCCGGCTTGGCCGGGAACAAAACACCGGTCTCCAGCGTCGCCTGTTGCGAAACGATGCGGGGAGAGTCTTACGAGCGCATGCCGCGACAGGACCGGACACACGGCCATCTCATGCAGAAGACGGAACAAGAAACCTCCGTGCTCCCCGGTAAACAGGACCCGGAGGCGCATTCGCACAAGCATTACCGTCCCGTCGGCTGCGAGCGATGTTACTACACGGGCTACCGGGGCCGCCGGGCGATCTACGAGGTGATCCCGATCGACGACGAGCTCGCCGAGGCCATTCGCGAGAGCCGTCCCGACATCGCTCCGCTGCTCGAGAAACGTGGCATCACCACGCTGAAAGATTCGGCCCTCGATCTGTTCCTTTCCGGGCAGACGTCGCTCGAGGAGGTACTGCCGCTGCTCAGGGAGTGAATACGGATCACGCATCGATAATCCATACGCCGCTCATACTCCGAATCGCCTTTAAACAACGACCCGATACGACTCGCAACTTAAACGCAACTTATGAAGAACCTATACCTCTTTTCGATTCTGCTGGTCTGGACGCTGTGTCTTCCTGCCGCCGTGTCGGCGCAGACCGACGGTGCGAACCGTATCGCTGCGATCCGCGCCCGGCTCGACACGCTGACCCGGCGCGACGAGGCCTACCTCGGCGAGGTGGATCTGTCGGTGGGCGAGGCTCCGCTCTCCGAGCTGCTGCGCTCGGTGGCCCAAGTGGGCGGTGTGAACCTGAGCGTGCGCGACGGGGCGAACCTGACGGTGAGCTGCAACTTCACGCGGGCCCGCATCGACGAGCTGTTGCTGTTTCTGTGCGAGCAGTACGGACTGGACGTGCAGGTCATCGGGAATATCGTCTCCGTCTTTCCGTACAAAGCGCCTGTCGCTCCGCCGCCTGAACCGTCGGTGCGGTTCGACCGCTCCGACTCGACGCTCAGCTACGACCTGATCGCCGTGCCGCTGCGCGAGGTGGCCCGGCGCATCACCGACAGCACGGGCGTGAACCTGATCGTCCCGCAGACGCTGTACGAACGGCCCGTATCGGGCTACATCGCAGCAATGCCTTTCGCCGAGGCGCTCGGCTCGCTGGCCGAGATCAACAAACTGGAGGTTACCCCCGTCAAGGGCAGCGGGGCTTGGGCGTTTTCCGAGTCGCCCTCCGAGACCGGAGGCTCGCCCGCTCCCGCCTCGAACTATGTCCGCCGCCGGCAGTTCGCAGCCTCTCAGCTTTCGGTGGACAGCACGGGTCGGATCACGGCCATGATCGACCGGGGCAACATATACGACATCATACTCGATGTCTGCGAGCAGTTGAAACTCGACTATTTCTTTATCACGCCCGTCAATGCGCAGACGAGCATCTACCTGAAAAACACCGACGCGAAAACGCTGTTCGACCTGCTGCTCACGGGCACGGCTTACACCTACTACGAGGAGGGAGGCGTCTATATGTTCGGCGAGGCGAAACGCGAGGGCCTGTTCTCAACGCGCATCGTCCCGATGCGCTACCGCACGGTGGACAAGCTCACGGAAGCGATCCCCGACAACCTGAAAAAAGGGGTGCAGACGGCCGCTTTCGGCGATCTGAACAGCATGATCCTGAGCGGCGACCAGCGACAGGTAGCCCGCATCGAGCAGTTCTTGCGCTCGATCGACCGGACCGTGCCGCTCATCACGATCGAGGTGATGATCGTCGACGCCTCGAAGGACGTGCTGCTGGAGGCGGGTCTAGGCCTCGGATTGGGTACGGAGCCAACGCAGACCGCAGGCACGCTCTCCCCGGGTCTCGACATGACGCTCGGGGCGGAAGCCGTCAACAGTCTGGCAAGTAAGATAGGTCTCGTAAAGCTCGGAAAGGTGACGCCGAACTTTTATGCCAGCCTGAAGGCGATGGAGCAGGACGGCACGATCGAGCTGCGTTCGACGCCCCGGCTCTCGACGCTCAACGGCCGCGAGGCGGTGCTCACCAGCGGTCAGATGCAGTATTACAAGGAGACGAACAATACTTACATGGGGACGCAGAACCCCGTGCAGTCGACCTCTTATGTCTGGAAAAGCGTCGAGGCGAACATGACCCTTTCGATCACGCCCTATGTGAGCGAGGACGGCCATATCACGATGACGATCGACCTGTCGCAAAGCGAGTTCACCGACCGTACCGAAAAGGAGGCTCCGCCGGGGACTACCACGCGCAGTTTCCGTTCGATGGTGCGCGTGAAAAACGAGGAGACGGTGCTGCTGGGCGGCATCGACCGGCAGTCGCACGAGAAAAGCTCGCAGGGGCTGCCCTTCATCGCCCGCGTGCCGGTGCTCAAATGGATCTTCGGCACGCACAAGAACAACAAACAGGAACGCCGGCTGAACGTATTCATCAAACCGACCGTAGTCGAATAAAAACATCGGAATTATGGGAAACGATTTCGGACGATATGTCTTCGAACGGATAAAAACGACCTTCGTTCCCGGACCGGGTCTGCCGGATCGGAGGGACTCCCGTCGGACTCGTACGATGAGAGCGGATCGCCACGACACTTTGTCCGACGAATCGGGAATGTCTCTTATGAAAAGCCGGCCGGGCGGTCCACCCTCGATACCGAATGGAGTCGCCGCCATTGCCGTGCGGGCGGGCATCCGCACCGCTCGCCTGAGGCATGTGTCACAAGACATAAGGGAAATGCGTGACTCAAGGCCTGCCGCCGCGCGGAGGCCTGTCCGGCGGCGGAGCTATAGGCTACGAACCGGATCGCTTCGCGTTGGCCGGATGTTCCGGCTCCGGGTTACGAGCCAGGACGGTCGGAAGGAATAAACCGTATAGTATGAAAAGATTTTTGCTGCAACGACTCGTCGGTCCTTCGACCGTGCTCTGCATCCGCTTCGGGGATGCGGAAAACTACGCGATGCGCCTGTTCGTACTCGGTCTCGATCGAAGCGGTCTCCGAATCCTGCGGGAGTGCGCCGATCCCGACGCCGATGCGCTGAAAAAGGAGTGTTCGGGCCGTCCCGTCCTGATTTCGGTCTCCGGGTACGGAATCGTCACGAAGCCGACCGAAGATACGGCGATCGTCGGGAAGGTAACCTCGGATCCCGAAACGTTCGCATGGAGCTTTTCGGACGAAAAGGAGGATTCAGGGAGTATCAGCTTCGTTCGCCGCGAGCAAGTCGAACCGCTCGGGCAACGGCTCGCGGCGAACGGCATTCCTTTCATGGATATTCGCTACGGGCGAGCGGCGGCAGATCCCGAGCAAGAGGCCCTACGGCAGGCGGAACGTTTTTATCGCGATACGTTGAAATGGCGCACGCTGCTGCGCCCTACACCCGAAGGCCGCATGGTCGCTAAAGCGGCGGAACGCCGCCTGCGGCTGCCCGTGCTGGGCCTAATGTTGCTTCTGCTCGTAGTCAATACGTTTGCTTCCGGTTCGCTTCAAGAGCGTCGCGCACAGCAGCGGACCGTGCTTTCCGCCCGGGAAAAGAGGCAGGACGCATCGCAGGCCCGCTCCGAGCAGCGGCGAGCGGCCGTAGCGGCGTTTTCGCATCGGCTGCCGTACCGCCAAGCCCTGCTGCTGGACCGGGCGGCCTCCCATGTGCCTTTGTCGGTCACGCTGACCTCGCTGGCCGTGCAGCCTCTTTCCAAAACGTTGGAAGAGGGCAAAGACCCCGTATTCGCTTCAGAAACCCTTTCGATCCGGGGCGTAACGAACGATGCGTCGGCCGTATCGGAACTGATGACCGGATTACGCTCCGAACCGCCGCTGCACGAAGCTCGGCTCGAAGGCTTGAAGCAAAACCGCGAAAGCGGTGCGACCGAATTCAAGATTACCGTCGCCTTATGAACCGGATCGGCAAATACGAAGGAGTCGTGCGTCTGGTCCTGCTGCTGGTCGTGCTGCCTGCGGCCGTGTACCGGCTATCGTTGGGGCGTACGGTCGCACTGTGGGGCGAGGTGTGCCGGGCGGAACGGACGCTCGCGGAGACGGATTCCGCTTCCATACAACCGGATACTCCTGCCGCTATGCTCGATACGGAGGAACTGATCGCCGGCGGCGGCCTGCTCGAGCTGTTGGAGCGCCTTGACCCGGATAGCTCCGTCCGAATCGTCAGCTACACGCCTTATCTGACCCGCAAGGGCGACGACTTCACGCTGCGCACGGCCGAGATCGTGCTTTCGGGAGGCTTCGTTCCGCTGCTGTGGACCCTCGATGCGGCTGAACGGGAACTCTCCGGCTGCCGTTTGCTTTCTTCAGGGTTCAAAACGGTCCGCCGGGGACGGCAGACCTCGCTGCTGTTGACCCTCGTTGTCCAGCAACTGACCGATAAACCGTAAACCCTTGTGATATGAAATCCGATCCGACAAACCGTTCCCTCCGGCCGTTTCGGCCCGACACCCGTCGATCCGACCGCAAAACGCCGATCCGGACAGAAAGGCTCTCCGCAGACTTTCCGGCAGGCGGGGCCGATACGTGCGAGTCCGAATCCCGGCCGACGTCCGGGACGATCCCGATCCGTCGAACGGGCTCCGCCGACCTGTTCCGGACGGCCTGCGCGCTTTTGTTTTTGCTGCCGTTGCTTTCGGGCTGCGACGACATTTTCGAGCAGGATATCGACCGGGCCCGGATCGAAGTGGTCGCACCGAAGCACGACGCGCATATCGAAGCCGGCGAGGTGACTTTTCTCTGGCGGCCCCTCTCAGGAGCTCGCAGCTATCGGCTCACGGTCGTTTCGCCGAGCTTCGCCCGCGCTTCGCGCGTATGGGCCGACACGACATTGCGCGCCGATTCCCTCCATGCGGCCGACCGCTTCTCGCTGACGCTCGACAAAGGAAACTATCAATGGAGCCTGCAGGCTTTCAACGGCATTTACCGGAGCGAGGAGAGCGTCTATTCGCTGAGGGTCGATCCCGCTGCGGCGGACGAGTCGCAATCGCTTTCCGATCCGCAAGAACCCGCAGAGGAAGGGGACGATATGCAGGAGGCGTTCGCAGTCCCGGGCAGGGAGGGTCTTTCCGGCAGCGATGGGCTCGCCATGCCGAATCCCTCGACTGAATCTGCGGGGGGCGTCGGGCCTGAGCGTCCGAACGGTCCGGAGAACCGATTCGAGTCCTGCCGTGGCAGGAATGGGATGCTTTCGATCACGTATCGCGCGCCACGGCAGACTATTTCAGGTATCGCGTTCGGGCCGGCCGAAAGACGATTGCCGACGGAGAGCGACGGCGGGTTGCGGCCTGCCGGTCCGACATGGGCACTCCGCTCCGATATGCTATCGGCGAAAAAACGCTTTTCAGGTCACGAAACTCTTTCCGAGCCATGAAATCCCGTCCGCTGACATACCTGTTACTCGTCGTAGCGCTCGGTATCTGGGGCGTCGTGGCATGGAAGCTCTTTTTCTCCGGGCCGAAACCTGCGGCTTCCGATCCGGCTGCCGTGCCCGTTGCCCGGAACAATCCCCGTGCGGACATCGATACGCTGCGACTCGACTATCCCGATCCGTTCCTGCGTGCGGTTGCGACGAGACCTTCCGTCCCGGGGTCCGTTTCGGCAAGAGCGCCCGTACGGTCGAAAGCGAAGAACGAACGTCCTTCCGCCAAACTCGCCTGTACGGGCCGTATCCGTAAGGAAGGAACCGACCGTTATCTGATCTCGATCGATGGTCGGAACCATCTGCTGCGGCAGGGCGAGTCGGCCGGAGGCTT
>CDZT01008309.1_pt1 | contig 78376 bp, 71 predicted proteins | sample 557531 | NCBI WGS metagenome assembly CDZT01 (sample SAMEA3182066, study PRJEB8094) | gut metagenome | biome: human; feature: gut; material: Stool; isolation source: human stools | place: Canada | collected 2013-03-05
GTTTGCGGACGGCAAGTCCACAGGGGATAGCCGCATTAGCGGCGCAAGGGGGTGTAGCCACCTTGACGGAACGAAGTGACGAAACATGCTCGGTCGAGCAGTTTTCTTCTGCTGACGGAGAATGAAGCTCCGCAGGACGCACGATACTCCCGATAGGAGAGTATAGAAGTGCGCCCTTTCGTTCCTAAAGGGATTTTATCAGTTCGATAAACTGAAAGTTATCATCTACTACATATAGGTAAAAAACGAATTAAACAAAATAAAGCATAGAATAACAGCAGTCCAAATCCACAGACGAGTTTTCTTTTGCAAAGTTAAGTTCAAGATACTTATTCCAGCCAAAATAACAAAACTACCAATAATAGCAGGATAATGTGTTCCACTTGAACCATTTGACCAAGGAGATATACCTAAGGCGATAAAAATTTTATCTCCAATGCAATACTTTGCGCTATTCCATGTGCCACCCAATATAAGACCCAAAACAATCAATAGGACAGCAATAATCCTATTTGTCAACTTCTTACTTTTGCTCATATTATCACCTCATCAAATTCCGATTTGTTTCTCAATTTTGTATTTAAATTATACCATAAAACTTGTGAACAATTCTACCGCAACTTTGGACTGTATGAGAAAAGTCCGAACAGTTTTCTGCCCGGACTTTCTCGCTCAATCATAAATCAATTCCGCTTTCACAATCTCCTCTGCCTGTGCCTTGCAAGCGTTCATCTGCCGCACCCATTCCATTTGGTTTTCGGCTTTCAGCTGTTCGGTCACGCCGTTGCGCTTCACCAGCTCCGGCACGATCAGCTCCATGCGATTTCGTGCCGCTTCGTCAATCTTAGCGCAATACTGTCTTACGTACACCCAGCTATATCCGGGGTGCGTTTTTTATAATTCTGCGTTCTTCACGCGCGCGATGAGGGCTTTCTTCTTCTGCTCCGGCAAAAATGTGGCCTCGGCGGCGTAGACGAGCGTCTTTTTGAGATCGTCCGACGTAAAGCTCATGTCCTGCGTGCAGTGGCGGTACTCGTCTGCCAAGTTCACGGCGGCAAGCGTCATGTTGTCCGTATTGATGCAAAGCCGCAGCCCTGCGTCCAGAAGCTTTTTGGCCGGATGTGCGCGGTAGGACGGCTGCGTGTGGCACTGGATGTTGCTCGTCGGGCAAATCTCCAGCGTCACGCCGCGGGAAATTGCTTCGTCCCAGAGCGTCGGGTCGTCAAAAATATGGTGCCCGTGCCCGATGCGCGTCACGCCGAACGAGAGCGCGTCCCGGATGGTATCGGGTCCCTGCGAGTCGCCTGCGTGGCACGTCGCCGGAACATGCAGCTCGCGCGCCAAGTCAAATACGGGCCGGAAATTGCGCAGCGGCACAATGCCCTCCGCGCCGGCAAGATCCGTGCCCACAACGCCCCGCCCCAGAAAATCCTTCGCGAGGCGCACGGTCTCTAAATTTTCTTCCATGTTGACCGTCTCGGGTCCAATGCACATCGCGCACAGGAGAATCCCCGCATCGTAGTCCGGATGCTCGGCCAGCGCCTGCCTGCGCCCCTCCAGGACCGCTTCGACGGCCTGCCGCTGCGTGAGCCCTGCACGCTTGTGAAGCTGCGGCGCAAAGCGGACCTCATCGTAAATGTGTCCCTGCCGGGCGAGTACAGATAAAACGTCCCTTGTCACGCGAACAATGCTTTCTTCCGTCTGCATCAGCTGCAGGGGAAGCTCGAAGCGCGCCAGATATGTGTTCACGTCTGCGCAGTCCGAGGTCCGGGCCAGCCAGCGCCGGAAATCATCTAACGTCGCGGCGGGAAGGGGAAGGCCCTGCGCGGCTGCTAAGTCCCACATCGTCTCGGGCGGAATGGCGCCGTCTAAATGCAGATGCAGCTCGATCATCGGAAGGCTTGAAAGCTCCATATTCATCTCTCCTTTCTTTCATTGTACTGGGCGGGGGCTTTCCGCGTCAAGCCTGTTTTCCCTGAATATTTTTGTGGAGGGCTCTTTTTTCGTTTGTACGGTGTTGACAGAAAGGTAGAAAGTATGTACAATAAACGTGTATCTTCGGATACCGATTTTATCGAAATACACAAAATGGAGGAACCAAAATGAAAAAGATCATTGCGCTTCTGCTGGCTCTGGTCATGGTGTTCGCTCTGGTAGCCTGCGCTGCCAAGACCGACGCTCCCGCTGAGGAAACCAAGACCGAAGAACCCGCAGCCACCGAAACGACCACCACCGAAGAGACCACCGAGCCCGCCGCGGAAGAGACTGCGGAGCCCGCAGCCGAAGAGGGCAAGGTTTATAACGTTGCGTACCTCGTCAACGGCAACCTCGGCGACAAGTCCTTCTTCGACTCTGCCGAAGCAGGTCTGGAAGAGCTGGAAGCAGCCGGCCGCATCGAGCTGACCACCATTGAGATGGGCGGCACCGACGAAGACCAGCCCACGTGGCTGTCCACGCTGTACGACGTCTCCGAAGACGGCGGCTACGACCTCATCGTCTGCGGCACCTATCAGATGCCCGACTACCTGAAGGAAGTTGCGACCCAGTATCCCGACCAGCTGTACGCCATTTTTGACGACACCACCTATGTCGGCGAGAACCAGAACGTTGTCAACATGTCCTATCGCCAGAACGACATGGGCTACCTCGTTGGCGTCTACGCGGCTTGCATGACCGTCGACACCAACATCCCCAACATCAACGAGGACGCAGTCGTCGGCTTCGTCGGCGGCGTTGACTCCCCGGTTATCAACGACTTCCTGATCGGCTTCATTGAGGGCGCACAGTCCATCAACCCCGACATCAAGGTCGATACCCGCTACACCAACGACTATGTCGATACCGCCATCGCCAAGGAATATGGCCTGTCCATGATCAACGACAACAAGTGCGACATCATCTGGGGTGTTGCAGGTAACGCCGGCAACGGCGCGGCAGAAGCTGCTCTCGAGACCGGCAAGGCATGGTTCATCGGCGTTGACTCCGACCAGGAGCTGACGTTCTCTCCGGACCTCGCTGCCATCACGCTGACCTCGGGCCTGAAGAACATCGGCAACTCCCTCGTCTGGCTGTTCGACGAGTGGGACGCTGGCCGTACTTACTGGGGCCAGGCTGTTGAGCTCGGCATCGCGGAAGGCGGCGTCGGCATCGTGACCGACAAGAACTACGACAAGCTCGCTTCCGCCGAAACGAAGGCTGCCGTCGAGGCTGCGCAGAACGCGATCCTGAATGGCGAGGTCGTCGTTGACTCCGCTCTGACCAACCAGGAGCTTGCGACTCAGCTGCGTGACGCTGTTCGCCCGTAAGCGAAGCCTACAAGCCAAGATCCTTTGAGCTATCCGGGGGGAGCTCCCATGAGCTCCCCCTTCGGTGTTTTTCATACTGCCTGCGGTGCACTTAAAAATCTTAAATGCGCCGCAGAACGCATGGAAGCATAATCGCGCGCTTGCGCAAGTACATAGAAACAGGAGGAACGCATCGTATGCCAGACGAGAAAACCGGCCGTTTGGACGAGGAACTGGTCGTCCAGATGAAAGGGATCACAAAAGTGTATCCCAACGGCGTCGCTGCCAACCAGGGCGTGGATTTTACCCTGCGAAAGGGCGAAATTCACGCGCTGATGGGCGAAAACGGCGCAGGTAAATCGACGCTTATGAAAATGCTCTTCGGCCTCGAGCAGCCGACGAGCGGCGAGATTTGGGTGAATGGGGAGAAGCTGAACCTCACTGCGCCCTCTGTCGCCATCTCGCATGGGATCGGCATGGTGCACCAGCACTTCATGCTCGTTCCGAGCCTGACGGTCGCGGAAAACATGGTGCTTGGCATGGCGCCGAGAAAGGGCCTCTTCCTCGACCACCAGAAGGCCGTGGAAATTACGAAGGAATACGCCGAGCGCTTTAACCTGCATGTCGAGCCCGAGGCAAAGGTCGTTGACATTCCGGTCGGCATGAAGCAGAAGGTCGAAATTCTCAAGGCCCTCGTGCGCGGCGCGAAGATCCTGATTCTCGACGAGCCGACGGCCGTTCTCACAACACAGGAGACGACGGAGCTCTTCAAAGAGCTCATTCATCTTAAAAATCAGGGCTATACCATCGTCTTCATTTCCCACAAGCTCAACGAGATCATGGAAATCACCGATCGGCTGACCATCATGCGAAACGGCCGCTCGATGGGCGTTTACAACACGTGTGATGTCACAAAGGAGGATATCTCCCGGCTGATGGTCGGGCGCGATGTCATTTTGAACGTCCAGAAGGACGAGGCCCGACCGACCGACACGGTGCTTCGCGTGCGCGATGTGGAGTATGTCAACGAATGGCACAAGAAGGTGCTCGACAAGGTGTCGTTTGACGTGCGCAAGGGCGAGATTCTTGGTATTGCGGGTGTGGAAGGAAACGGCCAGAAGGAGCTGGTCGACATGCTCTTCGGCTTCAACACCCCGAACGCCGGTACGATCACGGTCGAGGGCGAAAATATCCTCGGCCTCACGCAGAGCAAAATTCGCGGCCTCGGCGTGTCCCTCGTTCCGGAGGACCGGATGCTCTTTGGCATTGCGGGTACGGCCAGCATCGAGGAAAATATCCTGTCTGACCGCTGCGCGGACAAGCGCTTCAATAACGGCCCGCTGTTCAACATGAAGGCCATCCACGAAGAATCCGACCGGCTCATTCAGGAATACACGGTCCTGTGCAAATCGAGAAAGCAGCAGGTCGGCATGCTCTCCGGCGGCAATATCCAGAAGGTCGTCGTTGCGCGCGAGTTTTCAAATGACCCCGTGCTCATTCTCGCCGACCAGCCCACGCGCGGCATTGACGTCGGTGCGACGGAATTCATCCGCAAAAAGCTCGTCGAGCTCTCGCGCTCGGGTATTGCGGTGCTGCTCGTCTCGGCGGACCTCAACGAGGTCATGGAGCTGTCCGACAGCCTGATCGTCATGCAGGGAGGCCACATTGCGGCCTACTTTGAAGACACGAAGGAGCTCACCGACGATCAGATGGGCGAGTACATGCTTGGCCTTAAGCAGCAGCCGGCGGAGCAGATCAGGAGGGTTTGTCATGACTAAAAAACGCGAACTCATGTTCTCTATCGTGCGCGGGCTTCTTGCGATCCTCATCGCGCTGCTTGTTGCGACGCTGCTCATTTTCATCAGTGCAAACGGCGATAATTTCTCCGAGAAGCTCGCTTCGACCGGCGACGCGCTCAAGCAGATGCTCGTCGGACCGCTCTTCCGTATGGGCAAAAACGGAACGCGCTTTGAAACCAAGCGTCTGACCGACATTCTTGCCTCCATGATTCCGATCATCTTTACCGGTCTTTCGGTCTGCATCATGTTCTCCGCCAACCAGTTCAACCTCGGCGCGGAGGGCGGCATCATGCTCGGCGCATTCGTCACCGGCATGGCGGCAATCTATCTGCCGATGGCAACGGGGCTGCACCCGATCGTCGCAATCCTGCTCGGCGGCCTTGCCGTCGGCGTGATGATGCTCCTGCCGGCTTTGCTGAAAAGCAAGCTCGACGTGAGCGAGATGGTGTGCTCGCTGATGCTCAACTACATCGTCATGTACTTAATCAAGTTCGTCCTCAACACGTATCTTGCCGATAAATCCAAGGGACAGATTCAGTCGTATGAGTTCCTGGAGTCGGCAAAAATTGCCCAGCTGGTGGACGACGGCTCGAAGCTCTCGGTCGGCTTCCTCATTGCCATTGCGGCGGTGATTCTCTGCGGTCATTTCATGTACCGCACCCGCTGGGGCTACGCCATCCGCATGATCGGCATCAACCAGGCATTCTCGAAATATTCCGGCATGAAGGTCGGCACCATCATTGTCGTCTCGCAGCTGCTCGGCGGCTTCCTTGCCGGTGTCGGCGGCGGCATCGAGATGCTGGGCAGATACAAGACCTTCTCCTGGAGCTCTCTTCCCGGCTACGGCTGGACGGGCATTACGATCGCCATCCTGGCTGGCAACAACCCGTGGTTCGTGCCCCCGGCGGCGTTCTTCATGGCGTATCTGTCCAAGGGCTGCGACCTGATGGCAACGTATGCAAAGGTCCCCGCGCAGCTGATCGATATCATTCAGGGCGTGATCTTCCTGTTCTTCGCGGCAGAGCAGTTCCTGTCCAAATACCGGCAGAAGCTCGTCGTCAAGTCCGCCGAGGAGGAAATCGCGCGCAAGAAAGCGCTGGAGGAAGCAAAGGAAGGAGGACACGCAAATGCTTAGTTTTCTGAAAATGATGCTGACGCCGGAGTTCTTCTTCTCGATTCTGCGTATCTCCGCGCCGATTCTGTTCGCAACGCTCGGCGCAATCGTGGTAGAAAAGGCAGGCTTCTGCAACATCGGCTTAGAGGGCATCATGATGTTTGCCGCGCTGACCGGTTCTCTCGTCAGCTACTACGCAGGCAGCTGGTTCTGGGGCTTACTCGCCGCGCTCGCAATGGGGACGCTCATGGGTCTGATGATGGGCTTTTTCGCCTTCCAGCTGAAGACGGATATCACCCTCGTCGGCATTGCCGTCAACATGATGGGCTCGGGCGGCACGCTGTTTTTGTGCAAGGTCATCACGAACCTCACCGAGGGCAAGGCAATGGCGTCTTCGACGGGTCTGATCACCTCGACGCTCTGCATTCCGAACATCACGATTCCCCTGCTGAACAAAATTCCGTTCCTGGGCGGCGTTCTTTCGGGGCACAGCCTGCTGACCTACCTCGCCTTCATCATCTGCGGCTTGACCTCCGTCATGCTCTATAAGACGAGCCTCGGCATGAACATCCGCGCCGTGGGCGAAAACCCGAACGCAGCGGCGTCTGTCGGCGTGTCGGTGCTGAAAATCAAGTATACCGCGATTGCCTACTCGGGTCTCATGGCTGGCTTCGGCGGCGCGTTCATGTCGATGTCCTACGCACAGGGCTGGAGCCTCGACATGGTGGCCGGACGCGGCTTCATCGCGCTTGCGGCGCAGGCGATGGGCTCCGGCGAGTGCCTCGGCGGCATGCTCTCCAGCCTGGTTTTCGGCTTTGCGCAGGCGCTCGGCATCAAGTTCTCGGCAAGAGGACTCGATTCGAACCTCGCCTCGCCGATTCCCTACGCGGTCACGATCATCGGCCTTGTGGTCTTTGCACTTGTGCGCCGCAGCCGCATTAAAAAGCAGCACGCAGCGTCACAATTATAAAGAAAGCAAAGCTTTCTTTATAATTGGATGGATTGCAGCCCGACTGCGCGCATCATTTTGTCCCAAGGGACAAAATGACACACTTGCGGGCTGAGAAGTATTTTTCCGGTCGGCGAAGCCGCCGGATAAAATAGATTTCCATTTTATTTCGCGTCTGCGGATGCGAAACTCTGCGAGGCTAAAACTGGTTGCGCCCGCCCGGACGGGCGGGCGCGTTTTAATATGGAGGTACTATGTCTGAATTGAAAAAAATTCCTGTTATTTTAGACGGCGACCCGGGGCATGACGACGCGATTGGCTGGACGCTGGCGCAGGGGAGCGGCCGGTTCAATATTCTGGCCGTCACGTCGTGCAGCGGAAACGTCGGCATTGAAAAAACGACCTACAATACCCTTCGCGTCTGCACGCTGCTAGGCATCGATGCGCCCATCGCCGAAGGCTGCCCGCACCCGCTGACAGCCGACGTGATGAACGCCCCGTCGGTACACGGAGAATCGGGCTTGGACGGCCCGGCACTTCCCGAGCCCGCGATGAAAGCGTGCGGCCTCACGGCGGTCGAGCTCATGGCGAAGGTGCTGCGTGAGTCGCCTGAGCCGGTCACGATCATTCCCACAGGCCCCGAGACAAATGTCGCTGCGCTCCTGCTGGCGCACCCGGAGCTGAAGCCCAAGATCAAGCAAATCTCCCTCATGGGCGGCGGCATCGCCTACGGCAACTGGACGCCCGCGGCGGAGTTCAATATCCTCGTTGACCCCGAGGCGGCGAAGATCGTCTTCGAGTCCGGTGTTCCCATCATTATGGCGGGGCTTGACGTGACGGAAAAAGCGCTCATCATGCCCGAGGACTTCGAGCGCATTCGGGCGCTTGGAAACCCCGTGAGCGATATTGTTGCAAAGTGGCTGGAATTTTTCTATATTTTCCACAAGTCCATCGGCTACGAAGGCGCGCCCATGCACGACCCGTGCGCGGTAATGGCGCTCATTCATCCGGAGGTCTTTACAATGCGTCCCATGCACGTCGAAATTGAGACGCAGGGCGAATACTGCCGCGGCTGCACCGTGGGAGACCAGCTCGGCCTCTCGGGCAAAGCGCCGAACGCGCAGGTCATTCTGGACGTTGACCGCAAGGCCTTTGCCGACCGGCTGGTCGAATCGATGAAATTTTATGGGGAGGGCGCGAAATGAACAAATACCCTGTCTGGCTGGATTGCGACGTGGGCGTAGACGACGCGATCGCCATCATGGCGCTGCACGCGCTGGAAGAAACGGACCTTCTCGCCATCTCCACCGTGAGCGGCAATGTGCCGCTTTCATCGACGTTTTCCAATGCGCACCGGATGAACGGCCTTATGAAGACGAACTATCCGGTTTACAAGGGCGCGGACCGGCCGTTGATCGTCCAGCCGCAGTATGCCTACACGTTCCACGGGAAAAACGGCCTCGGAGACGTGGAGCTTCCGCTGCCGGAGGATGCCAAAATGCTGGATACGCCCGCATGGGACGCGCTGTATGACTGCGCGAAGCAGTACCCGGGCGAGCTCCGGCTCATCGCTATTGGGCCTCTTACAAACGTCGCCATTGCGCTCACGAAATACCCGGAGCTCAAGACGCTGCTTCACACCATTCTTATCATGGGCGGCGCGGCAGTCGGCGGCAACGTGACCCCGGCGGCGGAGTTCAACATCTACGCGGACCCCGACGCAGCGCAGATCGTCTTTAAATCCGGCGTTCCGGTCGTGATGTGCGGTCTGGACGTGACGATGCAGGCGATGCTTCGCCCGGAGGACTGGGACGAGCTGGAAGCAAGCGGCACCGAGGCTGGGAAGTTCACCAAGGCCTGCGTGCAGAAGGCGTGGGCGTTCTGCAAGTCGATCGGCCTTCCCGGCGTTGCGATGCACGACGCGTGCCCCGTGATGTACCTCGCGCACCCCGAGCTCTTCCGCGCGGAGGAGGCGGGCGTGTATGTTGAGACGAGAGGCTCCATCACGCGCGGCAAGACCGTGACCGACCTTTACAGCGACAAGCAGTTTGAGACGAAAAATGCCATGGTCGTCCTCGGTGTGGACCGGGACAAATTCATCGGGATTTTAAAGGACTGCATCCGAAAAATCTGAAGAGCGACAAAAACCTGCCTGCTGAAGTTCTCAACAGGCAGGTTTCTTTTTTGAAAATCAAAGCGAGGCCGCGAGCGCTTCGGCCTTTTTGCAGGCTTCTTCCAGCGATGCTTTCCCGTCAAAGCCCGCAACGTCCATGCCGTCGGCCGCGACGCAGTGGTACCGGTCAAAGCCGAAGAACGTGTGCAGCGCGTCTAAATACCGGCTTCCCATCTCCATAGGGTCGTCCGTGTAAAATCCGCCGCGCGCCGTCAGGAACACGAGATCCGTGCCCTGGCAAAGGCCAACAAGGCCTGTTTCATTTGCGCCGAACGTGATGCCGTCGAGGCTGACTTGCTCAATGTAGAGCTTCAGAAGCGCGGGGAAAGCCAAGTCCCAGAAGGGCGCGGCGATGACGACAAGGTCGGCATTTGCAAACTGCTTTGCATACCGAAAGCGCGGGTGCGAGAAATCTCCTGTTTCCAGAAGACGCTGCCGCTGCTCAAAAAAATCTCCCATGAGCGGGGCCAAATTTTCCTCCGTCAGAACGAGGCGTTCGACCTCGCAGTCGGACGGTGCAGCGCTTAAAAACCGCTTCAGTATCTTTTTTGTGCGCGATTCCTCTTTTCGGATGCAGCAGTCGACTACCAAAAGCGTTCTCATTTGCCGTCCCTCGTTTCCAGAAGATAAAAGGCCTCCAGCGCCGTGAGAATTTCAAGCTGCTCGCCCTTCGCCGTGGCGCTCTCGCCGCCGACGTAATCGCCGATGGAGTCTGCCGTGTCCTCGCCGTAGAGAACGACGTTGTTGAGAATCGAAGCTGTCTTCATTCCGCGCAGGCGGCCGATCGTAAACAGCGCCGCCGTCTCCATGTCCGCGCCCAGAACGCCCTTTTTGGACCAATAGGCGCTCTCGGCTTCGTTTTCCTCATGATAAAAGCTCTCGTGGCTGTGGCAGATGCCCTCGTGCGTCACTGCGCCAAGCGTCTTGGCCGCCTCTACGCAGCAGCCATACAGCGTAAAATCCGCCACTGCCGGGTAAATCGCTGGCACATAGGCTTTCGATGCGCCGTCGTCTCTTACCGCACCGGTGACGAGAACGAGCTCTCCAAGCCCGATGCCCTTTTGCAGCGCGCCGCAAGAGCCGATGCGAATCGCCGCCTGCACGCCAATGTTGTGGAGCTCTTCGACTGCGATCCCGGCGGAGCTGCCGCCGATGCCGGTCGAAAGCGCGAGCACGTCTACGCCCTTGTACCGCCCGCGCAGGCTGCGGAACTCGCGGTTATACGCCAGCTCCTGCACGTCCGCCAGCTCTTTTGCGATGCGGTCGAGTCTGGCCGGGTCGCCCGGGAGGATCGCGTAGCGAATGCCGAGCGTTTCATCAAGACAAATGTGCGCCTGTTTCATGATCGTCATCCTTTCGTGTTTGTTCGCTTGTCTCTTCCTATTTTACAGGATTCTAGTCCGGGAAACAAGTCCCGTGCGAGTCTTCGAGTGCATCCAGATGCAAAAACCGCCGGGCATACGCGCCCGCGCCCGTGTTTTTGAGATAAACGACGTTCAGCTCATGCACCCCCGTGAGCGGCGGGCAGAAAAAATGGCCGAACTGCGGCGCGCTCTTCACGACCGCCTCATATAAAAAGCTCACGCCGCAGCCTGATGCAACAAGCTCGCGGATAATTTTGAAGCTGCTGATGCACACGCGGCGCTCGAACGCCTCGACGGTATAGCCCTGCTGGGTAAGCTCGCGCTCCAAAATATTTCGCGTGCCCGAGCCGGGCTCTCGCAGAATGAGGCGCTCGGAGAAAAGCGTTTCAAGGTTGATGCTCCGTCCGCTCCACGGGTGATCCGCCGCGCAGATGCCGATATAGGGCTCCTCGCGCAGCAGAAAGTGGTTGTACCGCCGCTTGTCGAAAAGGCCCTCGAGTACGACAAAGTCCAGCTCTCCGGCCTCCAGCTGAGAAAGAAGGTGCGCGGTGTTGTCGACGGTAAAAAACAGCTCGTTCTCCGGGCACGCGAGAAAACGCCTGATTTCGGGAATTAAAATATAGTCTCCAATCGACTTTGTCGCTCCGATGCGAAGAAGCGTCTTGGGCTTTGCGGCAAGCAGGCGCGCCAACTCTGCGTCGTTATACTGGAGCTCCATCGCGTAGCGCTCCAGAATCTCGCCCTGCGCGGTTTTGCGGAGCTTTCGCTCGTCGTAGGAAAAGAGCTTCACGCCGTATTGCGATTCTAAAGACTGAATCTGTTTCGTGACGGCGGGCTGCGTCAGATGGAGCGCATCTGCCGCGCGGCGGTAATTCATTGTCCGGCAAAGCGTCAGAAAGGTCAAGAGCTTCTGGTCCATGGTGCACCTCGCGATAACTTACCGGAATGGCAAGATTCCGTTTTATGATTTTATTTTATCATAAATCCGAGCTATAATGAAGCCGCAAAAGAGAAAAAACCATACATTGGAGGAGATTTTGATGAAAACCGTCACAAAGCTGCTGCCCGGCTGCGCGATCGCACTGGTGCTGGCCGCGATTGCAAAGGGGCTTGAAAGCTGGGAGGCTTCCGCCGGGCTGCACCTCATCGGCGCGTCCGTCATCGCGCTGTTTCTCGGCATGATCGTCAACCGCTTCTATAAGCCGAACGACACGACAAAGCCCGGTATCCGCTTTACATCGAAGAAAATTCTGAAGTTTGCCATCATCCTGCTCGGCGCGAGCCTTAATATTACGACCGTGCTGACTGTCGGAAAATTCTCCCTTACGGTCATGATTTTCACGCTCGCGACCTGCTTCGGCCTCGGCTACTTCATCGGAAAAGCGCTGGGCCTCAACTGGAAGACCAGCAGCCTCATTAACGCCGGAACGGGCATCTGCGGCGGCTCTGCCATCGCGGCCATTGCGCCCGTCATCGATGCGACCGATATGGATGTTGCCTACGGATTATCCGCCACGTTCCTCTTTGATATGGTGATGGTCGTCGTCTTCCCGATTCTCGGCCGAAAGCTCGGGCTTTCCGCTGCGGCATTCGGCCTCTGGGCGGGCACGGCAGTCAACGACACCTCGAGCGTTGTGGCTACCGGCTACGCTTTCAGTGAGGCCGCGGGCGATTTTGCGACCATGGTCAAGCTCACAAGAACCCTTGCTATCATCCCGACCGTCCTCGTCTTTGCCGCCATCAGCCTACGGCTCAAAAAAAAGGAAGCATCCGCAGAGGGCGCGAGCGTCAAGGTCAACATGAAGTCCGTCTTCCCGTGGTTCATCCTCGGCTTCTTGGCCATGTCCGGCCTTACGAGCCTCGGATTCATTCCGGCAGGGCTTGCCGCAGCGCTCAAGTCCGTCAGCAAGTTCCTCATGGTCGCGGCGCTGGCCGCCATCGGCCTCAACACCGATTTGAAAGCCCTCTGCAAGTCCGGCGCAAAGCCGATGCTCCACGGGTTCATCATCTCACTGCTTGTCGTTCTTGTCGCCATCGGCGTCGAGTATATGCTCGGCATTGCCCCTACGGGTACGCTTGCCTGAAGAATCCATGTTATGTGGAACTTCCAGATTTGACGTAGGGGTCGATGCCCCATCGACCCCTACGCGCTGTTCGTGGGCCGACGCAGCTTTGCGGAATGCGCCCGTTGTCAGGATTTTTGGTTCTGAAGCTCCGGCGGGAGCTGCTTTTCGTTCTGGATGATGACGAGGCTCAGGCCCAGCGCCAGAATGAGCGCGCCGACGGCCACAGAATTATAAGGCTGCGGCTCAAACGCGTAGCCCAGCATCAGGCACACGGCGGCAATCAGAAAAAACACGACGCGCACCACGTTCAGCACCTTATTTCGATGTAGCAAAAACGCATAAAAATCGTCCAAATCGTCAAAGCAGTCCCCAGCTGTCCACGGCGCGAAGAGCTTGCGCATAAAGCTTCCCATGGCGTTTCATCTCCTATTCTGAATCAAAATCAGTATACCATGGCGCACCCGCTTTGACAAGGCAAGAGCCGGCAGGAAATCCTGCCGGCTCCGGTTTTCGGAAGGCCACCATGTAGGGCGCCCGAGGGCGCCGTTGTTACGTCGTGGAGTAGCAGCCGCAGCGGCGGCAGAAATTGCAGCTGTTGCAGCTGTTGCACCCGCAGGAGCAGCCGGTGGACGTGCCCGCGACGGAGCCGGACGAGCAGGAATTGCACCCGCACCGGTGGCAGCCGCAGCCGCACATGGTGTTTGAAGAATTGTTGCCGCTGCTGGTTCCGCCGACAGAGCCGGTCGAGCCATTGTTGCAGGTGCAGGTGCACGTGCAGCGGTTCGAGGTATTAGAATTGCTCGTTCCGCCCACCGAGCCGGAGTTCCGGCAGCAGGGGTTGCAGCAGGAATTGGCGACGAAGCTGGGGAACACGATACCGCCATAGACACTGTTATTACACATAACGTACGACCTCCCGAAATAAGTCTTGGAGATTGCCTCCGAAGTATCCTATGACGGAAGGTCGTATTCTGTGTCAGAATTCCGCTGAATTTGTCTGTGCGCCGTTTGCGTCCACAATGTCGGGCGCATCAGACGCTGTCCCGCGCACCTCGGGGACGATCGGGTCGCGCAGCTCAAAGGGCGTGGCCCTCTTTTTGTGCTTCATTTGCCTCACCTCAAGGCTAGTGTTTGAGGCGGGGCGTTTTTTATTCCTTTGTCTGTTCCAACCGGCGAAGGCGCTCGCAGAGCTCCTGAAAGCGGCCTGTGATTCGGCCAAAATTGTCCTTCTCGTGCGGAATCATACAGCCCGAGCAGTCCTTGATCCCGCTCGGCGTGTACCGGAAATTGCCGCCGCAGTTACGTCCCAGCGCGTACAGCGGACAGTAGCAGAACAGACAGTTGAAGCGCTCGGGGTGCTTCGTTTCGTGGCACGGGAAGTATTCGCATGCGGTGTTCTGAAAAAAGGAATAGTGTTTATTCTGCCAGTGTTCCATTTTAACCCTCCCGGAGCGTTTCCACAAGCTTCGCGTCCGGCGTGACGACGGCGGTCGTATAGTGGTCGTAGATCACCATGCCGGGCTTTGCACCCGCCGGCTTTTTGACATTTTTGACGCGCGTGTAGTCAACCGGCACGTTCTGCCCCTCGCGCGCCTGCGAGAAATAGACGGCCAGCTGCATCGCCTCGGTCACCGTCCGGTCGGGAGGCGTCCCGGGCGCGCAGGCGATGATAACGTGGCTGCCATGGATCTTCTGCGTGTGCAGCCAGATATCCTGCTTCTGCGCCATCTTGCAGGTGAGAAGATCGTTCTGCCGGTTGTTGCGGCCGACAAGAATTTCAAATCCGTCGGACGAGCGGAAGACCATGGGCTTCGATGCGGGCAGCTTCATCTTTTTCTTCTGCCCCGTCTCGCGGATATAGCCGCCCTCCGTCAGCTCCTGCCGGATCTCCTGAATGTCCCGCTCGGATTCGACGCGCGAGAGCTCGTCTAAAACGCTTGCAAGATACAAAAGTTCCGCCTCGCCCTTCGCGATCTGCTCGGTGAGCACCTTCTCGGCGGTCTTCGCCTTCTGATAGTCCTTGTAGAATTTCGCGGCGTTCTGCTGCGGCGAGACGGCGGGGTTTAAGGGAATGTCGATCTCCTTCATCTCGGGGTCGTAAAAATCGACGGCGGTCAGCCGCGCCTGTCCCCGGGAAATCGCGTGCAGATTTGCAGTTACGATATCGCCGAGCCGCCTGAGGTGCTCACGGTCAAACGTCGCTTCAAGCTCTTTTTTCTGATTCTGGAGCTTTCTTGCCGTGCGGCTGTGGAGGTTTGTGAGCGTCTTGCGGAGCGTCTGCGTCTTCTGGCGTGTGCGTTCGAGAAGGTCGCGTTTGGCGTAAAAGCCGTCGAGCAGCGCGGAGAACGACGGCGCAGTTTCCTGCGAGACAAGACCTTCATATTGGCGAATCGGCACACAGGTAAAGTCCCACGGCTTTTTCTCACGCAGCAAAACCGTCGGCATTTTTTCGCCGGTGTGCAGCGCTTGCAGCTCTGCAAAAAGCCGCTTGGCAGCCTGCTGTTTTTCTTCGTCCGAAAGCGCGGCCAGATCAGAATCGACCTGACCGAACACGCGGAAGGCAAGCTCCCGACAAAGAAGCGGCGAGAGTCCTCCGAAGCTCTCCAATAAGAACGTGTCCGCCGCTTTCTGTGTCTTCTGGGAACCGAGCAGCGCGCACAGATCGTCCTCGGATGCTTCCCACGGATTGCGCTTTCCCTGCGTGGGCGGCAGATGATAGTAAAGCCCCGGCAGAACCTGCCGCTGCTCGGACATCTCAAAATCGACCCGGCGCAGGCAATCGAGAATCCGCCCGTCCGCGCCCGTCAGGATGAGGTTCGAGTTGCGCCCCATGAGCTCTAAAATGAGCTTTTTTTGGCAGGGCGTTCCCATCTCATCGATGCAGTCAAACGTCAGCTCGGCGAGGCGCTCCATCGGCGGCTGCGTGATGGACACCAAACGTCCGCCCGTTAAATGCTTTCGCAGCAGCATGCAGAACATCGGCGGCTGCGCGGGATTTTCGAACGATAAACTCGTCAGCTGGATGCGCGGATGGTTGGGGGAGGCCGTGAGCAGCAGTTTTCCGCCGCCGCTTGCGCCGCGCATGGAAAGAAGGATCGTGTCGCGCTCGGGCTGCTGGACTTTATCGACCCGGCAGGCCAAAAGCTTTCCCTGCAATTCTTCACATAAGCTCTCTAAAAATACAGCGTCAATCGGCATGGGGTTCCTCCATGGTCAGAATAAAAAGCTCGTTGATGCGCTCTAATTTCCCCGCGAGATACAGTGCGCCGAACAGACACTCGAGCCCTGTTGCCTTGGAGTACTGCTCGTGCGTCGCGTTTTTGGGGATCGCGCTCACATGCGCGTTGCGGCCCCGTTTGTACTGCGCGAGCTCGTCGGGCGTCAGAAGCGGGAGCATCCGGTCGACGCGCGCGGCCTGCGCGGGGGCGCAGACGTAGGACACCGTTGCGCGGTGCAGCTGCTTGGTCGTGAGCTTGCCGCTGTCGCACAGCCAGCTGCGCACCAGGAGCTCAAACACCGCGTCGCCGCAGTGCGCAAGCCCGAGCGCGCTGATCTGGCCGATGTCCTGCGGGCGCATGGAAAGAGAAAAGTAGTTCTTCAAGCGAAGACCTCCCGTATGTGGTTCGTTTTTTCTGATTATACCACACAGAATAAGCGCTGGTAAAGAAAAAGATTGACGGATCGATAACAAAAGGTTACAATAATAAGGTGTTTGATAGAAAGGACTGGTTCAATGAAGAGACGGCTCTGTGCGTTTCTGGCGGCGGCGCTCTGCGCGGCGTGCTTTACAACAGCGGCTCTGGCGGGCGATGAGAGCCTGCATACGGATTATGTGGAAATTACCTGCGACGGCTTTGTGGCAGATGCCTTGGACGGTGTGGAGGCCATTTACAATCTGACGACCGCTTCTCCCGACTGCCTCGACTATGTGCAGCGGTATTATCGCGAGGTTTACGGCCTGGAGCTTCAGGCTGTCGGACATAACATCTGGATCACGAACGACGATACCTATTATTTTGAACGGACAAGCGATCCCCAGCCCGGCGATATCGGCTACGCGACCGCCGAAGAGCGCGAGCGCGGCTGCGGGCACTATGTTTTGTGTAAGGAAACAGACGAGGCCGCCGGAACGATCACGCTCATCGAGCAGAACTGGATCTGGAACGGACAGGCGGGCGTGAACCGCACGATCTCCTATGACAGCTGCTACACGTTCTATACGCTTTCTTCCTACGACGGAAGCCGCCCGGAGGCGCAGGAGCCGACCGAGGAAGAGGTCTGGCAGGATGAGCAGCGGGCGACAACCGGTGTGCTCCCCTCCGCCCCAATCAGCGCGGCCGCGAATCAGTCGGCGTCGGATGTGCTTGGCAGCGGCAGTATGACGGGCGAGGTGTCCGACTGGGCGCAGAGCGCAGTGTCTTACGCGAAGCAGTGGGGCCTTCTGGCCGGGACAAGCCTGAACGCGAACGCGGCCATCACGAGAGGGCAGTTTGCAAGGCTTCTTGTGAACACGGCCTACGGCCTTGGCGATTGGCTGGATCTGAGTCAGCCGCAAACGGAGGCGGCGCGTCTTGGACTGATGATGGGAGACGCATACGGAAATTTTGACGCAGACGGCACGTTGACGCGCGAGATGGCGGCGGTTGTCCTCACGAGGCTCTGGCGGCTCACGGGCGACGCGCTTGCATCGGACGAGAGCGTCCTCTGGCAGTTTGCGGACGCGTCTTCTATCAGCAATTGGGCGCGCGAGGGCGTTGCGGTCGCAACGACGGCCGGCCTCATCAGCGGCACCGGCTCCGGCTTCTTGCCGGCAGGAAATCTCACCTGCGAGCAGGCCGTGACCTTGCTTGCAAGGCTCTACGCTGCAAGAAACTACATGAGCTTATAAGCAAAAGCCATCCGGTACGCCGGATGGCTTTTTTCTTTCTAAAAAGCTGATGCTTTTTAGAAAGAAAGGGGTTGCGCCTCGACTGCGCGCATAATTTTGCGCCAGGGGCGCAAAATTCCACACTTGCGAGGCGAGCGGTATTTTTCCGGTCAGCAAAGCCGCCGGATAAAATGAATTTAAATTTTATTTCGCCATCTGCGGATGGCGAAACTCTACGAGGTTTTGTTACTGCATATCAAAGCTTAACTGCGCGGGGGTGAGCGCTTGCAGGCTTGTGAGAGCTTGCACGGGGGTCGCGCCGCGTGCGCAGAGGGCCCGCGCTCCTTCACTGCCGTCGTCGAAAACGAAGAGCGGGCTGTATTCATGCTGCAAATTATCCAAGCTCCCGCTCCAGGTACCGCCCTTGCCGAAGCCGGTCTGTGCGACGAGCGTCTTTTCTCCCATCGCGTGGATGAAGCGGTTCCGGCCAAGCGCCCGCTGCGCGGAAAAGCCGAGCTCAAAGCCGCCCTCTGCCGCGTATAAGGTGTTTTTCCGTATGGGGCAGTAGACGAGCTCGGTCGCCGGGAAGATGAGAACGCTGCCGCCGCCCCGCAGGCAGGCCTCCTGCGCCGTCCGGTCGGCGCCCATCGCGTCGCCCGAGCAGAGCGTGAAGCCTTCTTTCGCGGCGAGACGGCCTGCCTGCGCGGCGAACTGCGCGCCGGGCGAAGCCAAATGCCGCGAACCGACGACGGAGATACACGGGCGCTGCAAAAGCCTCAGATCGCCCCGGCAAAATAGCGCCGCCGGACATCTTGCACCCAGCTGCTCGCGGAGCCTTCGGGGAAACCTGCTGTCGAGCCGTGTGATGACTGTCACGCCCGCTTTTTCCGCCGCAAGCAAATATCCGTCCAGTTGCCGTTCCCGGCCAAGGAGCAAGACAATGTGCCCTGCCTCGTATTCCGAGTACCCAAGCCTGCGCACGTCTTTGACAGTCACATCGCGTAGGGGGTCTTCTTCTCCGATTCCGGCCGCGCGCGCACGTCTCGATAGCTCCCGCGCCTGCGCAAGACTAAGCGCGCCCGCCATGGGGTCTCCCAACGGACAGCAGAGAAGGAGCAAGCCCCGTTCCGTCTGCCTCACCGGCGGAACCTCCGGCGCGGCTGGGGCTTTTTCTCCTTCGGCTGTTCTTCGACGAGCGTGCCGTCCTCTAAAAATTTCACGGGCTGGATCTGGTAGTGCGAATATTTTGCGATCTCCGAGAGCTTGGCCTGCTCGGGGAATGTGCCGAGGATGGAGACGGCAATGCCCTTTTTCTTGGCGCGGCCGGTTCTGCCGATGCGGTGGATGTAATATTCGTTCTCCTCGGGCACGTCGTAGTTGATGACGCAGTCGACATCGTCGACGTCAATGCCGCGCGAGGCAACGTCGGTCGCGATGAGGACGGGGAGCTTTCCTTCCTTGAATGTGCGCATCGTTTTTTCGCGCTTTTGCTGTGCGATATCGCCGTGGATGCAGTCGGCCTGTAAGCCAAAACGTCTTAAATCATCGCTCAGCCGCTGGCACATGACCTTCGTGTTGCAGAAAATGATGGTCCGCTCGAGTCCCAGTGTGCGGATGAGGCGGATGGCCATGTCAACCTTTTCAAGCGGCGGGCAGGTGATGGAGTACTGGGTGATGTCCGGGCGGTTGTCCGTATCGGCAGGGACGGTGATCTCCACCTCGTCGCGCTGGTACATCCACGAGACGGTCATGACCTCCTGCGAGATGGTCGCGGAGAAGAGGCCGAGATTTTTCCGGTTCTTGGCGCGCTCGATGATCTTCGTCACATCGTCAAAAAAGCCCATGTCGAGCATGCGGTCTGCTTCGTCCAGCACGACCGTCTGCACCTTGTCAAGCCGCAGCGTCTTGCGGTTGTAGTGGTCCATGAGCCGCCCGGGCGTTGCGACGACGATCTGCGGGTGTTTGGCCAGCTGCTTGATCTGCTGCTCGATTTTTGCCCCGCCGTAGACCACCGCGACGCGGATATTCTTGTTGAACGCGGCAAGGCCCTTCAGTTCGTCGCAGATCTGAATCGCGAGCTCTCTTGTCGGCGCGAGAATGAGGCCCTGCAGGTCCTCGCTTTCGGGGTCAATGTGCTCTAACATCGGAATACCGAATGCGAAGGTCTTGCCTGTGCCGGTCGGCGCTTTGGCAATCACGTCCTTCCACTGCATGAACGGCGGGATGGCCTCGGCCTGGATGCGCGTGGGGTAGCCGTAGCCCTTTTGCTCGAGCGCCTGCAAAATTTCCTTCGATAATCCAAGATCTGCAAAGGTCAGATTCTGTTCCATGTGTTTCGTCTCTTTTCTGAAAAATCGCAATTTTTTTTATTATATCATATGATATTCCGAAATCCAAGCCCCGAAGTCGCGATTGATACGATTTCCCGTCCAATGGCAGAAAAACTCCGCCGCACAAGCCGTGCGGCGGAGTTTTTGTCCGAAAGCTACTTTGCCTTGCCGAGGTACGCAGCCTTGACCTCCTCATTTTCGAGAAGCTCCTTGCCCTCGCCCTGCATGAGGATCGTGCCGGTCTGCATGACGTAGGCCCAGTCGGCGGTCTTGAGTGCCATGTTCGCGTTCTGCTCGATGAGAAGAACGGTAATGCCCTGGCGGTTGATCTCCTTAATGATTTCAAAGATACCCTTGACGACCAGAGGCGCTAAGCCAAGCGACGGCTCATCCATCATAACGAGCTTGGGTTTCGCCATCAAGGCTCTTCCAACTGCCAGCATCTGCTGCTCGCCGCCGGAGAGTGTGCCTGCCAGCTGCCACTCGCGCTCTTTGAGGCGGGGGAAGAGCTTGTAGACCTCCTCCATGTCCTCTTTGATGGAGTCCTTGCGAAGATACGCGCCGATGCGCAGGTTCTCTTCGACCGTCAGATTCGGGAACACGCGCCGTCCTTCGGGAACGAGGGTCACGCCGGTCGAGACGATCTGGTCGGTCGACTTGCCAAGCAAACTCTGGCCGTTAAAAAGAATGTCGCCGGACTTCGGTTTGACCAGGCCCGCAATGGATTTGAGCGTCGTGGACTTGCCTGCGCCGTTCGAGCCGACGAGGGTCACGATCTTGCCCTCTTCGACCGTCAGGTCGATACCCTTGACGGCCTCAATGCCGCCGTAGGAGACGACAAGGTTCTTGATTTCCAGAATATTAGCCATCCTCGTCCACCCCCAAATATGCGTCGATGACGCGCTGATCGTTCTGAATTTCCGCCGGAATGCCTGCGGCAATCTGACGGCCAAAGTCGATGACATAGATCCGGTCGGAAATGTCCATGACCAGGTTCATGTGGTGCTCGATGAGAAAGATGGTGAGCCCAAACTGCGCGCGGATCTCGCGGATGAACGCGGTCAGCTCCTCCGTCTCCTGCGGGTTCATGCCGGCGGCCGGCTCGTCGAGAAGCAGGAGCTTCGGGTCGGTCGCAAGCGCGCGCGCAATCTCAAGACGGCGCTGCTTGCCGTAGGGAAGGGAGGTGGCGAGTTCGTCTTTTAGCTCGTCGAGTCCGACGATTTTGAGAAGCTCGAGCGTCTTTTCGCGCTGCGCCAGCTCCTCTTTGCGGTTCAGGCGGAACGTCGCCGAGAACACGTTCGAGGTCTTACGCAGGTGCATCGCCGTGAGAACGTTATCGAACACCGTCATGGACTTAAACAGGCGGATGTTCTGGAACGTTCTTGCGATGCCCATCTTCGTGATGTAGTCCGGGGTGTGCGAGACGACGTGCGGATAGAGCTCCTTGCTGTCGCCCGCGTAGAGCTTTTTCATCTTGCCCTGCGGGTGGTTTTCGACGATCGTCTGGCCGCAGAACTCGACCTTGCCGTTCGTGGGCTCGTAGACGCCCGTGATGCAGTTGAACGCGGTCGTTTTGCCGGCGCCGTTCGGGCCGATGAGCGCGACGATCTCGCCCTCGTAGATATCCATCGAGAGGTTGTTGACGGCTACAACGCCGCCGAACTGCATGGTGACGTTTTCAACGTGCAGAACCGATTCAGCCATTGCGCGCGCCTCCCTTCGATGTGTTCTTTTTGCGTTTCAATAGATCGGACAGCTCGCGGTCGCCCATGATGCCCTTGCGGAAGAACAGGACGACACACATGATAATGACGGAGACGACTGCCATACGGAAGCCGTTTTTGAAGATGCCGGGTGCCTGGATGCCGAGAAACTCGCCGGAATCCAAACCGCGCAGCAGCCACTCGAGGCTCGCAATGTACAAAAAGCTCGTGATGACGGAGCCCGTGATCGAGCCGATGCCGCCGATGACGACGATGAGCAGGATCTCATAGGTCATCGTGCTCTTAAACGAGAGCGCCTGCACCGTGCCCATGTACATGGCCAGCATACCGCCGCCCACGCCAGCGAAGAAGGAGGAGATGATGAATGCCAGGCGCTTGTGGTGCGCGAGGTTGATGCCCATGGCCTCCGCCGCGATCTCGTCGTCACGGATGGCCTTGAACGCGCGGCCATAGGTCGAGTTCACGAGCAGCAGAATGATGGCGATGAACAGGCCAATCAGAATCAGGTACGAGCTTGCGCCGCCAAGATCGGGATAGCTCTTTAGAAGGTTCGAGCCGTTCGTGAGCGGGCCCAGTGCGTTCCACTGGAAGAACGCACGTACGATCTCGGCAAAGCCCAGCGTCGCGATGGCCAGATAGTCGGACTTCAGACGAAGCACCGGCAAACCGATCAGGTACGCGACGAGCGCGGCAATGAGGCCGCCGATCATGAGCGCCACGATCATACCGACCACGGAGCCTACGTTCTGCCCCAGAATACCGGAGAAGACCTCGGGAAGCGAGAACTTCACGATGCCGCCGTTAAAGTACTGGTACACGCCCGCGCGCTTGTCGACGGGGATGCTCAGAACGGCATAGGCGTATGCGCCAAGGAGCATGAAGCCTGCCTGGCCGAGGGAAAACAGACCCGTAAAGCCGTTGAGCAGGTTCATGGAGACTGCCACGAGCGAATACACGGCCGCTTTTTTGATGACTTTGATCGCAATATGGTAGCTCGGAAGCTTTGCGTCGAGATAGAACGCGACGGCCAAGACGACGAGCAGGATCACCGCAATGATGATGGATTCGCGCTTGTTGTTCTTTTTCATATCCGGCACCTCCTCAGACCTTGTCGGTGGCTTTCTCACCGAACAGACCTGTCGGCTTGACGCACAGAACGACGATCAGGATCACGAACGTGAATGCGTCGGAGAACGTGGAGTAGCCGATGCCCTTGATGAGCTCTTCGCACAGACCGATGATGAACGCGCCGACGACCGCACCCGGGATCGAGCCGATGCCGCCGAAGACCGCCGCGACGAACGCCTTCAGACCCGGCATGCCGCCGGAGGTGATGGCCACATTGGGGTAGTTCGTGAAGTAAAGCAGTGCGCCGACGGCCGCGAGGAACGAGCCGATGACGAACGTGAAGGAAATGACGGAGTTGATCTTGATGCCCATGAGCTGCGCCGTCTCAAAATCCTTGGAGGCTGCGCGCATGGCCATACCGATTTTCGTCTTCTTGGTCAGCCACACGAGAACGGCTACCAGTAAAATGGTCAGAACCGGGGTGACGAGCGTGACGCGCTTGGTCTGCGCGCCGAAGACGGTAATCATGTCGGAAACCCACGGGATGGGGTTGGTTACCGGCTGGGGAAGACCGCCGGTCAGGTAGAACGCCAGGTTCTGGATGAGATAGCTCACGCCGATGGCGGAGACCATCAGGGACATTCTCGGCGCGGAGCGCAGCGGCTTATAGGCGGCGCGCTCGATAACAAAGCCGAGCAGCGCTGTCAGGATGAGCACCAGCGGAATCGCCAGAACCATCGGCAGAGAGGCGGACGCATAGACCATAATGAGGCCTGCGACCATGAAGACATCGCCGTGGGCAAAGTTGATCAGCCGCAAGATACCATAGACCAGCGTATAGCCGATGGCAATGAGCGCGTACTGACCGCCTGCGGAAATGCCGTTGATGACGTAGGGGAGCAGCCCTTGCATAGTTCGGAACCTCCTGATTAGATTGAAGGATCTTGGAGGCTCTACCGCAAAGGCTGCGGCACAGCTTCCCTTATCCAACTCAACAAAAAGCGGGGCTTTTTGTTGAAAGAGACTGCACCTCGACTGCGCGCATAAATTTTGCGCACTGCGCAAAATTTCTACACTTGCGAGGTGAGATGTATTTTTCCGGTCGGCGGAGCCGCCGGATAACATGATTTTGATTTTATTTCGCCATCTGCGGATGGCGAAACTCTGCGAGGCTTGGGATTGGCTCTGGTGGGGTCGCCCCCGCCAGAGCCGTGAAAAACTGTTTGATGTTACAACTGTTACAACTGAGAATTACTGCTCGACCTTCTGGACGGCGACAAATTCCCATGCGCCGGTTTCGGGGTTGGCTTCCTTGATGTAAGCGGCGTCGCGCTTGGCATCGCCGATGTCGTCGAACTCGACAACGCCGGTTACGCCTTCATAGTGGACGTTCGGCAGAGCCTCAAGGATCTTGGCGGGATCGGTGGAGTCGGCAGCCTTGATGGCCTCGAGTGCGGTGAAGTATGCGTCATAGCCCATTGCGGTAACGCCCGCGACAACGTCGTTGCCGCCGTTATTGGTCAGCATGTCGGGGTTCTCGTTGAGCCACTTCTTGATGCCCTCGTCGAATTCCGGCGAGCCGCCTTCCTGATAGAAGGTGGTGACGAGCAGACGGACATCCTTGCCCTTGGTGGACTCGAGCACCATGTTATTGTCGACGGTGTCGGTGCCGAGGATGGCGCCCTTGAAGCCCTGTGCGGCAGCGGCTTCGATGATCAGCTGTGCGTAGTTGGTGGAAACGGGGCAGAAGATGACGTCTGCGCCGTCAGCCATGGCGTTATTGATGTAGGAAACGAAGTTTGCGTTGCCCTCGGGGAAGTCCTCGGACACGACTTCGCCGCCGAGGCCCTTGAAGGCCTCAGAGAAGTAGTACACCAGGCCCTGGTCATAGTCAGAGCCGAGCATGGCCAGCGTGTAGGCCTTCTTTGCGTCCATTTCCTTAAAGGCATAGTTGGCGTGAACGGTGCCCTGGAACGGATCGAGGAAGCAGACGCGGAAGTAGACCGAGCAGTCGGACGTGACCTGCGGGTTGGTGCAGCCAATGCCGATGGCCGGGATACCGGCTTCTTCAAAAACCTTGCCGCCAGCCATGGACACGCCGGAGCCATAGGAGCCGAGGACGATGGAAACGCCGCGGTTGACGAGCTCGGAAGCGGCCGAGGGGCCGTTTTCGGCGGTCGTGCGGTTGTCGACGATCTCAAGCTGGATGTCGTAGGTCTCGCCGCCGATTTCGATGGTCGGCTGGACGTAGTTGCCGTACTGCGGGCCAAGCGTCTCCTGCTTGCCGCCTGCGCCATTGTCGCCGGTCAGCGGCTCGAAGATGCCGATTTTGAGAACCTTGTTGCCGGATGCGGAGGTGCCGGAAGCAGCGGTCTCGGTGGTCGTGGTTTCAGAGGTCGGTTTTTCTGTGGTGGACGTACTGGCGCAGCCAACGAACAGGCAGGCCAGCATGCAGAGGCAAAGAAGCAATGCGATGGTCTTTTTCATGAAACGTGATCCTCCTTACAAAACTGTCCGCGATGGGTAGACCCCAGGCGGTTTTATTATTATAGCCAATCAATTGTAAAAAGGCAAGCGCTATTTTGTGCGTTTTGCTGGAATATGCACAAAAATAGATAGACTTACGTGTTTTTTATATAGCAAAAATCCGGAAAACTTCGCAAAAAATTCCCAAACAAAATCCAATAAATTTTCAGGAAACCTTCTGAAATTTCGGAATTTTTCTATAAAACTGTCCTTGTTCTGCGCAGAAAGTCCACAAAACGTACGCCGTACAAAATCACGAAAAAGGGAAGACCCGGCAGGGCGCGTACCCTGCCGGGGGTGCTGCATTTTTTCTCGCGGGGAAAGATCTTAACGTGCTTAACAGCTTACTCGATGCCCTGAACCTTCACGAACTCCCATTCGCCGGATTCGGTGTTGGCCGATTTGATGTAGGCCGCGTCGCGCTTTGCGTCGCCGATCTCGTCGAATTCAATCAGACCCGAAACGCCGCTGTAGCTCACGCCGGGAAGCGCTGCGAGCACGGCAGCAGGGTCGGTAGAGCCAGCCGCCTTGATGGCCTCGAGTGCAACGAAGTATGCGTCATAGCCCATTGCCGTCACAGCAGAGACCATGTCGTTGCCGCCGTTGTTGGTCAGAGCATCGGAGTTTTCGTTCATCCACGCCTTGATGCCGGAGTCGAACTCGGGCGCGCCGCCCTCCTGATAGAAGGTCGTGATTTCGACGTTGACGCTCTTGCCCTTGGCAGACTCGATGACCATGTTGTTGTCCCACGTATCGGAGCCGAGGAGGTGACCCTCAAAGCCCTGCGCGCTGGCAGCCTCAATGATCAGCTGCGCATAGTTCGTGGAGACCGGGGCGAAGATAACGCCCGCGTTTGCCGACTTGGCGTTGTTGATGTAGGAAACGAAGTTTGCATTGCCCTCGGGGAAGTCCTCGGAGACGACCTCGCCGCCGAGCGCCTTAAACGCTTCCGTGAAGTAGTAGACCAGACCCTGATCGTAGTCCGAGCCGAGCATCGCCAGCGTGTAAGCGGTGGTAACGCCGAGCTCCTTGTAGGCGTAGTTCGCAAGGACGGTGCCCTGGAACGGATCGAGGAAGCAGATTCTATAGTAGACGCTGCAATCGGAGGTCACCTGCGGATTGGTGCAGGTCACGCCGATGGCCGGAACACCGGCTTCCTGGAAGACCGAGCCGCCCGCGATCGATACGCCGGAGCCGTAGGAGCCGAGGACGATCGACACGCCGCGGTTCATGAGCTCGGAAGCAGCCGAGGGGCCGTTTTCCGCCGTCGTGCGGTTGTCGACGATCTCGAGCTTCACATCGTACGTCTCGCCGCCGATTTCCACGGTGGGCTGTACGTAGTTGGCATACTGCATGCCGAGAATCTCCTGCTTGCCGCCAGCGCCGTTGTCGCCGGTCTGCGGCTCAAAGACGCCGATCTTGACGACCTTGCCGCCGGAAGAAGCGGGAGCAGCTTCCTCAGAAGAAGCGGCTTCCTCAGAAGAGGCAGTTTCTTCGGAAGCGGCGGGAGCGGATGCTTCCGCACTGCTCTCGGACGATGCGGGTGCGCTCTGGCTGGCGCAGCCGGCAAAGACGCTGAGTACCATCAGAACGCAAAGCAATAATGCGATCAGCTTTTTCATGTTCATTCCTCCTGAAATGTCCGCGTATTAAAGACAACTGTACGTGAACTAAATTATGCTCCCAATTATAGCGGCAGGCGTACAAAAAAGCAAGAAGAATCTTATCATTTTTTGTAAAAATTATGTCCGAATTATGTCCGTGACCTGTTCAAAATGTAAAAAAGCAGGAAATAGTATAAAAAATTATAAAAAATGAATGATTTATAACGAAAATAGTTCGAAAATTGATTGGGCAAAATGCACGCGAGACTACATATGAACAACGTTCGTCCACGATACATGGACTTTTACCGAAAATCCTCCAATCCAGCGTCCTCCTATCCGCGACGCATGTCCGCCTCTACCGGATTCTTGCGCGCCTTCGGGGGCGTGCATTACGAAATTTCCGAAATCCTCCGGTGCGTCCCCTACGCATGGATTGGAGGACAAAGAGAAAAGGCAGGAAGACGTTCCGTCTTCCTGCCTTGGGGTGCGGTATTCGATTAAAGCTCGCAGTTGCCGACGGTTCTCGGGAACGGGAGCACGTCGCGGATGTTGGAGATACCCGTGAGGTACATGACGCAGCGCTCGAAGCCAAGGCCGAAGCCTGCGTGGCGGGTCGAGCCGTATTTGCGCAGGTCGAGATAGAAGCCGTAGTCCTCGGGCTTGAGGCCGAGCTCGTTCATGCGGGCAAGGAGCGTGTCGTAGTTGTCCTCGCGCTGGCTGCCGCCGATGATCTCGCCGATGCCGGGAACGAGGCAGTCCATCGCTGCGACGGTCTTGCCGTCCTCGTTGAGCTTCATATAGAAGGCCTTGATCTCCTTGGGGTAATCGGTGACGAAGACCGGACGCTTGAAGATCTGCTCGGTGAGATAACGCTCGTGCTCGGTCTGAAGATCGCAGCCCCAGAAGACCTTGTAGTCGAACTTGTCGTTGTGCTGCTCGAGAAGCTTCACAGCCTCGGTGTAGGTCACGTGGCCAAACTCGCTCGTCATGACGTGGTTGAGCCGGTCAAGAAGGCCCTTGTCGACAAACTGGTTGAAGAACGCCATTTCTTCCGGCGCATTCTCGAGAACATACGAGATCACGAACTTGATCATGTCCTCGGCCACACGCATATCGTCCGACAGGTCCGCGAACGCCATCTCGGGCTCGATCATCCAGAACTCAGCAGCGTGGCGCGTGGTGTTGGAATTTTCGGCGCGGAAGGTCGGGCCGAAGGTGTAGATATTGCGGAAAGCCTGTGCGAAGGCCTCGCCGTTCAGCTGACCGGACACGGTCAGATTCGTCTCCTTGCCGAAGAAGTCTTCGGAATAGTCGATCGAACCATCCTCGCGCCGCGGCGGGTTGTTGAGATCGAGCGTCGTCACCTGGAACATTTCGCCTGCGCCCTCGCAGTCGGAGCCTGTGATGAGCGGCGTGTGGACATAGACGAAGCCGCGCTCCTGGAAGAACTTGTGGATGGCGTAAGCGATGATGCTGCGCACGCGGAAGACGGCCTGGAAGGTGTTCGTTCTCGGGCGCAGATGCGGAAGCGTCCGCAGAAACTCCATCGAGTGGCGCTTGGGCTGAATCGGAAAATCGGGAGTCGACAGGCCCTCGACCGAAATTTCGCTCGCCTGAATCTCAAACGGCTGCTTGGCGTCCGGCGTCACGACCAGCGTGCCGGTCACGATCACAGCGGCGCTGATGTTCAGCTTCGAGATCTCCTGAAAGTTTGCGAGCTCCGCGCCGAAGACAACCTGCACCTGCGAAAAATACGTGCCGTCGGAGAGGTTGATGAAGCCGAAATTCTTGCTGGCGCGCAGATTGCGCACCCAGCCGCCGACCTTGACGGTTTTGCCGTCAAAGCGTTTCGTGTCTTCGAATAACGAACGAACGGGAGTCAGTTGTTCCATCATGGTCAATTTCCTCTTTCTGCGGCCGGAAGGCCAGTATATTTCATCTTAGAGTAACATAATGCCGGCCTTTTGGCAAGTGTCGCGCGTGTTTTCATCCCAGAGGCTCGACTGCACCTCGCCGATGTGGCAGGTGCCGATCATGAGCATGCAAAGACGGCTCTGGCCGATGCCGCCGCCGATGGTAAGGGGCAGCTCGCCGTTCAGCAGCATCTTGTGGAACGGAAGCTCTGCGCGCTCCTCGCAGCCGGCAAGCTTCAGCTGACGCGCGAGGCTTTCTTCGTCGACGCGGATGCCCATCGAGGAAATTTCAAATGTGCACTCCAGAACCGGGTTCCACATCAGAATATCGCCGTTGAGCGCCCAGTCGTCATAGTCGGGAGCTCTGCCGTCGTGCGGCTTGCCGGACTTCAGCTTGCCGCCGATCTGCATGAGGAAGACGCTGTGGTGCTCGCGGAGGATCGCGTTCTCGCGCTCCTTAGGGGTCTTGTCGGGATACAGGTCTTCAAGCTCCTGTGTGGTGATGAAGAACACGTCCCGGTCGAGTTTCGTGTGAAGGCTCGGGAAAGCCACGCCGAGCGCGTCATTTGTCTCGCAGACCGCGCCCACGATATCGCGCACGGTGCGCTTGAGGTACGTGACGTCCCGGTCCTCTCTCGTGATGACCTTTTCCCAGTCCCACTGGTCGACGTAGACGGAGTGAAGGTTATCTACCTCTTCGTCGCGCCGGATGGCGTTCATATCGGTAAAAAGACCCTTACCGGGGTTAAACTCATAGCGCTTGAGCGCCAGGCGCTTCCACTTGGCCAGCGAATGCACGACCTGCGCGTTCACGCCGACATCCGGAATGTCGAAGCCCACCGGCCGCTCATACCCATTTAAGTTGTCATTCAGGCCGGAATTCTCCTCCACAAAAAGGGGTGCGGATACTCTGCGCAGATTCAGCGCATTGCCCAGATTGACCTGAAAATTGCTTTTGATGAATTCAATGGCGCGCTGCATTTCGTACGTGGACAGCGGCGCGCGGTATCCCTGCGGGATCACGAGCTTGCTCATAAAAATGGGCTCCTTTCTGAAAAATATGCCAAAATTATAGTATAGCTTCCCGAAATTTGCAAGAGATATTTATGCAAAAGGGAAAACTTTGCGGCGAGGCTCCTGCGGGGCGTTTTTTCTCCAAATCCCGCTTTCGTTTTGAACGGATTTATAATACAATAGTATCGGCCAATACCGGGTCATCCGATTCTATATAAATGATGTGGAGTGATTTCCCTTGCAAACGGTTTTGCTGGTCTTCGACATCGGCACAAGCGGCCTCAAAGCGTCGCTCGTCGATGAGAGACTGAATATTCTGCGAAACGTGACCACCACCTATCCGACGCATCACCGGCCAAACGGCGGTGTGGAGCAGGATGCGGCCGACTGGTGGATGAGCGCGGTGCGCGCGGGGCTTATGCTTCGCGAGCTCGTGCCGGAATACCTCAAACGGGTCGACGCGATCGGCATTTCCGGCCATATGCTGGGCCTTTTGCCGATGGACGGTGACGGGCAGGCGCTTCGGCCGGCGATCATTCGGCGCGATACACGCGCGAAGGACGTGGCAAAGGCGCTGGAGGATACATACGGCGCGGACTATTTCTACCGCATTTCCGGCAACGTCCTGACCCCGAACCTCACGCTCTCCAAGGCTGTGTGGCTGAAGGAAAACGAACCCGAGGCCTATGAGAAAACCGTGAAGTTCCTGCAATGCAAGGACTATCTGGTCTACCGTCTGACGGGCAATATGGACTCCGGCGATTTTTCGGACGCGTCGCGCGCCGGGCTCATGAACCTCTCCACGCGCGATTATGACTACGATATGCTGGACGACCTCGGCCTGCACGCCGAAAAATTCCCGACGATTCGCCCTTCTTGCGCGATCGCAGGCAGGCTCACCGAGGAGGCGGCCTACCATCTGGGGCTGCGCGCGGGGATCCCGGTCTCCGTCGGCGGCGGCAACGGCATGTGCGAGAGCGTGGGCGCGGGTGTGGCGCAGGACGGCGCGTATTACATGAGCCTCGACACGGCGGCATGGATCGCGGGGCAGTCGAAGGAGCCGTTTTTCGATCCCCAGCGGCGGCTGGGACACATCTGTACGTTAGATGGCCGGAGCTTTTCTGTCTTCGGCGCGATGCGCTGCGCGGGCAAATGCGTCAACTGGGCGCAGAAGCTCTTTGAGGTCGGCTCGCCGAGAGCCTTTGACGCGGCAGCCAGCAACATCCCGGCTGGTGCGGACGGGCTCATTTTCCTGCCTTACTTAGAGGGCGAGCGGTCGCCGGTCTATGATGAGCAGGCGCAGGGCGTATTCTTCGGCATGACCCAGCAGCACCGGCGCGAGCACTTTCTGCGCGCGGTACTCGAGGGCGTAGGCTGCGGCCTGAGCCAGATTCTGGACGTTCTTCGCGAGCGCGGCGAAATTCTTGATCTTCGCATCATCGGCGGCGGCGCGAAGTCAAAGGTCTGGAAGCAGATCATCGCGGACCTCTGCGAGGTGCGGCTGCACGACGTGACGACGTTATCCGACTCGGCGGCAACACTCGGCGCGGCTGCGGCGGCAGGCGTCGGCATCGGGCTCTTTGACAGTCTTTCGCAGGCGGTCTCCTGTATTGCGCAGGCAAGCGTCCTTTCTCCCGAGGAAGAGATGTTCCCTGCCTATCGCGCCCTTCGCGCCCGATACGACTGCCTCTATCCGGCGCTTGCGCCCGTGTTCCATCAGAAATAAAAATCCCGCCCGTAAGATCATGCACTGGTCTTGCGGGCGGTTTTTCTGCCTCAAGTGTTTATCGGTGCGCTTGCAGCCAATCGCAGATCATCTCTGCGGCGGGTCTGGCGGTGGATTCCTGCATGGCGTTTCGCATGGAAGAAAGGCGCGCTTCGTCGTGCGCAAGCGAAAGGGCCAGGTCTGCGATTTTTTCCGGGGTGTCCGCTGTGACAGCCATGCCTGCGCGGAGAAAATAGTCGAGGTTGTGCTCCTCGCAGCCCGCGACCGCGTCAATTAAAACCATCGGAAGGCCTGCCGCGACAGCCTCGCTCGTGCTGAGCCCGCCTGGCTTTGTCAAAAATACATCCGTTCCTTGCATGAGCTTCGGCACGTTGTCGATCTGCCCCAGAATCCGAATGTTCGGGTAGTCGCCTGATAGCTTCGTGAGCTTTTTGAGCAGCGTCTCGTTTTTGCTGCAAGCCACGGAAAGCACGTCGGTATCGTTCATTTTCTCGCGCAGCACCGCCGTGATTTCCGCCATCGGCCCGCAGCCCATGCTTCCGCACATCATAAGAAGGTGCGTCTGGGAGGGGGCGATTCCGAGCGCTTTTTTTGCCTGCGCTTTGTCAGAGGCCTGATAAAACGCTTTTCGTACGGGCATGCCGCTTGCAATGAGCTTGTCCTCCGGAATTCCGCAGCGGACGAACTCGTCTTTGAGAAGGCCGGACGGCATGAAGTACCAGTCGAGTCTGGAGTCCGCCGTGCACGGAGAGCAGGTGTAGTCGGTTGAGACGTGGCTTGTTGTGATGCTCAGGTCCGGATGGCGGCGGAGAACTTCTGTTAAGGCAAGGGCAGGGAAGACGTGCGTGCAGATGACGTTGCTGTAGCTGTTATTTACAATGTAGTCGTACATCCGGTCTGCACCGGAGGTGATGTACTTGTAGACGGGCGTTCCCTCGCGGAACAGGTCGTCTTTTTCTTCGGCTTTTTCATATCCAGCGCTGAAAAATTTCGGCGCGTGCAGATAGATCCGCGTGTGCCAGTTGGAAATGAATTTGGAGGCGCGCTTGGAGATGAACAGCAGTGCGTCGATGACGTCGCAGGTCTCCCCGCGGCTCTGATAGACTTCCTGAATGGCCCGGGCGCAGGAATTGTGCCCGGCTCCTGTGTTGCAGCTCAAGATCAATGTGCGCATGCTCACGCCTCCTTTCGGCTCGTTCGGCGGGTTTGACGCTCGAGAAGCTTTTGCAGCCGCGGGCGGTTGTAGCGCTGAATGAGAAGAAACGGCAGATTGCCGAATACAATATAAACGACGGTTAAAATGATGCCGCCGATACCCGGCCAGATTGCAAGAAGAGCCAGCCCCGCGATGCACAGAAGTCCGTGCGTGAGCTCCGCGACGCAGGTTTCCTGAATCATCAGGGGTAAGTCCTGCGCGGTCTTCTGTGTGAGGGCTTTTGCGGGCATGAGCTTTTTGAAAAGCCTGCTCATATCCGGTACCTTGGATTGCCACTTGCGAATCTGCAGCGCCTTCCAGAGCCTGTCCTCCCACGCGTAGGTGCGGAAGGGGAATTTTTCGGGGTGCAGCCAGCGCTTCGGCAGCAGTCTTCCGAGGAAAAAGGACAAAACGCCAAGCGCGGCGGCATAGGCAAAACAAAGGATACATTCTTTCATGGACACGTCGACTCCTTCTGCTTTCGGATTTTTTCAGCATAGCACAGACATGTGTTCGAAAAAATGGACAATTGCGATTAAATGCCCCCAAACGCGACACTTTTGGAAATTTGCCTAAAAACCGACGCGCCCCAGCGGGGATTCAAGACAGACGAAAAAGCGGCCCACCCGATTGGGTGAACCGCTTTTGGAGGGGCTTTGCAGATTCGAACTGCCGAAGGTTCGCCGCAAGCGGCCAATCTTCGTTTGCCGGATTGGATCTGCGCTTCGCGCATGAGGTCGGCAGTTCGAATACCAAGAGATGCGAAAAACCGGTTCATCCCAATGGGACAAACCGGCTTTTGGAGCTGCTGGGCAGATTCGAACTGCCGACCTCGTCATTACCAATGACGCGCTCTACCGACTGAGCTACAGTAGCATGGCTGTTTCAAACAGCTTCATCATTATAGCATAAAGAAGCGGTTTGTCAAGAGGGAAATCGAAAAATGTTTGGAAAAATTCCGGACGCGGCGGGAAAAAAGTGCTTGCTTTTCGCATGCGTATATGATAAAATACCCAAGTCTGTGAAAAGGACGGTCCTCTGCCACGGCCGGCACTGCGGTGCAGCGGCATTTTCCGTGCGGCATGAACGTCTTAATTTGAAGGAGGACAATACTATGGATCTGATGAAGGCTCTGACCAGCCAGTACATGAAGAAGGAACTGCCCGAAATGAACGTCGGCGATACGGTTCGTGTTCATGTCAAGATCAAGGAAGGTTCCCGCGAGAGAATTCAGGTTTTCGAGGGCACCATCATTGCCAAGAAGCATGGCGGCATTGAGGAATCCATCACCGTGCGCCGTATCTCCTACGGTGTCGGCTGTGAGAAGGTTTTCCCGGTTCACGCGCCCAACGTTGTGGACGTCGAGACTGTCCGTCACGGCAAGGTTCGCAGAGCAAAGCTGTACTATCTGCGTGACCGTCTGGGCAAGGCCGCCAAGGTCAAGGAAAAGGTCTAATAGCGATCGAAAAAAGAAGGGCTCACCCGAGCCCTTCTTTTTTCGTTTGGCGGAAAGCGGGGCTTTCCGCCAAAAAGATTGCACCGCGACTGCGCGCTCGTCAAAGCAAACTCCATATCCTTCACTCCGCCGCAAGCGGCAGAGTTCATACATTCCGTTGCTTCTCCTCTCCAAGTCAAAACCATAGGTTTTGACTTGGTATAAGGGGCAAAAATTCCACACTTGCAAGCCGTAAAGTATTTTTCCGGTCAGCGGAGCCGCCGGATAAAATGGATTTCAAATTTATTTCGCCATCTGCGGATGGCGAAACTCTGCGAGGCTTTTTACTCTGATTTTCGGGAATGGCACTTTCTTTCTGGGCGGAAATTGTGTATAATGTCTTAGAATACGCATGTGAGGTGCAGAGTATGGATTTTGAAGAAAACAGACCGGCGCAGGATGTGCCGTTGGAAGAGAATATAGAGAAGCCGCGGGACGAGAGAAGCACGCAGGAAACGCAGCAGGCGCAGCAGAATGAGGCGGCGCGGCGGGAAAAGCAGTATGAAACCTTTACGATGCTGCATGACCTCGTGTACATTCTGGCGGGCATCACGCTGGTGTTCGTGTTCTTCTTCCGGCTGGTTGGCGTGGACGGAAGCTCGATGTATCCGACCCTCGTTGACCGCGACTATCTGGTTTTAGAGAGCAATTTCCTCTACCGGAGCGTCCACGCGGGAGACATTGTTGTCATCGACCCGCCGGAGGAGGCGGGCTTCAGCGGTCCGATCGTCAAGCGTGTGATTGCAACCGGGGGCCAGACAGTGGACATTGACTTCGACGCGGGCGTTGTGTACGTCGACGGCGAAGCGCTCGAGGAGAGCTATGTCTTTGAGCCGACCTACCGAAGCTTCCGAGAGGTAGGCGACGGACTCGATTACCCCGTGACGGTTCCGGAGGGAAGCGTCTTCGTGCTGGGCGACAACCGAAACCACTCGGCGGACAGCCGGTACGCAAGGCTCGGCTGCGTGGACGAATCGCGGATCTTGGGCCGCGTGCTGCTGCGGATCATTCCCGGACGGCAGACAAATGAAGAAGGAGACGTCGTCGGCGGCCGGAACTTCCGGCGCATCGGCGCGGTAGCATAAATGGAAGAACAGAAAAACAGCATGAACATCCAGTGGTATCCCGGTCATATGACCAAGACCCGCCGGATGATGGAAGAGGATTTGAAGCTGGTCGACGCTGTGTGCGAGATTTTAGACGCGCGCATCCCGATCTCCAGCCGGAACCCTGATATCGACGCGATCTGCGGCAAAAAGCCCCGGATGGTGATTTTGAACCGCATCGATATGGCGGACGCTGACTTAGTCAGCCGGTGGAGCAATTACTTTAAAGACAGGGGCATGGCCGTCATCCGCACGGACTGCAAGTCGCGAAAGGGCATTAACACGTTTGCCCCCGCTGTGCGGCAGCTGCTTGCTGAAAAGCTCCAGCGGTACGCGGAGAAGGGGCAGGTCGGGCGGCCGCTCAAGCTCATGGTCGTCGGCATTCCGAATGTCGGAAAATCGACGTTTATCAACCAGATCGCAGGTCGGAAGGGCGCGAAGGCGGAGAACCGTCCCGGCGTGACGCGCGGCAAGCAGTGGGTGAATGTGGACGGAGGCTTACTGCTTTTGGACACCCCCGGCATCCTCTGGCCGAAATTTGACGACCCCGAGGTCGGCATGCGCCTTGCCTACACGGGCGCGGTGAAGGACGACATCTTAGACACCGAGACGCTCGGCTGCCATCTGATGGAGCTTTTGGCGCGGGAATATCCGCAGGCGCTCGTGGAGCGGTACAAGATTGAAATCCCGACGAAGGTCGACGGCTGGGAGCTTTTGCAGGCGGCAGGCAGAAAGCGCGGCTTTCTTGTCTCCGGCGGCGAGGTCGATACGGAGCGGATGGCGAAGGTGCTGCTGGAGGAATACCGCAGCTGCAAGCTCGGAACATTCACGCTGGAACGGCCGGAGGAGCTGGCATGAGAGAAGAACCGAAGGATTTATGGCTCTATGAGCGAGAAGCGTTCGCGGAAGGGTACCAAACGGTCTGCGGCGTAGACGAAGCGGGACGTGGCCCTCTGGCGGGGCCGGTGTGCGCGGCGGCAGTGATTTTGCCGGCGGGACTCGTCATTGACGGGCTCAACGACTCCAAGAAGCTGACCGACAAAAAGCGGCGCGAGCTCTATGACGTGATCACGCAAAACGCCGTGAGCTACGGGATCACGATGGCCTCAGAGCGGGAGATCGACGAAATCAATATCTTGCAGGCAACGTTTCTTGCCATGCAGCGGGCGCTGGACAAGCTGAGCGTCAAACCCGATCTGGCCCTCATCGACGGAAACCGCGCGAAGGACTTTGGACTGCCAGTCCGAACGATCGTGAAGGGCGACAGCTTGTCTGCCTCCATCGCGGCAGCCTCGATTCTGGCGAAGGTCACGCGGGACCGGCTCATGGAGGAGCTGGACGAAGCGTATCCCCAATACGGTTTTGCCGTCCATAAGGGCTACGGCACGAAGCGGCACTATGAAGCGCTGCGCGAATACGGCCCATGCCCGATACACCGGAGAACCTTTCTCAAAAAGCTCTATGGCGAATAAAACAGAGCTTGGCACGTGGGGCGAGGCGATCGCGGCGGAGGCGTTACGATCCCGGGGCTTCACAGTTGTCGAGCGGAACTACAGGTCGCGCTACGGCGAGATCGATATCATCGCAGAAAACCGGGAGTATCTGGTCTTTGCCGAGGTCAAGCTCCGCAAGAGCGCGTATTTCGGCGCGGCGCGCGAATTTGTGGACGCAAGAAAGCAGGAAAAGTTGCGCGCGACGGCGTCCATGTGGCTCGAGGAGCATGAGACGAGCTTACAGCCGCGGTTTGATGTGATCGAAATTTATGCGCCGGACGGGATGCAGACGAAGTGCCCGCAGATCCGGCAGATAGAGGATGCGTTTATATGAAATATACGGTAGTAGACGGCCACTGCGACACGCCGATGGAGCTTTGGCTGCGGCAGGAGAACCTGCGGAGCAATACCTGTCAGGTATCGCTCGAACGGGCCAAAAAGCTTTCGGGTTACGTGCAGTTTTATGCATTCTGTACGGTGTGGCTCGAACAGGACGGGAGCTTTGAAGCGCACTACGCGGCCGCTTTGGAGCATTTTAACCGCCAGCTGGACGAGAATAAAGACTGGATCGTCCGCTGCAAAAACGAAGCGGATGCGCGCGCGGCCATCGGGAGCGGAAAATGCGGTGCGTTCTTGTCGATCGAGGGCGCGGAGGCCATTTCCTGTGACCCCGGAAAATTAGAGCTTGCCTGCGCGCAGGGCGTGCGTATGATCGCACCGGCGTGGAACGCGCAGAATGCGCTGACCGGAAGCTGCATGACAGGCGGAGGTCTGACGGCACAGGGCAAAGAATTCGTGCGCCGGGCGCAGAAGCTTGGCATGATCCTAGACGTCAGCCATATCTCGGAGAAAGCGTTCTGGGATCTTTGCGACATCACAGAAAAGCCGTTTGTGGCGAGCCATTCCAATTCGCGCGCCATCTGCAGGCATGTCCGCAATCTCACCGACGAGCAGTTTAAAGCGTTGTGCGAGGCGGGCGGTACGGCGGGGCTGAATCTCTACGGCGCATTTTTACGCGATGAGGGCAGGCCGACACTGGAAGACGTCTGGCGTCATATCGAGCATTTTTTGGAGCTCGGGGGAGACGGACATATCGCGCTCGGCGGCGATCTGGACGGATGCAGCGTGCTGCCGGAGGGCTTTGCCGGTGTGGACAGCTATGCAATGCTTGCGCAGTGGCTGGAAGACAGGAAGCTGCCAAGCAGTACAATAGAAAATATATTCAGTGAGTCTTTATTAAAGGTTGTGAAACTATGCAGTATGTAAGTACCAGAAATCCCGATCTGCGCCTTTCCGCGGCGCAGGCGATCGTTCAGGGGCTCAGCCGCGACGGCGGTCTGTTTTTGCCGGAGGAAATTCCGCAGATCACATTAGAAGAAATTGCGGCGCTCTCGAAGCTGCCGTACCCTGAGCGCGCGGCAAAGATCATGAAGCGGTATCTCGAGGAATTTACCGAGGAAGAGCTGCTTGGCTTTGCCGAAAAGGCCTATGGCGCAAAGAAATTCGACGACCCGAAGGCCGCGCCCGTGAAGGATCTGGGAGACGGCCGGTATATCATGGAGCTCTGGCACGGGCCGACGTGCGCGTTCAAGGACATGGCGCTTCAGATGCTTCCGTATCTTCTCACGGCGAGCCTCAAAAAGACCGGAGAGGACAAGACGGTCTGCATTCTGGTCGCGACCTCCGGCGACACCGGCAAGGCCGCGCTCGAAGGATTCCGCGATGTGGAGCATACGAAAATTCTTGTGTTCTACCCCGACGGCGGCGTGTCGGATATCCAGAAGCTGCAAATGGTCAGCCAGGAAGGGCAGAACGTCGGCGTGTGCGCCGTGCGGGGAAACTTCGACGACGCGCAGAGCGGCGTGAAGCGCATCTTCTCCGATCCCATTTTGCGCGAGGATTTGGCGGACAAGGGCTATTTCCTCTCGTCGGCAAACTCCATCAACTGGGGAAGAGTCCTGCCGCAGATCGTGTATTACATCTCGGCCTACTGCGATTTGTTGGAAAGCGGCAGAATCGCGCTTGGCGACAAGATCGATTTCTGCGTCCCGACGGGGAACTTCGGAAATATCCTGGCGGGCTACTACGCCAAACACATGGGGCTTCCCGTGGGAACGCTCGTGTGCGCGTCGAACGCGAATAACGTGCTGACGGACTTTTTGTCCACCGGCACGTACGACCGCAACCGCCCGTTTTATCAGACGGCGTCTCCGTCGATGGATATCCTCATCTCCTCGAACCTCGAGCGGCTGCTTGCGCTCATGGAGGGCGCGGGTGAGTCGGTGGCAAACTACATGAATGAGCTGGCCGCGCGCGGGAAATATACCGTCCGGCCGGAAACGGCGCAGAAGATCGCCGCGGAGTTTGCCTGCGGCTTCTGCGACGACGAGGGTACGAAGCAGACAATCGCGAAGCTGTTTTCCGAGAAGGACTATCTTCTTGATACGCACACGGCGGTCGCGTGGAACGTGGCGGAAAGCTACCGTGAAAAATCGGGCGCGGAACGTCCGCTGGTCGTCGTATCCACGGCGAGCCCGTTTAAATTCTGCCAGAGCGTACTCGAAGCGCTGGGCGAGACGGAATTTGCTGCCGGAACGGATATTATCGCGCAGCTCGCGAAAAAGACCGGAAAGATAGCGCCCGCACCGCTGGCTGGTCTTGCGGGAAAGGCCGTTCGCTTTACCGATGTGACGGGCAAGGACGAGATGGAAAGCAAGGTCACGGAGTTTCTGCGCGCATGAGCTTATACGCCATCGGTGATCTGCATCTTTGCCTCGGCGCGTACAAGCCCATGGACGTGTTCGGCGGCCGCTGGGAAGGATACATGGACAAGCTCCGCGAGGGGCTTTCCGTGATCCAGCCCGGCGACACGACGGTTCTTCTGGGGGATCTCAGTTGGGCGCTCGGCATCGAGCAGGCGGAAAAGGACTTTGCCTTCATCCACGAGATCCCCGGCCGGAAGATCATTCTCAAGGGGAACCACGACTACTGGTGGACGACGGCGGCAAAGTTCTATAAATTCTGCGCCGCGCATGGCTGGGACGACATGTTCATCCTGAACAACAACTGCTATTATTATGGAGACACCGCGCTCTGCGGAACACGCGGCTGGTTCTACGAGCAGGAGCAGGAGGGCACGCACGACGAAAAGATCTTTCGCCGCGAGCTCGGAAGGCTGGAGGCCAGCTTTAAGGCGGCAGGAGAGCATGAAAAGATGTGCTTTCTCCACTATCCGCCGCGGTACCGCGGCTACGAATGCCCGGAGATCCTGGAGCTGCTGGCGCGCTACGGGGTCAGGCGGTGCTATTACGGCCATTTGCACGCGGAATCCATGCGGCTTGCCATGCAGGGAAGCTTCGACGGATGTGAGTTCCGGCTGTTGTCGGCGGATTATGTAAACTTCAGACCGCAAAAACTGCTGGATTGAAAAGAAAATATAAAAAACAGTAGAAATATTGAAAAAACTCTGATAGAATAGAGCGGATTCAATATAGAATGGTGAATGACGGCTAAAACCGGCCGCACCGTATAGGAGGAAAACCAACATGAATGTAAAGAGCGTAGAAAAAGAAAACGGCAAGGCCAAGGTTGTCGTCGAGATCGACAAGGCCGAATTTGAGCAGGCGCTGAACAAGGCGTACGCCAAGTGCAGAAAAGATATCATGCTTCCCGGTTTCCGCAAGGGCAAGGCTCCGCGGAAGATGGTCGAGAGCATGTATGGCGCGACCGTTTTCTATGAGGACGCCGTGAACGAAATTTTCCCGGACATCTACACGAAGGCCATCGTTGAGCAGGAGCTCAAGGCCGTCGGTTCTCCGTCCGTTTCCAACATGGACACCCCCGACGAGGGCGGCGTTGTCCTGACCATCGAGACCGAGCTCTACCCTGAGGTCACCCTCGGCCAGTACAAGGGCCTTGAGGTGCCCAAGCGCGAGGTGAAGGTCGAAGAGAGCGAAGTTGACGCGGAAGTGAATCGTATGGCAGAGCGCAACGCGCGCATCGAGACCGTCGACCGCGCAGCAGCCAACGGCGACACCGTCGTCATCGACTTTGAAGGCTTCGTAGACGATCAGCCGTTCCAGGGCGGCAAGGCGGAGGACTACTCCCTCACGCTCGGCTCCGGCTCGTTCATCCCCGGCTTTGAAGATGCGCTGGTCGGCGCAGTCGCCGGTGAGGAGCGCGACGTGAACGTCACGTTCCCCGAGGACTACAGCGCCAAGGAGCTTGCAGGCAAGCCCGCCGTCTTCAAGTGCAAGGTGCACGAGGTCAAGGAGTCCATCAAGCCCGAGCTCGACGACGAGTTCGCAAAGGACGTTTCCGAGTTCGATACGCTGGACGCGCTGAAAGATGACATCCGTACCCGCTTCACGAAGTCCCGTACGGAGCAGAACGAGCGCGCGTTTGAGGCGGCCGCCGTGCAGATGGCAGCAGCCAACATGACCTGCAGCATCCCCGCCTGCATGATCGACGAGCAGGTTGACCATCAGATCGAGCAGTTTGCCTATCAGCTCCAGTCTCAGGGTATGAAGATGGAAGACTACGTCAAGATGGTCGGCGGCGACCTTTCGAGCCTGCGCGCTTCCATGCGCCCGATGGCCGAGCAGACTGTCCGCTCCGATATTCTCCTGAGCGAAATCGCCCACGCCGAGAACCTGGAAGTGACCGACGAAGAGGTCGAAGAAGAGCTGAAGAAGCTCGCCGAGCAGTATCAGATGGAGCTTGACAAGGTCAAGGCCGCCGTTGATACCGCCGCCGTGAAGTCCGACCTCATGGGCCGCAAGGCTGCCAAGCTCATCACCGACAGCGCCGTCGCCGTCGCTCCCACCGAGGAGAAGAAGGAAGACGACGCGGCCTCCGAGAAGGAGTAATTCATTCCCAGAAGCATTCACACCGATGCGCGGCAGAAGGTACTTTTGCCGTGCACCGGCTGAGAAGGAATAATTCCTGCCTCGGATGGTTAGAATGTTACATCCGAAGAAAGGAGCAATTCTTATGAGTCTCGTTCCCTATGTTGTCGAGCAGACGAGCCGCGGCGAGCGGTCCTATGACATTTTTTCGCGCCTGCTCAACGACCGTATCATTATCCTGTCCGAAGAGGTCAACAGCACGACCGCGTCTTTGATCGTTGCGCAGATGCTCTATCTCGAGGCGCAGGACCCCGATAAGGACATCCAGTTCTATATCAATAGCCCCGGCGGCAGCGTCACCGACGGCATGGCGATTTACGACACCATGCAGTACATCAAGTGCGACGTTTCCACCATCTGCGTTGGCATGGCCGCGTCCATGGGCGCGTTCCTGCTGTCCTCCGGCACGAAGGGCAAGCGCATCGCGCTTCCCAACGCTGAAATCATGATTCACCAGCCGCTCGGCGGCACGCAGGGTCAGACGACTGACATGCAGATTCATGTGGCGCGGATGCTGAAGATTAAGCAGCGCCTCAACGAAATTCTCGCGGCCAACACAGGAAAGCCGTATGAGACCATCTGCGCCGATACCGAGCGCGACAACTTCCTGACCGCCGAGGAAGCGCAGGCCTACGGCCTCATTGACAAGGTCATCTACAAGCGGTAAAAGAGATAACAGGTTCTGGCAAGGGAGGAAATGCCTTCCTTGCCAGAAGGTTTCGCGCCATTCTCGCGAAAATGAATGTGAGTTAAAGGAGAAGGCCCATGGCAAGAGATTCCATCCGCTGCTCGTTCTGCGGCAAGCGGCAGGAACAGGTCAACCGGATTATTGCCGGCCCGAATGTTTACATCTGCAACGAGTGCATCGATTTGTGCTCGAGCATCCTGCGCGACGAAATGAAAAACGGGGAAACACAGGACTTGGAGCTTCCCGATACCCTCCCGACCCCGCAGGAAATCAAAACGTACATGGACCGCTATATCATCGGACAGGACGAGGCAAAGGTCGCGCTGTCCGTGGCGGTTTACAATCATTATAAGCGCATCTACTTTTCGCAGGAGACGGACGTGGAGCTCCAGAAGAGCAACATTCTGATGATCGGCCCCACGGGCTCCGGCAAAACGCTCTTTGCGCAGACGCTCGCCAAAATTTTGAATGTGCCGTTTGCCATCGCCGACGCGACGACGCTGACCGAGGCCGGCTATGTGGGCGAGGATGTGGAAAACATTCTGCTGCGGCTTTTGCAGGCGGCAGACTTTGATGTGGAGCTTGCCGAGCGCGGTATCATCTACATTGACGAAATGGATAAAATCGCGAGAAAGTCGGAAAATACGTCCATCACGCGCGACGTATCCGGCGAGGGCGTGCAGCAGGCGTTACTCAAAATCCTTGAGGGTACGATCGCAAACGTTCCCCCGCAGGGCGGGCGCAAGCATCCGCAGCAGGAGTTTATCCAGATCGACACGACGAACATCCTGTTCATCTGCGGCGGCGCGTTCGACGGGCTCGACAAGATCATCGAGCGCCGCACGGACAAGTCCTCGCTGGGCTTCGGAAGCGAGATCCAGAGCAAGAATAAGCGCGACGTCGGCAAGCTCTTCGAGCTCGTGCAGCCGCACGATCTTTTAAAGTTCGGCATCATCCCCGAGCTCGTTGGAAGACTTCCGGTCATTACGTCCTTGCAGAGTCTTAAAAAGGAAGACCTCGTGAAGATCCTGACCGAGCCCAAGAACGCGCTTTGCAAGCAGTACCATAAGCTTCTGGAGTATGACGGCGTGACGCTCAGCTTCGAGCAGGGCGCGCTGGAGGCCATCGCAGAAAAGGCGATTGAACGCCAGATCGGCGCGCGCGGCCTTCGTGCGATCATGGAGTCTGTCATGACGGACATCATGTACAAGATCCCGTCCGACCCCGCGATTCAGAGCGTGCTCATCACCGAGGACTGTGTCCGGAACGGCACCGAGCCGCAGGTGACGCGCGACGAAGCGCATCCGCGCCAGCCGATCAAAAACGCCGGTATCACGTTATAAAGCTTGGAACGCTTCTTATGGAAGCTTTCCCAAAACATATCAGGCCGCCCTCGGGCGGACGTGCGCGAGACGTGCAGCTCGCCGGAAGGGGGATGCGGTTCGCTTCCCCCTTTTGTGTCATGGCGAGCCTGAGGCAGCATTGCGCAGTCGAATCGTGCGGCGCTGCCTTAAAACGCCGTGGCCAAATCCCTCCATGGAAAGGAGTGTAACAAATGAGTGAATATAGACCTTTGATCTGCCTGCCGGTGCTGCCGCTGCGGGGGATTGTGGTATTCCCCGGGATCGTGACGCACTTTGACGTCGGGCGGCTGAAATCCGCCAAGGCGGTCGACGAAGCCATGCGCGCCGATCAGCGCATTTTCCTGACCGCGCAGAAGGACCTAAGCGTAGACGACCCCAAGAGAAGCGATCTCTACACCGTCGGTACCATCGCGATCATCAAGCAGATTCTACGCCTGCCGGGCGATAATATGCGCATCCTCGTTGAAGGTCAGTCGCGCGCGGAGCTGGTCGACTGCATCCAGTCCGAGCCCTATCTTTTTGCGCGTGTGGAAGAGATCGAGGTGCCCGCGTACAACAAATCGCACTCCAGAGTGCAGGCGCTTTTGCGGCAGGCGCACGGGGCGTATGAGCAGTTTGTCGATTTGGCGGCAAAAAATTTGCAGGACGGGCTCCTGCAGGTCATTTCGTCGGACGACGCAGGTTTTGTCGCAGACTTCATCGGGCAGAACAGCTCGATTCCGTATCCGGACAAGCAGAAGCTTCTCGAGCAGGCGCACCCCGTGAAGCGGCTGGAGCTGGCAGTGAAGCTGCTTGCCAAAGAGCTGGAGATTCTGGAACTCGAGAATGAAATTTCCGAGAAGGTCCAGCAGAACGTCAACAAGGGCCAGCGGGACTACTATCTGCGCGAGCAGATGCACGTGATCCGCGAGGAGCTCGGCGAAGAGGACGACGAAGCAGACAGCGAGGGCTATCAGGAGAAAATCCGTGCGTTGATGCTCCCAGAGGAGACGGAGGCGAAGCTTTTAAAGGAGGCGCGGCGGCTTGCCAAGCAGCAGCAGAACTCCGCCGAGGCCGCCGTCATCCGGAACTATCTGGACCTCGTGCTGGAGCTTCCGTGGAACAAGCGGACAAAAGAGCGGCTGGACGTGAAGGCAGCGGCAAAAATTCTCGATGACGATCACTTTGGCCTTGAGCAGGTCAAAAAGCGGATTCTGGAGACGCTCGCCGTGCGGCAGCTGGCGCCCGAGCTTCCGGGGCAGATTCTCTGCCTGGTCGGCCCTCCCGGCGTTGGCAAAACGTCGATTGCCATCTCGATCGCAAGAGCGCTCAACCGAAAGCTTGCGCGCATTTCGCTCGGCGGTGTGCATGATGAGGCGGAGATCCGCGGCCACCGCAAGACCTACATCGGAGCCATGCCCGGTCGAATCATGACCGGTCTTTCGCAGGCGAAGAGCAAGAACGCGCTTTTGCTGCTCGACGAGATCGATAAGCTCGGCGGCGACTATAAGGGCGACCCCTCGTCTGCGCTTCTGGAAGTTCTGGACTCGGCGCAGAATTCGAGCTTCCGCGACCACTATATCGAGGTTCCGTTTGATTTAAGTGAGTGCATGTTCATCACGACCGCAAACACGACGGACACGATTCCGCGGGCGTTACTCGATCGCATGGAGGTTATTGAGCTGGGCTCCTACACGGACGAAGAAAAGCTGCAAATCGCGAAGCAGCACCTGCTTCCGAAGCAGCTTACGAAGCACGGCATTGCAAAATCCCGCGTCCGGCTCACAGACGACGCCATTCGCGAGATCATCGCCTGCTATACAAGAGAATCCGGTGTGCGGACACTCGAGCGCGAGCTTGCTGCCGTCTGCCGCAAGTGCGCGATGCGCTTTGTAGAAGATGACGCGCCCAAGAAGCTGGTCATTACGGCCGCGAACCTGGAAAAATTCCTGGGGCCGCGCCGCTTCCTGCCCGATGAAATGCCGCAGAGCGACCAGGTCGGCCTTGTGACGGGTCTTGCATGGACAAGCGTGGGCGGTACGACGCTGGAGGTCGAGGCGAATGTCGTAGAAGGCACGGGCAAGCTGGAGCTGACGGGCAACCTCGGAAACGTGATGAAAGAATCTGTCTTTGCCGCCATGAGCTATATCCGCTCGCGGGCAAATGAACTGGGGCTCGAGCCTGATTTTTACAAGACGAAGGACATCCATGTCCACTTCCCGGAGGGCGCGGTCCCCAAGGACGGGCCTTCGGCGGGCATTACGATCTGCACGGCGATCGTCTCGGCGCTGACCGGGCGCGCGGTAAGGCGCGATATCGCGATGACGGGTGAAATTTCGATTCGCGGGCGCGTGCTTCCCATCGGCGGGCTCAAGGAAAAGACGATGGCGGCGCTGCGCCATGGCGTGAAGACCGTCATCATCCCGGCGGCCAACGAAAAGGACCTCGCGGAAATCGACCAGACAGTCCGAAACAGCCTGCAATTTATCACCGCGCACCATGTAGACAGTGTGCTTGCTGCGGCGCTTGACCCGCTGGAAGCGCACAAGGAAAGCGTAAGCGCGCAGCCGCAGCTTCCCGCTATGCCGGTGCCGCAGACAAAGCCGCGCCGCAAGACGGGCCTTCGGCAGTAAGGAGGGCGCATGAATCTTCATAATGCGGAGTTCATCCGCTCGGTCACATCGGTCGCCGACTGCCCGAAGGACGGACTCGTCCAGATCGCGTTCGCTGGAAAGTCGAACGTCGGAAAATCGTCGATTATCAATAAGCTTCTTCTGCGCAAGAACTTTGCAAGAGTCGGGCAGGCGCCCGGCAAGACGACGCACATCAACTTTTTCTGCATTGACAAAAAGCTCTACCTCGTCGACCTCCCGGGCTACGGCTACGCGAAGGTCTCCGCGCAGGAAAAAGAGCGCTGGGGAAAGCTGATGGAGGCCTATTTCCGCGCGGAAGGAATGCTCGATTACGGCGTGATGATCGTCGACGCGCGGCACAAGCCGACGGCCAACGACGTGACGATGGCAGACTTCTTCCTGCAATCGGGAAAGCCGTTCATCGTCGTGGCAAACAAGCTCGACAAGCTCAAGAAGAGTGAAGTGGGGCCGAACCTCGCCTGCATCCGAGAAACGCTCGGGCTTCCGGAGGAGGTCACGGTCATTCCGTTCTCCGCCGAAAAGGGCGACGGGCGTGACCAGCTGCTCTCGTTTGTTCTGAAAGCAGTCGGTGAATAAGGAAACCTTCCGGAAAAACGCGGCTCTGCCGCGTTTTTCTTCGCGCGTCAAAAACCTCGTAGAGTTTCGCCCCGCAGGGCGAAATAAAGTGTAGATTCATTTTATCCGGCGGCTTTGCTGACCGGAAAAATACCGCTCATCTCGCAAGTGTAGAATTTGTGCGCCTCTGGCGCACAAATTATGCGCGCAGTCGAGGTGCAATCCCTTCTGTCAAGAAAGCGATCGCTTTTTTGACAGGCGAACGCGGCTCTGCCGCGTTTTTCTTGCGCTATGGCGTGGGTTGTGATAGAATAAACTGTATTGTAAATCCGGGAGGAACTTCTATGGACGCATTTCGCGCGTGGCTGGGGCAGCTGCAATTTGACGGCGTATGGCAGACCGTGGTTCTGGTAGCCGCGTCGCTGCTTTGCATCACGTTCCATGAGACGTGCCACGGCTGGGTCGCATATAAGCTCGGGGACCCCACGGCAAAGCGGATGGGGCGGCTCACGCTGAACCCTCTCAAGCACGTCGACCTTGCGGGCCTCATTATGATGGCGCTTTTTCGTTTCGGCTGGGCGAAGCCCGTTCCGGTCGATATGCGGAACTTCAAAAACCCCAAGCGGGGCATGGCGCTCACGGCGCTCGCGGGACCTGTTTCAAATGTGGTGCTGGCGTATGTCGCGGTGGTGATCCTCAATTTCCTGTTTTTCTGGCTGGACAATTTCGGCGGCGGCTGGCTCCTGATGGGGCTCATGCAGTTTTTTATCTATGTGGAGATCATCAGCGCGGGGCTTGCCGTCTTTAACGTCTTTCCGATCCCGCCGCTCGACGGGTCGAAGGTGCTTTTTGCGCTCCTTTCCGACCGGGCGTATGACAAGCTCATGCGCTACGAACGATACGGTATGGGACTTTTGATGCTGCTTCTCATCACGGGGCTCATTGACACGCCGCTCGGTGCGATGCGCGACGGACTTTTGCAGCTGCTCAATTCCCTTGGTACGTGGGGCTATACGCTGCCGAGCATGCTATTTTAAAACATACGGAGGTCTGCATGGAGCAGCCGCAATATCATCTGCAAAGCGTGGTGCACGCGAAGGAGAGCCTCGAGGATTTCGACGGGCCGCTGGACGTCATCTTGCTGTTGCTGAGCAAAAATAAAATAGAAATTCAGGACGTAAGCATCTCGTCGATCTTGGAGCAGTATCTTGCCTGGCTCGACGAGCGCAAGCGGATGGATATGGAGGTCGCGAGCGAGTTTATCGCGATGGCCTCGCACCTCATGTATATCAAGACGCGGATGCTTCTTTCCGAGGCGGAAAAGGCCGAGGCCGAGAGCGAGATGCAGGAACTCATAGCCTCGCTCCAGCAGCGGCAGAGGAAAGACGCGTATGAGCAGATCAAAATCGCGGTTCAGGCGCTTGCGCTTCGAAACGATATTGGTCTTGGCATGTTCCCCAAGCCGCCCGAGCCCTTGCGACGCGACCAGACCTACCGCTATCAGCACGACAGGCAGGACCTGCTGGACGCGCTCGCTGCGATGCAGGATAGGTCGCAGCGGAAGCTTCCGCCTCCAGTCTCGAATTTTGTCGGCATTGTCGGCGCGGAGCCGTATCCGGTTGCAAAAAAAGCGGCGGAGGTTCTCAGACGGCTCATCGGGCACGGTGTGATGAAATTTTTGTCCCTCTTCAAGGGCAGCCGCAGCCGCTCGGAGATCGTGGCGACTTTTTTGTCGGTTCTGGAGCTTTGCAGGCTCCACTCGGTGCGCATTGAAGACACGGACGCGGAGCAGGAAATCGCCTTTGTGCAGAAACCAGACGAAAAAGACCTCAGCTGGGAGGAGTAAACCTGACAAAAAGCAGGGGCTTTTTGTCAAAAAGGATGCGCCTTGACTGCGCGCAAGCTTTTCGCGCGTCGCGCGAAAAGCTCACACTTGCAAGGCGAGAAGTATTTTTCCGGCTGGCAGAGCCACCGGATAAAATGGATTTCCATTTTATTTTGCCCTGCGGGGCGAAACTCTACGAGGTAACGGAGGTTAAGATGGAACAAAATGAGTTGCAGCGGACGCTGATGGCGATTTTATTCGCGGCGGGAGAGCCCGTGGCGGCCTCGCGCTTATCAGAAACGCTGGCGGTTGATGAGGCGCAGATTCACGAGGAGCTTGCGTTTCTTATGAACGAGCTGTCCTACCACCGCAGCGGCATCCGCATTGTGCGGCTGGAGGACGCGTATCAGATGTGCTCGGCGGCAGAACAGGCGGAATTTGTGACCCGGACGCTCGAGACGAGAAAGCCGCCGAAGCTGTCAAGTTCGCAGCTCGAGACGCTCAGCGTCATCGCCTATTACCAGCCTGCGACGAAGGCCTATGTCGAGCAGATTCGGGGCGTTGACAGCGGATACTCCATCAGCGCGCTGCTGACGAAAAAACTCATCCGCGAGGCAGGACGGCTCAATGTGCCGGGAAGACCCTTTCAGTATGAGACGACACCGGATTTTCTGCGGGTGTTTGGGCTGCAATCGCTTGCCGATCTGCCGCCCATTGAGAAGGTCGAACTGAGTACCAATCAGGCGCAGCTGGAGATCTCTCTGGAGCCGCAGGCGGAGAACGAGCAGAAGGAGACAGCGCAATGAGCGGCTGGGTTGTCCTCGGGATCATTGTCCTGGTCTTTGTGCTCATCGGCTGCATCCCGGTCGGAGTGGACGCGAGCTACCACGAAAACGCGCTCGCGCTGCGGCTGAAAATCGGCCTTTTTAAGTTGCAGATTCTGCCCGCAAAGCCAAAAAAGAAGAAGGCTGCGCCCAAAAAAGAGAAATCGGCGCCTAAAAATGCGGCGGCCAAGCCCGCGAAGCCCAAAAAGCAGTTCCAGATGCCGAAGCTTACCTTGCAGGATATTCTGGCGCTTGCGGATCTTGCGTGCGACACACTCGGAAACCTCCGGCGCAAGCTTCGCGTCGAGGTTCTGGTGCTGCACGTGACGCTGGGTGGCTCCGACCCTGCGAAGGCGGCGATTTTATATGGCCGGGCGTGGGCGCTCATTGGGATGCTGAACCCGAAGCTCGAGCAGCTTTTTGTGATAAAAAAGCGTGACATTCAGCCGATCCTCGATTATAATGAGAAGGAAATGAAGGTAGACGCGCATCTGGCGCTGACGATCACAATCGGGCGGGCGGTCTCGCTCGCAGCGCGCGCAGGCGTGCGGTTCTTGAAGCTCTGGCTCAATAAGAAAAAGGCGGTGCAAACGACATGAATCATCCTCTTTCTGATATGATGACGTCCTCAATGGGAAAAATCCGCGACATGATCGATGTGAACACGGTGATCGGCGACCCGATTTCCGCTGGTGATGTGACGATCATTCCCGTGACGAAGGTCTCCATCGGCTACGGCGCGGGCGGCAGCGATTTTGCAACAAAAAATTATCCGGCCAACCGGGACAATGCTTTCGGCGGCGGCGCAGGCGCGGGCGTGAATATTACGCCGGTGGCGTTTTTGGTCGTGCGGGGCGAGTCTGTGCGGATGCTGCCGGTGGCGGAGCCTGCGTCCACGTCTATGGACAGGCTCATTGAGCAGCTGCCGGATCTTTTGGATAAGGCAGAATCCCTCATGAAACAGAAGCGGCTTGCCAAAGAGGAAGGCATCGAGTAAGCGCGTATGAAAATCGCCCGGGGCGGGAAAGCTAGCGCCGGGTGATAACAATGAAACACGGTTTTATCCAAGCGGCGGCGGCTGTGGTCGCTGCCGTTTTCCTTTGCGCGGGAAGCGCCAATGCGGCGCAGTTCCAAGGCAGCGTCAGCGCGAAAAGCGCCATCCTGGTTGATGCGGACTCCGGCAGAGTGCTGTTTGAGAAAAACGCGGACGAGCGGAGCCTCATTGCCAGCACGACGAAGATCATGACAGGGCTTCTCGTCTGCGAGGCAGGGGACTTGGCACGGGAAATTTCCGTTCCGCCGGAGGCTGCGGGCGTAGAGGGCTCGAGCCTGTATTTAAAAGCGGGCGAGCGCATCACGGTGAAAGAGCTTCTCTATGGCCTGATGCTTCGCTCGGGAAACGACGCAGCGGTGGCGCTTGCAATCGCGACAGCTGGGAGCGTTGACGCGTTTGTGGAAGACATGAACGAAAAGGCGCGGGCGCTCGGGATGGAACACACGCACTTTGAAAATCCGAACGGTCTGGACGGGGAGGAGCACTTCTCGACCGCGCGGGATTTGGCAACGCTCTGCGTGCATGCCATGGAAAACGAAACCTTCCGCACGGTCGTTTCCAGCAAAAGCTTTACGGAGCACAGCCGGAGCTTTACGAATCACAACAAGCTTCTCTGGCGCGTCGAGGGAGCCGACGGCGTAAAGACCGGGTATACGAAAAAGGCGGGCCGGATCCTTGCCGGGAGCGCCGTGAGAGACGGGCAGCGGCTTATCTGCGTGACGATCTGCGACCCCGATGACTGGCGCGACCAGCAGGCACTGCTGGAGTACGGCTTTTCTGAATTTCCGGCGCAGACGATTGTGACGGCCGGGGAGACGGTCGGAAGCGTACCGGTCGTTGGAAGCAAAACGCAGCGCGTTTCGCTCGTGACCGGGGCAGAGCTTTCGTATCCGGTTGCGGAAGGCGAGACGGTTGAGACGATTTTGCACGCGCCGGAATTTGTCTACGCGCCGGTTCTGCCCGGGCAGGCAGGGCAGCTGGAAATTCTCGTGGATGGCGCTCGGGTTTCGCAGGTGCCGGTATATTATGCGCAGACGGCGGAGGAAACTGCGCCCGCGCGCGGATTTTGGAAACGGATATTCGGAGGGTAACATGGAGCAGCGGCTGCAAAAAATTCTATCAAATTACGGCGTAGCCTCCCGGCGGAAGGCCGAGCAGATGATTTTGGACCGCCGCGTGCGCGTCAACGGCAATACGGCAAGCCTCGGCGATGTGGCGGACGATGAAGAGGACGTGATCGAGGTCGACGGCGTGCGTCTCAAAAAACAGCCCGCGCGCGTTGTTCTGATGCTCAATAAGCCGAGGGGGTACGTGTGCACGCTCTCAGATGAAAAGGGGCGCAAAAATGTTGCAGAGCTCGTCTCCGGCTGCGGCGCGCGGGTGTATCCGGTCGGGCGGCTGGATCTTAATTCCGAAGGGCTTCTGCTTCTGACAAACGACGGAGAACTTGCAAACAGGCTGACGCACCCCAAAAAAGAGGTGGACAAGGTCTACCTCGTCTGGCTCAGCCAGTACATACCGGGCTGCGAAGCCTCGATCGCAAGTCCCATCGAAATTGACGGCAGGCCAACGAGCCCCGCAAAGGTGGAGAAACTCCGACAGGAGGGCGAGACAGCGCTTCTTCGTATCACCATTCACGAAGGGCGCAACCGGCAGATTCGCAGGCTCTGCGAGCGGGCGAACGTCACGGTGACGAGGCTTCGCCGCGTGGCCGAGGGCCCTCTCCGGCTTGGCGATCTGAAACCCGGGCAATGGCGCGTGCTCACGGAAGAGGAGATTGCCGGACTTTCGTAAAGCCAGACGGAAACCATAAGAAAATTTTGCATCTTTCTGCAATCGGACTTGCAAAAATCGGGAAGACCTTGTATTATGGTACAAGGTCTTTTCTTTGCGCGCGGCGCAAAATTTTTCTCGGAACGGAGAACTGGCATGAATGACATTTTAATGCAGATCCGCAGCGACCTGCCGTCGTTTTCGAAGGGGCAGAAGCGGATCGCAAACTATATTCTGGAATCGTATGATAAGGCCGCGTTCATGACGGCAAGCAGGCTCGGCAAGATGGTCGAGGTCTCGGAGTCGACGGTGGTGCGCTTTGCGGTCGAGCTCGGCTTCGACGGCTATCCCAGTATGCAGAAAACCCTGCAGGAGCTGGTGCGAAATAAGTTAACCAGTGTGCAGCGCATCGAGGTCACGAACGACCGCCTCGGCAATCAGGACGTGGTGTCAACGGTTTTGCAGGGCGACATCGACTCCATCCGCATGACAAGCGAAGCGTTAAGCCGCGCCGAGATGGACGCGTGCGTGCAGGCAATTTTGAAGGCGAAGAGCATTTATATTGTGGGCGTTCGCTCGTCTGCTGCGCTGGCGGCATTTTTGAACTTCTACCTGCGCAACATGTTTGAAAATGTGCGTCTCGTGGGGTCGACCTCGACGAGTGAGATGTTTGAGCAGCTGCTGCGCGTGGGGCCGGGGGACGTCGTCATCGGCTTCAGCCTGCCGCGGTACTCGAGCCGCACCGTCAAGGTCATGCAGTACGCCCACGATACGGGCGCGACGTGCATCGCCGTGACCGATAAGCCGGACGCACCGGCAGGCAAGGTCGCGGACCATGTATTGGTTGCAAAGAGCGACATGGTTTCGGTCGTCGACTCGCTGGTCGCGCCGATGAGCGTGGTAAACGCCCTGGTCGTGAGTTTGGCGCAGGAGCAGCAGACGCAGATGGCCAAGACATATGAGGACCTGGAGACGCTGTGGGATGAGTATGACGTCTATGAGCGGGTCGAATAACGTCGTTGTCATCGGCGGCGGCGCGGCGGGCATGATGGCGGCCGGGACGGCCGCGTCCCTTGGCGCGCATGTGACGCTGCTGGAGCCGAACGGAAAGCTCGGAAAAAAGCTTTTCATCACCGGAAAAGGCCGGTGCAACGTCACAAACAACTGCGCGTCGGACGAGGTTCTGAAAAACGTGCCGGTCAATCCGCGCTTTTTATACAGCGCCCTTTCAGGCTTTTCTCCGGCGGACGCGGTGGCGTTTTTTGAAGCGCACGGGTGTCCGCTTAAAACCGAGCGCGGAAACCGCGTCTTCCCCGAAAGCGATCAGGCCGGGAGCGTCATTGACGCCCTGCGCCGGTTTTTAAAGGAGACGGGCGTAAAAATCGAGTGGGAGCGGGCGCTGGAAATTACGGCGGAAAACGGCGCGGTCACGGGCGTTCGCACGGAAAACGGCGCACTTCCGGCAGACAGGGTCATTCTGGCCACCGGCGGCTGCTCGTATCCCGCGACGGGCTCGACCGGGGACGGCTATGAAATGGCGGCGAGGCTGGGCCACACGATCATTGAGCCGCGCGGGTCTCTCGTGCCGTTGGTCGAAAAGGGACGCACGTGCGCGGCCATGCAGGGGCTGGCGCTCAAAAATGTGAACGTGAAGCTTCTGGACGCAAAGGGGAAATGCGTCTTCGAGGAGTTCGGCGAACTTCTTTTTACGCATTTCGGCCTCTCTGGGCCCGTGATTTTATCTGCCAGCTGCCACATGCAGCGGGGAAGGGATGGCTACCGGGTGGTCATCGACCTCAAACCGGCGTTAGACGAAAAGACGCTGGACGCAAGGCTTTTGCGCGATTTTGCGGAGTTTCAGAACAAGGATTTGGCGAACGCGCTCGTGAAGCTGCTGCCGCATTCGATGGTCGTGTCGGCGATCCAGAAGGCCGGGTTATCGCCGCAGCAGAAGGTCAACGAGCTGACGAAGGCCGAGCGGCGAGCGCTTCTTGAGACGCTCAAGCAGTTTCCGATCGACATTGCGTCCTGCGCGCCGGTCGAGCAGGCAATCGTGACCTCCGGCGGCGTGAAGGTCTCGGAGGTCAGCCCAAAGACGATGGAGTCGAAGCTCGTGAAGGGATTGTACTTTGCGGGAGAACTTCTGGACGTGGACGCGTATACGGGCGGATTTAATTTACAGATTGCGTGGGCAACCGGCCGCTTGGCGGGGAGTGCTTCCGCGCAGGAAGGATAAAGCATGGGAAAGTATGTTTCGGTCGCCATCGACGGGCCCGCGGGCGCGGGCAAGAGCACGATGGCAAAGCGTGTGGCAAAGGAGCTCGGCTACCTCTATGTCGACACTGGCGCGATCTACCGAACGGTAGGCTATCATATGTGGCTGATGGGCATCGGGCCCAGAGACGCAGACGGTATCCGCAGGTGCCTGGATGATGTGAACATTGAGATCCAGCACCTGGAAGACGGCGTGCAGCACATGATCTTAAACGGCAAGGACGTGACGGGAGAGATCCGCACGCCGGAAATGTCGAAATACGCCTCCGGCGTATCCGCGCAGAAGTGCGTGCGCGATTTCCTCTTGGACATGCAGCGCGCGTTTGCGAGAAAGCACAACGTTGTCATGGACGGGCGCGACATCGGTACAGTCGTTCTTCCCAAGGCGCAGGTCAAAATCTTCCTCACTGCAAGCCCTGAGGAGCGGGCCAAGCGCCGCTTTGAGGAGCTGACGGAAAAAGGGGAGAAGGCAAGCTATGAGAAGGTTTTGCAGGACATGAAGCAGCGCGACAAGCAGGACTCCGAGCGCGCGATTGCGCCGCTGAAGCCCGCGCCGGACGCGGTAAAGCTGGACACCTCGGGGAACACCATCGAGCAGTCGGTTTCTGAAATTCTCGCCATCGTCAGGAGGAAGCTCGGATGATGACATTCTGGTACCGGGTCTGCTGGTGGATCTGTCGGATCGGCCTGTTTTTCTGGCATCCGGTGTTCCACGTTGTGGGGCGCGAACTCGTCCCGGCGGGAAAGGCCGTTCTCAGCGTGAACCACTCCGGCTGCGCGGACGCGATCTGGCTGCTGCTGGCGCTCGATGCGCCGCAAATGTGCCGGATCATTGCGAAAAAGGAGCTCAGAAGCGTCCCCGTCGTCGGCTGGGTCATGGAAAAGTTCCGGATTATTTTTGTCGATCGCGCCGCGCACGACGGAACGGCCTATCACGAGGGTGTGAAGGCGCTCGAAAATGATGAAAAAATGATGGTCTTCGTCGAGGGCACGCGCTGCAATGGGAAGAAGCACGTACGCGCGAAGACGGGTGCGGTCCGGATGGCAGTCGAGGCAGACGCGCCGGTTGTGCCGGTGTTTATTACGCGCAACAAAACGCCGTGGTGTCCCATCAACGTCATTTTCGGCGAGCCATACTATGTGGAAAAGCGCGATCATTGGACACACGACGCGTATCAGCACGAGGCGGACGAGCTTCTGCGCAAAATTTACAAGCTGGGCGGAGATACCTATGCAGATCATATTGGCGAAGACAGCGGGCTTCTGCTTCGGAGTTGACCGGGCGGTCGAGATGGTGGCGGAAAGCGTCAGAAGCGGGAACAAAACCGCAACGCTCGGCCCCATCATCCACAACCGCCACGTGGTGGATAAATTTTTAAAGCTCGGTGTGCGAGAGATTGCCGCACCCGAGGAAGCCGAGCCGGGCGAGACGGTCATCATCCGCGCCCACGGCGTTCCAAAGCGGGTGCAGGAAAAACTTGCCGGCAGTGGCGCGAACGTGCTGGACGCGACATGTCCGTTCGTCAAGAAAATCCATACAATCGTCAAAAACGAGACGGAAAAGGGGCGGCGCATTATCATCTTCGGCTCGCCCGCGCACCCGGAGGTCGAGGCCATCGCGAGCTTCTGCGACGATCCTGTGATCGTGCAGAGCCCGGAGGAGATTGAAAACTGGCTTGCAGAGGACCCTTCGCGCCGGAATTTACCCCTCAGCATGGTCAGCCAGACGACGAGCGCACAGAAAATGTGGGAAAGTTGCGTAAGAATCGCAAAAAAAGAGTGTACAAATTGCGAAATATTTGATACAATATGCAGAGCTACGGAAATGCGACAGGAAGAAGCAGCGATTCTTTCTCAAAAGTGTGATGCGATGGTCGTTGTCGGTGATGCAAGAAGCTCCAATACGGGGCGGCTTGCGATGATCTGCGAGCAGTACTGTAAAAAGGTTTCACTGGTCGATCAGGCAGATGATCTGGAGATGAGCCTTTTTTCCGGCGCAAATACTGTGGGGATTACGGCAGGCGCATCGACGCCGTCGTGGATAATTAAGGAGGTAAACAACAAAATGAGCGAAGAACTGAAAGTTGAAACTGCAATGGAGGAGAATTTTGCCGAGCTTCTCGAGCAGTCCCTCAAGACTTTGAATAATGGAGATAAGGTAACCGGTACGGTTATGGCCGTTGGCTCGACCGAGATCGAAGTCGACCTGGGCACGAAGCACACCGCGTACATTCCGCTGGAAGACTTCTCCGGCGACCCCAACGTCAAGCCCGAAGAGGCTGTCAAGGTCGGCGACCAGATCGAAGCAATCGTTGTCCATGTCAACGACGGCGAAGGCGTTGTCCGCCTGTCCAAGAAGCGTCTCGAGGCTGGTAAGGCCTGGGAAGAGATCGAGGCTGCTGCGGAGAATAAGGACATCGTCGAGGGCGTTGTCACCGAGGAAAACAAGGGCGGCATCGTCGTCAATGTCAAGGGCATCCGCGTGTTCGTTCCGGCTTCCCAGTCCGGCGTTGCCAAGGGCGGCGATCTGGGCGAGCTCGTAAAGAAGACTGTCCAGCTGCGCATCACCGAGGTCAACCGTGCCCGCCGCCGCGTCGTCGGCTCCATCCGCTCGGTCGCTTCTGAGCAGCGTAAGGCCGCACAGGAGAAGATCTGGAGCGAGATCGAGGTTGGCAAGCAGTATCATGGCACCGTCAAGTCCCTGACTTCCTACGGCGCGTTCGTCGACATCGGCGGCGTGGACGGCATGGTGCATGTCTCCGAGCTGAGCTGGAATCGCATCAAGAACCCGGCAGAGGTTGTCAAGGTTGGCGACGAGATCGACGTTTTCGTCATCGCACTCGATCCGGAAAAGAAGAAGATTTCCCTCGGCTACAAGACCGAAGCCACGAATCCGTGGACGATCTTCAACAACGAGTACAAGGTCGGCGACGTTGTCACCGTCAAGATCGTCAAGCTCATGACGTTCGGCGCGTTTGCTGAGATCATTCCCGGCGTTGACGGCCTGATCCACATCTCCCAGATCGCTGACCGCCGCATCGGCAAGCCCGAAGACGTTCTGTCCGAGGGTCAGGAAGTCGACGCGAAGATCATCGACATCGATCAGGAGCACAAGCGTATCTCGCTTTCTATCCGTGCGCTGCTTGCGCCCGCCGATGAGGACGAGGAGTAAGAGAACATAAAAAAGAACCTGCCGCGAGGCAGGTTCTTTTTTTCGGCATGGCCCACCGAAGGGGGCTTTTTGTTTTTGCCGTCTGTGGCGGCAAGCGCCAGCTTAAACTGGCAGGTCTTTGCCAGAAGTGCTCTGACCATACCTGGCCACGGACGGCAGTCAAAAATGCGCCCCGGCAGGAACAGCCAAATTACTTCGCAAGCTTCCACTCCAGGTACTCATCATACGTCCCCAGCCGGTCAATAATCTTCCCGTCCGGCTGGAACTCGATGACCCGGTTACAGGTCGTCTGCAACAGCTCATGGTCATGGGAGGCAAGCAGAATGTTCCCGGGGAACGCGTCGAGCCCCTTGTTGACGGCCTGAATGGCCTCCATATCGAGATGGTTCGTCGGCTGGTCAAGGAGGATCACATTCGCGCCAGAGAGCATCATGCGCGAGAGCATGCACCGGACCTTTTCGCCGCCGGACAGAACATTCACGGGCTTGAAGACCTCATCCCCTGAGAACAGCATCCGGCCGAGGAAGCCGCGCAGGTACACATCGTCCTTTTTGGCTGAGAACTGCCGGATCCAGTCGATCAGGCTCTCCGTCTGCCCTTCAAAATATTCGGTGTTGTCCTTGGGAAGGTAGCTCGTGGTGACGGTCTGGCCCCATTTGACGCTGCCCTCGTCGGGTTCGAGCTCACCCATGAGGATCTTGAACATCGTCGTCTGCGCCAGCTCGTTTTCGCCGACGAAGGCAATTTTGTCGTTCTTGCCGACGATGAAGGAGACCTTATCGAGAAGCTTTACGCCGTCGACTGTCTTGGATACGTCCGTCACAAACAGGATATCCTTGCCGACCTCGCGCTCGCGCTCAAAGCCCACGAACGGGTACCGCCGGGAGGACGCGGGCATTTCCTCGACGGAGAGCTTATCGAGAAGCCGGCGGCGGGAGGTCGCCTGCTTGCTCTTGGCCTTGTTGGCGGCAAAGCGCGCGATGAAGGTTTGGAGCTCTGCGATCTTTTCCTCGTTGCGCTTATTCTTGTTGCGTATGAGCTGCTGGATGAGCTGCGAGGACTCGTACCAGAAGTCGTAGTTGCCGACGTACATCTTGATCTTGCCGTAGTCGATATCGACGATGTGCGTGCAGACGGTGTTGAGAAAGTGCCGGTCGTGGCTGACGACGATGACAAGGCCGGTGTCCTCATAGTCGAGAATGAAGTTTTCTAGCCAGTTGATGGCTTCAATGTCGAGGTTGTTCGTCGGCTCGTCGAGCATGACGATATCGGGCTTTCCGAAGAGCGCCTGCGCGAGCAGTACCTTGACCTTGAGCCGGGGGTCGGTGCTGCCCATCAGGTCATAGTGGAGCTCCACGGGGATGCCGAGCCCCTGCAAAAGCCGCGATGCGTCGGACTCTGCTTCCCAGCCATCGAGCTCTGCAAACTCGGTCTCGAGCTCGCTGGCCCGCATGCCGTCTTCCTCGGTGAACTCGTCCTTTTCGTAGAGCGCGTCCTTTTCCTTCATGATATCGTACAGGTGCTGGTTGCCCATGATGACGGTGTCCAAAATGGAGTACGCGTCATACTGGTTCTGGTCCTGCTTCAAAACGGACAGGCGCGCGCCGGGCTTGAAGGAAATGCTGCCGGAGGTGGGCTCAAGCTCTCCGGAGAGGATTTTCAGGAACGTCGACTTGCCCGCGCCGTTCGCGCCGATGACGCCGTAGCAGTTGCCGGGGGTGAATTGCAGGTCGACCTGCTTAAAAAGAACGCTGCCGCCGAACTGCATGGCGAGGTTGGAAATCGTAATCATATCGGTACTCCTTGCTTGCGTATTGTTTCCGTTAGTTTACCACAAACCGGCGCGAAAAGGAAGGGGAAAAGCTCTTGAAGCGCGGGCGAAAATCTGCTATGATAGCGCTGAAAATTCCGCCTGCGGGTGAGAAAGCATACGAAAGGAACGGGGCTATGAAGATCACATTTCTCGGAACGGGAAACGCGCAGGCGACGGCCTGCTACAATACCTGCTTTGTCATGGAGGAAGGCGGCAAGTGCCTGCTGGTCGACGGCGGCGGCGGCAACCTGCTTCTAAGACGGCTTCAGGACGCGGGCTATAAATGGCAGGATATGCGCGACATCATCGTCACCCACAAGCACATCGACCACCTGCTCGGCATCATCTGGATGCAGCGCATGATCTGCCAGAACATGGCGCGCGGAAAATATGAGGGTGAGGCGCGGCTGTATGCGCACGAGGAGGTCATCCGGATCCTTCACCAGATGGCGGAGATGCTGCTGACCGAGAAGGAGCGGAAATTTATTGACGAGCGCTTTTTCCTCATCGAGGTCAAAGACGGCGAGACGCGCGAGATCATCGGGCAGACCGTGCAGTTTTTTGACATTCACTCTACGAAGGCCAAGCAGTTCGGCTTTGCGATGACGCTCAAAGACGGCCGGAAGATTGCCTGCTGCGGCGACGAGCCGTATTGCGAGGCAGAGTACGAATACGTCAAGGGCAGCACACTCATGCTCCACGAGGCGTTCTGCCTCTATTCCCAGCGCGATATCTTCGAGCCCTACAAGAAGAACCACTCCACGGTCAAGGATGCGTGCGAGCTGGCGGAGAAACTCGGCGTGCCGAACCTCGTGCTCTACCACACGGAAGACAAGAGCATCGAAAAACGCAAGGCACTTTATACCGAAGAGGGTGGGCAATATTACCATGGCAATCTGATCGTTCCGGACGATCTGGAGACGCTGGAACTTTAAGGGATGCAAAGCGGCGGAAGCAAGATGGCTTTCGCCGCTTTTTGCGGGCAAATGCGTAAAAAGCCTTTACAGAAGATGGCGCATTTCTGACGGCGATTTAACGCTTTAAAGAGCCTGAAAAATTTTGTACGGTACATTTTATCGGCCACTTGTTAAGCCTGCCGCGTTTTTGGGACGTGGAAAGGCAAACAATCCGTAAAAAAATATGAATATATGCAATGTATACAAAATATACTGGAATAAAATGATTAAACTGTAAAAAATGAGAATGGAACACGGAAAATAATTGATTTTCAGACACAAAGACGCTAGAATAGATTTGTGAGTTCCGATGGAAAGCCGGCTCTGCCGGAACGACACGAATCCCAACAAAAAATTGTTTGGCAATTGAATGGGAAAAGGAAAATCGGAGGGAAAGTTTTATGACATTATTCGAAAAGCTTTTGGGCCATACACTGATTACAGCAGACAACATCTGGGGTCTGATGGGCGTCATGTGTATCGGCGTCGCGCTGTCCATCTTCCTCGAGCAGAAATACCAGTGGGCCTCCAAGGTCTCCGGCGCCATCATCGCGCTGATCATGGCCATGGTGCTCGCGAACCTCGGCGTTATCCCTACCAACTCCGCGCTGTATGACGATATCGTCTGGGGTGTTATCGTTCCGATGGCAATCCCGCTGCTGCTTCTGCAGTGCAACCTCAGCCGCGTCTGGAAAGACACGGGCCGCATGCTCATCGTCTTCCTGATCGGTGCGGTCGGCACGATTGTCGGCGCGTTCATCGCTTACTACGTTCTGCGCGGCCCGTTCGGCGATGCGCAGGGTCTTGCAAAGGTCGCTTCCATGATGACCGGCTCCTATATCGGCGGCGGCGTCAACTTCGCGGCCATGGCCTCCCAGTATGCTGCCGGTGACGACCTCACTGCTGCCGCGACCGTCGCGGATAACCTGCTGATGGCGGCTTACTTCTTCGTTCTCATCGCTTGCGCGGGCTCCAAGTTCTTCCGCAAGCACTTCCGTCACCCGCACATCGAAGAGGTCGAGGCGGGCGCCTCCAAGGAAGATGCGCAGACGCAGGCTGCTGCGTTCTGGAGCCGCAAGGATATCTCCCTGAAGGACATTGCGTATAACTTTGCTTACGCGATCGTTGTTGTCTGGGTTTCCCGCATCATTGCCGGCCTCTTCTCCGGCTTCGCGGGCAACGCGTTCCTCGACTTCATCGGCAAGTTCCTCGGCAGCCAGTACGTCTGGATCACCACGATCTCCGTCATCGTTGCGACCTTCTGCCACAAGCAGGTTGAAAAGATGCACGGCTCGCAGGAAATCGGCACCTACCTCATCTACCTCTTCCTGTTCGTCATCGGCGTTCCGGCCAACATCATGACCGTTCTCACCAAGTCCCCGCTGCTGCTCGTCCTGACGGCAATCATGGTTCTCGTGAACATGCTGTTCTGCTTCGTGGGCGCGAAGATCTTCAAGGCTTCTCTCGAAGACTCCATCATCGCTTCCAACGCCAACATCGGCGGCCCGACGACTGCTGCTGGCATGGCGATTTCCCAGGGCTGGACGAGACTCGTTGGCCCGGCTATGCTGGTCGGCGTGCTCGGCTATGTCATCGGCAACTACGCCGGTACCATTGTCGGCATTATCCTCGGTGCATAACAAAAGGCAGCATTGCTGCCAGCTACAATGATTCGCTCCGGCGTGCCTCTTACCGGAGGCACGCCGGTTGACTATTATTTGGAGGGAAATTATGTATTTTGATGCACACTCTGACATCTGGTGTGATGTAACGACGCGCCGGCTGAACGGCGAGACGAACGTATTTGACCGCTGCCACCTCGAGCGGCTGCGCAAGGGCGGCGTGGAAGGCAGCATCTTCGTCATCTGGGTCGATCCCCCGTATGACGTGGACTATGTCAAGCGCACCGAGCAGATCATGGCGGCTGCCAAGGCGGAGATCGCCGAGTGCCAGGCGTTCCGCATTGTCCACACGTATGACGAGATGATGAAGGCGAACGCCGACGGCAAGATCTACATTTTCATCGGCATCGAGGGCATGGCCGCGATGGGCAAGGACCTCAGCTGGATCGACCGCTACTATAATTTCGGCTGCCGCCACGGCATTCTGACGTGGAACGAGGCGAACGAGCTCGGCGCGGGTGCGCTGTCCGGCAAGGACTACGGCCTGACGGAGACCGGCAAGGAGGCTGTTCGCCGCATGCAGGAGAAGGGCATGATGCTCGACGTTTCCCACCTGAACGAGGCGGGCTTCTGGGATCTCATGAAGATCACGAAGAAGCCCTTCATCGCATCCCACTCCAACAGCCGCGCGCTGTGTGATGTGCCCCGTAACCTGACGGATGACCAGCTGCGCGCGATTCGCGATGTGAACGGCGTAGTGGGTCTGAACGCCTTTAACCTTTTCATTGACGACGACCCTGCAAACCAGACCGTCCAGCGTCTGGCCGAGCACGCGGCACATATGATCGACGTCATGGGCATTGACCACGTCGGCTGCGGCTTCGACTTCTTCGAGTTCATCGACAACCCAGACACCATGGGCACGATGACCGACACTGGCAGCCCCTGCACGAAGGGCCTTGCCAATGCGTCCGAGATTCCGAACATCTTTGCCTGCTTCGAGAAGATGGGCATGAGCAAGGAGGATATGGAGAAAATCGCGCGCCTCAACTTCCAGCGTGTCGTGAAGGACGCAATCGGATAAGTATTTGCGCGTTCGAGAAGAGCACCCGTCAGGGTGCTCTTTTGGCATGGGCGGCGGATTTTGCGTAGGGGGCGATGCCCACATCGCCCCGGCGGTAAAATCCGTTTTTACGGAAATCTTCGGCGAATTCGTACTGCTCTGGGGTCGATGTGGGCATCGACCCCTACGAATCTTATTGGGAGATTTCAAAAATCCTGTAGGGGCGGACGACTCTGTCCGCCCAGGGGAAGTCGCGAATTCGCCGAAGATTTTCGCGTTTCGGGCATACATTTTGCCGGGCGGACAGAGGCATCACACTTATGAAGTTTCCGGAAGTGTGCGTGCTGTTTTTTAACGCTTTGTGAATTTTGCGGAAAGGGGTTGCAAAATTGGAATGGTGCGGTATAATTGATTTAGCACTCAAGATAGAGGAGTGCTAATACTATCAATACGGGACGTGAAGATATATGGCAAAGAAACAGTTCAAGGCGGAGTCGAAGCGGCTGCTGGACTTGATGATCAACTCAATTTATACGCATCAGGAGATTTTCCTGCGCGAGATCATCTCGAACGCTTCCGACGCCATCGATAAGCTGGCGTATCAGGCGCTGACGGACGAAAAGGTCGGCCTCAGCCGCAGTGATTTCGCGATTCAGCTCAAAGTCGACGAGCCCAGCCGGACGCTCACCGTAAGCGACAACGGTATCGGCATGGACAAAAACGAGATGGAAAACAACCTCGGCACGATCTGCAAGTCGGGAAGCCTCCAGTTCAAGAAGGACATGGAGAAGCAGGATGATATCGACATCATCGGCCAGTTCGGCGTGGGCTTCTACTCTGCGTTCATGGTGGCCGACACCGTGACGGTCATCTCCAGAAAGTACGGCTCCGATGAGGCCTGGAAGTGGACCTCCTCCGGTGCGGACGGGTACACGATGGAGCCTGCCGAGCGCGAGAGCGCCGGTACGGACGTGATCATGACGCTGAAGGCTGACACCGAGGACGAGCAGTATTCGCGCTTCTTAAAGACGTGGGAGCTTCAGAAGCTGGTGAAAAAATACTCCGACTACATCCGTTACCCGATCAAGCTCGAGATGGAAAAGTCGCGGATGAAGGAGGAAACCAAAGACTCTGACAAGCCCGAGTATGAGACGTACACCGAAAACGAGACGCTCAACTCGATGGTGCCGCTCTGGCAGCGGGCAAAGAAGGACATTACGCCTGAGGAGTACAACAACTTCTACAAGGAGAAGTTCTTCGATTTTGAAGACCCGATCGCGACGATCCATGTAAGCGTCGAGGGCGCGGTGACGTACAAAGCGCTGCTCTATATCCCGGCCAGAGCGCCGTATGATTTCTACACGAAGGACTTCAAGAAGGGCCTGCAGCTGTACTCCTCCGGCGTGATGATTATGGAAAACTGCGAGGAGCTGCTGCCGGACTGCTTCCGCTTTGTCCGCGGCGTTGTTGACTCGCAGGACTTAAGCCTCAACATTTCGCGTGAAATGCTCCAGCACGACCGCCAGCTCAAGTTTATTGCCGGAAATCTCGAGAAGAAGATCAAGGCTGAGCTCGCAAAGCTCATGGAATCCGACCGCGAGAAATACGAGAAGTTCTATGCGGCGTTTGGCATGCAGATCAAGTACGGCGTGCTGAACGATTACGGCGCGAAAAAGGAGCTTTTGCAGGACCTGCTTCTTTACTGGTCGCACAAGCAGAACAAGCTCGTCTCCTTCAAGGAATACGTGGACGCCATGCCCGAGGAGCAGAAGTATATTTACTTTGCAAGCGGCGAAAACCGGCAGAGACTTGCGCAGCTGCCGCAGCTTGAGAAGCTGGGTGAGAAAGGCTTCGACGTGCTGCTGATGACCGACGAGGTCGACAGCTTCGTACCGCAGACGCTCGGAAAGTACGCGGAAAAGGACTTCCGCTCTGTCACGCAGGAGGACCTCGGCCTTTCCACCGAAGAAGAAAAGAAAGAAGCTGCCGAGCAGGCTGAAAAGTCGAAGGCAACGCTGGAGTTTGTGAAGACGACGCTTGGCGACGATGTGAAGGAGGTTCGCCTTTCTGAGAACCTCGGTACGCATCCTGTTTGCATGGTGCCGGAAGAGGGTATGACGTTTGAGATGGAGAAATACTTCAAGCGTCTGAACCCCGAGATGGGCATGAAGGCGGGAAGAATCCTCGAACTCAACCCGAACCACCGGCTCTTTGGCCTGCTGCAAGTCGCTGTCGCGCAGGACGAGGAGAAGGCAAAGAAGATCGCGAAGATTCTCTATGCGCAGGCGCTTCTGATGGCCGATCTGCCGCTCGAGAACCCCGGCGAGTATACCGACCTCGTGTGCGAGCTGGTGCAGTAACAGCTATTTCGTTTTGGCCGTACAGGATTTGAGCGATGTATCGATAAGATGCGTAGGGGGCGATGCCACATCGCCCCGGCAGAATAATCTGATTTTATGATAATCTTCGGCGAATTCGCAAATGCCCAAAGGGTCGATGTGCTCAATCGACCCCTACGCATAACCGGAGAGAATTTTGGTATTTGTAGGGGCGGACGACCCTGTCCGCCCGCAGAAAATTGACCAAAACGCGAAAAGCTGCGGCGAATTCGCAACTTCCCAAGGGCGGGCAGAGTCGCCCGCACCTACAACCTGACTGGAGTCATATAAAAAATCCGGATGCACCAAAGCATCCGGATTTTTTTGATCGGAAAGTCAGTCCTTGGAAAGCGCTTCCTTCTTGTTCTGGACGTACTGGATGGCGAACACGCCGCCGATGAGCACGAGACCGACAAGGTCGGAGAGCGCGCCGGGGATCATCAGGCCGAGGCCGCCGCCGATGCAGATGAGGCGGAACAGCCAGTTCATCTTGCGCAGCATGAAGCCCTCCAGACCCGCAGCAACGCCAAAGATACCAAGAAGCGCCGACAGGACAATCTGGATGACCGCCCACACGCTCGTAACGTTCACGAAGAGCATGGCGGGGCTGTAGGCGAAGATGTACGGCACGATGAAGGCTGCGATGGCAAGCTTCGTCGCGTTGATGCCGGTCTTCATGGGGTTGCCCTTTGCAATCGCGGAGCCCGCATAGGCCGCCAGCGCAACGGGGGGCGTGATGTCGGCGACGATGCCGAAGTAGAACACGAAGAAGTGCGCCGCGACAAGCGGGAAGCCCATCTTGATCAGGATCGGCGCGCAGGTTGAGGCCATGATGCAGTAGTTTGCGGTCGTGGGAACGCCCATGCCGAGAACGATGCAGCAGACCATCGTGAGGATGAGGCCAATAAAGGTCGCGGAGCCCGCGAGCTGGACGATGGCGTTGATGAGGATGGATGCAAGGCCCGTGACAGTGATGCAGCCTGCGATCATGCCTGCAATTGCGCAGGCCACGCCGACGGTAATTGCGCCCTTGGCACCCGCCTCCAAGGCCTCAAAGATCTTCTTAAAGGTGAGTCGCTCATCCTTGTTCAAAAAGCCTACGATGATGGCGGCCAGAATTGACACGGCGGCAGAGAACTGCATGGTCTTTGCGCCCGAGGAGACAAGCCAGACGAGCAGAACCAGCGGCGCAAGCAGGTAGATTTTCCGCAGCAGGAAGCTCCACTTGGGCATTTCGTCCTTCGAAAGGCCCTTGAGACCGAGCTTTTTGGCCTCTAAGTGCACAGAGATGAAAATGCCCGTGAAGTAAAGAACCGCGGGTAAAATCGCCTTGACGGCGACGGTTGCGTAGGGAAGATCCATGTATTCGGCCATCAGGAAGGCTGCCGCGCCCATGATGGGAGGCATGATCTGGCCGCCCGTGGAGGCCGCCGCTTCGACTGCGCCCGCAAAATCTGGGTGATAGCCGGTCTTTTTCATCATCGGGATGGTAACCGAGCCTGTGGTCACGGTGTTGCCGACGGAAGAGCCCGAGACCATGCCGCAGAGCGCCGACGAGATGACCGCGACCTTTGCAGGACCGCCGGCAGACCAACCGGCAAGGCGGTTTGCAAGGGCAATGAAGAAGTTCGCAATGCCGGTACGCTCTAAGAACGCGCCGAAGATGATGAAGAGGACAATGTACGTGTAGCAGACGTTCACAGGCGTACCGATGACGCCGTTTGTGGTGTAGAAGAGCTTGTAGACGATGTTCTTGAGCGCCTGATAGAGGCTGGGGTTGTAACTCAGCTGGTTATAGAATGTATAGATGAGAAGCGCGCCCAGCACGCACAGGATCGGAACGCCGACGCAGCGGCGGCAGAGCTCGATGAGAACCAGAATACCGATCGCGCCGATGATCACATGGTGCGTCTGGATCCGGGTCGCAAGCTTGATGATGGGAAGGGCGTTGAAGGCAAAGTACAAAAAGCACGATGTGCCGACGAGCATGAGGATGATGTCGTACCACGGCATAGAGTTCACCTTTACGTGACCCTTTTTAACAGGGTAGGTGAGGAAGCCGATGAATACGATCATCGCCAGAAACGCGGCGAGTCTCGTCTCGGGAAGGCCGGAATAGAACAGCGTCATACCGATGCAGTACAGGCTGAAGATGACCATGATCGCGCCGACAGCCCAGCGCTGCCAGCCCTCCCACACGCGCGTGTTGGACTCACGGTCGTATTTGCGCATCAGCGCGTCGAGGTCTGCCTGCGTCTGGCTGTCAAGCCCGGAGGTCATCTTTACGGCGTCCTTGGGGTCGTTCTTGTTGGCGGACATAAGCTTTCTCCTTTGAAATGGGGCTCACGGATCGCTCCGCGGCAGGGGAAATGTTCGATGGGATGACTCCAGCTACGGCAATTGGCACTGCCGTAGCTGGAAAATGGTTCACTTGCGTGAAGGACGTGTAAAGATTACTTGGTTGCGACCGTGTAGCCCTTTTCCGCGAAGTACTTCGCAGCGCCCGGATGATACGGGACAGAGGTGACGGAGGCGGCAAAGTCGAGATTCAGCTCGCCGTACTTGGCGTGGCTGGAGACCTCTGCCTCGGCGTTGTCGAACAGGTCCTTCGTGAAGTTGTAGATCGCGTCCTCGGAAACGTCGTCACGGGCCAGGATGACCGCGCCGACCGCAACCGTGGTCACATCGCCGTCGGTGCCGTAAACATCGGCGGGGATGACGTTCTTGGTATAGTAGTCAGACGTTGCGCAGAGGCTTTCGATGTGCTCGTCGTCAAGGGAGACGAGGTACACGTCCTTGGTGGTGGCGAGGTCAGTGATGGCGGTCGTGGGAGCGCCGGCGACGATGAAGGCCGCATCGATCTTGCCGTCCTTGATGTCGTTGGCGCTGTCGCCGAAGGACTGGTAGGTCGGGATGATGTCATCTTCCGTCAGGCCGTAAGCCCCGAGGATGTCGATGGCGTTGAAGTAGACGCCGGAACCGGCAGAGCCGATGGAAACACGCTTACCGGCGAGATCCGCGACGGACTTGATGGAAGCGTCGGTCGTGACGATCTGCACCTGCTCCATGTAGAGCGCGGCGACAGTGGAGAAGCAGTCGACCTTGCCGGTCTCTTCAAAGAGGTTCGTGCCATTGTAGGCGTAGGCCATAACGTCGGACTGGCAGAATGCGAGCTCAGCGTTGCCGTCCTGAAGTTCCATGACGTTTGCCTGCGAGCCGTTGCCGACGAGGCCAACGACGTTCACACCCGCGTTATTGGTGGCGTGCTGAGCGATGACGGAGCCGAAGGCATAGTAGGTGCCGGATTCGCCGCCGGTGACAAAGCGGAGCTTCGCGCCGGACGAAGAAGCAGAAGACGAGGTAGAACTGGTATCAGCAGGCGCTGCGGTTTCGGCCTTTTCTCCGCAGGCGGTGAGCGCCAGCAGCATGACAGCTGCGAGCAGAAGAGCGACAAACTTTTTCATTTAGAATCCTCCTATGTGTGCGCCGGGCGCACAGATTTCTTTTCACAGGTTTTACTATACAGGATGCGGCGGCGATTTGCAAGAGGTGTTCCATGAATTTTGAAAAAAATACTCCTGCAAAATTCAAAAAGCATGAGAAAGAAAGATAAAAATGCAGGAAGATGCGTCAAAGTGACCAAAAATGAATTTTGACTTGCAGAATGAACGGTAAGAAAAAGGAAACGCATGCGGAAGTACTGTGCATGCGACACGAAAAATGCGCATAAAAAACCGGATGGCGCGAACCACCCGGTTTTTCTGTTTGGAATTGGAAAGAATGTGCCGCTCAAATTTCCTGCGATTGCAGAAGCTGGCACAGATCGTCGGCTACGGCGGCACATTCGGACACGCTCTTTACACAGGCGCAGAGCTCGTCCAAGTGGAAACGGCAGCCGGTGAGAGCTTTGGCTAACGGCGCGGCAAATTCTGCGTCCATCGCGTCGGAGTAGACAGCGGCGTCCTCGCACAGTCCGTTTTTCACGGCCAGCTGGATCGTCACCTCGCCCCACGAAAAACGCTTCGCGCACTCGAACGAGCACGGAACGCTTTTACCGTAGTTCCAGTCGAAGCTTGAAAACCGCTGATAGCGCTTCTCAATCTCTGCCTCGTCAAAATCGGCCTCCGAAAGTGTCTTTGCTTCCAGACCGTAGACCTTCTCGGCGGCCTTGACCATCGCATCAGCCATTTGCGCAACGCTCAGCGTTGGGACAAGCTCGGTGAGATTGATGACGCGCGAGCGAACGGACGCAACACCCTTGCTCTCAAGCTTGACTTTGGACGGTGTGAGGTACTTGCCGAGGTTTGCCATGTCGACGGAAAGAAGCAGCGTTCCGTTGTGGAACGAGCAGCCGTTGTGGCTGTAGAACGAGTTGCCGGAGAATTTGCAGCCGTTTGTCAGAATGTCGTTCCGGCCGGAAATTTCGGCAGGAATCCCCAGCATCCGGCAGGCCTCGACAATGACGCTCTGCTGCTTGCGAAGGTCATAGTCCTCCGTGCGCAGACTGAACGTAAAGTTGAGGTTCCCCATGTCGTGATAGACCGCGCCGCCGCCGGAAAGCCGACGGGCCAGTGTCCCGCCGTCGCGCTCGAGTTCCGCCGTGCGGCATTCTGCCCATGCGTTCTGGTTGCGGCCGATGACTACGGTATGCTTGTTCTGCCAGAGATAGACGATGAGCGTATCTTCCGGTACGGTATCCGTCAGATATTCCTCGATTGCGAGGTTTCGGTGCGGGTTAGTACCCGCACCGATGAAAGCTTGTAAGTGTTTGATCATGCGCCGAAGTTATACCGAAGAACCATATTTCTCGCTGCACCTACCTCGTCGAGACGGCGGACCGGGGTATTGTGCGGCGCGGTATGCAGCGCCTCAGGATCCGTGTACGCCATGTCGTAGAGCTTGCAGTAGATGTCGCAGACCTCGTCCATGAGCTGTTTGGCCTCCGTCTCGCAGGGCTCGACCATGAGCGCTTCGTGGACGATGAGCGGGAAATACATTGTGGGCGGATGGAGATCGAAGTCCAACATTCCCTTGGCCATATCGAGTGCGGAAACGCCGGTCTCTTTATGAAGCCGCGTCAGGTTCATGACGAACTCGTGCATGCAGATCTCATCATAGGCCATGTCGAATTTAGCCTTCAGGCGCGCCATCATGTAGTTGGCGTTCAGAACAGCGTTCTTCGCGGCCTCGGGGATACCCTCCTTGCCGAGGGTCAGCACGTAGGTCAGCGCCTTGATGCAGACGTCAAAGTTGCCGTAGAACATCTTCACGCGGCCGATGGACTTTTCGGGATAGTCAAAGCCATACGCGCCGTCCTTTTCTACAACCAGGGGACCCGGCATGTACTTGCGGAGGAATTCCTTGCAGCCGACTGCGCCAGCGCCGGGGCCGCCGCCGCCATGCGGGGTAGCGAAGGTCTTGTGAAGGTTGGAGTGGATGCAGTCGAAGCCCATATCGCCGGGACGGACAACGCCCATAACAGCGTTCAGGTTTGCGCCGTCGTAGTAGCAAAGGCCACCTGCGTCGTGGACGATCTTCGTGATCTCGAGGATGTTCGGGTCAAAGATGCCGACGGTGTTGGGGTTCGTGAGCATCAGACCTGCCGTATCGGGGCCAACAGCCGCACGCAGCGCGTCGAGGTCAACGCCGCCCTTGTCGTTCGACTTGATGTTGACGACCTGATAGCCGCACATGGCAGCCGTCGCGGGGTTCGTGCCATGGGCAGAGTCGGGAACGATGATCTTCGTTCTGGCCGTGTCGCCGCGGTCGGTGTGATAGGCCTTGATGAGAAGAACGCCGGTAAACTCGCCGTGCGCGCCTGCTGCGGGCTGGAAGGTAACGGCGTCCATGCCGAAGACCTCGCCAAGCTCGGAGCCGAGCGTGTGGAGCGCTTCGAGGGCACCCTGCGCGGTCTCGATGGGCTGCAGCGGATGCAGCTGCGTGAAGCCGGGCAGTGCCGCCATATCTTCATCGATCTTGGGGTTATACTTCATCGTGCACGAGCCGAGCGGATAGAAGCCGTCGTTCACGCCGTGGATGCGCTTGCAAAGGGCGGTGTAGTGACGGGTCAGCTCATTTTCGCTCACGTGGGGCAGACGAATGGGCGTCGTGCGCTCGTTCGGAAGCGTATACTCCGGAACGTCGCACGCGGGGAGAAGATGCAGGCAATGACCCTCTGCGCCTTGCTCAAAAATCAGTTTCATCAGCCTTGCACCTCCTTTACGATTGCGACCACTTCGTCGAGCTTTTCTTTGGAGACGAGCTCTGTGACGCACCACAGAATGCCGCCGTCAACCTCTGCGCCGCCGAGGATGTTCTTCTCTGCGAGCGCATCGAGGATCTTCTTGCGGCAGTTGGGGCAGGCCGTCTCGGTGACGAACTCATGGAAGAACTCACCTGTGTACTTCAGCTTGCAGCCGATTTTCTCGAGCTCGGAGGCAAGGTAATGGGCCTTCGAGGTGCAAAGACGTGCGCACTGCTTCATGCCGTCTTCGCCCATCGCGGACATGTAAACGCCGGCTGTGAAGGCGCACAGTGCCTGGTTCGAGCAAATGTTGGACGAAGCTTTTTCGCGGCGGATGTGCTGCTCACGGGCCGAAAGCGTCAGAACATAGCCGGTCTTGCCGTCAACGTCCTTCGTCTCGCCGACGATACGGCCGGGGAGCTTGCGGGTCATGGCGCTGGTGGTGGCCATGAAGCCGAGATACGGGCCGCCGAACGCGGTGTCGAGGCCGAGGGGCTGACCGTCGCCGACGGCAACGTCCGCGCCAACCTCACGAGGCGTCGGCAGCAGCGCGCAGGCGATGGGGTTCACGCCCATGACGAACTTCGCGCCAGCAGCATGGGTGATTTCACCAAGTGCGGCAGCGTCTTCGATCTGGCCGAAGAAGTTCGGCTGCTGGACATAGAAGCACGCGGCATTCTCGCCGAGCGCAGCCTTAAGCGCCTCTGCGTCGGTCTTGCCATCCTTGGCGGGAACGACGTGGAGCTCCGTGTTGGAGGCGAAGCAGTAGGTCTTCATGACCTCGATGACCTGCGGGTTCGTGGTCTCGGAGACGTAGGCGACGTTGCGCTTACGCTCTTTACACATCGGAATGGTTTCCGCTGCGGCGGTCGCGCCGTCGTAGTGCGACGCGTTCGCGACGTCCATGCCGGTCAGCTCGCAGATCATGGTCTGGAACTCAAACGTGCCCTGCAGAACGCCCTGGCTGATCTCCGCCTGATAGGGGGTGTAGCAGGTGACGAGCTCCTCGCGCGAGGTAATGGATTTGACAACGGCGGGGATGAAGTGGCGGTAGCTGCCCGCGCCGCGAAGGACGGTCTTGAAAACCTTGTTCTTCTCGGCCAGGTCGGTAACCTTCTCGCGCACTTCCAGCTCGCTCAGGCCCTCCGGCAGATTCAAGCCGTTATGCAGGAACATCTCCTGCGGCACTGCCGCGTAGAGATCGTTCAGCGACTTGACGCCGACCTGTGCCAGCATTTGCTCTCGTTCCGCCGCAGTGGTAGGAACATAAGAGCCCATATTACGCCTCCTCGGTTGCGCAGAACGCTTCATACGCAGCAGCGTCGAGCAGCTCTTCGGTAGCAGAGACTTCCTTGACCTTGATGATCCAGGAGCCGTACGGATCGGAGTTCAGGCTTTCGGGTGCGTCGGCCAGGTCCTCGTTGACCTCTTCGACAACGCCGGTGACCGGGCAGATGATATCGGAAACCGCCTTGACGGATTCCACATCGCCGAGCGCCTCGCCCATGGTGACGGTGTCACCGACGGACGGAAGGCCGATGAAAACGATATCGCCAAGGGAGTCCTGCGCGAAGTCGGAGATGCCGATCACGGTCAGGCCATCTTCTTCCTTGACCCACTCATGCGTCTTGGAGTATTTCAGATCAGTCGGGTAATTCATAATGTGTTTCCTCCTTAGTTTTGTTGCTGTGGTTTATCAGATGCCGGGAAATTCCCGGGGGTAACCCGACCCGGCTGCCCTCACAACCGGGTCAGGTGTTCCGTAATGTGATTAGATGCCCGTTGCGGAAGCGAAGGCGTTCAGGAGTTCTTCGGTATCCTTGTCGGAGAAGCAGTACTTCATCTCCAGATGCTCTGCGCGGAGCTTTTTGACCTCTTCCTTGACGTTTGCGTGATGCAGCACGCAGTCGGCAATCAGGTGCGCCAGCTTCGCGAAGTCTTCCTTGCCGAAGCCGAAGCGGGTCATTTCGTTCACGCCCATACGCAGCGCGCCGGAAGCGGAGAAACCCTCCTCCTCGGGCGTTGCCTGATAGTTGCAGACGATGTTGTTGGCCTCCAGACGGTCGGCGACCTCGGGGCCGTGCGCGTAGCCGACCTTGACGATGACCTGGTGCGTCTCGGTGTAATCCATGGCAGGATCGCCCGCAACGTCGAGGCCCTCGGCGGCCAGGCACTTTGCAAAGTGCTTTGCGTTTTCAACGACGGCCTTCTGGTACTCGTCCTTGAACGCGTTCATTTCGTACGCTGCCATCAGCTGGCCAAGGAGCGTGCCGAGATGGTGGTTCGAGACGCTGCCCGGGAAGGTGCGCGTTTCAATGGTCTCCCACAGGCCCCACTTGAGGTCCTCGGGCTTGTAGTTGACGCCGATGACGCCGCGCTGCGCGCCGAAGAAGGTCTTGTGGGTCGAGCCCGTGACAATCTCTGCGCCCTCTTCAAACGGCTTCTGGAAATGATCGCCGATGAGGCCGAGCACATGCGCCATGTCGTACATGATGGTGGTCTTGATGCCCTGCTCGTCGACAAACTTGCGGATCTCGGCGACCGGCTCTTTATAAAGGACCATGGACTTACCGAAGATGATGAACTCGGGCTTGTACTGCGCGAGCAGAACCTTCGTCTTCTCGACGTCGATCTTGTAGGGGTTATCCTCGCAGACCGGGAAGTTGACGACCATCTGTTTTTCGGTGACGGGGTCGATGGCGACGTAGTCGTGGAACGCGCCCATGGGCTGCGCCGAGAGGTGGCCGCCGCGGACGATGTGGTTGTTCATGACCCAGCCGAGCCGCTGCGGGGTGCGCTTGCGGTCGACGCGGTTTTTAAAGTCCATCATCGCCGAGAACACCGCGGTGTTCGACATCTGGCCGGACGTGACGCGGGTCTCGACCTGCGACGCGCCGAGAAACTTTTTCATTTCCTCAACGAGCATGGCCTCGACGGAAGCGATGAAGCCCGTGCCCTGATAGTAGAAAATCTCTGCGTCGTAGAACGCCTTCTGCTTTTTGTGCTCGGCGTAGCGGTTGCAGGGGTCGGACGCGGAGAGCATCCGGACGGCTCTGGACTGCGTGTTCTCCGACGGGATGAGGTTGATGCACTCGGTCTGGCGCCACAGATGGTTCTGCTTGGCGGCGGCGACGAGGTTCTTCATCTTCTCGGGATAGGAATCGGTGCTGGGAGCAGCCGTTTCGATCTTCACATCGGGAAGGATCGGGCGGACATAGGGCGCGGCGTCCTGACGGATGTGATAGCCGACGACCTTGGCGGGCTGACGGCGGCCGCGGATGTCGATTTCAATGTCGAAGTCCTGGCAGATGCGGCTGTCCATGTAGGCAAGGCCGATGGAGCGCTTGCCGGTCTCGTCGGTGAAGACGCTCTCGAGGCCCTGGCCCTCGGTCTTGTAATACGGGATCATGGTGCCGGAGGTGACATAGCCGATCTGCTTGCCCTCGGCCCATGCGTCCTTGCAGTAGATCGGGAAGCCCTTACGCAGAACGCCCTTGCCCTCGAGATAGATGGGCTGGATGCGGTACGGCAGGTCCTCGATCGAGGAATAGTCGCGGTTCATGATCTTCTTGAGCGCCTCAAACTGCTTCCTGAGCGGTTCGCGGCCGATGAAATCGCCTTTGGCCTCGTCGAAGGAAACAGCGAACTTTGCCAGCGGCACGGCGTAGATCTGGATTTCGCCGCCCATTTCGCACTCGCCCATTTCGTGGCCGTAGAGCGGGAGCGCGGCTTCCATACGCGTGGTGTCGCGCGCGCCGAGCGCGGTGGGTTTCGCGCCGAGCTCGATGAGGCGGTCCCAGAAGTACCGGGCGTCTTCACTGTTGCAGTACAGCTCGTAGCCGATGGGCTCGCCGGTGTAGCCGGTCTTCGCAATCCGGACGGGCTTGCCTTCCATCGTCAGGCTGTTCAGCGCGTTCTTGACGTTCTCGGGCGTCAGCTGACGGCCGCCGGAAAGCGTCATGAGGATCTTCTTGGATTCCGGGCCCTGCACGGCGATGGCCGCATACTTGTCGGAGACGTTCGTGAGCTTGACGTCGAAGTTTTTCGCTTCGTTCATCAGGTGCGCCCAGTCCTTGTCGATGTTGCCGGCGTTGATGACGAGGAAGTACTTGCCTTCTTCAAAGCGGTACAGGTACGCGTCGTCGATGGCGTAGCCGTTCGCGTCCGGGATGATGCAGTACTGCGCCTGGTTGAGGTCGAGCGCAAGCACGTTGCTGGAAAGCACATGCTGCAAGAACGCCACCTGATCGGGACCTTCGACGTCGATACGTCCCATGTGGGACACGTCAAAGATGCCGCAGTGACGGCGGCAGTAGAGATGCTCCGCGATGATGCCTTCGGGATACTGGATGGGCATATCCCAGCCGCCGAAGTCGACCATGGTTGCGCCTGCGTCGAGATGTGCCTGATACAAAATCGTCCGTTTCAGTTCGCTCATAGTTTCCTCCTTATAATGTAAATTGCGTTGGTAACTGCGAGGGAAAAACTTCTTGCGTTGACCGCGCGGCGGGCAGCCCGTTTTCTGCGCCCTTTCGGGAGTAAAAAACAGAGCGCGCCAACGTAAGGCGCGCTCTGTTGACTAACCTGAAAGATTCTCCCCGGAGGGATTGCTTCTTCGGTGCCGAAAACGGCTTTCCAGAGTCCCGTCCACGATCAGTTCTTTTTACCTGAGAGTTCCTTGCGCGAGCCCCTTCGGTGGCGCACCAACGCTGTGCGCGCTCTCCTGACCGTTTCATCCGGCGATATACACTTGCTGGGGCCAGAAGAAATTGTCTTGGCTGCGCAGGTGGTTTCTACCTATCCAATATAATATAAAACCGGCCGTGCTGTCAACAACAAATTGTGCAAAATGGGAAAAACCGGCGCACCCAGCGCGATTTTTTACGGGCGCAAAACAGATTTTACAAAAGCTTCACGCATCGTTTATTGCCGGTACACGCCGGAAAAGGCTTGACTTTCCGGGGAAATCCCGATAAAACATAGGGAAATGTTTTAATAAGGAGCACTTGCATGAAAATCAAACCCTTTGCCGTGGAAGAATGGATGAACGCGTACGAAGACGGCGCGCGGTACAATATTGCTGAGACATGTGTGGACTCGGTGTCTCTTGACGAGCTGTTTTTGCTCGCGGGCGAGGACAAGCAGGCATTTTTGGAGCGCTTCTGCGCAAGAAGGCTGACCTATGGCGACATTGTGGGAAGCGAGGCCCTGCGCGAGGGTGTCTGCGGGCTTTATAAGAGCCTCAAGCCAGACGAGGTCATCCCAACGCACGGTGCGGCGGGCGCAAATTATCTCGTGTTCTGCTCGCTCATCGCCCCGGGAGACGGCGTGGTGAGCATCATGCCGGCCTACCAGCAGCTCTACTCCATCCCCGAGGCCATCGGCGCGGACGTGCAGCTCATGCACCTGCGGCAGGAAAACGGATATCTTCCCGACCTTGCCGAGCTGAAAAGCCTTGTGGATGAAAACACGAAGCTCATCTGTGTCAATAACCCCAACAACCCGACGGGCGCGCTGATGTCCCGGGAGCTGCTGGAGAGAATCATCGAGGTTGCCAGAAGCGTGGACGCGTATGTGCTCTGCGACGAGGTCTATCGGAACCTGACGCAGGAGGACGGTTGGTGCGAGTCGATCGTCGATCTTTACGAGAAGGGCATTTCGGTCAGCAGCATGTCGAAGGTCTTTTCTCTCGCGGGGCTTCGCATGGGCTGGATCGCGACACACGACGAGCAAGCGCTGCGTGCGTTTTTGTCCCACCGCGATTACAACTTAATCAGCTGCGGTATGTTTGATGATGCGGTCTCCGCGCTTGCCCTTCGCCATGCGGACGCGCTTTTGCGCCGCAACCGGACCATCGTGCGCGAGAATCTCGCGATTCTGGACGCGTGGATTTCGGAAAATCCGCATTTTTACTACACCAGGCCCCAGGCCGGCACAACGGCGCTGGTCTATTACGATTTTGACGTGCCGTCGTATGACTTCTGCAAGCGGCTCTACGACGAGACGGGCGCGTTCGTCACCCCCGGCGACTGCTTTGAGCAGCCCAAGAGCATGCGCGTCGGCTACGCCTGCGACAAAAAGACGCTCGAAGACGGCCTTGCCGCGCTGGCAAAGTTCGCGGAAACACTCGGCTGAGACAAAAAAACCCTGCCTCGCGGCAGGAAAAAATAGACAAGTTTCGCGCTCTGCGGCAGAATAAAGGCGCTCCCGCCGGGCCAGATGCAGCACTCCCGTGTACCGACTGACTGCAAAAGGTCAGGCAGCTGTGTCCAGCCTGTGCTCGGGTTAGAATACAAAAACTAGCTTGAAAACAGATGTTTTCAAGCTAGTTTTTGGCGCGGAAGGAGAGATTCGAACTCTCGCTCGCTTTTTAGACGACTACTCCCTTAGCAGGGGAGCCCCTTCGGCCTCTTGGGTA
>CDZT01002888.1_pt1 | contig 77382 bp, 90 predicted proteins | sample 557531 | NCBI WGS metagenome assembly CDZT01 (sample SAMEA3182066, study PRJEB8094) | gut metagenome | biome: human; feature: gut; material: Stool; isolation source: human stools | place: Canada | collected 2013-03-05
TTAGCTCAGTTGGTTAGAGCAGCCGGCTCATAACCGGCCGGTCCACGGTTCGAGCCCGTGAAGGCCCACCAATACAGGGGTATAGCTCAGCAGGTAGAGCAGCGGTCTCCAAAACCGCGTGCCGAGGGTTCGATTCCTTCTGCCCCTGCCAGAGTATTACAGAGTGATCTGTTCTGATAAGTTTTGAGTTAAATGGCTCGGTAGTTCAGTTGGTTAGAACGCCGGCCTGTCACGCCGGAGGTCGAGGGTTCAAGTCCCTTCCGAGTCGCCATTTAATTACTCCAGCTGATTTCAGCTGTTTGAATAAGCCGCCGGAATTTTTCCGGGGCCATGGTAATTCCAGGCCCGGCCTGTTCTAAATAGTTCCCCGCAAGGGGACAAATATGCTGCTATAGCTCAGTCGGTAGAGCGCATCCTTGGTAAGGATGAGGTCCCCAGTTCAAATCTGGGTAGCAGCTCCACAGAAACCCTTGAGCCGCAACGGCTTGAGGGTTTTTCTTTTTCTCTTGCCGTGGAGAAAATTCTGGCTTTAGCGTCCATTTAGCGCCCATTTTGACAAGGCGATACCGCAGAGCACAAAAGTAGCGGCCGGAGATCTATTCTCTGGCCGCTTTTTTCTTGTTCTCTAATTCCGCCGGATCGGCGGTTGCCTGACCTGCTACAATGTCGTTGAACCGATCAAAAGTCTGCATGGCCCTGGCCTGGGCAGAGGCGATAGCGTGAGCATAGATGTTGGCCGTGGTGGAGGTCTGAGCGTGGCCGAGCTGGCGGGATACCACCACCAGTGGGGTGCCGTCGGCGATCATCAGTGAGGCGTAGGTGTGCCGCAGACTATGGACAGTCACTTTTGGGAGCCCGTTGCGGGCCACGAAGGCGCTGAACCACTGCGTCACGCTGTCCGGAAAGATGGGCGCCCCCATATCAGTGGTGAACACCCGGCCGTCCTGATCCTCCCAGGCATCCCCCAGCTTCTCCCGCTGGGCATCCTGCCAGCGTTTATACTCCAGCAGTATCATCACCGCCGCAGTGGAGATAGGCAGCGGCCGGGCGGAGGAGTCCGTTTTTGGAGCGCCTACATAGACTCCCATCCCCGGTAAGTAGTTGGATGTCTGCCGGATGGTGATAGTGTGGGCGTCCAGATCCACATCCTGCCATCGGAGCCCCAGCAGCTCCGCCCGGCGCAGCCCGGAGAGCAAGTCAAAGGTGATGACCGCCCGCCAGCGGATGGGCTCCTCCTGCAGCAGCTCCAGGAGCCGCCGGGCGTCGGCCTCCTCCAGATAGGCAGCCTCCCGGCGGCCTAGGGCGGGCTTCTCTGCGGCATCCGCTGGATTGCTCTGAATATATCCCCATTTGACCGCCCGCGAGAGGATGGAGGATAGAGTACGGTGATAGGAGATCACACTGGCCGGGGCTATCGGCTCCCCGTGCGTTGTCACGGTGAATGCTTTGTTGAGAGATATATCCAGAACGGCCGCGATGGCGTCGGCGGAGTTTTTATTTACTGGCTTCCCCTCTATGGCCTGGTTGATGGTGGCCCGGCTGACACCGGCCTTGCGGGAGAAGGCGGACAGGGCGCCGCGCTGGGTACCGATCCGGGCCCGAAGGTCCAGCTTGCAGACGGCGGTGACGCGGTTCCGGACGCCGCTCTCCTGGAGGTTGCGGTAAAAGCTGTTGACATGAGCTGTGCGGAGATCACAGAGCCGGATGTGGCCCATGGCCTGGTTGATCCGAACCAGGTTCTCGGTGTAGGTGCGGACGGTCTTGGGCTTCAGGTAGAGCTGGGCGTACTCGGCCATGTACTTGGCCGAGAAGTCAGCGAAGCGGATATTGGCGTTGGCGGAGGCCCCGGTCTTGACCTGCTCCTCGAACAGCACGGCCCGCCGCTCCAACTCCTTTTTGATCTGCCGCTCTGTCATGCCTGGTTCCGGAACCCAGGTCATGTACTGCCGGATGCGCTTGCCGGTATAGTCATAGCCCTGGGAAACGGTGATCTTATAGCCCTTCCCCTGTTTTTGAATGGTCGCCATGGGTATTTTGCTCCTTTCGCTTGCCAATACTGCCCCGTCGTGGCAGAATGAAAGAGTAAAGTCAGCTCTATATAGAGTTGTGGATTGAAATTGGGCGAATGGTGTGGTATGCTGTCGGTGGCGCTGCTGGACAGTAGCGGTCAGCCCTTCTTGACGGAGGGCAGCTTCTTTGCCCTCCGATCTCACGAAAGGGGGGGGGCTGCCCAATGGTTACATATTCTGCCCTGATTCCCTCGTCCGGTATCGCGAGTACCGGGCGGGGGAGTTTTTATTTTAGGATGCGTTTGCCTTCTGATAGTAAGTATTCCAGCAAGACACGATGGAATCATTATCGAATGGAATAATTGGGTTTTCAGAATCCAGTGTCTCGATATTCAGATTTAAAATAACCGGATCTTCACCCTCTCCCCAATATGTACTAATGTCTGCATTAGCTGTCTCTCCGGTTGCAAGTTGTCCTGTATAAGAGTAGTATCCGCCTAACTCCATAGTCTCATATTCTTCTACATCATACATATCCTCATATTTATAGTATCCAATCCACTCAACGCTATATCCAACAGGGAAATATCCTAAGTTCTCTAAGTAAGTATCCATGTACTCCACAATAGATTGATAGTGTTCTTCAGTGGCCTGCTGACGGTCGATAGTGGCATATGGGGTCCCTCCGCCGCACGAAGATAGGGCCAAACATGACGCTACGCACAATGATAATGCCAGAGCATGCTTTTTCATTTCTCATTTCCCCCTTTTATTTATTCCGCCCTCCGGCGGTTGGGCACTAATTCAACATTATATTTCTCATGCGATATTCTGCTAGGTTTGTGGGAACACCCATGTAAAGCGCTACGTCATAGATTGACCTATCCAGAAACGGCTTTAATTCTTCGTCTGAGTAGACCATACAGACCGAAAATTGGTTGGCCTGTACCTCTAATTTGTTCACCGAAAAGAAGGTCGAGGCCCGAAGAAACGGTGTATTTGTGTCCGGGTGGAGTATGGAGTGTGCTAATTCGTGTCCGCAGGTAAACAACGCTTGTTGCCGCGCTAAATCCTGATTGATGTGGATAAACTTTTGACGCAAACTCTTACTGTAATACCCACGAATACTCCCGAGAGGTTCATATACAACAATAATGTTCCGCCGCTCCGCAATCTCAAACGGGTCTCTTGAATTGTATTTCTTGCAGATATTCTCTGCCAGACCCTTAATATCCACGTTATTCTCCTTCTTTACGATACTTTTTAGGAGTAAACTTCTGCTTTGCAATCCTCTTACTGATTTCCAGCTGGTTTCTAAGGCTCACTTCAAGGAGCTGTCTGGTTTCATCATCGATTGGCTCCCCGTCAAACATAAGCCCGTCCGTCGGTCCATTCAGATCGGCAATCATGGCCGACAACCGGCGTTCAATGTCGCGCTCGTCCTTCTCTGTAAGGTCGGGCGCTTTTTTTGTTTCTTCCCCGGTTAAAAGGTAATCAACGGAAACATTAAAGTACTCTGCAATTTTCATAAGCGTAGTTGTATCGAGCGATTTTTTTCTTCCATTTTTCAAGTCGGAAAGAACGCTGCGCCGGAATCCAAGCTCTCCACACAGAGCTCCGGGCGTAATTTTTTGTTCGTTACAAAGTGCATAAATGTTTTCGTACAAATTGTACATTTACACGTACCTCCATTTGTGCAAGCGGATGAAAGTACGTTAGAACATAAATATAGCTTGACTTGTACGTGAGAATGTACTAGAATACTCACATAGACGACCCGTCCAACGTACTTATCTTGTTTGGTGACGCTTTCATGATAGTACATTAAGACGTACTTGTCAACAATGAATATAAGGAAGGAGGTATTTTCGTGGATTCATGCAAATTCACGTCGTTTGGTTTGTGCGTAAAGACGGAGCTGCTAAAGCGTGGAAAGACACAGAAGTGGTTGGAGTCGGAAATCACAAACCGAACGGGGCTTTTTGCAGACAGTGGGTACATGGACAAAATTCTGAAGGGGAAGCGTAATGCCCCCAAGATTGTCCAGGCTATCTGCGATATTTTAGAGATCCAGAATTACAATCAAGATACCAGAGCAGAAGCCCGATAAACCGGACTATTCAAGAAAGGGGGTGAGGGAGGGGATGCAAGCAATCATTGCAAGCGGGAGCGCAGAAGAAATCGCCGCCCTTGCATTAGCGGTGCAAGAACGGCGAGCGGTCGATCCGGATATGCTTCGTTATCTGGCGGATCGTAAGGCCGCGATGGCGGCGGTTCAGAGCTGTTCGGGCTGACCTCCTTTGAACACATAGTCTTCTTTAATCTTTTTCATAAGCGCTTTGGAAAGATCGAGGTCGCCCCGGATGAACGTAAATTGTGCGGCGTTATCCGGATTCTTGAGGCAGGCTTCGCAGTAGACGCAGTATTTTTCAAGTGCACTATACAAAACTGCTTCTTCCAAAATTGTGAATTCCATAGACTCACCCCCTTTTTTTTAGTCCAGTGTATCACGGGGCGGAGATATGGACAAGTTTGGCCGTATTTTTTCAATAGGAGGTATCGCTATGTCAGACAAGCTTATCCCGCGCATGAGGACTGCGGCCAAGATTGTGGCCGAACTTAGGGCTATGGATCCCGGCTGCGAGGTCACGGAGTACTACATCCGCCAGCTGATCCGCGAGGGCGCCGTGCCCGTTGTATGGGCTGGCCACAAAGCCTTGGTCAATCTGGACGATGTGATCGATCTGCTCCAACAGGGGACGCAGAGGCCAGAGGAGGAGCCGGAGACCATAGGCGGAATCCGGCGGCTCAAGGCGATTTGACCGCATCAGGCCGTTACTGAACGCCCCGCTCACCACCACTACATCGATAAGGAGATCTGCGCTATGGATAACGCTGCCAGGTGGGAGAATCCCACCAAAATATCAGACCCGACCCTGTACCACTGGCGCTGTGAGCGCCGCTGGGCCGCGCGGGACCGCCGCCTGGATCGCCTGGTGCTGCGGTGCCTGGGCACCGCTGCCGGCCTGCTGGCCGCGGCGCTCTGCCTGGCCCTGCTGGCCGGTTGATCCCCGAACACACCCGCCTGATGATGGCCAGCTGGGGACTGGCCGAAACGCTCCATAGCAGGGGCGTCGCGGGAACCCGCCGGCTCCAGGGGAGATCGCCGCCCCGATGAGATATACCGCACCTGGATAACGAGACACAACCTATTCCCTGCTGGGCGCTCTGCGGAAGCACCCCATTACACACACCGGCTTCCGACTATTTATCCCCAACCAACCGCGGAGCGTCCAGCAGAGGGTAGGATACTCTCTTAACGCTGAAAGGAGTTGTTCACTATGGTTGAAATCAAGATCACCGGCGCTACGCCAACGGAAGCGCTGACCTCTCTGGCCGCGTTTGGCCTGCACTGCCAGGCGGACCCCTTGCTCGAAACCGCTGCCCGCCAGCTGCTGGCGTCCGGAGGGGGGAGCGCGGAGGCTGCCGCGCCCAATGCGCCCAAGTACCCGTCTGCCCCTGCCGCCCCCGCTGCCCCTATGGTACCTCCTGCGGTTCCTGCGCCGGTGCCGGCCCCGCCCCGCATGACGCCCATTCCCCCCACCGTACCGACTGCCCCGGCCGCTCCAGCTGCCCCAGCTCCTGCCCCTGTCCCCGTTGCCCCGGCAGTTCCTGGCCCGACTGCGGCCCCTGGTAGTATGCCCACCGCTGCCGCGCCGGCCCCCTCGTACACCCTGGAGCAGCTGTCCAAGGCCGGCGTGGATCTGACCGCCTCAGACCCCGCCAAAATGGGTGAGCTGCAGTCCCTGCTGGCCCAGTACGGTGTGCAGGCCATCACGCAGCTGCCCCCGGCTCAGTACGGTGCTTTTGCGACCGCTTTGAGAGGATTGGGGGCCCGGATCTGATGGATGCCCGTGTTACTTACTGCCTGGACGCGGCACAAAAAGGCTGCGTCTGCGTCCGGTGCGCCAGGGCAGCGGTGGAACCTGCCGGCTGCTGCGTCCGCCACCCCGATGTCTACTGCCCGCCCGGTCTCGTGCCGGGCGGGGTCAGGCAGAGCTGTCCGGACTTCGTGGCGGCCCCGAGGGGAGGTGACGGCCATGCCCCCCAGTGATCACGCCCTGCTTGGAGCCAGTAGCTCCAAACGCTGGCTGAACTGTCCGCCCTCTGCACGGCTGGGGGAGGGGCTCCCGGATACGCCCAGCGGCTACGCCGCCGCTGGCACCCTGGCCCACGCAATCGCTGAGCTGAAGGTGCGCAAGTATATCGAGCCCATGAGCACCCGGTCGTATAACAGCCAGATGAAGAAGCTGAAGGCGGACGAGCACTATGACAAGGGCATGGACGCCGCCACCGACGCCTACCTGGAGCACATTAAGGCTCTGGCCATGTCCTACGGCGCCGTCCAGCCCTTTATTGTGCTGGAGACGAAGGTGGACTTCAGCGACTATGTACCGGAAGGCTTTGGCACCGCCGACTGTATTGTGGCCGCACCTCCCAGGATGTGCGTAGTGGACTACAAAAACGGCGCCGGCGTGCTGGTGGAGGCGGAGAACAACGCCCAGATGATGCTCTACGCTCTGGGGGCGCTCAAGACCTATTACCCCATCTACGGGGACTCCATCCAGGAGATCCACCTATCCATCGTTCAGCCCAACGCCGGTGGGATCCGGGAGTGGAACACCACAGTGGAGGCCCTGCGGAAGTGGGGCGAGACGGTGGTGAAGCCGGCGGCGGCCCTGGCCTGGGAGGGCAAGGGGGACTTCGCCCCCGGAGACTGGTGCCGCTTCTGCAGGGCTCGCGCCCAGTGCAGCGCCCGCGCCAGGCAGATGCTGGAGCTGAGCGAGGCCCCCGTAGCCGGACAGCCCTTTGATGGCGCGCTCTATACTGACGAGCAGCTGGGCGGCATTCTCACCCGCGGCCGGGCCCTGGCGGCCTGGATCAAGGATGTGGAGACCTATGCCCTGTCCGCCGCCCTCTCCGGACGGCAGATCGGCGGCTATAAGGTGGTGGAGGGCCGGGGCTCCAGGGACTGGGCCGGCGGCGCTGACGCTGCCTTCGCTCAGCTGCAGAGCCGCGGAGTTGCCGAGGCGATGCTGTACGAGCGCAAGCCGGTGTCCGTGGCCGCCCTGGAGAAATCCATGGGCAAAAAGGAATTCGCGGACACCGCCGGAGACCTGGTCATCAAGCAGCCGGGTAAGCCCGCCCTCGTCCCGGAGAGCGACCCCCGCAAGCCCTATACGCCCGCAGAGGCGGCTTTTGAGGCGGTGACACCGGATGGCTGAAACCGTATACACTCTGGATGGAAAGCTGCATACCCTGCTGGGAAGCTGCACCATCGGAGAGATCGTCCGTGAGTACGCGGGCGAAGATGCTGCCAGGCTGGTCGAGGAACTCGCCGGGCAAAATGCCCGCGCCGAGGCCGATGTTGAAACAGATCTCCTCAGCTATGAGCGGGATCTCGACCATTGGCACCGCATGGCCCAGGATTGGGCAGGCGAACTGGAGGCCATCGCCAAAAAGTTCGACAGCGACAAAGTGCTCTGCAGGGCAGACGCCGCCAAGCGCATCCGTCTGCTCAAGAAGCAAATTGAATCCGAATTATGAGAAGGAGGCCATATCATTATGCCGATCACGATCACTGGAGTTCGTTTTTCCTACTGCAATTTGTTCCAGCCCCGCCCCCCGTTCAATAATCCGAACGGAGAGCCCAAGTTCAGCTGCACCGTCCTGGTTCCCAAGAGCAACACGGCCGCCAAGGCCGCTATCGACCAGGCGGTGGCCCAGGCCATCGAGGCGGGCGTCCCCACCAAGTGGGGCGGTGTACGTCCGCCCCAGCCAGCTATCTGCGTCCACGATGGCGATGGCCCCCGGCCCAGCGACGGCTCCGCCTTCGGTGAGGAGTGCCGGGGCTGCTGGGCGTTCACCGCTTCCAGCAAGCAGGCTCCCTTTGTGGTGGACGCCCAGGTGCAGCCCATCATCGACCCCACCCAGGTCTACAGCGGTATGTGGGGCAATGTCAATGTCAACTTCTTCGCCTATAACAGCGCGGGCAAGAAAGGCATCGGCTGCGGACTGAACGGCGTCCAGAAGACCGCCGACGGAGAGCCGCTGAGCAGCCACATCACCGCCCAGGACGCTTTCCAGGCGGTGGCTCCCGCTGCCGCCGCGCCCAGCTACCCCGCAGCTCCGGCGGCGCCCACTGCCCACGTTTATCCTGGTTACCCCGCGGTCAACCCCATCACCGGGCAGCCCTGGTAAGAGGTGCGATCCATGGACGCTGTACGGCACCTGTCCATCGACATTGAGACCTACAGCGATGTGGACCTGGGTAAGGCCGGGCTCTATGCGTATGCCCAGAGCCCGGCCTTTTCCATCCTCCTATTCGCATACAGTCTCGATGACAGCCCTGTCCAGGTGGTAGACCTGGCGCAGGGAGAGCGGATCCCACAGCCAGTTATGGTGCGGCTGTTTGACCCCGCCACGATCAAACACGCCTACAACGCCAGCTTTGAGTGGTACTGCCTGAGCCGCCATTTTCGGCTTCAAGAGAACCGCAGTTATCCGCCGGAAGCATGGCTCCCACAGTGGCGGTGCACCATGCTCCATGGGATGTATGCCGGATACCCAGCCGGGCTGGAGGCCATCGGCAAGGCACTGGGCCTCCCGGAGGAGCGCCAGAAGCTTTCTACCGGCCGGGCGCTGATCCGATACTTCTGCGCGCCCTGCACGCCCACCAAGACCAACGGCGGGCGTACCTACAACCTTCCCCATCACGACCCCGCCAAGTGGGAGCTGTTCAAGACCTACAACGCCCAGGACGTGGTGACGGAGATGGAGGTGGAGCGCCGGCTCTCCAATTTTCGGGTGCCTGACCAGGTACAGGCCCAATGGGTCACAGATCAAGCCATCAACCTCCGGGGGGTGGCAGTAGACCTGCGGCTGGTGGAAGGGGCCCTGGAGCTGGATGCCGCCGCCCGCTCCCAGTACCTTCAGGAGGCGGTGGAGCTCTCCGGGCTGGACAACCCCAACAGCGTGGCCCAGCTGACCCACTGGCTGCAGAAGGAGACGGGCGAGGAGATCCATGACCTGAGGAAAGCCACGGTCAGCAATCTGCTGGCCAAGGATCTGCCCAGCGATTCCGCCCGGCGTATGCTGGAGATCCGCCAGGAACTGGGCAAGACCAGCAACAAAAAGTATGCTGCCCTGCGGACCGCCGTCTGCGCGGACGGCCGGGTACGGGGACTGCTCCAATTCTATGGGGCTTCCCGGACTGGACGCTGGGCCGGACGGATCGTTCAGCCCCAGAATCTGCCTCGTACCTATATTGATGGGGCGCTGCTGCCCCTGGCCCGCGATCTGGTCAAGGGGCGGCAGATGGATGCTTTGAAAGTTGTGTTCGGATCCGTGCCGGATACCCTGTCCCAACTGATCCGCACCGCTTTTGTCGCCGCGCCTGGCTGTACCTTGGTGGACGCTGATTTCAGCGCCATCGAGGCCCGCGTGATCGCCTGGCTGGCCGGCGAGGAGTGGGTGCTGGAGGTATTCCGTACCCACGGGAAGATCTACGAGGCCACGGCCTCCCAGATGTTCGGGATCCCACTGGAGCGGATCAAGAAGGGCAGTCCTGAATACAGCTACCGCCAGAAAGGCAAGGTGGCCACACTGGCCCTGGGTTACCAGGGTGGCTCCGGTTCTCTGATCAGCATGGGCGCTCTGGACAATGGGCTGACAGAGGAGGAACTCCCCGACATCGTTTCCCGGTGGCGCAGTGCCAACCCCGCCATTGTCCAGTTCTGGTACACTGTGGAGGCCGCTGCCAAGGAAGCGGTCAACAGCGGCCGGCGCATCGAGATCCACGGCGGCCGCCTGGCCTTTGCCAGAGAGTGCGATCCTGCCAACGGCCTGGACGCTTTGACCATCCAGCTCCCCAGCGGCCGGAAGCTCTACTATACGCATCCGCACATGGGCACCAACCGCTTCGGCCAGGCGGCCCTATGCTACTACGGCCAGGATCAGACCACAAAGAAGTGGAAGTCCCTGGAGACCTACGGAGGTAAGCTGGCCGAAAATATCACCCAGGCCGTAGCGCGGGATGTGCTGGCCGAGGCGATCGAACGCCTGGAGGCAGCCGGATACCGCGTGGTGTTCCACATCCACGATGAAGTGGTCGTTGAGGCTCTGGGCGGCACGGAGCAGGATCTGGAGCGGGTGGTCGAGATCATGAGCCAGGTGCCCGCCTGGGCCGATGGCCTACCGCTTACCGCTGACGGGTGGGTGAATCCCTTTTTCAAGAAAGACTGATCGCGATGGCGAAGGAGAGGTGATACCAAATGACCGCCCCCCCAAAAAAAGCAGTGTGATCACCTGTACAACTTGCTGCCAGGACTGTATTTATTCTGGCCACGCTGACGGCCGCACCGTCTGCCTCTACATTCTCCATACCCACCATCGGCGCCCATGTCCGGCGGGGGCGGACTGCACAGTGAGAGAAACCGTTGAACAGAGAACGGACGAAAGAAGGAGTTTTGCAGTGAAGAGAACGAAATGGGATACCGTACGGGCGCGCCAGCTCCTGGATGAGGGGCGGGACGCGGTCGCGGTGGCCGGCGCCGTTGGGGTATCCGTAAACACGCTCCGGTCCTGGATGCGCCGCCAAAATTTGAAAGCCGCCAAGAAGACAGACACCGAGCCGGCGCCCAGCGCAGATCAGCAGGAACACGATCCGGACGGTGCTCCAGCTGGATCGGAGCCGACCCGTGCAGTAGAACCGGAGAGCCAAAGCGCCAAGGCCGACGCGGGAAAACTTCGGCCGACTCTGGTGCCGACCAGCCTGATCCGGGCGGTGGCCACTGTCCGGGAATATGGCTGCTATAAATATCACGATCCGGAGAACTGGCGAAAAGTAGACCCGCAGCGATACCGCGATGCCCTATACCGGCACCTGCTGGCCTATCTGGATGATCCTGAGGGAGTGGACGAAGAAAGCGGCCTGCCGCACCTCTGGCACCTGGCCTGTAACGCGGCTTTTCTGATTGAATTGGCAGAATAAAACCACCAACCACTATGAAAGAAGGTAATTGCTTATGTTTGCCCCACAGTTTGATGTAAAAGTATCCCTCTATTTTCGAGTCCATGATTCGGCCCTGTATGGAGGACCCGGATCGGAAGGTTATGCGGAGTATTCTATGTATGTAAATCCATCTGGCACCACCAAGCTGGAGGATCTGACTGGCCCCTACGCAGACAAAATCAGGGCAGAGATGGCGGATTTTTGCGGTGTATCTCCAGAGCAGGTGGGGTATATCACCCGTGAGGTATACGAGCAGGAGACCGAGGAGGATGATGACGATGGCGAACTGTAAGATCTGCGGCAAGCCTGTCCGGTGCGCCAATGTCTTCCACTCCGCCTGCTGGGAGACAGCAGCAGGAAAGGCCATCCAGACCTTCTGCGACGACTACTGCCGCTGGCCGCGGGAGTGTGCCAATGAGACAGAACTGGAGGGGCAGCACTGTGACAGCTGCGCGCTGGTGAAGGTGCTGAATCTTGGACTGTAAGGGAGGGAATGAAGAAATGCATAAAATCAGAACCGTGCGCTGTGCGAACTACACGGCCAACCTTGGTGAGACCTTCCGATTTGCCCTCCTCCGGAATGATGGCCGCCCGCGGTTGTTGGTCCAGACAGGGACAGTGCAGCGGATCCACCGGGCTGGAGGAAAAATGGCCATTGATATGCGCATTCCGGCGCTGAACTGCACACACAGCTACTTTGCTTCGGAGATCTATTACCGGGGCCTGCCGGAGGAGGACAAATTCCATGCATGTGATCTATAAAGCGCCTGAGTGTCCGCCGGAGCCGCGGGACATCCCCAACACCCTGGAGGAGCTGCAGGCCACTGTGGGCGGATATATTGAGACAGTCACCCTGGCCGCAGACGCGGCCATCATCTGCAACGAGGAGGGACGGCTCCTGGGGCTCCCGTACAACTGCCGCTTCTTGGGCGTCGATTTTGTAGGGCCGATCCTGGTGGTCGGCGTAGCAGGAGAGGAATTTACCGACCTAGGCCCAGCGGCTATGGGTATGCTGCTGCACGGTTTGGGCGTTGTTCACTGCGTCGGTGAAGCAGAGAGGCTTTGACTATAATGAATCACCGCCGTACAGCCTGCCGGGATTGGCGCTTATCCCTATCCCGGCGGGCCTACGGCCCATATGCCCATCAGCGGTCGCGTGAGGCCGCCCAGGGCCAGAATGCTGCCGCTTAGGAGGCACAACAACTATGATAAATGACAGACTGATCACTATTACTGTAGGAGCCAATCGCCGGGCCACCCAGTGGCGCCAGCAGACCATGCTCATCTCAGAGCTGTATGAGAAGCTGCGCCTGCCGGCCCGGAGCACAGAGACCATGGCCCAGTACCTGGCGCTCTCCAAGGGCCAGCAGGACGATCTGAAGGATGTAGGCGGCTTTGTAGCCGGCACCCTGAACGGCCCCCGCCGCAAGGCCAGCGCGGTCACTGGGCGGGATGTGCTGACTCTGGATCTGGACAACATCCCGACAGGGGATACAGAGGCCGTGTGCGCCAGGGTGGCGGCGCTGGGGTATGGATACTGTATCTACTCCACCCGTAAGCACCGCCCGGACGCCCCCAGGCTGCGTGTGCTGCTCCCCCTGGACCGCACCTGCACCGCCGACGAGTATGAGCCCATCGCGCGCAGAGTGGCCTGGTACATCGACCCGGCCATGGCGCTGTTTGACCCGACAACTTTTGAACCCAGCCGGCTGATGTACTGGCCCAGCTGCTGCGCGGATGGGCAGTATGTCTACTACTGGGACGACAAGCCGCCGCTGTCCGCAGACCGCCTGCTGGGGGAGTACGCCGACTGGCGCGATACTGCCTCCTGGCCGGCTGTACCAGGGGCTGTGAGCCCCGCCAAGCTGGCGGCCAAGCAGGGGGATCCCCTGACCAAACATGGCATTGTGGGGGCGTTCTGCCGCACCTATGACATCGAGGGCGCTATGGGCACCTTCCTCCCCGGCATCTATGCGCCGGCGGACATACCGGGCCGCTACACCTATACCGGCGGATCCACCACCGGCGGCGCGGTGCTCTACGACAACGGCAAATTCCTATTCAGCCACCACGCCACAGATCCCTGCGGCGGGAAGCTGGTCAACTCCTTTGACCTGGTTCGCCTACACCGATTTGGGGATAAGGACGATGAGGCCCAGCCCGGTACCCCCACCAACCGGCTGCCCAGCTACATGGCCATGTGCGAGTTGGCTGTCCAGGATCAGCAGGTCTCCGGCTTGTTGCTGGACGAGCGTTGGAAGAACGCCCAGGAGGCCTTTGGCCCGGTTGCGGCTCCGGATCTGGCGGATGATGGCAGCTGGAGGCGGCCTCCGATCATGGAGGTGGACGCCCAGGGAAAACCTGTCAAGTCCATGAAGAACCTGCGCACGGTGCTGGAAAATGACCCAAAGCTGAAGGGGAAGCTGCAGCTGAATTTGTTCTCCGGCCGCATTGATGTGACAGGGACGCTGCCCTGGAGCCGGCCGGGAAATGCTCAGACTTTTGGAGACGAAGACGCGGCCCAGCTCCGTATCTATCTGGAACCCTTCTTTGGCAAGATGGCCAAAAATGATGTTCTGGACGCTGTGGCCGCCTGCGCCAGTGATCAGGCGTATCATCCGGTTCGGGACTACCTGAACAGTCTCCAATGGGATGGAACACCCCGTCTGGATATGCTGCTTGTGGACTACATGGGTGCTGAAAATACTCCGTACATCCAGGCGGTGACCCGGAAATCCTTCACTGCGGCCGTGGCACGCGTTATGACGCCCGGCTGTAAGTATGATACCATGCTGGTGCTGATCGGGGGCCAGGGACGGTATAAGTCCACGCTGTTCAGGGTGATGGGCAGCTCTTGGTTCAGTGATAGCCTGCGCACCTTTGGCGACAAGGACTCCATGGAGACCATTCAGGGAACCTGGATCAACGAGGTGGCGGAGATGCAGGCGCTGGCCAAGTCGGAGATCAACGCGGTGAAAATGTTCCTGTCCAAAAGCAACGACTACTACCGGGCGGCTTATGGGCGATACACCGCGGACCGGCCCCGGCAGTGTGTTTTCTTCGGTACCTCGAACACCAAAGAGTGCCTGACCGATACGACCGGAAACCGCCGGTTCTGGCCAGTGGACATAGACCAGCAGGCACGGACAAAAGATGTCCGGTCTGAGCTGGCGATAGAGCGGGATCAGCTTTGGGCCGAGGCTGTGACGCGCTGGCGGCTGGGTGAAGCGCTGTATCTGCCCCAAACGCTGGAGACAGAGGCCCTGGCAGCGCAGGAAGCCCATCGGGAGCGGCATCCTTGGGAGGGCATTATCGCGGACTTTTTGGAGGAAGAGATCCCCGTGGACTGGCCGAAGTGGGATATTACCAAGCGGCAGATGTGGCGGGCCGGTGGGATGAAGTACACGGGCCCGACGGCGCCCAGGAGCCGGGTGTGCGCCGCGGAGATCTGGTGCGAGGCCCTGGGGAAGCCGAAGGGAGATATGCGTCAGCGGGAGGCGCGGGAGATCAACGGCCTGCTGGCACGGACGCCCGGATGGATGCGTATCGGTGTGGCAAAGGCCGGGAAACCGTATGGAAATCAGGGGTGCTACAGCCGGGTGCCAGAGGATTAAAAGTGGTAAAAGGATTTCCGAATGGTAAAAGTTTGAGAGTAAATGGATAAAACTAGAACAGAAAAAGTTTTACTCTTAGTTTTACCCCCTAAACCATTGGGCCGCAAGGCTTTCAGAAAAAAGTAAAAGAGTAAATAGTTTCATTATAGATAATTAAAATAGAGGCATTAGAGGAGCACATATACGCCTACACGCCTAATGCACACGCGCATATAGGAAAAACCGTTACTCTTTTACCCCTGCAAAAGGAGGACATAACGATGAAAAAGGCAACGGAATATTTGTGGGCTGGTCTGGAGCTGGGGCGCTTTGCTGTGGTAGCCATCTGGCCACAAAATGCGTGGGACGCTGTGGTGCTGATGCACAGCCGCAAGATCGGAGATCCCCTGCCCTGGTGCTTGGAGTACCGGGGCAGCGGGTACTACTTCGGAACCGCTGGGGAGGCCATGAATTACTGCGAGCGCCGCGGCTTCAAGATGGGGGCCGTGTTGTGAAAGAGTCAGAGTTGGAGCAGCGCCTTGTTCGAGGGGTGAGCCGGCTGGGCGGCCGGGCGTACAAATTCGTCAGCCCCGGCAATGTCGGTGTGCCGGACCGCCTGGTGATCCTGCCCGGTGGACAGATCCTTTTCGCGGAGCTGAAGGCCGACACTGGCCGGCTGAGCAAGATGCAGCGGTACCAGATCTCCCAGCTGCACCGGCTAGGGGCGGTAGTACAGGAAGTGAGGGGCGAAGCAGGGGTGCAGAGTTTCCTTCTGCTGTGCCAGGAGTACATGAGAGAGGCGGATATTCCGTGATTTTTGAACCGCATAACTATCAGCGATATGCCATTGACCGGATCGTTTCTGACCCATACCTGGGCCTCTTCCTGGATATGGGGCTTGGAAAGACGGTGATCACCCTGACGGCCATCAACGAGCTGCGATACCACCGCTGGGCGGTGGTCCGGTGCCTGGTGGTGGCGCCGAAGAAGGTGGCCGAAGCCACCTGGGCGGCGGAGGCGGCCAAGTGGGAGCACCTGCAGCACCTGCGGATCGTCCCGGTACTGGGCAGCGCCGCGAAGCGGCTGCGGGCCCTGAACACGCCGGGGGACATTTGGGTGATCAACCGGGAGAATATCCCCTGGCTGGTGGACTATTACCGCAACGCCTGGCCCTTTGACATGGTGGTGCTGGATGAGTCCTCCAGCTTTAAGAATTCGCAGTCTAAGCGCTTCAAAGCCCTGAAGCTGGTGCGGCCGCGGATCAGCCGCCTGGTGGAGCTGACCGGCACGCCGGCGCCCAACGGCCTGGAGGATCTGTGGGCGCAGATCTATCTGCTGGATGGCGGGGCCCGGCTTGGGCGGACAGTCTCCAGCTACCGGGAGGCCTTTTTTACCGAGGATCGGGCCTATCCAGGACAGCAATACCGCACATACAGCCCACAGGCGGGGGCGGACGGCAGGATCCGCGAGGCCATTTCCGACATCTGCGTCAGCATGAAGGCCGAGGACTATCTGACGCTGCCGGACTACATCGAGGACATCGTTCCGGTGTCCCTGGACGACAAGGCCAAAAAGGCCTACCAGGAGCTGGAGCGGGATATGCTGCTGCAGGTGGATGATCAAACGGTCACTGCCGGGACCGCGGCTGTGCTGAACGGGAAGCTGCTGCAGCTGTGCAGCGGCGCTGTCTATGACGGAAACGGCGTAGCGGCCGAGGTGCATAACTGCAAGATCGAAGCCTTTCTGGAGGTCGTGGAGCAGCTGCATGGGGAGCACGCACTGGTGTTTTACTGGTTCCAGCATGAGCGTGACCGCCTGCTGGCCGCGTTGGAGAAGTCCGGCCTACGGGTGCGGGTGTACCAGGGGGCCGCCGATGAGCAGGTATGGAACGCGGGAGAGGTGGATCTGCTGCTGGCCCACCCGGCGTCCTGCGGGTACGGGCTGAACCTTCAGGCCGGGGGACACCACATCATCTGGTACGGGTATCCCAACTGGGCGCTGGAGATCTACCAGCAGGCCAATAAGCGCCTGCACCGGCAGGGGCAGCAGTACCCGGTCATCGCCCACCACCTGGTGGTCCAGGGCGGCATGGACGAGGCCGTGGTGGCGGCGCTGCATGACAAGGGGGACTGCCAGGAGGCGCTGATGCAGGCGCTGAAGGCCAGGATCCGGCACGTGCAAAAAATGATGTAGGATCCGGCACGTGCAAAAAATGAAAACTTGACAAAAGCTGTGGATTCAGTTATGCTGATGGTACTACGTAAGGCGCCCTGTACCGTCCAGAGACGCGTTGGGCCCGAGCCGATTTATTCCATTCACGCATAAGGGGATCTTATGCGCGGATGGGGTAAATCGGCTTTTTTTGTTCCGCAAAGCGCCAGCTTATGCGTGGGGGGAAGCGGAACCGTAGGCAATATCCGGCTCCGTGGCGAAAAACGGGCCCTCCTGACCAATGCCGCCCCGATCCGCACAAGGGGCGGCAGATATGCCGCAGGTGAGAACCAGCCCAAGATACGGGCCGGAGGGTCGCGCCCTCCATGCGGCGTCCCAAACAGGCCCCCGGAAAGCCTGGCCAAACCCGGAGCATACCCCGCAAGGGGTATATACGTCGCTCCTGTCCGCGTGAGGGCGGCGGCGACACCAGATTTATGCCAAAGGTGGTGAGTCCATTGTGGCGAAAGGCAAGTACCAGGAATGGCTGGAACCGGAGGGGCTCCTGCTCTTGGAGGGCTGGGCCCGAGACGGGCTGACCGATGAACAGCTTGCAGAAAAGATAGGGGTCTCCACATCCACGCTGTATGACTGGAAAGCAAAGTATTCGGAGATTTCGGAGGCCCTAAAAAAGGGCAAAGAGGTCGTAGACATCCAGGTGGAAAACGCTCTCCTAAAGCGGGCTCTGGGCTATGAGTACACAGAGGAGCGTATCGAGGTTAGTGAAAAAGACGGGCGAAAGGTCATCCAGACCGTTAAGACAGTGCTTCCGGATACCACGGCGCAGATCTTCTGGCTGAAAAATCGGGTCCCCGCAAAGTGGAGGGATAAACCGCCTGAACAGGTGGCTGGCGGGGCTGGCGCTGAGGACGATCCCATCACCAAGGCGCTGAAGGAGAACTATGGACGGACTGTCTGAAAAGCAAAACCGGATCATGGACTTTCCGTACATGGGCTACGACGCGCTGATCTGCGATGGTGCGGTCCGGTCTGGAAAGACCTCCATCATGTCTTTGTCTTTCCTTCTCTGGGCTATGGGGAACTTTCGCGACCGGTCTTTTGCACTCTGCGGGAAGTCCGTAGGCGCAGTGGAGCGGAACATTGTGACACCGCTGCTATCCATCGCATATCTGCGGCAGAACTTTGATATTCGCTACAACCGGGGCGGCCACATGATCATCGTACGGCGCGGTCCCAGGGAAAACCGGTTCTACCTGTTCGGCGGTAAGGACGAGAGCTCGTATACACTGATCCAGGGCATAACCTTGGCGGGCGTGCTGTTCGACGAGGTAGCCCTGATGCCCCGATCCTTCGTCAATCAGGCGATGGCCCGGTGTAGTGTGGAGGGATCAAAGCTCTGGTTTAACTGCAACCCCGATAACCCGCTGCACTGGTTCCGGCAGGAGTGGATCCTGAAGGCCCCTGAGCGGAATGCGCTCCACCTCCATTTTCTGATGGACGATAACCCAAGTCTGAGCGAGGATAAAAAAGCCCAGTACAGATCCATGTTTTCCGGCGTATTTTATCAGCGCTATATCCTGGGCCAGTGGGTCATGGGCGAAGGACTCATTTACGATATGTTCGACCAGACTCAGAATACTTACCGGGAGATGCCGGCTGCCGTGAAGCACAACGCGCAGCGGTTCATTGCCTGTGACTACGGGACCACAAACCCATGTGTATTCCTGGATGTCTATGATGACGGCGAGCACATTCGGGTGGAGCGGGAGTACCGATGGGACAGCCGCAAGGAGCGCCGGCAGAAGGCCGATCAGGAATACGCCGATGACTTTATGACATTCATGGGGGATGACTGGTGCACGGTGCTGGTGGACCCCTCCGCCGCCTCATTCATCACAGCTCTGCGGCAGCGCGGCGTATATGTCCGGGAGGCGGATAACACGGTGTTGGATGGGATCCGGCGCACCGGGGCTCTATTTGCCCAGCGTGTCCTGCTGATCAGCGAGATCAACTGCATGGGGCTGATCGGTGAGCTGGGCTCCTATATGTGGGATGATAAGGCCGCCCAGCGCGGTGAGGAGAAGCCGGTCAAGCAGCAGGACCATGGGCCGGACGCACTGCGCTATTTTGTGAATGATCTCCCTGACTGGAGGTTTGAAGGTGTCCAGACGACATAAAAGCCGCCCAGCGGCAGAACAATCGAATATTGAAGCGGCCAGCGTCCTGGACGCGTTTTCCAATTCCCTGTTTCGCCTGGGCTGGGGAAGCCAGTCCCCACTGGAGGCCACGGAGTACCCACTGACCCGGATGACCGACAACTACGTGCTGCTGAACTCGCTGTATCGGGATAACTGGGTGGTGCAGAACGTGGTTGGTCTGATGGTGGATGACATACTTCGGGAGTGGTACAAGCCCAAGGGAAATATCACGCCCGAGATGCAGGGTGAACTGGAGCGTCTGGAGCGGCAAACCCGGCTCCGGTCTCGCATCAACGAGGGCCTGCGCTGGGGGCGCCTGTATGGGGGCGCAGCCGGACTGATCATGGTCAAGGGGCAGGAGGACCTGTCCAAACCGCTGGATCTGGACCTGGTGTTCCCAGGGAGCTTTGAGGGCCTGTACATCCTGGACCGCTGGCAGGGCATAACCCCAAACCTGTCTCTTGTGTTCGAGGGCGGCGAGGAGGTCCCGGAGAGCTACTCCATCACGGACGGACAGGGTCGTACGGTCGCCACGGTCCACAATTCCCGGGTGGTGCGATTCACCGGGCGGGATCTTCCCCGCATCGAGCGGCAGGCAGAGCTCTACTGGGGCGAGTCCGAGGTGGAAGCCCTGTACAAGGAAGTGGTGGCCCACGACAATGTGAGCGCCAACATGGCCGCTCTGACCTTCCAGGCCAATGTGAACACCATGGAGATCAAGGGGCTGGAGCAGCTCTTTTCCATTGGGTCCGGCCAGGCGCAGCAGCGCTTCTGGAACGTCATGCAGGCTCAGAGCGTGCTCCGCTCCAACTTCGGGACTCAGCTGGTGGAGCAGGGCACAAAGCTGACCAATACCCAGTACCACTTCAACGGCCTGAAAGAGGTCTATGAGTCCATGTGCCTGAACCTGTGCGGAGCTTCCCACTACCCCATGACCAAGCTGTTCGGCCGCTCCCCCGCCGGGATGAACGCCACAGGTGAAAGCGACCTGAAGAACTACTACGACTACGTAGACAGCCAGCGGGAGGCGAAGTTCCGACCGGCCCTGCAAAAACTCCTCCCGGTGCTGTGCATGAGTGCTTGGGGCTTTGTACCAGACGATCTGGACTTCACCTTCCCGCCGCTCTGGACCCCCACGGCCAAGGAGGTGGCGGAGATCGCCAAGGGCAAGAGCGAGGCTATCACCGCGGCCTATACGAACGGCCTTATGAACGTGGGCACCGCCCAGAAGGAGCTGCGGAAGCTGGAGGGCGAGACCGGTATGTTCGGCAGTATCACCGATGAGGAGATCGCGGCCAACTCCGGAAAGACGTATGCTGATGTAACAAGTTTGCATGACCCGCTACTCGGGTATGGCCTTGGGGGTCTGAGCAGGGAGGAAATCGGTTCTTTTGAGGGAACTGCCCAAGACACAGTGGTCTTTGACTATAATCCCTATCGGGACCTAAAAACTGGGCGCTATACGAATGGGCCGAAGAAAACCTCGACGGCAAAGAGCAGGCGTGATAAAATAGGAATGAGTAACACCGAACGCCTCCGGGTGAGTAGCGGTATTTTGACAGACCATCCCAATTTGCAGCCAGGAGAAATATCGGACTATTTCTTTGACAGGTATTATTATCAGTTCGCCGTAAGGGGGCCTGGAAGTTACCATTTCACTGCGCGAATACCCATCGTCGGAAATGAGGCTTACATTGAATTGATCAGAGGGAAGCGGTGATAGCGTGAAAAATGGATTGACGAAGTTGCAGCAGATGCTCGTGGATAGGTATGTAAAAAATGAATCTGTGAGTAAGCAGGACAGCATGATTTTGCTTTCCGTCGGCATGGGTGCGAGGGAGTTCGGCTTTGAGAAAGAAATTATGGAATATCTCCACTCTCACCCATATGCCACATTGCAGGAACTGGACGATTTTGCCGCACCGTTTTTCCCTGAAATTGTAATTGAGGGCGACTAAATGCCTAGTCTGAACCGGGCGCCCAATGAGCGGGAGCTGCAAAAGCTCATCTCCATTTTCCTGCAGGCCGAAACCGACATCATCAACGAGATCGGGCGGCTTCGGTCGGAGGGGCTGGTGGACTATCACGCTGTAGCGGCATTGGAAAGAGTTCAAGCAATATTGAGAAAAATGGAAAATGACGCTTGGACTTATTTGCGGCCGATGATCGAGAAAATGTTCTATGTACGGGTCCCGGAGGCCCGGCGCATCGAGGGCGAGACGGCGGAGAAGCACCGGAGGGGCTATCTGAACGCGTCGGTTTTATCCGGTGAGCAGCACGCCATTGTGGACCAGCTGGTGTCCTCCCTGATGGGGGAGATCACAGACGCATCGATCACCGCCCTGGCGAATGTTCAGAGCGCCCTCATTGGCCGGGTGGAGCCGGACGTATACCGTCGTGTGGGCCTGGAGCAGGTGGCTCTGCAGCAGGCCACGGGGCGGGGGGCGTACAAAATCCTTCCGGAATTCGTCCGGGCGCTGCGCCGGGAGGGCGTGACTGCCTTTGTGGACAAAGCTGGACGGCACTGGTCCTTACACACCTACTGCGCTATGGTGTCCCGGACCACATCCAGACAGGCCGAAGTGCTGGCCGTGCTGACGGCGGACCCGGGGCAGGACCTTTACCGGATCAGCAGCCACGGCACCACCTGCGCCATCTGCGCCCCCTTTGAGGGCCGGGTGTACTCCAAGAGCGGAACCAACCCGGATTATCCGCCCCTGGCGGCGGCGTTTGGGAAGCAGGACCCGGCGGGGCCGAACACGCTGGCCAATACCTGGCTGAATCTGCACCCAAATTGCCTCCATGCAATCTACCCATACAGCGAAGCGGGCCGCACGGAGGAGGAGATCCAAAAAATCAAGGACTTTTCCGACCCAAAGAAGAACCCATTTACCAGAGATCCGAGGACGGAGAAGCAGATCAAGGCATACCGGGCCAAAGAAACCGCCCGGCGGCGCTGGCTCTCCGATTACCGCCAATGGGAGTCTTACCGGATGACCTTAGGCGACCCCATCCCCAAGACATTCGCCACCTGGCAGAAGCACAAGGCGGCGGACGATGAGGAATATATGAAGTGGCAGAAGCTATACAGGGAGGCAAACCGTGAATCTATCGCCTGATGCACAAAAGGTTATAGAAAAGGCCGCTGGCCGTGGGAACGATGTGGAGATCCGTAAAAAGGGGGAAGGATACATCGTTCTGGAGGTCGTAAAGAAAATCATATACCGTTCCCCCGGCTGATTGGGGCCGGGGAAGGGCCATTGGGGTCAGCTACCGAGAATTTCTCGGTGGTTGGCTCTTTTTTATTTGCCAAAAAGAGGTGACACGCATGGATGGCAACGCGGAATACATCGATCTGCTCGAGCGTTCCCTGGCCGGGGAGACGGAGACGGTGCGGCTCTATCTGGCCTGTATGGCTGTTGCGCCCCCGGAGCATATCCCCAGGCTGTTGGAGATCCAGGCGGACGAAACAGATCATCAGGCCATCATCGCAGATCTGCTCCTGGAGTCAGTAGCCGGCCAGAGCGCCGACCAGGAAGAATTGGTCGGGGCCCCCGTCGGAGCCCAGCGCAGCGGGTCCGGCGGGGAGAGGACGAGCAAGGGAGCGGTGCGGGATCTGGCCGCAGGCTGGGGCGAGGCGGAGCGAACTTTGCGAGGACGAGTCCCGGGGGTGGAATAATGGCGGTCATATACTACGGCTCCCACCTCTCGGAGCACCTGGTGAAAACGCCGGAGGGGTACCTCATCTGCTACGCCGTCCCCATCAACCGCACTGGGCCCCAGGCGTATGGAGCGGGAGAACTGGGACTGGGCGGAGATCCAGATCGCCCCGTCACGGTGTACCGCCTGGAGGAGGATGTCTTCTCACCCGCCGCCCTGGCCAGCTTTGAAGGGAAGGACGTTACCCGCGGCCACCCTCCCGAAATGCTGAATGCAGAGAACCAGGCGGGATACTCCAAAGGCCATCTGGAGAACGTGCGCCGGGAAGGCGAGAACACGGTGGCCGACCTGGTCATCAAAGACCCGTCTCTGGTGTCCGACGTAGAAAACGGAGTGCTGCGAGAGGTGTCCTGCGGCTACAACTGCAACTTTGAGCCGTATCAGGATGGCTATAAGCAGACCCACATCATTGGCAATCACGTGGCCGTCGTTCCGAAAGGCAGGGCGGGCTCCACGGTTGCAATAAAAGACGCCGCCGAGCAGGCGGAGAAAGGCAGGAATCACTGTATGAATAAGCTTGTGCACGGCATCCTGACCGCCTTTGGAGCGGCGGCGAAGGACGCCAAACCCGAGGAACTGGACGGGCTGATCGAAACCACCGCGAGTGCGCTGGACGCCGTCCCTACCGCGCTGGACGCCGAACCCGCCGCAAAGGTGCCGGAGGCGGAACCCGTAAAGGACACAGAACCCGCACCCACGGCCGGCCCGGCGGCGAACGCTCTGGACAGCCGCTTGGACGCCATCGAGGCGATGCTGGGCCAGCTTCTCCCCAAGAAGGAGGAGCCCCACATGAGCGACGAGGGTGACCTGGACGAGATGATTGCCAGACTGTCCGGAGGCGAGGGCGAGAAAAGGTCTCTTACCATCCCTGTGGAGGAGACCGATGGTATGACCGGCCCTGCCAAGGATGCGGCAGTGGAGCTGCTGAAGAAGGTTCGACCTGCTGTGGCCTCCATCCAGGACAGAGCTGTCCGGGCGAAGGTGACCGACGCTTTGCTGTCCGCCATCCGCAGCCAGGACAACATGACCGCCATCGCCCTGGCTGCCGCGGACAGTGCGGCCGCCGCGGCCAGGCAGTCCAAGAAAACCACATATGAACAGATGTGCGCGGAGGCTGAGAGCGCCTATGCCGCGCGCAACCCCCATAAGACCGTAAAGGAGGACAACTGATATGGCTTTGAATCCTCAGGTAATCGGCAAGGAAATGCCTCATGGCTTTGCCGGATCTTATGCCCGCCAGCCTGACATGATCGTCAACACCCGGCCCGCTGGCGAAGAGATCCCCTTTGGTGCGGCTCTGACCTATGATAAAAGCAAGGCCGTGGTGGTCTTTGGGCGTGCCACCGACAACAAGTTTATCGGCGTGGCCGGCACAGAGATCAAGAGCACAGTCACTTGGCCCACTCAGAACGGCCAGTATGCGCAGGGAGAGCCCGTGAGCGTGTTTATGCGTGGCTCTATCAACGTCAAGTGCCAGCGCTCTACCCCAAGCCTGGGCAGCGCTGTGTATGTGCGCACCGCCGTTAACGACTCCTACCCCGGCTGTGTGGTGGGCGGATTTGAGGCGGAAGCCGACAGCGGCAAGACCCAGCTGCTGGATAACTGCCAGTGGGGCGGGCCCGCCGACAGCAATGGAATCGCGGAGTTGATCATCCTGACCCGCGTGAGCGCTTAAAGGAGGGAGAGTAAATCATGAGCTTTACCAATGTTGGGACCCATAATGCGGGTGTTTTTACCGCGAAGACCCCCGGCGGCGCTCCGGCCGGCGCTGTTCCCGTGATGGACGCGGACGGCATTGCCACCGGCGGCGCTTTCCTGGTCAGTGAGCTGGAGAAGCGGGATCCTATGATCCGTAAGCCCCTGACCAGCTTTACCTATCCCCGGGATATTGTGATCCAGACGGGCGGCGGCTGGGTGGACTATGTGACTGCCATGTCCGTGGCCTATGGCATCACCGGCGGCGGCACGAACAGCCCCGTAACTACCGGCGGCTCTAACGGCATCCCCGTTGTGCAGGCCAACGTGGACAAGGGCGCGTACAAGGCCCATGTGTTTGCCGCCGCTCTGCGGGTGATGTTCCAGGATATGCAGCGGGCCAACTATATCGGCCGCAGCCTGGACAATCTGCTCCAGGACGGTGTGCGTATGGCCTATGACAAGCACATGGACGCCAACACCTATGTAGGCATGGATGAGTATGGCACCACCGGCCTGGTCAACAGCCCCAACGTGACCGAGACCACCGTGGCAGCCACCGGGACCGGCTCCGGGACCGAGTGGAGCAAAAAGACCCCGCAGCAGATCCTGGCGGACATCAACACCGCTCTGACCGCTGTTTGGGCGGCCAACGAGTACGATGAGACCGCTATCCCCAACCACATCCTGCTGCCCTATGAGCAGTATACCTACATCCTCAACACCATGGTCACCGACCTGGCCACTGAGACGATCCTGGACTTTGTGTTGAAGAACAACATCGCGGCCAAGAACGGCGGCAGCCTGTTTATCGGCGCCACCCGGTGGTGCAAGGGCGCTGGGACCGGCAGCAAGGATCGCATGGTGGTCTATGTGAACCACGAGCGGTTTGTCAAGGTGGATGAGCTGGTCCCCATGTCCCGGATCATGAGCGCCCCCAATGTGGCCAATGTGTGCTATGACACCGCCTACATGGCCAACCTCTCCGAGGTGCAGATCCTCTACCCCACCTCCATCCTGTACGCCGATGGCATCTGATGGGAGGGGCTGAGATGTTTGTACTGAGCAAACGAAACATCATCCTGCCCAGCCCGGACGGCTCTGTGTCCGTCCGGCTGGCGCGGGACGGCATGTGCGCCATTCCGGATTGGGCGGCAGAGACAGCCTACTTCAAAGCGCTGGTGGCAGATGGAAAGATCGTGCCCGCCGGGATGAGCGATTCGGAGACCCAGGCGGCGGCGGAGAAGCCTGTCCGTGTGCGCCGGGGAAAAGAAGTCACAGCGGAGTAAAGGAGGACTGCGGAAATGTACTGCTGGGACAAGCCTCAATTCTTTGGGGTAAAAGCGGCGGCAGCCAACATTGGACATAGTGCGGGCGATTACACCACGGAACAGTTCCTGGAAGACTATCCGCAGTTTTTCAATCCCGCGGGGAATTTCCTGGGATCTCTCCCTATGCTGGAGGAGATCATCCGTATGGCCAACGTCTCCATCCAGCCGGACAAGTGGCTGGAATCCTGGCGGTATGCTGTGGGTCTGTATGTGGCCCACTATGCAACGCTGAGCCTGAGAGGATACGAAGCCAGCAACGAGACGCCGGAACAGGCGGCGGCCTCCGGGGCACTGGTTGGGATGGTCAAGAGCGCCACCCTGGGCGACGCGTCCGTCACCTATGACACCGCCGCCATCACGGCGGGCACCGAGGACTGGGGCGACCTGAACTCCACCACCTACGGGCAAATTCTGGCCAACCGGGCCAAGCTGATCGGGATGGGAGGGACACTAGCGCTATGAACTGGGGCGATTGGTACACCGACCTGCTGGACATCTGGCGGGTGGTCGAGGTGAAGGATGGGAACCTGACCCGGCATGAGCGGGTGCGGGCGGCCGCCGCAGTCCCCTGCCGCATCTACCAGAGCGACAACAAGCCCATCAACATGACCCAGACGGCAGCCAGCATTCAGGAGTCGGACCACCTGGCCTGCGACATCTCTGTAGACGTGCGCCACGGGGACGAGCTGCGTATTACCCGGGGCGGAAGGCTGGGGAAGCCCGGCCCGACCATTCGTGCCTTCGCGGCGGCCCCGAACCTCTATTATGAGCCATTCGGGGCCATCATCCCCGGCCTGGCCCACCAGGAGATCCGCTTGATGCAGCAGGAGCGTGTGAAATGAGCCATACCGTGACCCTTCAGCAGCGTATCCAGCAGCTGAAAAAAGCCCAGGCCAACCTCCCGGAGATCCTGTACAAGACGGCAAAGGGAGCCACGATGCGGGCGGTGGAGGCCGCCATGGACGCCACGCCGCCCCAAAAAGGCACCGGCAGCCTGAAGGGGACCCACACCCGCACCGGGGCGCTGAAGCAGCACTGGGCCACGGACAGCATCATAGAGCCAATGGGCGGGGCGCTGTCCGGCGGGTCATCCTTTACCACCTTCCTGAAAAACAGCATGGAGCATGCCTCCTACGTGGACCAGGGGCACCGGATGGACCGGCACTTTGTGCCGGGGCTGTACATCGACAAAAACGGACAGCTCAACTATGACCCCGAACGCGATACAGGTCTGGTGGTGGGCACCAAGACCAAGTACGTCAAGGGGAAGTTCATGGTGGATAAAGCCAGAGAAGCCTATGAAAAGGCATGCCTGACCGAGCTGGACAAGGAGATCAGAAAGGCTTTCGAATGAATTTCACGGTTTCTACCATTTCAAAGAGTCTGTCGGACTACCTGGCCCCGTTCTTCCCCGGCGTGACCTTCTATGAGGATCCCAACCAACAGGACAGCAGGCCGCCCATGATGTTTTTGCAGACCCGGACCAACCGGCTGGAACTGGAGACGGGCGGATACTGGCGAAGGATCCTGGGCGTAGATCTGGTCTATCTGCTGGAGTACGGCCTGCCTAACCTTCAGCAGCTCTATCAGGCCGCCGGGGAGCAGCTGGACCTGGTGATGGAGACATTTCCATACAGTGACGGGATCACAGAGGGGACTGTCCTGCTGCGGACCTATGATCGAGAGTGGAACATTGACCTTGACGAGCTGCATTATCGGTTTGAACTGCGCGAGCGGGTGAGTATCCCGCGGGAAGCCGTGAAAATGCAGACCATGGACTACAACGAGGAGGTTACCAATTGAGCGCCAAGAAATTCAAACGCGAGGTGCTCTTAAAAGACCCTCGCTTTTCCCAGTATCAAAAGGACTTTCTCGGGGTCGTCCTGAGCAAGCCTGAATACACCATTGCCGAGGCCGTGAAAGCGGTCAAGGCATTCTTCAAAGACAAGGAGCGTGATTGATATGGCCGGAGGCACCTGGACCAACCAGAACAAGATCCGACCCGGCGTCTATATTCGGTTTACCTCCTCCCGCGGCTTAGGGCTCACGGTCAGCGACCGGGGCACCGTTGCGATCCCCAAGGCCCTGTCCTGGGGGCCGGTAGAGACGGTGCAGACTATCGAAGCCGGGGCGGATATGACCCCGTATACCGGGTATGACATTACGAATCCCAACAACCGATTCCTCAATGAGATCTTCAAGGGCACCAACCGAACGGCGGCCCCCAATAAGGTCCTTCTCTACCGCCTGGGGGCGTCCGGGCAGGAGCAGGCGACCACGACCGCAGCTCCTCTGACCGCCACGGCCAAATATCCCGGCGCCAGAGGCAACGATATCTCCATCGTCATCACCGAGCTGACCACCCCGGAGGACACTTTTACGGTCTCCACTGTGGTGGATGGGGAGATCGTGGACCAGCAGACGGCCAAGACGGTGGAGGAGCTGAATGCCAACGACTGGGTGACCTGGAGCGGCACCGGCGCCCTGGCCGCCTCGGCGGGACAGGCCCTCTCCGGCGGCGCGGACGGGACCCCAGCCTCCAGTGACTACACCGATTTCCTCGCTGCCATTGAACCCTACAAATTCGATGTTCTCATCTACGACGGCAGCGACAGCACCGTGCGGGACGCGATGGTTGCATTTGTGAAGCGGCTGAGCGAGGAGGAGGGCGCCTATACCCAGCTGGCAGCCGCCGGGCTGACCAACCCGGACAGCCGGTATGTGATCAACATAAACAGCGGAGTGGTGCTCTCCGACGGGACCGAACTCACCCCCCAGCAGGTGACCTGGTGGGCGGGCGGCGCGACCGCCGGGGCCCGGTACAACGAGGATCTGACCTACGCCGCCTATCCCGGCGCGGTGGATGTGACGGCCAAGCTGACCAACTCCGGCTATGAACAGGCCATCCAGGACGGACAGTTCGTGCTGTTTGCCGACGACGGTGCGGTAAAGGTGGAGTATGACATCAACTCCCTGGTGACGTATACCCCGGACATCACCGATGTGTACCACTACAACCGCACCATGCGCCTGGTAAACACCATTGCAAACGATATCTACCAGCAGTTCTCGGACGGCTATATCGGGGCCGTGAACAACAACGAACAGGGCCGCATGATGTTCAAGAGTGCCATTGTGGGCTACCTCCTGACGATTCAGGCCAACAACGGCATCCAGAACTTTGAGGCGGACGACGTGGAGGTACTGGCCGGCGAGGCGGTGGACGCGATCGTGGTGAACCTGGCCATTCAGCCGGTGGGAAGCGTGAACAAGATCTACGTCACCCTGGAAGTGAACTGAGGAGGTGGAACGATGTCTTACCTGCTGGCAAAAGATACGGTAAACGGCGCGGAAGGCTCCGTCGTGATCACCAGAAACGGGCGCAACTATGTGATCGCCGGGATGCGGAACATCCGGCCCACCGGCAATATCCAGTCCGAGAAGATGAGGGTCATCGGCACCCGGACCATCCAAGACAAGCCCAACGGCGTGGAGCTGACCGGGAAGGGCAATATCTACTATGGGTTCGACCTGTTCCGGGACATGGTGCTCAACTACATCAACAACGGCGTTTTGGAGGAGTTCGACCTCCAGATCACCAACAGCGACAAGGCCTCTGCCACGCTCGGGAGCCAGGTGATGGCCTACTACGGGTGCCATCTGACCGGAGAGATCCCCCTGTCCATCCTGAACAGCGAGGAGACCATGATGAACTTTGACTTCAACTTTGCCTATACCCGCGTGCAGAAGCTCCAGAGCTTCCACGAGCCGGCGGAGTTGGGCAATTAAGGAGGACTGACTGATGAGTAAACTTTCCGCATTTCTGCACCCCGCGGCCACGCATACAGAAAAGGAGGTGGTCATTTCCGACCGCTTCCTGGACGAACAGGGGCAGCCTGTCCCCTTCAAGATCCGGGCCCTGACCCAGGAGGAGAATGATCAGATCACCAAGCAGGCCACCCGGCAGATCAAGGTGAACGGACAGCCGCTGGAAAGGCTGGACAGCACCGACTACACCCGGCGGGTCATCGTGGCGGCCACGGTGGAGCCGGACTTCCGGGCAAAGGAGATGTGCGACGCCTACGGTGTGCTGGACCCCCTGCTGGTCCCCGGAAAGATGCTGTTTTCCGGGGAATACGCCAAGCTGGGGCGGGAGATCATGGCCCTGTCCGGCGCCGAGAACGGCCTGGAGGACGAGGTAAAAAACTGATCGGAGGGGCCTGGGACGAGGACCTGCTGGCCGCCTATTTCCTGCTGGTCACGTTCGGGTGGCCCCTCTCTCAGTATGAAAGCCTCCCCCTGCGGGAGCGGGAACTGACAAAGGCGATGGCCCTGAAGTACATGGAGGCCAACAAGAAGGCAATGGATGAAGCGAAACGGAGGTGAGAGCATGGCGGATATTGTGGAACGCCTCACACTGGAGGACCGGATGAGCAGCGCCATGACCCAGTGTATCCAGATGGCCCAGCGCATGGCCAATGTGCTGGACGACGTGCGCTACTCCACCATGAATGTGGAAACGGCTACCGCTGCCACTGCTCAGTCCATGCAGGACATGGCAAGCCGGATGTCCCAGACCACCACGCAGGGAAACTTCATGCTGACCACGGTGCGAAACCTGGCAGGGGCCTTCCTGGGCATGCAGTCGGTCCGGTGGCTGGTGGGCACCTCCGACCAGCTGGCCCAGATCAACGCCCGGCTTCAGATGATGACCGGGAGTGCCGAGGCGGCGGCAGAGGCCAATGAGCAAATCTACCAGGCGGCCCTGCGCTCCCGAGGGGCTTACGCCGATATGGCGGACCTGGTCTCCCAGCTGGGCATAACGGCCGGGGGTGCGTTCGGTGATACCGGGGAGCTGGTGGCCTTTGCGGAACAGATCCAAAAACAGATGGCCATTTCCGGCGCGTCGGGGGCCTCTGCGGCGGCGGCCATGACGCAGCTGACTCAGGGCCTGGCCTCCGGAGTGCTGCGGGGGGAGGAATTAAACTCCGTGCTGGAACAGACCCCCATGATCGCGAAGACCATCGCGGACTACATGGGAGTGACCACCGGGCAGATGCGGGAGCTGGCCTCGGAAGGGGCGGTGACCGCGGACGTGGTGAAAAACGCCATCCTGGGGGCGGCAGAGGAGACCGACGCAGCCTTCAAACAGATGCCCATGACCTGGGCGCAGGTGTGGACCCAGATGCAGAATATAGCCATCCGGGCTCTGGACCCGGTGCTGGGCGGAATCAACTTCCTGGCAAATCACATCGAGATCATCGGGCCGATCGTCTTAGGACTGGGTGCGGCCTTCGGGGTGTTCCTGCTGGCAGCCAACTGGACCAAAATATGCACGGCAGCGACCACTGGGCTGACTGCTGCCCAAACAGCATTGAGTGCGGTTATGGCCACCACTTGGGGGCCTCCCCTCATCGCCATTATCCTCATCATCGCGGCAGTCTATGCTCTGGTCGCGGCGGTGAATTACTTCACCGGCTCCAGCGTTTCGGCCACCGGAATCATTGCCGGGGCGTTTCTGACTCTGTTCGCTTTGATCGCGAACGGGGCCATTCTTGGCATCAACACCTTCGCCGCTTTCGGAAACTTTGTGGGCAATGTGTTCCATGACCCCGTGGCAGCGGTAAAGATCCTGTTTCTGGACATGGCCACCACCATTTTGGGGTATATCTCCAACGTAGCACACGGTATCGAGGACCTGATCAACGCCATTCCCGGAGTTGAAATCAGCATCACCAGCGGGATCGACGGTCTTTACAACCGGGTGCAGGGGGCGGCGGCCCAGGCCAAAAGCGCAGCCGGCTGGGTGGAATACTTCAAGCCCCAGGAGTATATCGACCTGGCAGTGGCATTTCAGACCGGGTACAGCGCGGGCGAAAACTTCAATCCCTTTGGCGGAGCCTCCGCCACCGGCGATCTCTCCCAGTACACCGCCGGGATCTCTCCCTATGACGAGATCGCGGGAACGCTGGGCGATATCTCCGGCAGCGTGAAGAACATCGACAAATCCGTCTCCATGTCGGATGAGGACATCAAGGCCCTGGTGGATGTGGCGGAGCGGCGGTATGTGAACAACATCAACCTGACCAGCCAGACCCCGGTGATCAACGTCAACGGGGCGAACACCGGCCGCACGGCTCAGGACCGGAGGGCGCTGGCGGACGCGATCGAGCAGATCCTTTTGGAGCAGTGGGCCAGCGGGTCTGTTAGAAGCACACAATATGCGTAACAGGAGGCGGAACACTTGAGCGTCAACAATTTTGGGCTTTTCTTCACCCGGGACGGACAGGTGGTCCGCCTCCCTGTCAATCCGGAGAAACTGCCGGTGGCCCGGGACCACGACAACGGAGAATTCAATGTGTTGGGGATCGGGCCCATCATGCAGGCGCGCATCCCAAAACTCCGGGTCGTGACGATCTCCTCCTTCTTCCCGGGGCGGGAGTTCTCCGGCGTGCCGACCTCCGGCGGATTCCGCCCCCCGGAATTTTATATCCAGTTCTTTGAATCGGCGATGAACGACAGAGCCACGATCTTGTACACACCGGTTCGATACTATGAGAATGGGGAGCCGTTCTTCACCGGGGACCCGGGCTTTCAATGTCTCGTCACCTCATTCCATACAGAGGAACGGGGAGGCGAGACCGGAGATTTTTACTACGACTTGGAGATCACAGAGTGGCGGGACTATGCCCCGCAAACTGTACAGGTCCAGCAGCAGGCGACCACAACCACACCCGCGGTGGTGACAACAGAACCATCCCGGGACATTCCGGCAGGAGAGATCACGGTTGGGGCGACCTGCGTTGCAAACGGCCCCTATTTTTACACCTCTTATGGAGACGAGCCCCACGGAAACAGCAACGGGCGGACGGTGAAGGTGTCCCGGATCGTGGACGGCTCCCGGCCGGACTGCGTCCATATCACGGATGAATCCGGGAACCCGCTTGGCTGGATCTCCAAAGACAAGCTGCAGGTGGTGAGCCGGTGAAAACACAACTGCTTCTGCAAAACAAAGCGTCTGGCCAGATCTGGGAGATCTCCAACTGCGTGCAGACCTGTTCCTGGGAGACGGAGCGGACCGGTTCCCCCGGGAAGTTCACCTTTACCCTCAACGCCAACGGCGGGATCGGATTTGTGGAGGGCGACGTGGTGCGGTTCTCAGTAGACGGGCAGCTGCAATTCTACGGCTGGGTGTTCACCAAGCAGAAAGACCGCTACGGCATCATCGATGTGACCTGCTACGACCGGCTGCGCTACTTCAAGGCAGAACAGCCGTACACCTTCTATGACCAGTCGGTCAGCGATATGATAAAGCAGATCGCCGCCGACCTGCAGGTGGATGTGGGGAATGTGGCGGACACCGGGTATAAGTTCCCCTCCTATGTCTGGGAGGATGGGACGTGCCTGGACCTGATCGGGGAGGCGGTGCAGAAGACCCTGCTCAACACCGGAGACATCTATGTGTTTTACGATGATGGGAACGGGGCAGCGCTCTCCCGGCCGGAGGACATGATCTCCAACGTGATGATCGGAGAGAAGTCCTATTTATTGGACTATACCTATAAGACGGACATTGACGAGCAGACGTACAACTCCATCAAGCTCGCCCGGCCCAACGAGGAGACCGGCCGGGCGGATGTGGTCGTGGTAGAGGACTCCGCCAACATTGGGCAGTGGGGGCTTTTGCAGCTCTACCAGAAGGTAGACGAGAATCTGAACACGGCCCAAATGCAGGCCCGCGGGCAGGCAAGCCTCCAGTATTACAACCGGCGCATGCGGACCGTGCAGGTGTCGGCCCTGGGTGTGCCGGGGCTCCGGGCCGGACAGATGGTCATGATGAAGGTCCCGGGGCTGGGGGACATCAACTTAGACCAGTACGTACTGTTGGACAAGGTCTCCCACACCTGGGAGAACGACAAGCACACCATGAACTTTACTACAGCACCCATTTAAAGGAGGGGATGGCGTGAGCTTGCTGCATACCCTGTGCCTCATCAATGAGAGCAACCAACGAGCGGGCCACCCCGCCGACCTGGCCTTCGGCACGGTGACCAAGACAGCCCCTCTGGAGATCGCCCAGAACAACCAGGCGGCGCCGTTGAGAAGTCCGGTCCTGATCCTGACAGAGGCGGTGGTGGAAAAGAAGATCCCTGTGCTCCAACACCGACACCACATCAACACATTAGGGCACAGCCACAGCTGCCCGGATGGTGGGACCAGCACCAATCTGACGGACAGCTATCCCACGCTGTATTCCCTGGCCTCTGAGGGGGCGGACGGGGACCAGAGCCAAAACGTGGTGTGCTATGAGCATGGGAACCCCCTCCCCATCCGGGACGGGTACATCGTGCTCAACCGGGCCCTGGAGGTGGGAGACAACGTGATCATGCTGAGAGTGCAGAACGGACAGAGGTTCATTGTCCTGTCCCGTGTGTTTGAATAGGAGGCAATATGGCAGTATTACCAACCGGGAACCTCCCGGAGGTGACCTTTCAGCAGCAGCCGGGGCGCACCTGGTACATCGACAAAGCCTCCAACCGGATCCGGGGGGAGTGCAGCGACTGGCTGTCCGTCCGGCAGGCGGTGGAGATCATCCTGAACGTGGAGCGGTTCCGGTGGCAGATCTACCGGCCCTACTCCGGCATGCAGTGGGACGGGCTCATCGGCCAGGACCCGGGGTATGTGGCCTCTGAGCTCCAGCGGCGCATCACGGAGGCCCTGACCATGGACGACCGGGTGCGGGGCATTTCCAATTTCTCTTACACCGTGGAGGGAGACAAACTGAGCGCCTCCCTTACGGTGAACACGGTGTTTGGAGAGATGGAAACCGGCGTGGAGGTGAACCTGAATTGATCGACTTCAACCAACAGAATTATCCGAACATTTTAAAGGCCATGCTGGACCGGGTCCCGGGCACCTACGACAAGCGGGACACCAGCCCTATCCCCACGGCCCTGGGTCCGGCGGCCTGGGCGCTGGAGGGATTTTACCTGAGCCTGAATCAGGTCCAGCGGCAGGCGTTCGTACAGACCGCCTCCGGAGAGTCGCTGGACTATCTGGCGGTCATTGCCGGGCTGACCCGGTACCCGGCCTCGGAGGCCGTCCGGCTGGGTATCTTCAACTCCGATATTGGACTCGGGGCCCGATTTTCTACCGTCAACGGGGAGAACAGCATCAACTTCATCTCCGCCGCTGCAGCCGCGGTATCCGAACCGGTGGAAGGGGTCTTCTACTACCAGATGAAGGCGGAGACGGCGGGGGCCATCGGAAATGAGTACGCCGGGCCCATCCTCCCTATCTCCACCATCCCGGGGCTCACCTCCGCCCAAATCACGGACATTCTCGTCCCTGGAGACGATACGGAGACGGATGGGGAGTTCCGGGAGCGGATCATTGAAGCCCTGAATGAGCGGCCCTTCGGCGGGAACATCGCCAGCTACCGGCAGTATGTGCTGGGGCTGGACGGAGTCGGGGCCGTGCAGGTGTACCCCACCTGGAACGGCGGGGGGACCGTGAAGCTGTCTGTACTGGGGGCCGACTGGCTCCTGGCCTCCTCGGAGCTGGTGGAGAACGTCCAGAATGCCGTGGACCCCCCTCCCAATCAGGGGCTTGGGCTTGGCATGGCTCCCATCGGGGCGCAGGTGACGGCCGTCGCCCCCACGGAACTGACCGTCAATGTGTCCGCCGCGCTGACCCTGCAATCGGGCTATCAGATCGGGCAGGTGCAGCAGCCCATTGAAGAAGCGATCGAGGCCTATCTGCTGACCGTCCGGAAGGAGTGGGACACCAACACCAGCACCACCGGCGTGGCCTACGCGGCGGATGTGTACCTGGCCCGCATCACTGCTGCCATCGTGGGTGTGGCCGGAGTGGTCAACGCCACCAATGTACAGCTCAACGGCGGGACGGCAGACCTGGTGCTGACGGAGAACGGGACCACCCAGCAGGTGCCGGTGATCGGCACGGTAACACTGACGGAGGGGAGCGCATGAATCCCATTGAATTAGACACACAGCTCTGTCGGCAGCTCCCGCCCTGGTACCGGGAGATCCTGGACTATCAGCAGATCTGTCAGACGGAGACGGCACAGTTTGAAGCCCTGGCCCAGGAGATCACCGGCGTGGCGGAGAACTTTTTCTTTCAGACAATGGGGCTGTCTGGCGTGGAGATGTGGGAGCAGATTTTCGGAATCATCCCAAACCCACAGACAGAGGACCTGGAGTTCCGGCGGTACCGGGTGCTGAACCGGATCACCACAAAACCGCCGTACACGCTGGGCTTTTTGTACCGGAAGCTGGACGAAATCATCGGCCCCGGCCTCTGGAAGGTCACGGTGGATCATCCCAACTACACCCTCTATATCGAAAGCTCCGCCCAAAATCAGAACTACGCCACAGAGGTGGCCTTTACCATCAATCGGATCAAGCCGGCGCACATTGTCTATGTGAACACGCCGTTAATCCAGACGGGGATCCTCCTGAGTGAGCAGATCGAGCGGCTGAACCGGGTATACAACTATAAGCTGGGTCTGTGGGCGCTGGGCCGACTGCCCTTTGCCGCGGACCAGGATAACGAGGTGATCAAGTTGCCGGAAACTCCATCCATCCAAAATGCCCTCCTGACAGGCGTTGCAAACTTTGTCAGCGGTGACGTGGCCTCGGCCAGAATCAACGAGGCCATCAGTATTACAAACCTGAGCAAGAGCGTGGAGAACAACGTCTTGACTGTGACATACACCGTATCCAGTAGCCAGGCTGCGGAGATCACATCCGTGGAGCTGCTGGATACAGAGGGAAACGCGCTGACCAGTTCCGTGGTCTACGTTCCGGTGGGCGACACCATTGTGATGAAACACACGATCCCGATTGCGGAAGGAGTGGTACAGAGTGGCGGATAATCCAATCACAGTCAGCCTCCCAGCGGACCTGCCAGTGGACTGGGCGGAAAATCAGGTTGTGGCCCCGGAAGGGGTAGATGTGGGGCTGAGTGACCAGCACGGCTACAACTATCTGATGCAGCAGGTCAATGCCGCCCAGCAGGCAGCATCCCAAATCGGGCAAGCGTTTCCTGGACTGGCCACCCTGGACGAAAACGGAAAGCTGGTCCAGGACATCGACTGCGGCGTGTGGGACACGGACCCGGTGGAGGAGCACAACGCCACGGCCACCGCCCACGCCAATCTGCTGGTAGATGGGAACAACGTGGAAGCCGTTGACACCTCCGAGAGCCTGGAGGAGCACATGGCGAATCCTCTGGCCCACCAGAATCTAGTCATTGACGGCAACGCCGGACAATAAAGAAAAGGAGAGAATCAGAATGGCAGTTATTCAGATCAAGAGAGGCTTACAGGAAGCAGTCACCAACCTGGTACTGGCCCAAGGCGAGCTGGCGGTGGCCCTGGACACCGGTAACGTGTACATCGGCGCCACCTCCGGGAACGTCCACATCAATCCCAAGGGCGGCACCGCCGACACGGCGGCAAAGCTGTCCACCCCACGTGCGTTCTCTGTCTCCGGCGATGCCAGCGCCCCTGCGGTACAGTTTGACGGAACACAGAACGTGGAGCTGGTGCTGGCCCTTGCCAACATCACCGCCCTGACGCCCGGCACCTACACCAAAGTGACCGTGGACCAGAAGGGCCGGGTGACCGCCGGGCATACCATCGAGGTGTCCGATCTGCCCAATATCCCCAGCACCAAGGTGACGGGCCTGGGCACGGCGTCCACCGCAGACACCGGAACACAGCAGGGCAACGTGCCCGTGGTGCAGGCGGACGGGAAGCTGTTGGCCGCCCTGCTGCCTGACCTGTCTGGGACCTATGTGCCCGTGGGCACCACCATCAACGGCAAGCCCCTGTCCGCCGCTGTCACTCTGACGGCCGATGATGTGGAGGCCATCCCGGCCAGCCAGAAGGGCCAGGCCAACGGTGTGGCGGAGTTGGATTCCAGCGGCAAGGTGCCTGCGGCACAGCTTCCCAGCTATGTGGACGACGTGGTGGAGTATGACAGCCAGAGAGCCTTCCCTGAGACCGGCGAGGACGGGAAGATCTACATTGCCAAGGACACCAACCTGACCTACCGCTGGAGTGGCAGCCAGTACGTGGAGATCAGCGCGTCTCTGGCCCTGGGCGAGACGGAGAGCACGGCATACCGAGGCGACCGTGGAAAGGCGGCCTATGACCACAGCCAGATCACCAAAGGCAACCCCCACGGGACCACGGCGGCGGATGTGGGCGCGGCCCCGTCCAGCCACACCATACAGACCGCATCAGCCACCCAGCTGGGTCACGTCAAGGGCGGCGGAAACGTCTCCATTGGCGTTGACGGCACAATGAACGTCGAAACTGTAGACGGAGGGACTTTCTAATAAGGAGTGATACGCATATGGCGGTTACGATCCAAGTGAAGCGGGGTTCCAGGGCCACATTGCCGGTCCTAGCCCTGGGAGAATACGGGCTGACCACAGATACCAAAGAGCTGTTTATTGGGGGACCGGAAGGGGTCAACATTCAAATCGCGGTGCTGGACAATGGCGGTCAGATTCCGGAGGAGCAGCTGCCGGAGATGGAACTTCTGAAAACAGCCGTGCTGGTCAGCTATAACGGGGGGGTGTAAGGATGGCGACATATTACAAATGGCGAAAAACTAACGTCAAATATGTCAAGAACTTGCTGGAAACAATCGATGGTCCGTATTACACGATGACAGGATTGACCGAATACAATACGGTCTATTTGGGAGAGTATGGCCCAAATGAGTCGTTTACCGGACAAAATATTGTGGATGGGAAATTTACATTCCCGACAAGGTCACCAATCGATAAAGAAGATGGGAATTATTATGGCGCCACCAAGGTTATTGGACGTGGCCCGACCAGCGATATTGCCGTTGTAAGCGGCGATACAAAGTACAATTTTTCTGTTTTCCGGCATAATGGAGATTCCTGCAGCATTCACCCAAACACCAATAATGGAGCCCCGCTGTATGTTTATGGGGTCAAGGCTGCAGCGGGTTCGTTTGTAGAGTATGTCTACTCCACCGATCCGTCCGCCTACCCCAACGGCGGGGCATCCGGCGGCTACTACTATGACCAGCGGATCACGGTGACCAGCCCCACCGCCCCCAGCGGGCTGACCTATCCGGAGCGGATTCATTTTTCCTCTGTGGATGTGAGCTGGACAGCGGCCACAAGCAGCACGGACTACCCGGTGCAGAGCTATGAGGTGAGCCGGTCCACCGACGGCGGGGGCTCCTGGACGGTGGTGAACGCCGCCGTGACCGGGACGAGCCTGACGGCGGAGATCCCGGTGGGGGTGACCGCCATCCGGTTCCGGGTACGGGCTAAGGACAGCAACGGCCAGTGGGGCAGCTATGTCACGGGAACAGACGCCGCGGTGCTGCTGTCCCCCACGCTGACTGTTCCAGAGCTGGTGATGCAGGGACAGAGTGTGGCGGTGTCCTGGTTGAAGATGGAGGGGGCGGACAGCTACACCCTCCAGCGAAAGGCCAGCACAGACAGCGACTGGGTGCAGGTGTACACCGGGGCGGGGCTGACCTTTACGGAGACCGCCGGGGCCTGGACCAGCGTGCAGTACCGGGTGCAGGCGGTGTTCGGCGGCGTGCCGGGAGGCTGGGCCGCATCGGCGGCCATTCCGGTGGTGCGCGCGGCGGCGCTGGTGATCTCCGGGCAGGACGGGGACCTGGGGACCATCGTGAACGACGTGCCCTACTCGGTGAGCACGGACACAGGGAAGCAGATCCGGCTGACCCTGCTGGTCAACGGGGCGGAGGTCTACACCCGGATGATCGACAGCGGCTACGCCAACCGGGTGCTGATCCTGGACCTGGCCGCCGGGACGGGCACCATCACCCTGAAGGCCGAGGTGCAGGCCAGCAGCGGCACGGTGAGCGCGGTGAGAAGCTGGACCTATACCAAGGCGGCCATCCCCTTTGAAACGGGGCGGGTGGACGTCATGCGGCTGCTGGACGCCGGGGGGACGGCCCAGTACCCCGCCACGGTGGCCGAGGCAGTGCGGCTACCGGGCGGAAAAACACTGGACCAGGTGACCCAGTATCCGGCCCAGGTGGTCACCGGCAGCTATGTGGGGACGGGGACATACGGAAAGAGCAGCCCCAACACGCTGAGGTTTGTGTTTGCACCGAAATTGGCCATTGTGATGGCTGCCGGGGCGGCATCTATGGGGGAGTCCACGGGCATGGTCTGGACGGGTAACCCAACAGTGGGGACCAAAACGGTCACTGCGGATGGGAACAGTCTGTCCTGGTACGGCAACAGTGTAGCCAATCAGCTGAACACCAGTGGGACCCGGTATTACTATACCGTGATCGGATGAGGAGGCAACATGAGATACATCCAATCGACTCAAAACCAATCCGGGGCATATCCTCCGGCGCAGGAGGACTGGTTCCCTGAGTGCATTCCCCTGACGGATGAGCAGGCGGATATGCTGGTCCGGCACAACGGCTTTGTGTCCATCACCTCGGAGCCGGACCCGGAGATGGAGGGCAGCACGGTGACGGTGGTGCCGAACACCGAGGCCTGGGAGGCGTGGAAATCCTCCCTCCCGCCTCAGCCGGAGCCGGAACCCACAGAGGCGGAACGGCTGCGGGCGGACGTGGACTTTTTGGCTGCTATGACGGGGGTGGAGCTATGAGCGTGTACGAGCTGGCCCGAAAATACTACCCGCGGCTCTGGGACGATGCCCGCATTGACGCGCTGGTCCAGGCTGGGCGGCTGACCCAGGCGGAAGGGGAGCAGCTGCGCCGGGAGGCACAGGCCCCCGCCGCGGGCTAGGCAGAGGAGGCGGACATTGAGCATCCAGGAGCTATTGACAGGCGGGGGCGGGCTGGTGGTCCTGGCGCTGACGGTCATCCAGGTCGCCCCCGTCAAAATCAACCCCTGGTCCGCTATTGCCAAGGCCATCGGGCGGGCCATCAACGCGGAGGTGCTGGCCGAGCTGGAGCGGACCCGGATCAAGCTGGATGACCACATCAAGACCGACGATGCGCGGGCGGCGGATATGCACCGGGCCAGGATCCTGCGTTTTAATCAGGAATTGATCCGGCAGATCCCCCACACCCGAGAAGAATTTATTGAGGTGCTGACGGAGATCGACCGCTATCAGCAGTTTTGTCGGAATCACCCGGAATATCCCAACAGCCGGGCCACCCATGCCATTTCCAACATTGGAAGGGTGTATGACGAGCGGCTACAAAAGCACGATTTCATCTAAAGATGCATAGCACTGGAAGGGGGTGAGAGATGTGGAACAGCTATACAAGCGGCTGGGGAACCTGCTGACCATCAAGAGCATGGTCACGCTGATCCTGACGGCGGTGTTCGCCTGGCTGACCTGCTCCGGCGGGGTGAGCGCGGATCAGTTTCTGACCGTGTTCACCGTGGTCATTGCGTTCTACTTCGGGACGCAGGCCGAAAAGCGCACCAACAGCGGAACTTAACGTACCAACACAAAAAAGACATGAGAGGAGATAACAACATGAACGCCAATTACATCTATGACATTTTCCAGACCTGTGAGGACCTGGACCTGCCCGACCTGACCATTGCCCTGGCCCACCACAAGGAGGCCCACCCCATCCCCGAGGGCATGACCGAGCAGGGCATCAACGAGTTTGTGGGCAACCACTACGAGGCCCTGGTGGACGCATTCGCCGACCACGACCGGGAGGCGTTCGCCGCAGCTGTGCAGGCTGGCATCCAGGAGGACGAGGAGCACCAGGCCGGCCAGGAGGGCTGAGCCCATGCTGATCTGCATTGATGCGGGTCACTACATCGGGACCCCGGGGAAACGCTGCCTGAAACGCATCGACCCCGGGGAGACCCGGGAGTGGACCCTGAACCGCCGGGTGGCAGACCGCCTGGAGGCCATCCTGGCGGGGTACGACTGTCAGACCATGCGGGTGGACGATGTGACCGGCAGGCGGGACGTGACCCTGTCCCAGCGGGTGGCGGCAGCCAACCGGGCCAAGGCGGATGTGTATCTGTCCATTCACCACAATGCCGGGATCAACGGCGGCTCCGGCGGCGGGATCGTGGCCTATGTGGCCCCCAGCCACCAGAAGCAGAGCGAGGTGGTGCGGGACGCGGTGTACCGCTATACCGTGGCTTCCACCGGCCTGCGGGGCAACCGGGCGCAGCCTCTGGCGGAGCAGAGCCTGTATGTGCTCAACTACACCACCATGCCGGCCACCCTGATCGAGCTGGGGTTTATGGACTCCACCACGGACACCCCCATCATCCTGACGGAGCAGTTTGCCGACCAAGCGGCGGCAGGGCTGGCGGCGGCTCTTGTGGAGGTGTATGACCTCCAGGCCAAGGGCGGCGGGCAGGTCCTGATGACCGCGGTGCCGGCGGAGGATCTGACGGTGGAGCTGGTGGACCGGCCCAAATCCGAGTGCGGCGACAACTGCGCCAATGCTGGGTATTTCGCCAACTATTCCGAGGCGGGGGAGCCCTTCACCCTGCCTGCGGGCCATCTGGTGGCGGACTACAAGGCCGCGGGCAAGTGGACGCGGCACTACTGCCAGGAGCGCGGGCGGTTCCAGTGGGACCGGTTCACGTTTGACGCTGGCCGGTGGGTCTATGCCAACCCTATGTACGGGAAGGCGATCTCCACTCTGCTGATCTCTGGCGGCAAGGCCCGGGTGGAGGAGATCCGGACGGTGCCGGAGGGGACGGACTACGCCGTGTCCGGCATCCCCGTGCTGCGGGCTGGGAAAGCCTGCACCACCGCCCAGGCCAAGGGGCAGGGCTGGGACACCTCCCCGCTGCGGGCCACCTGGCACACGCTGGTGGGCCTCAAGGGGGACGGCATGGTGGTGTACGTCATGGGGTGGCAGTCCAGGACAACAAATCTGCTGGACAGCGGCGAGGCCGCCCTGGTGTTCCGGGGGCTGGGCTTTACCGACGTGCTCAAGCTGGACGGCGGCGGGAGCTACTACCAGAGCCGGGACGGGGCGGTCTCCAAGACCGCGGAAAACCGGCGGATCAACAGCGTACTGCGCTGGACGGTGAGAGAAGAGGAGCTGGAGCCGGAGTTGACGGAGGAGCAGGCATGGTTTGACCGGATGATGGAGGACTGGATGGCCCGCAAGGCCAAGGAGCCAGCCAGCCAGTGGGCCCAGGAGGGCCTGGAGCAGGCCAAGGCCAAGGGCATTACCGAAGGGACCAGGCCCCGCAGTCTGGCGACCCGGGAAGAAGTTGCACTGATGGTCAATAAGGCGGTTGAAATCAGGTAGAGAAGAGGTGCGCTGGGGCGCGATTCCCCCCACCGGTTCCCCCACCAGAAAAATGTGCTGTGATGCCCTGGAATGGCATAACAGAAAGAAAATGAATAAATGAAAAACCGGCGAAAGTGTTGAAAATCAACGCTTTCGCCGGCTTTTTGTGTGGAGCAGGTGAGGGGAATCGAACCCCCGTGTTCAGCTTGGGAAGCTGACATTCTACCATTGAACTACACCTGCAACTTGATTGCTTGACTACTATAACATAGATGGGAAGAAAAAGCAAGCAAAATTTTCTCTGACCTCTGGTGGGGGGAGGGAGGCACGGCAGAGCAGGATGACTAGGGAGAAGCAGGCAATGGAGGGGGACGCTTTGTACACTTTGTGAGGGAGATTTTTGATTGAAATATGAAAATTTGAGTAGAAAATAGCGGTTTTTCTGCTATGTCAGAAAAAATACACAAAATTTTCGGGGAAAGTATAGTGAATTTTACCCTTGTTTCAAACAGGTAAATTGGTTACAATGTGGTAACAAAAGTAACAAACGGTTGCTTTTGATGTCATTTTTGTTGACATAATTTTGTAACCATAGGAGTGAAGACAATGACACGAAAGCTGTTTTCGCTGACGCTGAGCGCCTTTGCCTTGCTTCTCCTGATGGGAGCTGGTGTGGAGCAGAGCTCTGCCGCTCTTGTGTCTGAGTCCGACGGGACGGCCGCTGAGGCGGCTGTCCGTCAGGTGGACGCGGAACAAGATCAGGAAGCGGATCGGGCGGAGCCGGTGCCTGCGGTGGCGGGGGGAAGTGTCCTGACTCTGGTTGAGAATCTGGACCGGACCCTGACCGTGGACGGCGAGCCGGTATCCACCGAAGTAGGTAAGACACAGCGCAACGGAACGACTTATGTGGCTTTGGTCCCCATGGCTAAGGAACTGGATCCCACCGCGTCGGCGGCCTGGGACGCCGGGAGCCGTACGGTGACCGTGACCAGCGGAAAGCTGACACTGACCGCTGTAGTGGGACAGCAGTATGTGGTGGCCAATGGCCGCTATCTGTATGTTCCGGAGGGCGTTGGGCTGACCGGGAACCGGGTGACGGTCCCCCTGTCCGTTTTGACAGAGGCCTTTGACGCGGATCTGAACTGGAATGGGGCCACCGGCACTGTGGCAGTTACCCGCGGAAGCGGTGGGCTGACCCCGGGAAACCAATTCTACAATGAGAAGGACCTGTTCTGGCTCTCCCGCGTGATCTATGCGGAGAGCGGGAATCAGCCCCTGGACGGCAAGATTGCGGTGGGCAATGTGATCATGAACCGCGTGAAGAGCCCTATTTTCCCCAACACAGTGGAGGGCGTGCTGGCTCAGAAGAACCAGTTCACCACCTACCGCTCCGGTAAGCTGGCTGGATGCACCCCAAACGCTTCCAGCGTGGCCGCGGCTAAGCTGGTGCTGGACGGTGCTGTGGTGGAAAAGACCAAGAACGCCCTCTATTTTGACTCTGCCCCCAACAGCTGGGCGGCCCGGAACCGCACCTGTATCGCCGTGATCGGCGGCCACAGATTTTATGCGTGACTGGGAGAAAACTGAATAAACCCCAGAGGGAACCCCTGAAAATTCGCAGTTTGTGAATTTTGGGGGTTTCCTTTTTGCATAAGGATGTATATAATAGAATCACGATCTTATCGCCAGAATGGAGCCAGTTAACGGAGGAGACAGACATGACAAGAGACAATGCCCGCGAGATTGCGGTACATCTGATATTTTCCCTGGGATTCGGGACACAGAGCGCGGACGAGGTGCTGAAAAGCGAACTGAACCGGGAACGCTTTGGCGAGCTGGCCCAGGAGATGCCGATCTACGCCCAGTATCCCAATGAGAAGCAGGAGACCTATATCAAAAACCTGGTCCGGGGCGCCTTTGCCCACGGTCCGGAGCTGGACGACTACATCAGCCGTTATGCGGTGGGCTGGTCCTTTGAGCGGATCCCCCGCATGGCGGCGGCCATCATGCGGACGGCTATGTATGAGATCCTGTATATGCCGGACATCCCCAACGCGGCCGCCATCAACGCGGCGGTGGAGCTGACCAAGCAGTATGAGCCCCAGGAGGTGGCGGCCTTTGTCAACGGGATCCTGGGGTCCTTTGTCCGGGCGGAGTTTCAGGACACGCCGGCCAAGCCGGAGAAGGCGGCGGCCAGGACTGAGACCGCGCCGGAGGCGTGACCGTGCGGGTCTTGGGGCTGGACACCAGCAACTACACCACCTCCTGCGCCGTGTTTGACGGGGCGGGAGGCGTCAACCGGGGCCGGATCCTGGACGTCCGCCCCGGCGAGCTGGGTCTGCGGCAGAGCGATGCCCTGTTTCAGCACGTCAAGCGCCTGCCCGAGCTGCTGAGTGCTCTGGCGGAGGAGACCTCCCTGGAGGCGCTGGGCGCGGTGGGGGCAAGCACCCGCCCGCGGGCGGTGGAGGGCTCCTATATGCCATGCTTCCTGGCGGGAGCTTCCCAGGGGCAGAGCCTTGCCCATGTGCTGGGCGTCCCATTTTATGCCTTTTCTCACCAGCAGGGGCATCTGGCCGCGGCGGCCTGGTCCGCCGGACGGATGGACCTGCTGGACCGCCCTTTCCTGGCTTGGCACCTGTCCGGCGGCACCACGGAGCTGTTGCGAGCGGAGCCGGAGGAGGACGGCGTGGCCGTCCGGGCGGAGATCCTGGGTGGGACGACAGACATCTCCGCCGGACAGCTGATCGACCGCACCGGCGTGCTGCTGGGGCTCCAGTTCCCGGCGGGAAAGTCGCTGGACGCGCTCAGCGGGGAGGCGGACGCCTCCATGAAATACCGGGTCAAGCGGGACGGGCTGCGCTTCTCCCTGTCCGGGATGGAGAACCAGGTGAAGAAGCTGCTGGCGGACGGCGAGAAGCCGGCCAATATTGCCCGATTCGCCATCGACACAGTGACTGATGTGATCCTTCGGACCACCCGGGCGGCCCAGGAGGCATATCCGGGCCTGCCGGTGCTCTGCTCCGGCGGGGTGGCCTCCAACCGCCGCCTGCGGGGCGCGCTGGAGGAGGGCTGCGGCGCGGTCTTTGCCCAGCCTCAGTATGCCGCAGACAACGCCATGGGAACAGCCATCCTCACCTGGCGGGCCCTGGAGCGGGAGGCGGGACGATGAGCGCCCCCCGTCAGGAGCAGACAATCCTCACCCCCAGCCAGGTGGGCCAGTATATCAAGGGTTTCATGGATCGGGACCGGGTCCTGTCCGGCCTGCTGGTGCGTGGGGAACTGTCCAACTATAAAATGTATCCCTCTGGACACCACTACTTCACCCTGAAGGACGGGGAGGGGGCGCTGCGGTGTGTCATGTTCCGGGGGGACGCCGCCTCCCTGCGCTTCCACCCGCAAAACGGGATGCAGGTCATTGCGGCGGGCCGGGTGACGGTGTTCCCACGGGACGGCCAGTATCAGCTCTACTGCGTCCGGCTGACGCCGGAGGGGGCGGGAGATCTGGCGGTGGCCTTTGAGCAGATGAAGGCCCGCCTGCTCCAGGAGGGCCTGTTCGACCGGGCGCATAAGCGCCCCCTGCCGCGGATCCCGGGGCGGATCGCCCTGGTGACCTCGCCTGCCGGTGCGGCGGTACGGGATATGCTCCGGATCCTGGGGGCCCGGTGGCCCATGGCTCAGATCCGGATCCTTCCGGTGCGGGTCCAGGGGGAGGGGGCGGCGGAGGAAATCGCCGCCGCCATCCGGTGGGCCAACCTGCACCAGGCGGCCGACCTGATCATCACCGGTCGGGGGGGCGGCTCCATGGAGGACCTGTGGGCCTTTAACGAGGAGTGCGTGGCCCGCGCGGTCTATGACTCTCAGATCCCGGTGATCTCCGCCGTGGGACATGAGCCCGATGTGACCATCGCTGATTTTACGGCGGATCTGCGGGCGGCCACGCCCTCCAACGCGGCGGAGCTGGCGGTGCCCGACCAGAACGAGGTCTATGCCGCCCTGGCGTCGCTGGGGGCGCGCATGGAGCAGGCGTCCCGTCAGCGGCTCCTGCGGGAGCGCCAGCGGCTGGAGCGCCTGCGGGAGAGCCGGGTCATGGCCGATCCGCGGCGCTATTTTCAGGAGAAGCGCCTGCTGCTGGACTATCAGAGCCGCCGCCTGGGACACGGCCTGTCCGCCAGCGTATCCGGCCAGCGGGAGCGCTTTGCCCGGCTGGCCGCCGCACTGGACGCCCTCAGCCCCTTGAAGGTGCTGGGCCGGGGATACGCCATCGCCCAAAAGAAGGACGGGAGCGTGATCGCCTCGGTCCGGGACGCCTGCCCCGGGGAGCCCTTTTCCCTGCGGCTGTCGGACGGACAGGTGGAATGTGTGGTGTGTGAGCGGAAGACGAAGAACACCTGAGCAGGCCAGACTTTGTCCAAGGATTTGAACTGTTCAGTACCAGACCGTCGCTGGTCTGGAGAAAGGAAGGACCAATGCCCACGAAGAAAAAGCTGGATTTTGAGCAGTCCATGGCGCGTTTGGAGGAGATCGTGGGTCTGTTGGAGCGGGGGGACGCCCCGCTGGAGCAGGCCATGACCCTCTTTGAGGAGGGGGCCGGGATCCTGCGGCAGTGCTCCGCACTGCTGGACCAGGCGGAGCAGAAGGTGACCCTGCTGACGGCGGGACCAGATGGTCAGCCGGAGGAGCATCCCTTCGGAGAGGAGCGCTGAGCATGGAGCAGGATGTGTTCCAACAGAGACTGGAGGAGGACCGGAAGCTGGTGGAGGAGGCGCTGCACCGGGTCTGTCAGGGCTGGAGGCGGTATGCCGACCTGACGGAGGCCATGGAGTACTCTCTGCTGGCGGGAGGGAAGCGGATCCGCCCCGTGCTGGTGCTGGAGACCTGCCGCCTGTGCGGCGGAGATCCGGTCCGGGCGCTGCCACTGGCCTGCGGAGTGGAGATGATCCATACCTACTCCCTGATCCATGACGATCTGCCCGCCATGGACGACGACGACCTGCGGCGGGGCCGTCCCACAAACCACAAGGTGTATGGAGAGGCCACCGCCATCCTGGCCGGCGACGGTCTGCTCACAGCGGCCTTCGGGGTCCTGACCCAGGCAGAGCTGCCGGCGGAGCGGGTGGTGGAGGCTGTGTCCTGCCTGTCCCGGGAAGCGGGGCCGGAGGGCATGGTGGGCGGACAGGTCCTGGACATGGCCGGGGAGGGGAGAGCCCTGACCCGGGGAGAGCTGGAGCAGCTCCAGCAGCTCAAAACTGGGGCCCTGATCTCCGCGGCGGCCGAGCTGGGCTGCATCGCCGCCGGGGGGACGGAGGAGCAGCGCTGTGCCGTCAGAGAATACGCCCGGTGCATTGGCCGTGCCTTCCAGATCCAGGATGATATTCTGGATGTGACCAGCACCGATCAGGAGCTGGGCAAGTCTGTTGGCTCGGACCGTGCCAATGAGAAGAACACCTTTGTCACGGTTCTGGGTCTGGAGCGCAGCCGGGCTTTGGTAGAGGAACTGACCGGGCAGGCGGAGCAGGCGCTGTCCGGCTTCGGAGACCCGGGCTTCCTCCTGTGCCTGGCCCGGGCACTGGCGGGCCGCAGGAGCTGAGCCGGATCGGAACAGGACAAGCGGCCCTGTTAAAGAGGCAGGATACAATGGATCATACGGGTTTTTTGACTGGAAATCTGACTCTGGACCTGGCGATCCTGGCCTGGTCCGCGGCCCAGGTGCTGAAAACGCTGCTGCATTGGGTGACCAACCGGAACCTGGATCTGCGGAAGATGATCGGGAGCGGCAATATGCCCAGCTCCCACTCGGCCTTCATCTGTGCCGCGTCGGCCTCCATCGGGCAGGTCTGCGGCTGGCGGGACCCCCTGTTTTCCCTGTCGGCGGCCATTGCCCTGGTGGTGATGTACGACGCCTGTAATGTACGCCGGGCTGCGGGGGAACAGGCGAAGGTGATCAACTATGTCCGGGAGCACTGGGACGACCTGCCCCAGGAGCTGAAGGGGAAGAAACTCAACGAGGAGCTGGGGCACACCCTGCCCCAGGTGCTGATGGGCGCGCTGCTTGGAACGGCGATCGGGCTGGTTGGGCCCATGATCTGGTGAGGCGCGCGGCCCGGCGGAGATGTGAGGGATTCACTTGCAGGAACAGAAGGAAAAAACAGGGCCGCTGCTGGCGGACCTGAGTGACCAGGAGGCTGCGGCGCTGTGCCGGGAGCTCCGGGAGGAGCTGATCCGGGATGTGTCCCGGACAGGGGGGCATCTGGCCTCCAACCTGGGAGCGGTGGAGCTGACTGTGGCTATCCACCGGGTGTTCGATACCAGCCGGGACCGGCTGGTCTTTGACGTGGGGCACCAGTGCTATATCCATAAAATGCTCACCGGGCGGCGGGAGGAGATGGCTGGACTGCGCCAGTACGGCGGGATCGCCGGCTTCCCCAAGCCCGGAGAGAGCGTCCACGACGCCTTCATTGCCGGACATGCCTCCAATTCAGTGGCAGTGGCAGTAGGGATGGTCCAGGCACGGGCCGCCCTGGGCCAGGATTATCAGGTGGCCGCCCTCATCGGAGACGGGGCCCTCACCGGCGGCCTGGCCTATGAGGGGTTGTCTAACGGCGGGCAGTGCGGACAGCAACTGCTGGTTATCCTGAATGACAACGGAATGTCCATTGACCGGAACGTGGGCGCGGTGGCCCGGCATCTGGCGCAGCAGCGCCTGAAGCCCCAGTACCTCAGCTTCAAGCAGGGGTACCGGCGGTTTATGGGAGCCACTTGGCTGGGCCGGAAGATTTACCGGATGACCCATAGCGTAAAAAAGGCGCTGAAGCAGAGCCTCCTGCCGTGCAGTATGTTCGAGAATATGGGATTCACCTACCTGGGACCGGTGAATGGACACGATCTGCCGGAACTGACCAAGACGCTTCGGTACGCGGCAAGCCTGAAGGAGCCTGTCCTGCTCCATGTCAAAACTGTAAAGGGGAAAGGCTTTGCACCTGCGGAGCGTAACCCTGACGCATTTCACGGCGTGTCCCCCTTCGATCCGGAGACGGGCGCGCCCAGAAAATCGGGGGGAGAGAACTTTTCCCGGGTGTTTGGCCGCACGCTGGTCCGCCTGGCCCGGAACGACAGGCGTATCTGTGCCCTGACGGCCGCCATGGTGGGGGGGACCGGGCTGACCGCCTTTGCGGAGGCCTATCCCAAACGCTTTTTTGATGTGGGGATCGCCGAGGGCTGCGCGGCCTCTATGGCGGCTGGGATGGCCAAACAGGGGGCGGTGCCCGTGTTTGCGGTGTACTCCACATTTTTGCAGCGCAGCTATGATATGCTGCTCCATGATATAGCCATTGACGGGCTTCATGTAGTCCTGGCGGTGGACCGGGCCGGCTTAGTGGGGGATGATGGAGAGACCCATCACGGGGTATTCGACGTGGCCTATCTGAACAGCGTTCCTGGGATCACGGTGTATTCCCCCTCCAATTTCACAGAACTGGACCGGATGCTGGAGGCGGCAGTGTGCCGCTACACCGGTCCCGTGGCGGTACGCTATCCCAGAGGAGGACAGGGGTCCTTCCAGGCAGATGCGGGGGATGCCTCCGCCGTGGTCCTCCGCCATGGGACAGACATCACCCTGGCGGGCTATGGCATGGAGATCAACGACCTTCTGGAGGCGGCGGCCCGCCTGGAGGAGGCCGGGATCCAGGCAGAGGTTGTAAAGTGGAATATCATTACACCACTTGAGACAGAACTGTTGATCGAGTCGGTGCGCAAGACGGGCCATCTGTTGGTGGCGGAGGAGTGCGTGGAGCAGGGCTGCGTGGGCGTCCGGGCTCTGGCCGCTTTGGAGGCCTCCGGCACGGCGGCGAAGACTGCGCTGGTCAACTGCGGGACGGGATATGTGCCCCACGGAGCGGTCCCGATCCTGAAAAAAAGTCTGGGACTGGATGGAGCGGGGCTCTTCCGCCGGGCGATGGAGGTGCTGGGCCGTGAAGAATAAAAAGCGGCTGGATGTGGTGATGGTGGAGCGCGGGCTGGCGGAGAGCCGCCAGAAAGCCCAGGCGGTCATCATGGCCGGACAGGTATTCGTAGACGATCAGAAGGTGGACAAGGCGGGCGCTCCGGTGACGGAGGGCCAGAACGTGGAGATCCGGGGCAAGACCCTTCCTTATGTGAGCCGGGGCGGGCTGAAGCTGGAAAAGGCCATGCAGCTCTGGCCCATCGGGCTCCACGGCGCGGTGTGCGCCGACATCGGGGCCTCCACCGGCGGATTTACCGACTGTATGCTCCAAAACGGGGCACAGAAGGTCTATGCGGTGGACGTGGGGTATAACCAGCTGGACTACCGCCTGCGCACCCACCCCCAGGTGGTGTGCATGGAGCGGACCAATGCCCGTTATCTCACCCGGGAACAGATCCCGGATCCTCTGAACTTCTTTTCCGTGGACGTCTCCTTCATCTCCCTCAACCTCATCCTGCCCGCGCTGCGGCCCCTGATGCAGGAGACTGGGGAAGGGGTCTGCCTGGTAAAGCCCCAGTTCGAGGCGGGGAAGGACAAGGTGGGCAAGAAGGGGGTCGTCCGGGATCCGGCAGTCCATCTGGAGGTGCTGGAGCACTTTCTGGAGCACGCCGCCCATGCTGGATTCTCTGTAAAGGATATTACCTTTTCCCCTATCCGCGGGCCGGAGGGGAACATTGAATACTTGGGCTATCTCTCGGTCCGGCAGGGCCCGGCATACAGCGGCGACCTGAGCGCACTGGTGTCGGCCTCTCACGGGGAGTTGAAGGGGGAGTAAGGCATGAGGATCATTTTAAGCTCCAACCCCTACCGGGACCGGGGCCTTCGGACCGCGCTGGAGGCGGACCGGATCCTGCGGAAGGCCGGCGCGGAGACGGTGCTGTGTCTGCCCTTTGTCCCCAAGAAGGGGGAGCGGCTGGATCTGCCCCGTCAGGCGGCCCTCCACAAGCTGGAGGAGGAGCTTCCTAAGGCGGACCTGCTGGTCTGCTTCGGCGGGGATGGGACCATCCTTCACGCCGCCCGGGACGCCACCCTCCACGGGGTGCCCATCCTGGGGGTGAACATGGGCAGCGTGGGCTTCATGGCGGAGCTGGAGCGGACGGAGCTCTCCCTGCTGGTCCCCCTGGCCAAGGGTCACTTTGTGACGGAGGAGCGGATGATGCTGGACATCCGGCTGCTTCGGGGGGAGAAACAGATCAGCCAGGACCTGGCCCTGAACGATGTGGTCTTTTCCAAGGGCTCCATGGCCCGGGTGGCGGAGGTGGAGGTACTGGCCGACCAGGTGATGGTCCAGCGGATCATGGGGGACGGGGTCATTGTCGCCACGCCCACAGGCTCCACCGCCTACTCCATGTCGGCGGGGGGGCCCATCGTGGAGCCGAACTGCCGGTGCATCGTGGTCACGCCCGTGTGCGCGCACCAGCTCAGCTCCCGGGCCATGGTGCTGGATGCCGGCCGGCGGATCACCGTGCAGATGCCCAAGGGGAGCCGGAAGCACCTCTATCTGTCGGTGGACGGGGGCAAGGTGATCCGCGTCACAGCCAATGAGCGGGTGGAGATCACACAATCCCAATGCAGTACGCGGCTGGTCCAGCTGGCGGGCCGGAGTTTTTATCAGGTCACCAATCAGAAGTTAGGAGGGTATGTGCCATGAAGCGTGCGCGTCAGACGGAGATCCTGAACATCATTCAAAGCGTGGATGTGGAGACCCAGGAGCAGCTGCTGGATGAGCTGCGGGCCAGGGGCTATTCCGCCACCCAGGCCACGATTTCCCGGGACATCAAGGAGCTGCGGCTGGTAAAGGAATTGGCCGGCGGCGGTTACCGGTATGCGTCCTCCGACCGGCGGGGCCTGGCGGACTCCGACATCCGGCTTCGGAACATTTTTAAGGAGGGCGTCACCTCGGTGGACGTGGCGCAGAACATCGTGGTGGTGCGGACTATGCCGGGGCTGGCCTCCGCGGCCTGTTCGGCCCTGGACAATATGGACATATCGGGCATGGTGGCCAGCCTGGCGGGGGATGATGTTGGGATTCTAATTATGCGGGATAACGATCTGGCGGAGCAGTTCATCCAGGAGGTCCACAAGCTGCTGAAGTGATCCGCTGTCTGGAAGGAAATGAGGGAGTGCAATGCTTTCCTTGCTGCATATCGAGAATATCGCGCTGATTGAGTCGGCGGACATCCGCTTTGAGGCGGGCTTCAACGTCCTCACCGGCGAGACCGGGGCGGGCAAGTCCATCGTCATCGACTCCATCGGCGCGGTGCTGGGGGAGCGGACCAGCCGGGAGCTGATCCGCACCGGGGCGCGTTCTGCCCTGGTCACGGCGGTGTTCACCGGGGTCCCGCCCCTGGCCTGGCTGGTGGAGAACGGGTTTTCCACCGGCCGGGAGGAGCTGCTGCTCCAGCGGGAGCTTCAGGGGGACGGTCGGAACGTGTGCCGGGTGGACGGCCGGCTGGTCACCGTGGCCCAGCTGCGGGAGCTGGGACGGCAGCTGCTGAACATCCACGGCCAGCATGACGGGCAGCAGCTGCTGGATCCGGCCAGCCACCTGGGCTATTTGGACCGGTTTGGGCGGCACGAGCCGCTTTTGGAGGAATACCGGGCGGCCTATCACAGCTGGCATGACCTGCGGAAGCGGATCGCCGCCCTCCAAATGGATGAGGCGGAGCGCTCCCGCCGGGTGGACACGCTGAATTATCAGATCCGGGAGCTGGAGCGGGCCGAGCTGCGTCCGGGGGAGGACGAGGAGCTGGACGCCCGCAGGACGCTGCTGCGCAGTGCCGGAAAGCTGATGGAGGCGGTGCGGATGGCGGAGTTTGCCCTGTCCGGGGACGAGGACAGCGCCGGAGCCTGCGCCCTGGTGGCCGATGCGGAGGGCGCGGTCCAGAGCGTCTCCTCCATCAGTCCGGAGCTGGGGGAGCTGGGAGAGCGGCTCACCGCCCTGCGGTGTGCCGCCGACGACGCGGCGGACAGCCTCCGGGACCTGAGCCGGACCTTCGACTTCTCGCCGGGCGAACTGGACGAGGTGGAGGAGCGGCTGGACCTGCTCTACCGCCTGCGGAAGAAGTACGGTCCCACAGTGGAGGAGATGCTGGCCTATCTGGATCGCTGCCGGCAGGAACTGGATCAGATCCAGTACGCCGATGACACCATCGCCCGCCTGGAAAAGGAACTGGGCAAGGCGGAGAAGGAGGCTCGGAAGCGGGGACAGGCCCTGTCCCAGGCCAGACAGACTTCGGCCCAGTCCCTGAGGGACCGGGTGCAGGAGGAACTGCGCCAGCTGGATATGCCCAAGGTCCGCTTTGAGGTGGAATTTGCCCCCAAGGGCGGGGAGGCCGGGATGGACGAGACCGGGGTGGACGAGATCCAGTTCCTCATGTCGGCCAACCTGGGGGAGGCGCTCAAGCCCATCCAGAAGGTGGCCTCCGGCGGCGAGCTGGCCCGGATCATGCTGGCGCTGAAAAACGTGTTGGCAGAGGGGGACGAGATCGGCAGCCTGGTCTTTGACGAGGTGGACACGGGGGTGTCCGGCCGGGCGGCCCAGAAGGTGGCGGAGAAGATGGCTCAGGTGGCCCAGCACAAGCAGGTGCTGTGCGTGACCCATCTGCCCCAGATTGCAGCTATGGCGGACACCCACTTTGCTGTGAGCAAAGGGGAGCGGGGTGGACGGACCTACACCGCGCTGGAGCGGCTGGACCGGACCCGCCGGCGGGAGGAGCTGGCCCGCCTCATCGGAGGGGCGTCCGTCACACCCGCTCTGCTGGAGAGTGCGGAGGAGCTGCTGGCTCAGGCGGAACAGATCCGGAAACACATGGTCGGAGAGACGCAGTAGACATGAACGCAACAGACACCTACGCTTTTGTGGGTGTCTGCTGTTTTTTCTGGATGGGCCTGGGACGGTGGGGTTCCGGCAAAAAAGAATGGAATTCTTTCTATAAAAATCTTTCATTTTCTGCTGTGGTTTGGTATAATAAAAAACTGTCTATGCCGCCGGACAGAGGACCGGCGGCGAGGGATGGAATGATCCGGGAGAGGAGCGGTCAGTTTGTTTGTATTGCTGTTTCTGCTCTGGCTGGTGCTGAACGGGGGCTGGAGCCTCCAGATCGTGGGGGCCGGGGTGCTGGCGGCCGGCCTTGTGGCCTGGGGCTGCCAGCGGGTGCTTGGTCTGCCCTTCTGGGGCGGGCGGAAGCTCTGGCAGAGGATTTTACGCGCGGTGGGGTATCTGCCCCTTCTTCTGCGGGAGGTGTGGACCGCGAATCTCCAGGTGATCCTCCGCATCCTGTGTCCCGGGCGGCGGAGGGGCGCGCCCCGCCTGAGCTGGGTGGACCCCGGCCTGAGGGAGCCGGGGACGCAGTTCCTGCTGGCCAACTCCATCACCCTGACGCCGGGGACCGTGACGGTGGCGCTCCACCGGGGGCGGCTGTGCGTCTACGCGCTGGATCAGGAGTTCGCCGCGGGGGTCAAGGATTCTGAATTTGTCCGGCGGCTGCGCCGGTGGGAGGGAAAACAGGATGGCTGAGTGTACGCCTGAGCTGCGGGTCTGTTTGAGCACAGCGCTCTGTCTGCTGACTGGGGTCATGCTGGCCTGTCTGGTGCGGGCCATCCGGGGGCCCCGGTATACCGAGCGGCTGGTGGCGCTGAACCTGATCTGCACCGTGGTGGTGCTGATGGTGTGTATCCTGTCCTATCTGCTGGAGGCGGCATATCTGGTGGATGTGGCGATCCTGTACGGGCTGCTGAATCTGCTGGCGGTGGCGGTGCTCAGCCGCATTTCAGTCCGCCGGCACCGGGAGAAGAGGGGGGAGGAGCCATGACGGTGCGGAGTTTCGCGGCGGTGTGTCTGCTGGCCCTGGGCGTGCTGGTGGTGGTGATCGCCGCGGTAGGGATGTTCCGCTTCCGGCGGACGCTGGAGCTGCTCCAGGCCAGCGCGCTGGCGGATACCCTGGGACTGCTGCTGATCCTGGCGGGCCTGGCCCTGCTGTGCGGCTTTACGGTCCACACGGCCAAGCTGGTCCTGCTGGTGGTCATCCTGTGGGCGGTGAACCCGGTGTCCGCCCACCTGATCGCCCGGATGGAGGTCATTACCGGGCTGGGTATGGAGCCGGACCATTTGCAGGAGAAAGGAGAACAGGAACTGTGACTGGATTGGAGTTGCTGCTGTTGTCATTTTTGATCTTCTGCGCTGTGGCCACGGTGTTGTGCCGGCGGCTGGTGTCGGCGGTCATTATTTTTATGTCCTACTCCGCTGTGATGTCCATTTTATGGTTTTTGCTGGAGTCGCCGGACCTGGCCATCACAGAGGCCGCCGTGGGCGCCGGGGTGACCAGCCTGCTGTTTTTCCTCACACTGCGGAAGATCAATGCCCTGAAAGGAATGGAACGGGATGAAGAATGAGACCCGGAACGAGGGCTGGTACGGGCGGTTTCTGCACTGGGCTGGCGGAGAGGAGCCGGACGGCCCGGAGGGGCCGGAGGATCCGGAGCGCCAGGAATTTTTGGAGTATCTGGAGTACATCGAGGCCCACGGGGACATGGAGTTCGGAGCCTATCGCCTGATGCGCTATCGGGAGCGCCGGGAGAAGGGAATGGAGGGCGCGCAGCCCCCAGCGGACCGGCCTGCGGAGCGGCGGGAGGTCCGGCGGCCCGCCCGAAGACGGCGGCCCGGGGCGCTGCGGCGGCAGCTGCGCCTCTACCGGGGACTGAGCGTGTGTGTGATCGCGGTGCTGGCCGGCATTTTTCTGCTGACCGCCGCAGCTATGCCCAGCTTTGGGGACCCGGAGGCCCCCGCCATGAACGAGGTGGCCCGCCGCTATCTGGAGGACGGCGTGGAGGAGACTGGTGCGGTGAATGCGGTGGCGGGGATGATCCTGGAGTACCGGGCCTTCGACACCTTCGGAGAGTCGGCGGTCCTCTTTGCGGCGGCGGGGAGCACCCTGCTGCTGCTACACAGCCCCCGGCTGCGGGTGCGGACCTTCCGGGGGCCGGATGCGCTGATGTCCCTGCTGGGGCGCGGACTGCTCCCGGCAATCCTGCTGTTTGGGATCTATGTGATCGTCAACGGCCACCTCAGTCCCGGCGGCGGATTTTCCGGCGGGGCCGTGCTGGGCGGCGGACTGATCCTGGCCTCCCTGGTGCTGGGGGAGGAGCGGATGGCACAGCTTCTGTCCACCCGGCGCACCACCCGCCTGACGGTGTTCTGTCTGCTGGCTTATGCGGGGATGAAGGGCTATTCCTTCTTCACTGGAGCCAACGGGGTGGGCTGGGAGATCCCGAAGGGGACGCCTGGGGAGATCCTCAGCGGCGGCCTGATCCTGCCGCTGAATCTGTGTGTGGGCGTCATCGTCGCCTGTACCATGTATACCTTTTATATTCTGTTTTTGGGAAGGGAGGAGTGAGCCATGCTGGAGGTTTTGGTGGAACAGCGGTTTTATGTGACGGCGGTACTGCTGTTCAGCGTAGGGCTTGCCGCCCTTCTGCTCCATCCAAATCTGATCAAGAAGATCATCGGCCTGAATTTGATGGACACGGCAGTGTTCCTTTTCCTGGCGGCTATGGGCTATGTGGACGGAGGGAAGGCCCCCATGGTGGAGCCGGGGGCGGAAGCGGCCGCCTATATCAATCCGGTGCCCGGCGGACTGGTGCTCACCGGGATCGTGGTGGCGGTGAGCACCACGGCCCTGTTTTTGGCACTGACCCACCGGCTGTATCAGAAGTACCACAGCGTCAATTTGGATGTGATCCTGATGCTGGCCCGGAGGGGAACGGAAGAAGAGTGACAGAACAAGTTGACGCAGAAGAGGTGAAAAGGAATTGTCCTTGTTGTATAACATCCCCTTTCTCAGCATCATGCTCACCCTGGTCAGCGGGATCCTGGTCCCCCTGATCCGGCGGGAGGGCGGGGCGCTGCGGCTGATCCGCGGGGTGCAGCTGGGTGTGGCGGGGCTGTCCGCACTGCTGCTGGTGCGTCTGAGCGGGGCGGGGGCCAGCTTCTCCTATCCCATGGGGCATATTCCGGCCCCCTGGGGCAACGAGCTGCGGGCGGGTCCCCTGGAGGCCCTGCTGGCCCTGACCTTCAGCGTAGTGATGCTGCTTTCCCTCAGCGGCGGAGCGGAGGATCTGCGGCGGGACGTCCGGCCGGACCGGCAGGGCTGGTACTGCCTGCTGATGCAGCTGCTGTTCGGGGCGCTGCTGGCCATGGTGTATACCGACGACCTGTTCACCGGCTATGTGTTTGTGGAGATTGCGGCTGTGACCGCCTGCATCGCGGTGGCCGCCAAGGAGAGCGGGCGCTCGGTGGTGGCCGCCATCCGGTATCTGATCTTCAGCTGTCTGGGTTCCGGTCTGGTGCTGCTGGGCATTGCTATGCTGTACTGCATCACGGGACAGTTGCTGTTTTCCGGACTGGAGGAGGCGGTGGCCCGGCTGGTCCAGTCGGGGGAGTACAGCCTGCCTCTGGTGGTGTCCGCCCTGCTGATGACGCTGGGCCTGTCCATCAAGAGCGCCCAGTTCCCCTTTCACGCCTGGCTTCCGGACGCCCATGCCAGCGCCACCACCGCATCCAGCGCCATTCTGTCCGGCCTGGTGCTGAAGGGCTACCTGGTCCTGCTGCTGAAGCTGATCCTGCGGGTGTTCGGTCCGGCGCTGATCGTCTCCACCTATATCGACGATCTTCTCTTTCTGCTTGGGCTGACGGGGATGCTGTTTGCCTCGGTGGCCGCCCTGCGGCAGGAGGAGGTCAAGCGGATGATCGCCTACTCCTCTTCGGCCCAGATCTCCTATATCTTTCTGGCCCTGGGTCTGGGGAGCGAGGCGGGATGGACGGCGGCCTGTTATCAGATCCTGGCCCATGCCATGACCAAATCCATGATCTTCGTGGGTGCAGGGGAGATGATCCGGGCCTCCGGCGGCCACTACTGGGGGGAGCTGCGGGGCGCGGCCCGGCTGGCCCCTCTGGGAGGCGCGGCCTTTACAGTGGGCGGCCTGTCCCTGTGCGGCCTGCCCCTTCTGGCGGGGTTTTCCGCCAAGTACTGCATTGCGGCGGCGGCGCTGGACGCGGAGTGGCAGACTGCGCCCGCCCTGTTTGGGCTGGCGGCCAGCTCTGTGCTGAATGCGATGTACTATATCCCGGCTATTTTGGCCATCTGGGGCCGGGCGCGGGCCAATGAAGACGCACCGCTGGTCTGGATGCGGGGGAATGGGGAGGGCAAGTGTGCCATCCTGCTGTTCCTGGCGGGCAACCTGCTGCTGGGGACCGCCTTTGGGCCTGTCCGCGGGCTGATCCAGCAGGGGCTGTCCCTGTTTTGACTGAACACCCATGACGGAGGAGGAAATTGACCATGTGGAGAGGCTGGCTGCTGCTGCCCATTCTGCTGCCCGTGCTGGGCGGGATCGGCGTGCTGGGGATCCATACCCTGCGGGTGCGCCGGCGGACAGTCTCCCTGCTGCTGGCGGTCCAGCTGCTGGTGGTGGCCGCGGTGTTCCGCATGGAAGGGGAGCCCTTTGTGTTCCTCACCCTGACGGAGGGGGTGCGGTTCGTGCTGCGGCCGGACGCGCTGGGCCGCCTGTTTGCCGAGCTGATCTGCGCGGTGTGGTTCGCAGTGGCCTTTTTTGCCTTTGAGTACATGAACCACGAGGGGCACCGGGAACGCTTTTTCGGGTTCTACCTGCTGACCCTGGGGGCGCTGATGGGGGTGTGTCTGGCGGGCAACCTGGTGACCCTCTACCTGTTCTATGAGATGATGACCCTGCTGTCCGTCCCATTGGTGCTCCATATCGGGACCCGAAAGGCCTTTGACGCCGCCTACCGCTATCTGGGCTTCTCTGTGACCGGGGCGGGTCTGGGACTGCTGGGGCTGTTCCTCCTCCAGGGCTTCTGCACCACGGATCTGTTCACTCCGGGCGGTGTGCTGGACCCGGCGCGGGCGGCACAGGACCGTGGGCTGCTGCTGGCGGTGTTCTTCGTGATGGCGGTGGGCTTCGGCTGTAAGGCGGGGATGTTTCCCCTCCACGCCTGGCTGCCCATCGCCCACCCGGTGGCCCCGGCGCCCGCCTCGGCGGTGCTGTCCGGCCTGATCACCAAAATGGGAGTGCTGGCCCTCATCCGGGTGGCGTACTACCTGTTTGGCTGGCCTTTCCTGGATGGGAGCTGGGCGCAGCGGGCGGTGCTGGTGCTGGCGCTGATCACGATCTTTCTGGGGTCTACCCTGGCTATGCGGGAGGATACCCTGAAAAAGCGCCTGGCCTACTCCACCGTCAGCCAGGTCTCCTATGTGATCTTTGGCCTGATGCTCTTTCACCCCATGGCCCTGGAGGGGGCCCTGTTCCAGGCGGTGTTCCACGCTCTGGCGAAAAATGCCCTGTTTATGGCCACCGGCGCCATCATTTACAAGACCCACCTCACTCAGGTGTCCCAGATGCGGGGGGTGGGCAGCGCCTACGGGATCACCATGTGGTGCTTTACACTGGCCTCCCTGTCCCTGATCGGGATCCCGCCCACCGGGGGCTTTGTGAGCAAATGGCTGCTGGCCGAGGGCGCGCTGTCGGCGGGGGAGGGCTCCCTGGCCTACTGGGGCGTTGGGGTGCTGATGGTGTCCGCCCTGCTGACGGCGGGCTATCTGCTGCCCATCGTGACCGCAGCCTTTTTCCCGGGTGAAAAATTTGACCACCGGGCGGTGATGCGCCAGCAGGATACCTGGCTGATGTGGATCACGCTGTGTGCCCTGACTGCCGCTGTAGTGGTGCTGGGGATGTTCCCCGGCCTGCTGGAGCCGGCGGTCCAGGCGGTCATAGGCCCACTCTTCGGAGGGGCTGCATGAGGAACGAGAGGAGGGAGAACGCGCTGTGCTGATGCTGCTTGCCATCCTGCTGCCCATTGCGGCGGGGGGCGTCCTTCTGGTCTGGCGGCCCCAGGACCCGCGGAGACGCCAGGATTTTGTGGTTGGCTCCGCCTGTGCCGGGGCGGCGGCCGCCCTGACTGCGGTGTTCACGCTGCGGGGGGAAGAGGTATTCCAGCTGCTGTCCCTGGGGGAGCGGCTGTCCATCGCCTTCCGGGTGGATGGGCTGTCCTGTATCTTTGCCGTGCTGGTGTCCGTCCTGTGGCCCCTGGCCTGTCTGTATGCGGCGGAGTATATGAGCCGGGAGGGAGGGGAGAACCGGTTCTTTGCCTTTTATCTGGCCAGCCTGGGGGTCACTTTGGGCATCGCTTTCTCCGCCAATGTGCTGACGATGTACTTTTTCTATGAGCTGCTCACCCTGTCCACCCTGCCCCTGGTGATGCACGCCCTGGACAGCAAGGCGCGGTATGCCGGACGGATCTACCTGACCTACTCCATGTGCGGCGCGGCCCTGGGCTTCATCGCCATGGTGCTGCTGCTGGAGCACGGTGGGATGTTCTTTCAATTCGGTGGGGGCGTCTCAGTTTTAGCTGGCAAGGAAAACACCTTGCGGGCAGCTTATGTGCTTGGATTTTTTGGCTTCGGTGTGAAGGCAGCGGTTTTCCCGGGGCACCGGTGGCTGCTGCGGGCCTCCGTGGCCCCCACGCCGGTGACCGCCCTGCTCCATGCGGTGGCGGTGGTGAAGGCTGGGGTGTTCGCGGTGACCCGCCTGACCTGGTACGGCTATGGGCCGGACCTCATTCGGGGCAGCTGGGCCCAGTACCTGGTCATGGGGGCGGCCATGTTTACCATCGCCTACGGCTCCGCCAAGGCCCTGCGTACCCAGCATCTGAAGCGGCGGCTGGCCTGGTCCACCATCAGCAACCTCTCCTATGTCCTGCTGGGGGTGACCACCCTGACCACGGCCGGCCTGACGGCGGGGATGGTCCACATGGTGTTCCATGCGGTGCTGAAAATCACCCTGTTTTTCTGCGTGGGAGCGGTCCACTATAAGCTCCACCGGGATTTTGTCCCGGATGTGGAGGGCTGCGGCGTACTGATGCCGGTGGTGTTTGGCTCCTTCACCGCGGCGGCCCTGGGCCTGATGGGGGTGCCGCCTCTGACCGGCTTCACCAGCAAGTGGATGCTGGCCACGGCTGCGGCGGGGCTGGGGACCTGGATGGGCTATCTTGGAGCCAGTGTGCTGATCCTGTCCGCGGTGCTCACCGCCCTGTACCTGATGCAGATCGTCCTGCTGGCCTTTTTCCCCAGACAGAACCGGCAGCTCTCCGTCCGGGTGCCCAAGCGGGCCCGGCGGGATCCGGGCCTGAGGATGACGGTGCCCATCACCGCCCTGGCGGCGGGCTCGGTGGCCCTGGGCCTGGGGGCCGGCCGTCTGGCCGGGACAGTTGCCGCCCTGCTGGGATAAAAAGGGCGGATCCTGTGAAAGTGAGGGGAAGGAATGTCCCAGTTTCTGCTGTTCCCGGTCTTTTTTCCGTTTCTGGCCGGGCCGTTTGCCTATTGGATCGGGTGCTGGTATGAGAAGGCGCGGAACACCTTTGTGATGTCTGCGGCCGCGCTGGAGCTGTTTCTGGTGCTCACTCTTTGGACCAAGCCGGAGCTGGCCCAGGCCACTGCGGTGGTGGAGGGCTTCTGCGGCATGGGGATCCAGCTGCGCGCAGGGGGCTTTCACACCCTGATGGCCCTGCTGACGGCGACGGGCTGGATGGCGGCCACGGTGTTTTGCCGGGAGTACATGATTCACGTCCATAAGCGGAACCGGTTTTATCTCTTCTGGCTGATGACCCTGGGAGCCACCATGGGGGTGTTCCTGTCCGGCGACCTGTTTACCGCTTTCCTCTTTTTTGAGGTCATGTCCTTTACGTCCTTTGTGCTGGTGATCCAGACGGAGGAGTATCCCGCTTTGAAGGCGGGGGAGACCTATCTGGCCGTGGCGGTCATCGGCGGACTGGCGGCCCTGACGGGGCTGTTCCTCCTGTACCGCCAGCTGGGCACCTTGTCGCTGGACGCCATGGCGGCGGCCGCCGCCGGGGCGGAGGACCGGGGGCTGCTCTGGGTTGGCGGCCTGCTGGTGCTGGTGGGCTTCGGGGCAAAGGCGGGGGCGTTCCCGCTGCACATCTGGCTGCCCACCGCCCACCCGGCGGCCCCTGCGCCGGCTTCGGCGGTGCTGTCCGGCGTCATCACCAAGACGGGGATATACGGGGTCCTGGTGCTGTCCACCACCGTCTTTCTCCATGATAAGCAATGGGGGATGCTGCTGGCCGTGCTGGGCGCTGTGACCATGGTGCTGGGGGCGGTGCTGGCGGTGCTGTCCGTGGACTTGAAGCGGACCTTGGCCTGCTCTTCCATCTCTCAGATCGGGTTCATCCTGGTGGGGACCGCCATGCTGTGTCTGCTGGGGGAGCACAACGCCCTGGCAGTGGACGGGACCATCCTGCATATCCTGAACCACTCGCTCATCAAGATGGTCCTCTTCCCGGCGGCGGGGATCATCCATCTCACCACTCATTCCTTTGATTTGAACGACATCCGGGGGTTTGGACGAGGAAAACCCCTGTTGGCTCTGGTCATGGGGATGCCCATGCTCAGCCTGGCGGGCGCGCCTGGGCTGAACGGCTATGTCAGCAAGACCCTGCTCCACGAGAGCATCGTGGAATATATCCATCTTGCAGGGGAGGGGGCGGCGCTGTTTCAAGTGCTGGAGGCCCTGTTCCTGTTCAGCGGCGGCCTGACCATGGCCTATCTGCTGAAGCTGTTTATCTGCCTGTTTCTGGAGCGGAACGCCCTGCCCGAGGAGGTCCTGGCCCGGAAGTGGCGGCAGGAGGGGGAGCACTACGTTGCCCCGGCCTCGGTGGGGGTCCTGCTGGCCTATCTGCTGGTGATGCTGCGCTTTGGGACGGATCCCGGCGCGGCTATGGACCCCATCGCGGCCTTTGCCCGGGATTTTCTGGGGGGGACGGCCCCCGCCCATGCGGTGGACTACTTTGCCGCAGTCAATCTGGAGGGGGCGGCGGTCTCCGCGGCCATAGGCGCGGGGGTCTACCTCCTGGTGGTTCGCACCCTGCTGATCCGGCGGGGCAGATATGTGGATCCCATCCCGCCCTGGCTGGATCTGGAACGGGGACTGTACCGTCCGGCCCTGCGGTTTCTGGCCCAGACAGCCATTGTTTTGGCGACATTGGTTGACCGGCTGGGTCCCCGGCTGCTGTTCCACGGGATCCCGTGCCTGTTCCAGCGCCTGCGCCTGTGGTGGACCGGGACTCGGGACCAGCTTCTGCTCCTGTTGACCGGAGAGGTCTATTCCCCCCGCCCCACAGTGGAGCAGGCGGCGGACGACTTTCATTTCGCCCGGTATGAGGACGAGCCCCGCCGTCTGGTGGGCTTCACCCACTCCCTGGCATTCGGCCTGCTGCTCACCGGGCTGGGCCTGGTCTTCGGCCTGCTGTTCATTCTGCTGCACTGAGCGCGGTCCCCTTACAGCTCCTTTCGGATCTGACGCAGTGCGTTTTTCTCCAGGCGGGAGACCTGGGCCTGGGAGATGCCGATCTCCTCAGAGACCTCCATCTGGGTCTTGCTGTGGTAGAAACGCATGGACAGGATCTTTTGCTCCCTGGGGGTGAGGCGGGAGACCGCCTCCTTCAGGGCGATGCGCTCCAGCCACATCTCGTCGGTATTTTTGCTGTCCTTCACCTGGTCCATGACGCAGACGGTGTCCCCGCTGTCGGAGTAGATGGGTTCATACAGGGAGACGGGCTCCAGGATGGCGTCCAGGGCAAAGACCACGTCCTCACGCTTGATGTCCAGGATCCGGGCGATCTCGTCCACCGTAGGCTCCTTTTGGTGCTTGGCCAGATAGGCCTCCTTGGCCTGGAGCACTTTATAGGCGGTGTCCCGCATGGCGCGGGATACCCGCATCGTGCTGTTGTCCCGGAGATACCGGCGGATCTCTCCCACGATCATGGGTACGCCATAGGTGGAGAAGCGCACATCCAGGTCGGTGTTGAAGTTATCAATGGCCTTGATCAGGCCGATACACCCCACCTGGAACAGGTCGTCCACATTCTCCCCGCGGTTGGAGAATTTATGGATCACCGACAGAACCAGCCGCAGATTGCCAGCGATCAGCTCTTCCCGCGCCTGCCGGTCCCCGGCCTTGGCCCGGCGGAGGAGCGCCTGGGTCTCTTCATTTTTCAGCACCTTCAGCTTAGCGGTGTTGACACCACAGAGCTCCACTTTGTTTTGCATCCTTCAAAAACCTCCTGCCCGGGTAACGCTGTACTTCCAGTATCTCCCGGACGGGAGGTTTCATACTGTCCCGGCTGCCGGATATTTTTTTATGTCAGACCGGTTTCGATGGATTTCTTATGGAGGGCAGTGGACTATCCAAGGGCCACGTCCAGGATCATCATGATCAGGAAGCCGGCCATGACGCCGAAGGTGCCCCCATGGGTCTCATGGTCGTGGCGAAGGTTGGCCTCTGGAATGAGCTCCTCCACCACCACATAGAGCATAGCTCCGGCGGCAAAGGAGAGCAGCCAGGGCATCAGTGGCTGGACGGTCCCCGCGGCCAGGACGGTGAGCAGGGCGGCAATGGGCTCTACGATGCCGGAGGCGGCGCCCATCAGAAAGGCCCGGGCGCGGCCCATGCCGGCCTGCCGCAGGGGGAGGGAGATGGCGGCGCCCTCGGGAAAGTTCTGGATCCCGATGCCCAGGGCCAGGGCCATAGAGGCAGGGAGCAGGGTGATGTCCGCCTGGGCAGCCAGGGCGAAGGAGATGCCCACGGCCATCCCCTCCGGGATGTTGTGCATGGTGATGGCCAGCACCAGCAGGGTGTTCCGGTGGCCGCGCTCCCCGGACCCGCGGTCCAGAAGCTCCGGCGTGAGGTGGGGGAGCAGAACGTCCATCCCGGCCAGAAAGGCGATGCCCAGGACGGAGCCCCCCGCCGCGGGGATCCAGCCGGTGCCGCCTGCGGCCTGCGACTGTTCGATGGCGGGGATCAGGAGCGACCACATACTGGCGGCGATCATCACGCCGGCGGCGAAGCCCAGCATGATTCGGTGCAGTCGGGCGCTGGCCGTCCGGCGGAAGAGAAAGACGGTGGCCGCCCCCAGGGCGGTCATCAAAAAGGTGAAGCCGCTCCCGCCGGCGGCCCATAGAAGTGCTTGTGTCAACATGAGGTTCCTTTCCCGGCGCGGCGGCGGTCTGCTCTCTGGGAAGAGGGGAAAAACGCCCGGAGACCTTCCGGTCCGCACCGCTGTAATGAGGCTGTGCCGGTTCAGCCTATGAGGGCGGGGGAGAGGGGGTGCGGGGTCCCGGAAAAAAATTTGCCGGACCCACTAGGCAAAAGGGGAGAATTATATTAAAATAGAAAAGAACGAAGTTTGAAAAAACACGCAAGGAGGGAATTCGGGTGGAAAATCCGAAGTATAAACGTGTGCTGCTGAAGATCAGCGGCGAGGCTCTGGCCGGGGACGCGACCCGGGGGCTGGACTTTAATGTGATCGGCCAGGTGTGCGACGTGGTCAAGCGCTGTGTACAGTTGGGCGTGCAGGTGGGCATTGTCGTGGGCGGCGGCAACTTCTGGCGCGGAGTCAAGGACGGCGGGGACCGGATGGTCCGGGTCCGGGCTGACCACATGGGGATGCTGGCCACCGCCATCAATGCCCTGGCTGTGGCCGATGTGCTGGAGCAGAAGGGCGTGGAGGTCCGGGTGCAGACCGCCATTGAGATGCGCGCCATGGCGGAGCCCTATATCCGCTCCAAGGCCATCCGCCACCTGGAGAAGGGCCGCGTGGTCATCTTCGGCTGCGGGACCGGGAACCCCTTCTTCTCCACGGATACGGCGGCGGTGCTCCGGGCGGCGGAGATCGACGCCGATGTGATCCTGCTGGCCAAAAATATCGACGGCGTGTACTCTGCAGACCCCAGGAAGGTGCCCGACGCGGTGAAGTACGATTCCATCACCTATTCGGACGTGCTGGCCCAGCGCCTCCAGGTCATGGACTCCACCGCCACCTCGCTGTCTATGGACAATAAGATCCCTGTGCTCCTGTTTGCCCTGAAGGACCCGGAGAACATTCTGCGGGCTGTGATGGGTGAGAAGATCGGTACGATTGTCCAGGGCTGAGTCCCCGGACAGGAAAATCAAACGGAAAGGAAGATCAGACCAATGAGCTCCGAGACAAACGTGTATGATCAGAAAATGCTGAAGACCATCGAGGTCGTCAAGTCCAACTTTGCCTCCGTCCGGGCGGGCCGGGCCAACGCCGGTGTGCTGGACCGCATCACCGTGGAGTACTATGGAACGCCCACCCCCCTGAATCAGGTGGCCGCGATCTCCTCCCCGGATCCCCGGACGCTGGTGATCCAGCCCTGGGACGGAAGCCTGCTGAAGGCCGTGGAGAAGGCAATCCAGACCTCCGACCTGGGCATCAACCCCCAAAACGACGGGCGTGTGGTCCGCCTGGCTTTCCCGCAGCTGACGGAGGAGCGCCGCAAGGATCTGACCAAGCAGGTGCGTAAGTACTGTGAGGAGGGCAAGGTTGCCCTTCGGAACATCCGCCGGGACGCCATGGAGGACTTCAAGAAGAAAAAGAAGGCCGCCGAGATCACCGAGGATGACCTGAAGCAGCTGGAGAAGGAGCTTCAGGATATGACCGATAAGCACTGCAAGGACATCGATGAGCTGACGGTCAAAAAAGAGCAGGAGCTGATGGCTGTCTGACACACAGGGACCTCCGGCGGGCCGGAGGCTCGGGGTGCGGGATGCCTGGGGGCCCAAGGGGTCCAGGCGTTCTGCACCCCCCTGTGTGTGGTGGGGGCCAACGGCCCCCCGGCAAGATCACACTGCGGAGTTTTGACTGTCTGGAAGGATCACATATTATGCTCTTTTTTAAACCAGCGGAGGAGGTCCAGGCGGATCTGTCCTGCCTGCCCCGCCACATCGCCATCATCATGGATGGAAACGGCCGTTGGGCCAGGAAGCGGGGCCTGCCCCGCACCGCCGGACACGCCGCCGGGGCGGAGACCTTCCGCACCATTGCCACCTACTGCAAGGAGATCGGACTGGAGTATCTGACGGTATACGCCTTTTCCACCGAAAACTGGAAGCGTCCGGCGGAGGAGGTGGGAGCCATCATGGGGCTGCTGAAAAAGTATCTCCTGGAGGCCATCGGACAGATGGAGCGGGACCGGGTGAAGATGGAGTTTTTCGGGGACCTGTCCCCGCTGCCTCAGGAGCTCCGGGACCTGTGCCAGCGCACCCGGGAGATCTCCACCCACTACGAGGGGTGTCAGGTCAACATCTGCCTCAATTATGGAGGCCGGGATGAGCTGCTGCGGGCCGCCCGTGCCTATGCCCAGGAGTGTCTGGAGGGGAAGGCGGACCCCAACCATCTGAGTGAGGCCCAGTTCTCCGGCTATCTGTTTTCCCGGGGGGTGCCGGACCCGGATCTCATCATCCGGCCCAGCGGAGAGCTGCGGCTGTCCAATTTCCTGCCGTGGCAGTCCGCCTATTCGGAATTTTATTTCACAGACGTGCTGTGGCCCGACTTCTCCAAGGAAGAGCTCCACCGGGCCATCGCGGCCTATCAGAGCCGCAGCCGCCGATTTGGAGGTGTATGATTTGGTCACACGGATCGTTGTATCAGTGGTGCTGGCCCCGCTCTTTTTTGTGATCCTGTTTTTCCTGCCTCCGGTGTATCTGGCGGTGCTGATGGCCGCCATCTGTGCCCTGGCCTCCTATGAGCTGCTGCGGGCCACCGGCGTGGCCCATCACAACGGGCTGTATGGCTTCACGGCCGCGGCCGCGGCAGCCATCCCCCTGGGGCAGTGGCTGGGGCGGGGAGCCCTGGTGGCAGGGATCGCCGCTGTGCTCCTGGTGGTCACACTGTTTTACATCGCCATCCGGCTGTACGATGAGGAGCAGGCCATCCGGGTGGAGGACGTGCTGCTCTGCTTCTTCGGCGGGCTGATGATCCCCATGGCCCTGTCCACTCTGGTGGTGCTGAAGGGGATGGAGCATGGCCGCTACCTGGTCCTCCTTCCGGTGCTCTGCGCATTCCTGACGGACGGAGGGGCCTATTTTGCCGGGGTCTTTCTGGGAAAGCACCGGGGGATCACCAAGGTCAGCCCAAATAAATCCCTGGAGGGATACATTGGCGGGATCCTGTCCGGCGCGCTGTTCCTGCTGCTGTACGGGGTGATCCTGCGCCAGTTCGCGGGGCTGGAGGTCTCGCTTCCGGTGATGGCGGTGTACGGTCTGCTGGGCAGCGCGGTGACCGAGCTGGGCGACCTGTCCTTCTCCCTGATCAAGCGGCAGTTCGGCATCAAGGACTATGGGAATCTTCTTCCGGGGCACGGCGGGATGCTGGACCGGTTCGACTCTATGACCTTCGCGGCCCCCACGCTGCTTATTCTGGTGACGCTGCTGCCGGCGTTTTGAGCGCTTCACAGGGAGCCCTGTTCCTGTCCGTCCATGTGTATAGGAAGGGATTTTGATATGAGCAAACGAATTTCGATCTTAGGTTCCACAGGCTCCATCGGGCGGCAATCATTGGACGTGATTGCCGCCTGCGGCATGGAAGCGGCCGCTCTGACGGCCAACTTCAACGCGGCGCGGATGGAGGAGCAGGTTCGGCAGTTCAAGCCGGAGCTGGCGGTTATGATGGATGAGCGGGCGGCGGCCGACCTGCGGATCCGGCTGGCGGACACTCCGGTGCGGGTGGCCTCCGGGATGGAGGGCTTGCTGGAGGCGGCGGAGCTGCCCTCCGCCGACACTGTGCTCACAGCGGTGGTTGGGATGATCGGGCTGCGGCCCACCATGGCCGCCATCCGGGAGGGCAAGCGCATCGCCCTGGCCAACAAGGAGACCCTGGTGTGTGCCGGACAGCTGGTAATGGAGGAGGCCCGGGATTTCGGCGCGGAGATCCTGCCCGTGGACTCGGAGCACTCTGCGCTCTTTCAGTCCCTCCAGGGCTGCCGGGACCGGGGGGAGGTCCGGCGTCTCATCCTCACCTGCTCCGGAGGACCGTTTTTCGGAAAGACACGGACTGAACTGCAAGGGGTGACAAGGAAAGATGCTTTGCAGCATCCAAACTGGTCCATGGGGGCGAAGATCACCATTGACTCGGCTACGCTGATGAACAAGGGGCTGGAATTTATCGAGGCAATGCACCTGTACCAGGTGCCGCCGGAGAAAATTTCCATTGTGATCCACCGGGAGAGTATCATTCACTCCCTGGTGGAATACTGTGACAATGGAATGATTGCCCAACTGGGCGCCCCGGATATGCGCCTGCCCATTCAGTACGCTCTGACATGGCCCAGACGGACTGCGGGACCGGCTGATCCTCTGGATCTGTGCAGCTGCGGCCCGCTGACCTTTGCCCAGCCGGATCTGGATACCTTCCGCTGTCTGGACCTGGCCCTGAAAGCGGCCCGGACCGGGGGAACGGCGGGGGCCATCCTCAACGGGGCCAATGAGGCTGCGGTGGCCCTCTTCCTGAAGGACCGGATCGGCTTTTTGGAGATCGCGGACCGGGTAGCCCTGGCTCTGGACCGGGTCCCGGTGATCCAGGAGCCCTCCATGACCCAGATCCTGGAGGCGGACCAGGCGGCCCGGGAGGCCGTCCTCAGCGCCTGACAGGGGTTGGAATTTGAATCGTGTGGGAGGTCCTATGCTCTACATCATCTTAGCTGTCCTTATGTTTGGACTGCTCATCGCGGTCCATGAGTTCGGCCATTTTGCCTCCGCAAAGCTGTTTGGGATCCAGGTCAATGAATTTTCCGTTGGCATGGGACCGACTCTTTTGAAGAAACAAAAAGGGGAAACACTTTACAGTCTCCGTGCTCTGCCTATTGGCGGCTTCTGCGCTATGGAGGGGGAGGATGAGAAGTCCTCCAATCCCCGGGCCTTTGGCAACGCGGCGGCCTGGAAGCAGCTGGTGGTGCTGGCCGGAGGAGCGGCAATGAATTTCCTCACCGGTCTGCTGATCCTTCTGATCCTCTACGCCCCGGTCCAGGGATTTCGGATCCCGGTGTACAGCGGTGCGGAGCCGGGCTACGGGGCGGAGGACTGCGGGCTTCAGCCGGGGGACCGCTTTCTGTCGGTGGATGGACACAGAGTCCTGGTGTATGGAAACGTACCCCTCTATTTAAGCCGTGCAGGGGACCGTGTGGACCTGGTGGTAGAGCGAAATGGGGAGAAACTCCGGTTGGATGGGGTGTACCTGCCCTACCAGACCCGGGTGGATGAGAACGGGAACAAGACCCAGCGCCGGGGGATCAACATCGGCTGGGAGGTGGACCCGCCTACAGTGGGCAACAAGCTTCATTACACCTGGAACACTGCGGTGGACTATGTCCGCACGGTGTGGCTCAGCCTTGGAGAGCTGGTCCGGGGGGCGGTGGGCCTGCGGGATCTGTCCGGCCCGGTGGGGATCGTGAATACCATGTCTCAGGTGGGGAGCCAGTCGCCCACAGCCGCGGACGCGGCCCGCAGCCTGCTGGACCTGGCCGCCCTGATCGCGGTCAACCTGGCGGTGATGAACCTGCTGCCGCTGCCGGCGCTGGACGGCGGACGGATCTTTTTCCTGCTGCTGAATGGGGTGCTGTTCGCCCTGTTCCGAAAAAAGATCCCGGCGAAGTATGAGGGTTACGTCCACATGATAGGGATGGCGGGCCTGCTGGCCCTCTCTCTGGTGGTGACCTTCAGCGACATTGGAAAGCTCTTCGGCATCTGAGTTGCCGGAGCATGGCAGCTGTTTGGAAAGGAAGGGATTGCAGTGACCAAGCAGATCATGGTGGGCGGGGTCCCGGTAGGGGGCGGAGCCCCGGTGACCATCCAGTCTATGACCAATACCCGCACCGACGATGTGACAGCCACTTTGGAGCAGATCCGGAGACTGGCCGCCGCGGGCTGTGAGATTATCCGTGTGGCGGTGCCTGACCAGGCGGCCGCCCGCGCGGTTGGGAAAATCAAGGAGGAGAGCCCTATCCCTGTGGTGGTGGACATCCACTTTGACTACAAGCTGGCCCTGGAGGCTATCGCCGCCGGGGCGGACAAGGTGCGCATCAACCCGGGGAACATCGGGAGCGAGGACCGGGTGAAGGCGGTGGCCGATGCCTGCCGCCAGCGGAACATCCCCATCCGGATCGGGGTCAATGGAGGCTCTTTGGAGAAAGAGATCCTGGCTAAGTACGGCCGGGTATGCCCCGAGGCTATGGTGGAGTCCGCCTTTGGACATATCCGCCTGCTGAACAAGTTCGACTTTGACGACATCTGCATCTCCCTGAAATCCTCCAGCGTGCCAATCACCATGAAAGCCTATCAGCTGATGAGCCAAGAAAGTAATTATCCTTTACACATTGGAGTGACGGAGGCGGGGACGGTCCGCATGGGGACGCTGAAGTCCGCTGTGGGGATCGGTGGTCTGCTGGCCATGGGAGTCGGGGACACCATGCGGGTCTCCCTGTCCGCCGACCCGGTGGAGGAGGTGTATGCCGCCCGGGACATCCTACGGGCGGCGGGCATCCGCCGTGAGGGGGCGGAGCTGGTGTCCTGTCCCACCTGCGGGCGGACCCGCATCGACCTGATCGCGCTGGCCGGGCAGGTGGAGGAGCGGCTGAAAACAGTGGACAAGCCCATCACTGTGGCGGTCATGGGATGTGTGGTCAACGGCCCCGGCGAGGCCAGCGCCGCCGATTGCGGCATCGCAGGCGGCGTGGGGGAGGGCCTGCTGTTCAAGAGGGGGCAGATCATCAAAAAGGTCCCCCAGGATCAGCTGGTGGACGAGCTGTTTGCCCTGATTGAGACTCTGTAAAAGGGGCGAAGAAGCGGCCCGCTGGCCGCTGTGATGGAGAAGATTTGAGGAGACGCATAGGGTTATGTCCAAAAAGATCCCGTTTTTAGAGATGTTTGCCGCCCTGACACAGTGGGCGGAGTTCGTCAACGCCATGGAGGGCTGGGTGATCACTGAGGCATCCATCGACCGCTCCAGCCGCAGTGCGGTGGTGACAGTGGAGGGGGCCGCCGGTGCCGGGCCCAACCTGGTCGTCCAGGCGGAGGAGACAGTGGCCCGGTGTTATGGACTAAACTCTGTAAAGCTGAATTGCATTACAGATAAAAAGGAACCGGAGCGTGCGGAACCCGCTGAAGCAGCCCCAGCGGAGGAGCAGCCCCAGCCGGATGCCGGGGCAGGAGCGCCCGCAGCGGAGGAGGACGCCTTTGCCCGTGCGGAGGCCATCCGGGCGGCCGCTCTGAAGAAGGTCCGGACAGCCGTGCCGGCTTCCGGCAAAGGCAAGGGCGGAGGCGAGAAGCGGGGCAAGGGCCGTGCCATCTATGGGAAACCCATCAAGCGGGCCCCAGTCCCCATCGGGGAACTGGAGTTGGATATGGGCATGGTGGTGGTGGAGGGCGATGTGTTCGCTGTGGACCACCGGGAGCTGAAAAAGCGGGGGGCCTGGGTGACCGCCTTTGACATCACCGACTACACCGGCTCCATCCGGATCAATAAATTTTTCCCCGGGGACGAGGGTAAGATCCTGGTGGACGGAGTTAAAAAGGGGATGCGCCTGCTGGTCCAGGGGCGGCTGAACATGGACCGCTTCTATGGCGACATGGTACTGGAGCCGGTGGCCGTGATGGCGGCGGAGCAGCACGTGCGTATGGACAACGCCCCGGAGAAGCGGGTGGAGCTCCATCTGCATACCAATATGTCCGCCATGGACGCCCTGACAGCGGTGGGCTTCAAGACAGACTCCACCATTGGCACCGACAAGAATGTGATCAAGAGGGCGGAGGCCTGGGGACACCCGGCCATCGCCATCACGGATCACGGCGTGGCCCACGCCTTTCCCAACGCCAAGCACTCGGCCAAGAAGATCAAGGTGCTCTTCGGTGTGGAGGCCTATTACATCAACGATGTGGACGACCGGGTGGTGGTCCATGGACAGACGGACGCCCTCTTTTCGGATGAGATCGTCTGCTTTGACATCGAGACCACCGGCCTGAATAAAAAGTACGAGGTCATCATCGAGATCGGCGCGGTGGTGCTGAAAAACGGGGAGATCACCGACCGCTTCAACACCTTTGTGTCCCCCGGCCGCATCCTGAGCCCGGAGATCATCCATCTCACCGGCATCACGGACGAGATGCTGGAGGGGGCCCCCTCTCAGAAGGAGGCGCTGGAGGCCTTTCTGGCCTTTGCTGGGGACCGGCCTCTGGCGGCCCACAACGCCGATTTTGATATGGGCTTTATTGCTGCGGGATGCCGGAAATATGGGATTCCCTTCCACAACCCCTCGGTGGACAGCCTGATCCTGGCTCAGAACCTGCTGCCGGAACTGGGCAAATACAAGCTGGACATCGTGGCGGAGTATCTGCATCTGCCCGCCTTCAACCACCACCGGGCCAGCGATGATGCAGCCACTGTGGCCTATATGCTGCCCCACTTTTTCAAAAAGCTGGAGGAGATGGGGCTGCGTACCCTGGGGGAGATCAATCCCGCCATGCCCAAGCTGCGCCGTGGGGGTGGGAAGCTGCGCCGGAAACCCAAGCATCTCATCGTCCTGGCCAAAAATCAGACGGGGCTGCGCAACCTTTATAAGCTCATCTCCCTGTCCCAGCTGGAACACTTCAAGCGCTACCCCATCATGCCCAAGTCCCTCATCAACGAGAACCGGGAGGGCCTTATCATCGGATCAGCCTGTGAGGCGGGAGAGCTGTTCCAGGCGGTGGTGGACGGAAAGGACTGGGATGATCTCAAACGCATCGCCTCCTGGTACGACTACCTGGAGATCCAGCCCCTGTGCAACAATATGTTCATGCTCCGCAAGGGAATCGTGAAAAGTGAGGAGGAGCTGCGGGACTTCAACCGCACCATCGTCCGCCTGGGGGAGGAGATGGGCAAGCCGGTGTGCGCCACCGGGGACGTCCACTTCCTGGACCCGGAGGACGAGGTCTACCGGCATATCCTGCTGGCCTCCAAGGGCTTTGAGGATGCGGACGAGTCCCTGCCCATCTACTTTAAAACCACGGAGGAGATGCTCCAGGAGTTTGCCTATCTGGGGAAGGAGAAGGCCCGGGAGGTGGTGGTGACCAACACCAACCTCATCGCCGACTGGTGCGACCCCATCGACCCACTGCCCCAGGGGCTGTTTGCCCCCAAGCTGGAGGATTCCGACGGGGAACTGAAGCGGCTGGTGTGGGGGAAAGCTCATGAGCTTTACGGAGAAAATCCCCCCAAACTCGTCACCGACCGCATCGAGGTGGAGCTGGGCGACATCATCCGGTGCAAATACGATGTGATCTATATGTCTGCCCAGAAGCTGGTGCAGAACTCCCTGGAGCACGGATACCTGGTGGGCTCCCGGGGATCAGTGGGTTCTTCTCTGGTGGCCTTCATGTCAGGCATCACCGAGGTGAACTCCCTGCCTGCCCACTACCGCTGTCCCAACTGCAAGCACTCCGACTTCGACTATGCCCGGGACCCCGCCCATACCTACGGCTGCGGGGCGGATATGCCGGATGCGGTGTGCCCTGTGTGCGGCACGAAGTATGTGAAGGACGGCTTCAACATCCCCTTTGAGACCTTTTTGGGCTTCGGGGGCGACAAGGTGCCCGATATCGACCTGAACTTCTCCGGCGAGTACCAGGCCAATGCCCACCGCTATACCTTCGAATTGTTTGGCCAGACCCATGTGTTCCGGGCGGGGACCATCGGCGCGGTGGCGGAAAAGACGGCCTTCGGCTATGTGAAAAAGTACCTGGACGAGCGGGGGAGGACCGTCTCCAAGGCGGAGGAGAACCGCCTGGCCATCGGCTGTACCGGGGTCAAGCGCACCACCGGCCAGCACCCCGGCGGCATGGTGGTCATCCCCCAGGATAAAGAAATCTATGACTTCTGTCCGGTCCAGCACCCCGCCGATGACCCCAACACGGACATCGTCACCACCCACTTTGAGTACCACTCCATGGAGAGCAACCTGCTGAAGCTGGATATGCTGGGCCACGATGATCCCACCATGATCCGAATGCTGGAGGACCTGACCGGAGTGAACGCCCGGACGGACATCCCGCTGGATGACCGGGATACCATGTCTATCTTCCAGTCCTCCAAGGTGCTGGGCTATGAGAACGACAAGATCCTGGGGCCCACCGGCGGCACCGCCATCCCGGAGTTCGGCACCACCTTTGTCCGCGGGATGCTGGAGGACACCCAGCCCGACCAGTTCGATATTCTGGTGCGTCTGTCCGGCTTCTCCCACGGTACCGACGTGTGGCTGGGCAACGCCAAGGACCTGATCACCTCGGGGACGGCCAAGGTCAGCGAGGCCATCGGCTGCCGGGATGACATCATGCTGTTCCTCATTTCCAAGGGGATGGAGCCCAAGCGCTCCTTCAAGATCATGGAGGCGGTGCGAAAGGGAAGGGGACTGCCCGAGGGAGCGGAGGACGAGATGCGGGAGCACGGGGTGCCCGACTGGTACATCGGCTCCTGTAAAAAGATCGCTTATCTGTTCCCCAAGGCCCACGCCGTAGCCTACGTGATGATGGCCTTCCGGATCGCCTGGTTCAAGGTCCACCGCCCGCTGGCCTTTTACGCCGCCTACTTCTCCATCCGCGCCAAGGCCTTTGACGAGGCATTCATGTGCCGGGGGATGGACGTGTGCCAGCGGAAAATGCGGGAGATCGTGGCCAAGGACAAGGAGGCCTCCGCCGTGGAGCAGGATATGCTCACCACGCTGGAGGTCTGCTATGAGTTCTACCTCCGTGGCTTCACCTTCGACCGGATGGATCTGTACAAGTCGGAGGCCATCCATTTCACCATGGATGAGGAGCGGGGCACGCTGCGCCCCCCATTTGTGTCGGTGGCCGGTCTGGGCGACACGGCGGCCATTTCTTTGGCGGAGCAGGTGAAGGGGAAGCGGTTCATCTCCATCGAGGAGGTGGCGGCCGCCTGCCCCAAGGTGTCCAAGACCCATATCGACAAGCTGACAGAGGCCGGAGCATTTGGAGATATGCCGGCCACCAGCCAGATGGACCTGTTTTCCATGTTTGGCTGAGCCTGTCCGCGAAACGGCCGCCGGAGGGCGGCCGTTTCTGCTTGTCAGCGCCTTTGGATTTGCCTGCGCCCGTATCTTTTTCCCCGCTGGCACATAGAAATAGCGGGAAAGGGTGATGGTATGTCGGGCAAAGGAATTCGGGAGGGGCTGCTGGAGCGGACGGCGGAGCTGTTGGACCTGCCGGCCGACGCGGTGGCCGGAGTGCCGCGGCTGGAGCTGGTGGGGACCCGGGAGCTGCGGATGGAGAACCACAAGGGCATCCTGGCCTATGGGACGGAGGAGATCCACATCAGCGGAGGCTCCTATATCGTCAAGGTGACAGGGGAGGCCCTGGAACTGCGGGCCATGACCGGGCTGGAGCTGCTCATCACCGG